>Ga0265293_10001344_pt1 | contig 53702 bp, 61 predicted proteins | sample Munlanlewell138R_FD_192505 | JGI IMG/M metagenome (GOLD analysis project Ga0265293, IMG submission 192505) | Leachate microbial communities from a municipal landfill in Southern Ontario, Canada - Leachate well 138R | ecosystem: Engineered > Solid waste > Landfill > Unclassified | place: Canada... | reverse complement strand
CAGAGCCCCCTTTACCACACAAAAGAATGGTTTTATTCTTGTATAAATACTCTTTTATAATTTTAAGGCTTTTTTCATCTACCATATTAAGGTCATATAAATCCTTAAGACTATAGCCCTTTTTTCTATGCTTTCTTATAGAAATCGAAGAGCCAGAAATATTTCTTGGAAAAATTGAAATATTTATTCGCAAATGATTCTTTAGGTCTGCTACCCTACAATGATTATCATTTTCATTTAAGATACCACCATTTCTAACAGCAATTAATTTACAGTAGATATCAAAGTCTTCAGCACTTCCAAAATTGATGTCAATGTTTTCTCTTACCCCTTTTCTTATAATAGAAAAGCAAGAATGATTAACCCCGTCAATATCCGATACATCCTCATCATCTATATACTTTTGAAGTTGTCCATATCCAAACATAAAGTCAAAAACACTTTTAATAATCTCTCTTTTGGAACCTGGAGCAAAATAGTCTGATTTTTCCAAAATATTAAGGATGTTTGCTTCTAGTTGAGCCCTTCTCTTTTGGTCGTAATAAGCATTAATAACTAAATCAGGGTTCTCACCTAAGAGATCTTTAGAAATATCTAAAACAAGGTTAGAAAGAGAAAAACTACCCTTTTGGTATCTGATATTATCCTCTTGTCTTGCTAAACCAGATAAGCTTTTAACTATGGCCATCTATTTTCCCTCCAATTAAAGCTATATACTTTTCAACTTGCTTCTGATAGCCCTTTTTACTCTTATCAAAAACCCCCATGTAGTTACCAAGGATTTGGTCTTTAAGGCCATGTTCACTTATTTCTTTTAGTTTTTTATGATGGATAAGAAAAGTAATTCTTCTTTTATCTATATTATGATTTTTATGTAAATACTCACTAACCCCTTGGTAGTAGGACATGTCTTTTAGGCTATAGTCTGTTACAAACATTAATTCATCGCAGGTTAAGTATGAACTAATGGTTATAGCATCATATATAAAGTTGGAACATTTTATAAAGACAAGATCTGCCTTATCTAAACAGACATCTAAAATTGTTTCTAAGTGGGAAAATCCAATATTTTCATAATTTTCTATTTCTAAGTAGGAGGAAAAAACAAGAAGAGGTTTTTTCTTTAATTGACCAAGTATTTTCTCAATAAGTAAATCTGGATTATTCCAAAAATCTTGTAGATATAAAAGGTTGGGATAGTCTTCTATACTAAAAGAAGGATGTAAAAGATCTAAATCTAAGATAATTACTTTTTTTAAATTTTCCCTCTCAATTTCTTTTGCTAAATCCTTCAAAAAAGCACTATCACCAGTATAGGCTAGAGTCTTTGCCAGCTTCTTGTGTGAGGACTTTAATTTTTCTAGCAACCTTTTAATTTCATTTATCAGTATGCCAACATCTTCATATCTTTTATGGGGCAAAATTGCCATACAGCCACTAATAATTAAATCTAAGCTATCTTCTTCTTGCTTGTAATAAAAAGGTTTTTTAAGCTGTCCACTTTTAAGATAATATAAAAGCATTCCTAGGCTGTAAATATCTTGGCTTATACTCTTTTCCTGACCTAAAAGAGCCTCAGGTGCTATGTATGGATTTTTTCCTTCTTGGATTTTTTTGTAATTGGTAAGATAAACCTTCTTTTCCTTTATAACTACATTTTCATGATGTATATTCCCATGTATAAAAGCCTTTGGTCTTAAATCATGTAAAAACTTCAAGGCATATAATAGTTCTAAAAAGATACTTAAAGCTTCCTCAAGGTCAATTGGGCCTACTGTATCAATATATTCTTTTAGTGAGCTTCCCTCTATATATTCATAAACCTCACAATAAATCCTGTCACTTACAAAACTCTCACATAAATGGGGTAAGTTTTCATGATGAAACTTATCTTCTTTTGCCAAATCCAAGTCTTGGTCTTTATCTAGGACATATTCAAAGAGGACCTTTTTAACCTTGTCTAGCTCATCAAAAACTAGGTAGGTGGTCATGTGTTTATCCTGGTTTAGGTTTTGTAAAATTTTATATCTTTCGCTTTTTATCATCATTCTCTCCATGTAAGCCTATGATATAAAATTTACATTTATTGTCAATATACAAAACAGCCATCTTGGCTACTTTTCTAAAACTTTTGCAATTGTTATGAAAATTACCTGCTTAGCCTGATTTTTTAATAACTCTTTCTCACATTCTTTTAAGGTGGCACCACTGGTAAATATATCATCAACAAGAATTACTCTTTTACCTGCAACTATCTGATCAAAAGCTATAAAGGCCCCTTGTAGATTAATAGCTCTTAAGCCCTTACTTAAGGATGCTTGATGATGGGTTTTTCTTGTTTTCTTCAAAGCTTTTTTTGTTAATGGAATATTGGTGCTTTTTGAAATCTCTTTTGCCAATAAAAAAGATTGGTTAAAACCTCTTTTGATTTCATCTTTTCTATACATGGGAACAAAGGCTATTAAGTCTGCCTTTAAAGACCTTTCTTTTAAGATTTTTCCCATTTCTTTTCCAATTCGCATAAAGGAATCTGGTTGGCTCATATATTTTGCATACTTTATAATATCAATCAGTATTTCATTGTTTTCCATGAAATAGATGTGATTGTCATAATGAGAAAATTTGAACTTTAACTTTTTAATATCTTCTTCCTTTAAATTAGGAAAAAAATAGTCTTTTAAACTATACACCCTTAATTTTATCTTTGATAAAAAAAATAATGAAGACTATATAATTAAAGTCTTCATTTTAAAGTTAATATTTTAGATTTCTATTCTTAGACTTAAACTAAGTTAAGCTTATCCCTTAATATATCTACCTTGTCTAATCTTTCCCAGCTTAAATCCAAATCGTCTCTTCCAAAGTGTCCATAAGCTGCTGTTTGCTTGTAGATAGGTCTTAATAGGTCTAAGCTTTTAATTATTCCCCCTGGTGTAAGGTCAAAGACTTGGTCAATTAATTTTGTCAAAAGCTGGTCTTCAAATTTGGATGTGCCAAAAGTATCAATCATAATTGAAACGGGTTTTACCACTCCAATAGCATAGGCAATTTGCACTTCACACCTTTTTGCAATGCCAGCTGCAACAATATTCTTAGCCACATATCTTGCAGCATAAGCTGCAGACCTATCCACCTTTGAAGGGTCTTTACCAGAAAAAGCACCACCTCCGTGACGGCCCATTCCACCATAGGTATCTACAATAATCTTTCTGCCTGTAAGACCAGAGTCTCCCATGGGACCTCCTATTACAAATCTTCCAGTGGGATTAATAAAGAATTTTGTATCTTTATCAATCATTTTTCTATCTATTGTAGCAAGAACAACCTCTTCTTTTAGGTACCCTCTTAGCTTATCAATTTCAATATCATCGCTATGCTGTGAGGATAAAACAATTGTGTCAATCCTTTTAGGTATATTGTTTTCATATTCTACTGTAACCTGACTTTTGCCGTCTGGTCTTAAATACTTATGATTACTTTCTTTTCTCACCTTGGCTAAAGCCTTACAAAGATCATGGGCACTTTGTATTGGGTAAGGCATTAATTGAGGGGTCTCATCACAAGCATAACCAAAGACCATTCCTTGGTCCCCTGCTCCTTGTTCTCCTGGCTGGTCATAGGCACTTTTTACACCCATGGCAATATCAGTAGATTGTTCATTTATAGAGGTGATAACCCCACAAGTTTCTCCATCAAAGCCAAACTTTGCTCTCGTGTATCCAACATCTAAAACAATGTCTCTAGCAATTTGAGCTATATCCACATAACATGAGGTAGTTATTTCGCCCATGACATGGATTAAACCAGTGGTAATTGCAGTTTCACAAGCAACTTTAGCATCTTTATCTCTTTTAAAAATCTCATCTAAAATCCCGTCTGAGATTTGATCACATATTTTATCTGGATGTCCCTCAGTAACTGATTCTGATGTGAAAATTTTCTTCATACTCTTTTTTTTATGATCTAGTCTTAGACTAGTCACAAACTCCTTTCTTTTTTCAAAAGAAAAGACCTCTGATAAGGTCTCTTTTGATTACTTTTTCCTTATCTCTTTGGATTTAGCACCTTACCTTAGGTAGGTTGCCGGGCGTCATAGAGCCAATCTCTTAGCCACTCTTGATAAGCAATATTTAAAAACTATTAGGCTAATAAAGCCTCTATCTCAAAAGGATTTTCTCCTTTATAGATCTTTTCAAAATCCTCAGCTTCAATCTTCTCATATTTTAAAAGAGATAGGGCCAGGGTTTCTAAAATAACTTTTTTATCTTCAAGAATTTTCTTAGCTTTCTTGTAGCAAGCATCAATAATTCTCTTAGTTTCTGTATCAATCTTACCTGCAATTTCTTCGGAATAGCCCTTAACCTTAGAAAAGTCTTTTCCAATAAAGACTTCATCATCTTCTTGGTAAACAATGTTAGGTAGACTATCGCTCATTCCATACTTAACAATCATATCTCTAGCAATTTTATTTGCTCTTTGAAGATCATTAGAAGCTCCAGTACTTACCTCTCCTAAAGACATCTCTTCAGCAGCTCTTCCACCTAAAAGAGTAATAATCTCTTCTTCTAGTTGCTGTTTTGTATAGAAGTATTTATCTTCATTTGCCATAGGCATGGTATAGCCACCAGCTTGTCCTACAGGTATAATTGAAACTCTTTGTACAGTTGATGTAGAGGATACTGTTCTCATGGTAATAGCATGGCCAGATTCATGGTAGGCAGTTAGTTTTCTTTCACTATCAGAAACTATACGGCTCTTCTTTTCTGGTCCCATAGCAACCTTGTAAATGGATTCTCTAATTTCTTCCATTCCAATGCTGTCTTTATTCTTTTTAGCAGCAAAGATTGCAGCCTCATTCATTAAGTTTTCAATATCAGCACCGGTAAACATGGGTGTAATTTTAGATATTTCTTCCAAATCTACATCATCAGCTAATTTCTTGTTTCTAGTATGAACCAGTAAAATTTCATGACGGCCCTTGGCATCTGGATAGTTAACATAGACTCTTCTATCAAATCTACCTGGTCTTAAGAGAGCTGGGTCAAGGATATCAGGTCTGTTGGTAGCTGCTAAAATGATTACTCCTTGGTCTATGGTAAAACCATCCATTTCAACTAGCAATTGATTCAAGGTTTGTTCTCTTTCATCATTTCCGCCACCTAAGCCAGCACCTCTGTGACGGCCTACAGCATCTATTTCATCAATAAATATGATACAAGGAGCCTTAGCCTTCGCTTGAACAAAAAGGTCACGAACTCTGGATGCCCCTACACCTACAAACATTTCTACAAAGTCAGAACCACTGATTGTAAAAAAGGGTACTCCAGCTTCTCCTGCAACCGCTCTAGCTAATAAGGTTTTACCTGTTCCTGGAGGTCCTACTATTAGCATACCCTTTGGAATTCTAGCTCCAAGTTTTTTATACTTTTCTGGTTGTTTTAAAAAGTCTACAACCTCTTCTAATTCAGCTTTTTCTTCATCGGCCCCTGCTACATCTAAAAAGGTAACCTTTCTATCAGCTCCTGAATACTCTCTAGCCCTGCTCTTACCAAAGGACATGGCTGAATTATTGGCTCCCGCTTGCTTGTTCATAATTACAAAGAAAATGACAACCATAACAGCAAGAACTAAAATTGAAGGCAGAAGTGAAATCCACCAAGATTTTGTTTCAGGTTTCCAGGTATAATACAAAGAAGCATCCTTTGCTCTTGCATCATTTAAGATGTCTTCAATTTTATCTAAATTTTCAATATTGACAAAAAAGACTTTATTACCATCTTTTATAGGATCTTTTAGGGTAACAGAAAGTGTGGTAGTTCTAATTACCACTTCAGAAACATTTTGTTTTTCCAATTGATTCAAAAACTCAGAATAGCCAAGTTCTTTTACTGTATCCGGGTTTGTGAACAGGGATATCAGTATAATCAATATAAGGAAGGTTACGACATAAAAACTAATATTTTTGTATTTCTTCAAATGCAATCTCCTTATGCTCGATTAGTAATATTAGCACAAAAATCGATTTTTTGCAATAAAATCTGGAAAGATTAGTCTACTATATAGAGTTCCTCTTTAAGTACACATACATCCTTTAAATTTCTATACTTTTCATTAAAGTCCATACCGTAGCCTACTACAAACTTATCTGGTATTTCTTGACCTATATAGTCAACCTTAACCATCTTTTCCCTTCTAGATGGCTTATCTAGTAAACAGCATATCTTTACACTGTTAGGAGATCTTAAAGCAAAGAATCTTTGAAGATAGTTCAAGGTATAGCCTGTGTCAATAAGGTCTTCAACAATGATTAAATCCTTACCTTCTATATCCATATCCAAATCTTGAAGAATTTTCACATGACCATCAGAGGTTGTTCCTTGTCCATAACTAGAAGCTGTTACTATATCAAACTCTACTGGGATGGTAATATTTCTTAAAAGATCCGAAAGGAAAATTAAGCCACCTTTCATAATTCCCACTAAAACCAGTTGCTTTCCTGCATAGTCTTTAGAAATCTGTTCTCCTAGTTGTCGACACAACTCATCTAATCTTTCTTCAGTAACTAGTATTTCGCTGATATCATCATAAAGTGAACCCATATTCAAACTCCAATCTTATTGCTTTTAATCCCTCAATGGGAATAAATCTCTTTCCAATTTCATTGTTCTCAATATACACTATCTCATTATCAACCGCAAGAAGAAAGATACTATCTCTCAAATCCTTATCTATCTTCTTATCTATTAGATATTTTCTTAAAATCCTACTTCCTACCCCCTTGGAAGAAGAAAAGATATCTCCAGCTTTTCTAGTTCTAATAACAAGCCTGTCAGCATTATCAAAGTATCTAATAATAACAACCCTATTACAATCACTGTTCTTATCTACCTTATCTTTTTTATAGGTTATAATCTCGCTTTTTATTAGTAAAGACCTAGACTCTATATAGGTGTTTCCCACTAGTTCAACTTTATGCTCAAATTCTATAGGCCCTAAAGCTTCTCTTTTTTTATAAATTCTTACTCTTTCATTTTGCAAAAGCAAAACCTGAATTTGATCCTTCAAATCAATGCTGGTTCCGCTTTGTCCACTTTTCAAAAACTCAGTCACTAGATTTATGTGCTTTCTTTCTACATCCACTAAATCCCCTTTAACTTGAGAAATTGCCTTTCTTAGCAACTCATCTTTTATAATCTTATCTAAACTATCAAAAGATGAAATATCTAGGGTTAATACTGAATCTATTAGATTTACTCTTTTATTGTATTCTTCTAGCACTTTTTTATCTAAATAATCGTACACATCCTTTAAAATATCAGCTGTAGATAAAAGATTATTTCTTACATCCTTTTGAAACTTTTCATTTAATTGAGGAAAAATTGTATTTCTAATATAGTTTCTAAAATATTCATTTGACTCATTGGTGCTATCTTGAATATATGGGATATTATTTTTCTTGTTATAGTCTAAAATTTCATCTTTGGAAAAATCCAGTAAGGGTCTAACATAATGCTTGACAGCTTTTTCCATACCCAGCATTCCTTTAAGGCCACTTCCTCTTAAAATATTTAGAAAAATAGTCTCTGAGTTGTCATCCTTGTTATGGCCTAGAAAAACTAAATCATCACTATACTCATCAAACATCTGGTACCTTAAATGGCGGGCAGCTTGTTCTATGGTCATTTTGTTTTCTTTAGCATATTTTGGCACATAGACATTATGTAGCTTAAAATCGATTTGATTATTCTCACAAAAGACCCTACAAAAATTCATATCCCTTATGGCTTCTTCTTTTCGGATATTATGGTTTATGTGAATAGCACCAATATTTAAATCTATATTTTCTTGATCTTTAAGATACTTTTTATACGTAACCAAAAGTCCTAAAAGACAGGCTGAATCTGGACCTCCTGAATAGGCCACATACCATTTCTTATCAATATCTAAGTTTTGAAAAATATCTTTGCTAATCATAAATGAATTACTTTTGTAAGGTGTCAAACTTTACAATTTGATCTTGCCAAACCAGTTGGGCATTGCCTATTTGTCCATTTCTGTTTTTTGCAACAACCAAATCTACCAACTGAGTGCTTGCTGCCTTACCCATTTGAGCAGGCCTATACAAAAACATAACAATATCTGCGTCTTGCTCTATAGCACCTGATTCTCTTAAGTCACTCAATTGAGGTTTATTGTCTTTTCTTTTTTCTGCTTCACGAGACAACTGTGAAAGGGCCACAACAGGTATTTTCATATCCTTGGCAAGAATTTTAAGCTGTCTAGAAATTTCTGTAACTTCTTGTTGTCTATTTTCCTTTTTCACAGCACTACCAATTAGTTGTAGGTAGTCTATAAAGACAATATCTAAATTTTCATTATTCTTAAATCTTCTACACTTTGACCTAATGTCTGCAACTGTTACAGAAGATGAGTCATCTATAAATATTTTTGCTTCATGGATGGTACCTGCTGTTGCTGTAACCTTGGACCAATCGCTTTGATCTATCTCACCTTTTTGCAGTTTTGTATTGGATATTCTAGCCTCAGATGCAATTATTCTGTCGGTTAATTGTTCATTAGACATCTCAAGGCTTAGAAAAAGAACATTTTTCTTATTTCTAATAGCCATGTTTTGTGCCATATTCATAGCCAAGGTGGATTTACCTACTGAAGGTCTGGCTGCAATAAGTACAAAGTCACCAGGATTAAAGCCTAGAATAATTCTATCTATATCTGCAAAACCAGTTTCTATCCTGTTAGGAAAGATTTTTTCTTTACTAATAAATCTAAAGTATTTTAACCTATCCAAAACTAGGTCACTAATTTTTTTAACTCCATCAGTATCTTGAGCTTCTGACAAATTAAAAAGTTTTTGTTGAGCTACTTCTAAAACGGCCTTAGCATCAGAATTATCATTATAGGCAGTATCATAAATCTCTCCACTTATACTTATTAAAGAACGTAAAATAAATTTATCAAATATCAAGGATGCATAGTATTCTACAGATGATATGGATACAACCTGGGAGGTTATTTTTGTTAAGTACTCCATACCCCCAGATGAATTTAAGGTTTTATCCTTTTTCATCTGTTCAGACACTGAAATAATATCTACAGGTAAGCCATTCATAAATACAGTTTGAAGGGCTTCAAACACTTGCTTATTGGCCTTGCTATAAAACATTTCAGAGGTTATTAGTTTTTGTACCGGCTCAAAAGCTTCACTGTCCAAAAGCAAACATCCCAAAACATTTTGTTCTGCTTCTTGGCTATATGGAGGAATTCTTCTAGAAGGCTCAGTCATTTTCTTTACTCTCCCTAACATCCAGATTTATATCAAAAGAAACATCTGCTAGTAGCCTAATATTAACCTTTGTAGGACCTAGATTTTTTATAGGGTCTTTTAAAATTATTTTCTTTCTATCTATATCTATTTCATGTTGTTCTTTTATACATTGGGCAATATCCTTAGTGGTAACAGAACCAAACAATCTACCACTTTCTCCTGCCTTGACCTCTAAGACTAGGTCCTTATCTTGCAAGAAATCCTTTATATCTTTAGCATCTGAAAGATTCTTAGCCTTTTTTTGTTTTTCAGCTTCTTTTCTTTCCAGCATAAGATTCATGTTTTTAGCATCTGCAGGTACAGCTAAGCCTTTTTTAAAGAGAAAGTTTTTAGCATAACCATCACTTACATCCACTAAGTCATCTTTTTTCCCTAATTTATTCACATCTTGTGTAAGTATAACCTTCATTTTGCCCTTGTATGAAACAGTCTTTTGTTCATACCCTCCTTTTCTTGCATATCAAAATATATTGAGTTTTAGATTTCTTTGTACTAAAAAAATTGTTGTTAGTAGCATAATAATATCACAAATATTTTCTTAATTTAAGAGAAAATACCTTTAGCCCCATATTTACAAGCAAATTACAATATTTTCATAATCTAAAAGTCTAATCTGTTAAAGCCAAGTACCACTAATCTGTTAACACTTTACTTAAATGATGTTATCAAAGTTAGTATTCCATAGATTAAGGGCTGGTGAAGTAGATAAATCCAAAGAGAGATTTTACCTACCTTGCCTAAAAAACCAAATCTCTTTTTTTCAAAAAATGTTTTAATCTTAGGTTTTTCAATATAGTCGATTAAATAAAAGCCCATAAAGAAAAAGGGCATCCAAGGTAAGACTGGATAATAGTCTGAAGACTGTATAATATTTATTATTTTCAAACCTAATAAATATGATAAGCCTCCATCTAAAACATTTGCGGGAATCTCATAAAAGGTAAAACCCAATAGACCAATTTCTCTTTCATAAATATTCCAGGTAAAAAGAGCTAAAAGAAGTAAAAAGATAAGGGCTGGAATGGCGGGTATCTTTTTTAATAGAGGTCTTAAAAGTTCCATTAAAATAATGGCAAAAGCTAAGTGGTGTAAAATACCAGCATATATTACCATAGTTGGCATGATTAAATTAGTAACCAAGGTCAAAGCTGTTGCAACAGCCAAAAGCTTCATGCCTCTTGAAATATTGTCTTTAGAATACTTAGAAACCATAGACGAAATGAGAATGAATAGTAAAGCTCCAATGTCTGATATAGCTTTTACATACCATGATTGGGTCCAGGGTAAATCCATTTCAAAAATATTGTGCAAATCAAACAAAGTGTGAGATACTACCACCCCTAAAATTAAAAAACCCCTTATTTCATCTAAAAGATGTAATCTTTTTCTTTTTTCCTTTTCCATATTTAAATAATAATCTATTTATTGCTTTTAAAAAAGTCAAAAAGACATTATTAGCAATAATGTCTTTTGGTTACTTATATAAAACTATTAGTTAATAAAAGTTAATTTACTATTTCTAGCTTATCTTACTTGCTTTCGATTTCGCCAGTAGGTTGGCCATCAGAAGAGGAATCATCATCAGCAGTTTCAACATTTCTAACTGCCCATTTTTTAAGTTGTAACTTACTTCTTTCAATAGAAGTTTCGATTACTATATCGTCATCATTAACAACCAAGATTTTTCCTACAACACCGCCTATAGTACAAACAGTATCTCCAGATTTAAGTTCAGAAAGCATTTGTTTTAGCTTCTTATCTTTCTTTCTTTGAGGTATAAGAATAATTGCATACATTACTACAAACACCACAACAATTAAAATTAAGGATGTCCAATTGGTAGTAGGTTCACCTTCTGTTGCTGCTAAGATCAAATTTAACATTATATACTCCTCCGATTATTTTAAATATCCATACTTTTCGTAGAATTCGTTTTTGAAGTCTAAAAGTTTATCTACCTTTATAGATTGCCTTATTTTATCCATTAAGTCAAGCAAAAATTTCAAATTATGTATTGTTGTTAGATAAAGTGCCAGTATTTCATCACTTTTTAACAAATGCCTAATATAGCCTTTTGTAAAGTTTTTACAGGCATAACAATCGCATTCTTCATCCATTGGACTAAAGTCTCTAGCATACTTGGCATCTCTAACTATTAGTCTGCCCTTTGAGGTCATAACAGTTCCATTTCTTCCTATTCTAGTAGGTAAAACAGAATCAAACATGTCTATTCCCCTAATACTTCCTTCAATTAGATAATCAGGGGTCCCAACACCCATAAGATATCTAGGTTTATCAAAGGGTAATAAGGGGGTTACATGCTCTAGCATTTCATACATGAGCTCCCCTGGCTCTCCTACACTTAAACCACCTATGGCATAACCTGGCAGATCGAATGAGGTGATTTCTTTGGCACTTTTTTCTCTTAAGTCTCCATACATACCCCCTTGAACTATTCCAAAAAGGGCTTGATTTTTTGTGTTATGATGGCTCTTGACACATCTTTCTAACCATCTAGTGGTTCTTTCCAAGGAATTGTTAATATATTTTCTATCAGCAGGATAAGGAGCACACTCATCAAAAGCCATTATAATGTCTGAGCCTAAATTAGTCTGAATGTCCATGACCTTTTCCGGAGTAAATAGATGGGTAGAGCCATCTATGTGACTTCTAAAAGTAACCCCTTCTTCTTCAATTTTTCTTAACTTATTCAAGCTAAAAACTTGAAAGCCTCCACTGTCTGTTAAAATTGGACCATCCCAATTCATAAACTTATGTAGTCCTCCAGCCTCTTTAATCAATTGGTCAGAAGGTCTTAAGTAAAGGTGGTAGGTGTTAGATAGAATAATCTTTGCACCCAATTCCTTTAAATCCCTGGGAGAGACTCCTTTTACAGTTGCATTGGTACCAACTGGCATAAACATTGGAGTTTCAAAGGACCCATGAGGGGTATGGACTATACCATGTCTGGCTCCTGATTGTTTACATGTGTGAATATGTTCATAGGTTACTGGATATTTACTCATTTGTATTTTCCTTTATATTATTAACATGGCATCTCCAAAAGAGAAAAACCTGTATTGTCTATCAATAGCTTCTTGGTAAGCCTTTAGTATGGCTTCTCTTCCAGCCATTGCACTTACCAACATAATGAGGGTGGATTCAGGCAAATGGAAGTTGGTTAAAAGTCCATCTGCTACCTTAAAAGTATAGCCTGGATAAATAAAAATATCAGTATAACCTTCTTTTTCACTTAAAAGTCCCAAATCATCAGAGGCTCCTTCTAAAACTCTGATACTGGTAGTACCACAGGCCCAAACCTTTTTACCCTTCTTTTTAGTCTCATTTATTATATTAGCAGTCTCTTGGTTTATATAATAGTATTCAGAGTGCATCTTATGGTCTAGGATGTTTTCACTTTTAACCGGCCTAAAGGTCCCCATTCCAACATGCAAGGTCAACTTAACTATATTAACCCCTTTTTCTTCAAGGGCTGATAAAACATCTTGGGTAAAGTGAAGTCCTGCAGTTGGTGCAGCTGAAGATCCTTCTTTTTTAGCATAAATAGTCTGGTATCTATTTTTATCTTCCAGTTTTTCATGGATATATGGGGGAAGGGGCATAATTCCCACTTGGTCTAAAATTTCCTCAAAAATTCCTTCATAGGAAAACCGCACTACCCTATTGCCAAAGTTAACTATATCTAAGACCTCTGCTTTTAAAAGGCCATCTCCAAAAATCAGCTTTTTACCAATATTAGCCTTTTTACCAGGTCTTACCATTACTTCCCATTCATTTTGGCTTAATCTTTTTAGTAATAAGATCTCCACTATAGATTTACTGTTTTCTGGATTACCTAAAAGCCTAGCAGGTATTACCTTAGTCTCATTTAAAACCAGGCAATCTCCTTTTTGCAAATATTCTAAAATATCTTTAAAATCTCTATGATTTATTAATCCATTTTTTTTATCTAGAACCAAGAGTCTTGACTGGTCTCTTTTTTCAATAGGATGCTGAGCTATTAAGTTTTCAGGTAGGTCATAATAAAAATCACTTTTTTTCATATTAACGTAAGGTTATTGTTTCCAACTCCACCCCTGTATAGAAGTATTTTATAATCCTATCATAAGTATAGCCATCTTCTGCCATATTTATGGCTCCCCATTGGGCCATACCAACTCCATGGCCACTTCCTCTACCAGAAACCACTATCTCATTGGCTTTTCCACTACTTATTAGGGTTATTCTTTCAACAGAACCATTCTTTTGAATATTTACAGAAGAAGAGGTTAATTTACTTGTAGCATAAAGTCCTCTAATTGAAGACCTATCTAATACTTGGGTAACAATATTGCCAAAGGCATCCATAACCTTTACTGTTGTTTGATTACCAAGGATAAACAACTGACTGGGTAAGGAGTTAGGAAAAGCCTCTCTAACATTGGATTTTAAGAAGGTTACGCTTCCTCTTGTTCCTGATATGGTCATAGCTAAAACTCTTCCAGTACTAGAATTAGAGTCCACTACCACCTTTTTAACTTCCCCTATATCATGACCTAAGCTTCTTATATGATTGGTCATCTCGGTTAAGGAGTAGGTATAGGTCCAAGTCCTATTTATATCATAATCGTCCACTACAGCCTTTAAGTAAGGAACTGAAGAAACCCAAACGTTTTCTGAATTTTCAGTATAGCCACCAGAGGAAGAAAAATAATAGGGGGTGACTATAACACCTTTATAGGTAACAACTATACCTGTTGTTCTGTCAGTAGCTTCATTGGTCCTTCTGGATTCTGCACTATAGCCTCCATAAACCTGACAACAGGTGGTGTTACATACATTAATTCCATAATCTGCATGCTTATTTTGACAAAGGGCATAGGTTCTAGCAACTATGGCTTGGGCATTAAGAGCCTCATCATGAACGGTTACGCCAATTTCTAGAGGAACTACCCCATAGACATATTCTTCTAAGGGCAATTCATTAATAGCAGATAACTCATTAGATTTTATAAATTTGAAATTCAAATTTCCTCTATAGGCCTTGTTTTCTAGATAAACATAATTTTGGCTTGGACTGTTTCCTTCCCAAGTTCTTGCTGTAATTGTTCCACTTTTACTAGCTGTTCCAAAAAGAATTTTATCTGAATCTCTTTCTTTTATAATAATTCTACTATCTGAAGGTTTAACTATTTCAGTAAAAATATCTGCATATCCAGCATAAACCTCAGCTACAGCTTGGGTCATACTTTCTTCACTACTGTATTGGCCAATCCAAACCTGCCACCAATCTTGCTGTTTAAATACTACAAAAGAAGATATGCCATTTAACAATAACTCTTCTGTGTATAAAAAAGCTTCTTCATAGGTAAGAAAACCTATGTTAGCTACTATATGATAACCATTACTAGAGGAATCTTTTTCCACTCTTACAGGCCGTCCAACATTAGCAACCTCAATTTCTTCTAGGCCTGTGTTTATGAATAAAGAAAATTTAAAGGGACTTGATAAGACATATGAGCCTTTTGCAGTGGTATCAAAAAAAAGACCTACCTTTATATTTGCAGGAGCATAAAGCGCTGCTTGTGAAATAGAAGCAAAGTTTATACAAAAAACAATAATCAGTATGGGTATAATGATTCTTTTCAATATTTTTCTATTTTTCATGCAACACCTCTTATAGTAGATTTATCTTTAGTATTCTCTATCTTTTCAATCTTAAGTTCTTATCTCTTATATTACTACAAATTTATTAGAAATAAAATCAATAATTATAGTAACATTATATGGGTAAAGACTTAAAAAACAAGATTTTTATACAAAAAGGAGCAGTATTTATCAAAAAGAAGGAAAAGATAGCTATTCTTCTTCCTTACTTCTCATTTCTTTTATCATCATATCTTTAACCTTCATCAAACGAGAAGTGTTTCCTCTTTCGTTTTCTTCTAGCTTCATGGTTATATAGGTTATGGTTTCTTCTAGCTGAGGAATCATAACATATTCTAAGGCATTAACCCTTCTTCTGGTTCTTTCAATTTCTGATGATAAAAGTTGAACAGTTTTTTCTTTTTCTGCCAACCTTATTAAATAAGGTAAAACCTCAGTTATATCATAAAGAGCATTGTCCAATTCAGCTGCTGTACTTAAAATCCCATAGGGATAAATATTTGTATCTTTTTGGGTGTCATCTATATTAGTTATAATTGGGACACTAACCCCCATTATATTTCTTGACCTTACATCCAAGCGAATCTTGTTTTTAGGATACATCAAACTTTCTTCAATAACTAAATCTGATATGGAAGCTCTAGAAAGCAAAAAGTTGCTTTGGGCCTTAGAGAGCATTTTTTCACAAATCTCTCTTAACTCCTTGTTTTCTCTGACAATATTCATAAATTGTTTTACCAGTTCGTCTCTTTTATCCTTTAGGAGTTTATGTCCCCGTCTTGCGGTTAATAATCTCTTTTTAAGGGTATTAAGTTCCATTCTGGTAGGATTTACATTAAGCCTTGCCATCTTCCACTTCCTTGAATTTGTCGTAATATCCTATTAGGTTAGAATCACGGACTCTTTTCATTTCACTTCTAGGTAGGGTTACTAATAACTTCCAACCTAAATCCAAAGACTCTTCAATACTTCTGTTTTGAGTAAAGCTTTGGTTTATATAAATGTTTTCAAAATCTTCAGCAAATTTAGCATACAACTTATCAGTTTCTGTCAAAGCAGCTTCCCCTAAGATGATAGCCAGTTCCCTAACCTCTCTACCTCTTGAATAGGCTGCAAAAAGTTGGTTCATTACGTCAGCATGGTCTTCTCTGGTTTTGCCCTTTCCAATTCCCTTGTCTTTCAATCTAGAAAGTGAAGGCATAACATCCACTGGAGGTAAAATAGACTTTTTATTCAATTCTCTTGAAAGAATTATTTGCCCTTCAGTAATATAGCCTGTTAAGTCAGGTATGGGATGGGTTTTATCATCTTCTGGCATGGAAAGTATAGGTATTAAGGTAATAGAACCTTCACTATCCAATCTTCTTCCAGCTCTTTCATACATGGTTGCTAGGTCGGTATATAGATAACCTGGATATCCTCTTCTTCCAGGAACTTCCTTTTTAGCAGCTGATACTTCTCTAAGAGCATCTGCATAATAGGTTATGTCGGTAAGTATAACTAATACATGCATGTTTTGGTCAAAAGCTAAGTATTCTGCTGCACTTAAAGCCATTCTTGGTGTGGATATTCTTTCAATTGGTGGGTCATTAGCCAAGTTTATAAACATAACTGTCCGGTCTATGGCCCCTGTTTTTGTAAAGTCCCTAATAAAGAAGTCTGATTCTTCAAAGGTTATACCCATAGTAGCAAATACAACAACAAAGTTAGCATCTGTATGTAGAACTTTTGCTTGTCTTGCTATTTGAGCTGCTAGTTCTGGATGTGGTAGACCAGAGCCAGAAAATATGGGAAGCTTTTGCCCTCTTACCAAGGTATTTAGGGTATCTATTGAAGATATTCCAGTTTGAATAAATTCTGAGGGATAATTTCTAGCAGTTGGATTAATAGGCTCACCATTAATGTCCACTCTTTTTTCAGGAATAATTTCTGGCCCATTATCTATGGGATTACCCATACCATCAAATACTCTGCCTAACATGTCTTTTGATACAGGAAGATCCAAGCTCTTACCTAAGAATCTAACCTTACTATCGGTTAGGTTAATTCCTGCTGAACTATCAAAAAGTTGAACTATAGCGTTCTTCTTATCAATTTCTAAGACCTTGCACATTCTTACTTCACCATTGGCAAGTTCTATTTCACCTAGCTCATCATACTTTACATTTTCTACATCTTTTACAATCATCAAAGGACCATATATTTCATTAATTGTCTTATACTCTTTAATCATAATTAAACACCTGCCTGGGTAAGATTCTTAATTTGTTGCTCCATCTCTTCATCAATTCTTCTAAAATGATCATCAATTTCACTCTCTTCGGTTAATCTAGCACGAGAAATTCTTTCTCTTACTGGCAAAGCAAACAAATCTTCAATATCAATATCTCTTTTAATAACTTCTTGGGATTTATAGTAGAAGTCCATAATTCTACTTAACATTTTATAGCGCTTATTTAAACTACAATATGTGTCATGGGGATGCATAGCATCTTGGTAGAGAAAATCTTCTCTAAGTGACCTGGCAACTTCTAAAATTAATCTTTCAGGTTTGGACAAGGAGTCTATTCCTACTAACCTTACAATCTCTTGCAAGTTAGCTTCTTCTTGAAGAAGTCTCATGGCATCTCTTGTTAGTTTGGAGTAATCTTTAGAGATATTCTCATCCGACCACTCATTTAGCACAGTCTCATAAAGAGAATAGGAGTTTAGCCAGTTAATAGCTGGAAAGTGTCTTGCATAGGCTAAAGCAGAGTCCAAAGACCAAAAGACCTTAACAATACGCATGGTAGATTGGGTAACCGGTTCTGACAAATCTCCTCCTGGAGGTGAAACAGCTCCAATAGCGGTTATAGAGCCTAGTCTTTCTTCAGAAGACAAGGTCATTACCCTACCTGCTCTTTCATAGAATTGAGCCAATCTAGAACCTAAGTATGCTGGATATCCTTCTTCTCCTGGCATTTCTTCTAGTCTAGCAGACATCTCTCTTAAGGCTTCCGCCCATCTAGATGTGGAGTCAGCCATAATTGCCACATCATAACCCATATCCCTATAATACTCAGCAATGGTAATACCGGTATAGATAGATGCTTCTCTAGCTGCTACTGGCATGTCTGAGGTATTAGCAATCAAAACTGTTCTTTTCATAAGAGGTTCATTGCTTCTAGGGTCAATCAATTGGGGAAACTCGGTTAAAACGTCGGTCATTTCATTTCCTCTTTCCCCACAGCCAATGTATACTACAATATCTGCATCAGACCATTTAGCTAATTGGTGTTGAACAACTGTTTTACCACTACCAAAAGGTCCTGGAATAGCTGCTATTCCACCTTTTGTTAAAGGAAAGAAGGTGTCAACAGATCTTTGTCCAGTAACCAGTGGTTCTCTTGGAGTAAACTTCATTTTATAGGGGCGCTGTTTTCTAACAGGCCATCTGGTTAACATAGAAAGATCCCTTGTTTCTTTGTCAGAAACTTGAACTTTTGCAATTGTTTCTACTATGTTAAATGAACCTTCACAAATTTCAGTTATTGTTCCATAAACATCGTGAGGTACCATTACCCTGTGCTCTATTAATACAGTTTCTTCAACTGTTCCTAAGATATCTCCAGGCTCAACTTGATCTCCAACTTTTTTCAAAGGCTTGAAGTCCCATTTTTTCTCTCTGTCTAAACTTGGCAAAGATATTCCTCTTTTAATAGTAGAACCTGAAAGTCTTTTCATATCCTCTAGAGGTCTTTGAATACCATCAAAAATTCCTCCAATGATTCCAGGTGCCAATTCAACACTAAGAGGCATGTTGGTTGTTACAACACTTTCTCCAGGGCCCAGTCCTGAGGTTTCTTCATAAACCTGAATACTGGCACTGTCTCCTCTCATTTCGATAATCTCACCTATTAGTTCATGGCTACTAACCTTAACCACGTCAAACATATTTGCTTCTTGCATGTTTTCTGCCACAACCAAGGGGCCTGATACTTTTGTTATGGTACCTTTACTCATATGACTCTCCATTCTAATCATTAGCCAGTATATCTACACCAATTGCACGTTCAGTACTTTTTCGAATATTCCTTATACCGATGCCTGTAGCTCCCTTAATCCCAGGAATAGCTATAAAGGCTGGCAATACACTGTCTGTATATTTATCTATAATATCTGCGTTAAGTTCATAAATATCTTCTATTACAAAAATAACTGCAAAGTTTTGTCTTTCTAATTGCTTAACTAAATCAGCAAAATTATATTCATCCACATCATAGGCAGCTAATCCAACCGCCTTGTAGGCTAAGATATCATCGTGCTTTCCTATTATTGCTGCATTATACATAGGTTAACCTCAATCTTTCTCGGGTTGTTTCCTTGTCTATCTTGTTGGCCTTACCCATTAAAATAATTCTAGCGTTTTTAATCTCAGTTTCCTTACCCATAAGGTATCCAACTATGGCTGCTATACCAATAGGATCATACTTATTACTTCTTAAAAAACTGGTCATGAAATCATCACAGTTTTTCTCTATATCTTTTCCTTCTAGGATTTTTTCATATTCAGTCTTTTTGATATAGGTAAAAAAGCTTTCCAAGTCTTCTAAGAAAAATTCCCTATACTCATCTATTTTTATACTTCCTCCCTCTATTAGGGTCTTATTTATAAATGAGTAGTCTTTAAAAATTCTTTTTATCCTTATAAATGCCTTAATATTTAAAAGATCAGTTTGAAGCCTGGCAAAATCTTTTAAAAACTTATCACCTGATTTGTTTAATATATTGTTGAAGTATTCATAATAGGCTTTATCCATTATCAGGTCTATTAATTGGGGATCTTCACTTTTTGAAAAGGCTTCTATGCTTTCTCTTACAGCTTCTTGTATAAGAGGAGGCAACTTAGAGAAATCTCTTTCTTTTAAGGCGTTTTTCATATCATCTATGGACAAGACCCCTAAATTAGATAAAAAGGCATCATGAGCTTTTTCTAAAAATTCAGATTTTAGTAAAACCTTAATATTATGTAAATCATATTTAAAGAAAAAGGCATCAAAAACCTTCAAGTCTGGCAATATACTTCTAAGATAGCTATAAAGTTCTAAAAGTTGGTTATCTAGCATATCTGTGTAGTTATCAAAATCCTTGTATCTATTTTCAACAAGGAGTCTTTTTGCATCTTTTAGATCCTTAGCATCTAAAAGCCTTAAAAAACTAAGGTTATCCAGCATATAGTTTTCGCTAACGCGTACTCTACCAACAGAGTATGCATATTTTGAAGAATCTATCAATCTGCCTTGCTCCCTTCAAAAAGTATATTCATCACATCCACATCCAGATCGCTTTTTTTGTATTTTAAGAGGGTAGAAAATGTAGAATTGGAATAAATCTTTCCATTTCTAACTATTACTCCCCTATCTTCAGAAATATGTGTAGAAGATAAAAGGACCTTTGCATTTTCTACAGGATTATTGTCAAAATAGGCTAAAATATCTTGACCCATATCTTGCTTATCCTGCTGGCTTAAAATAATTTCGTTCTCTCCTTCATTAAGACATGACTTTATAAGGGAAATATATAGGTCTAAAACCTTTTTCCCCTCTAATTTCATCATCTTCTCATAAGCTTTATCAAAAGCTTGAGATATAAGGTCTTGTTTTACAGAAAGTATTTGCTTTTTACCTTCTAGATTTCTATTAGCCTGAGATCTTCTTAAAATGTTCTCTCCTTCTACTTTGGCAGCTTCCAATTGTTTTTCTTGGTAACTGTCCAATTGTAATTGTTGAGCATTAAAAGATTGGTCTCTTTCTAAAGATGCCTTATCTACAAGAGATTTGCCCTCAGCTTGAGCGTCTTCAATTATCTTTTGGTATATCCTATCAATTCCTGGCATATTAGACTGCACCTATCATTAATATGGAAACTAGAAGACCAAATATGGCAAATAGTTCAACCATTAGAGTTAGAACAACACCTTTAACCATGTCAGCACTTCTTTTAGCAACAATACCAATACCTGCAGCTGCTACTTGACCTTGGAATATTGCTGATATTAAACCAACAATGCCAACTGGTAGGCCAGCAGTAAAGAGACTCATACCTGATTCTAGATTTAAGCCACCTAATTTACCAATAATCATAAAGGCAACTACAAAGCCATATATTCCTTGTGTAGAAGGTAGAGCTTCTAAAATCATAACTGGTACGAATTTGGTAGTATCTTCAGCAACAACACCACTTCCCACCTTACCTGCAGTTGCAACACCCTTAGCAGAACCTGCTGCTGCCAGTAAAAAGCTCAAAGCGGCACCAAAAATTGCTAATACATCACCCAAATTGTTTTCCAAAACATACTTCAACATAAATTATTCCTCCGATTTATAATCCTTAACTATATACTTAGTTTCTTCTCTAAGGGGAGAAAAGGCTTTGCCTCCACCTTCGAAAAATTTATTAAAAAATTCAATATATTGTAACCTACTAGAATGCACATATGCACCTAGGGCATTTATTGCAAAGTTAAATCCATGACCTACTATAAATATTGCTGCAAAAGCCAACAATCCACCAAAGCTAAAGCCTCCACTTGCTCCCATTTGGTTAATAATTGTAGCTATTACTCCTGTAGCTAATCCCATGGCTAAAAGCCTGGAATAGGACAAGACATCTCCCATGAAAGAGATTAAATCATATAAAGAAGCAATGCCTCCAAATAGTTTTCCAAATATTCCTTTGCTTTTTCTACCTTGGGTTAACAGTATCAAAACTATGGAATATGGAAAAAGCTTACTACCCAAGGGGCTAAGCATATTATATATATTTTCTGGCACACTGGGAATAAAGGATGAAACCATAAAGACAGCAGAGGTATAGAAAAAATACCAAGGTATAACATCTAATATAGCATCTAAATACTTTTTCTTTTTAAGACTATTATAGCCTTTCATGCCGTAACCTACATATACATGGACTACTCCTAGAATAAGAGACCATAATAATAATCTATTAGGATCATCAATAGGATCAAACCACAATGCAATTTTCATATCAGGTCTGGATAAGATTGTAGGAATAAAATTACCAAACCAGGACCCATAAAGAGCTCCTACAAGAACAGTAGCTATACCGGATATGAGCATTAGCTTCATAAATCTAGCAGTAGTTTCTTCCATTTTAAACTTCCATAATAAAAAGGCACAAGCCAAAACCATTACTAGACCATAGCCTGCATCAGATAACATCATGCCAAAAAAGAGGGCAAAAAAGATGGCTGTAATAGTATTAGGGTCTGCTTCTTTTGATGAAGGTAAACTAAACATCTCGGTAACCCCAGACACTGCATCTCCTAAAAAGCCATTTTCAAGAAGAACTGGAAACTCCTCTTCTTCATAAGCATCTCTAAGGCCCATATAGCAATGAAATTTATTTTCTAAATCTTCTTTTAATGCTAATGTCTTTTCTTGTGGAGCCCAACCTTCTAAAACAAAGCTATGCTTACCAGATAAAATTGTTTCATCAGTCAATAAAAGAGTCTTTTTAATAGCAAGACTATCGTATAGGGTTTGCAAATCTGGATTGATTAGAGCATAGGTCTTTAGGTTTTCTTTAGCTTTTTCTATTTTATTTTCAAAAGCCTTAATCTCTTTAGATTTTTCACTAACAATGTCTTTAATATAGCCCTTGTAGGGAAAGTCTAAGGGATTAAAGCCTATTGTCTTTAAAAACTGCATGGATAAATCCAGATTATCCTTATGAATAACCACTAAAACATAATTGTTAATTCTATCTGAACTTATGCTTATTAAATCCATAAGTAATTCTTCTTGGTCTGCTTTTAGCTTGTGCTCATCCCACTTTATATACTCTGGAAAGGTACCTAGAAGAATCTCAGTCTTTTTGCTATCCATTTCATCTAGTGAGACATTTAGATTTAGCCAGGGTTGTAAAAAATGAAGTTCACTTTCTAACTTATTAATCTGGTCTTTGTAACTTGAAATAGCTTTAACCACCTCTAAAAGCTCATTTGCTTGCAAAAGTAGTTCTTGGCTCTTGTTTTCTACTTGATCAAAATATTCTTTATCAACGCTTCTTCTTACCTTAAAAAGAGGCTTTTTTGTTAAGTCATAGGGCTCTAAGGCTATAAGGGCCTTATCCAAAAGAGATAATTTTTCATTTATTTCTATTTCTTCTTTTTGGTCATATCCATTTACAAAGATTAAATCTTTGTCATTGTCCACATCAATTTCTTGAATATCCACCAGTTTTTTCTTCATTAAATAGGATAAAAGATCCTTTTTATCCTTTAGAAGACCACTTATGAATACTTTTTGCATTTGAACAACTGCCATTTACTTTATAACCTTCTCAACAATGTAGTCTGCTGCCTTGTCAATATTGGTAGAAGCTTGAGCTTTCAGAGCTTTTGACTCAGCTTCATACTCTTTATCGGCTTTTTCCACCTGAGCTTTTGCAGATTCTCTAGCCTCATTTAGGATTTGGTCATACTTGCTTTGGGTTTTTTCTATAAAGTCTTTTTCCTTTATGGCCATATCCTTTTGGGCTTCATATAAAATGGCATCTGATTTTCTCTTTGAATCTTTAACTATTTTTTGGGCAGTCTCTTCTGCTTCCTTTATTTTATCAAGATATGCTTTTTCCATTTTTTTCGCTAAGTTCTAGTCCATTCTTCATAATTTGAGTAAAAAAATATACTTAAATTTTATAGATTCTTTTTTACTCTACAAAAAGTATTATATCATAAAGGAGTCTTACAATAAACCTAAAGAAAATTGAAATATTTTTAAAATTAGTAAGAAAAATAAGAAAGAAAAGAAAGTATAAAAAATTAGAAAGAATAAGAAAATTAAGTGTTAACAAAAAAAAGATCCGGATATGTACCGAATCTTGGCAGGGAAGACAGGATTTGAACCCGCAACTTACGGTTTTGGAGACCGTCGCTCTACCAATTGAACTACTTCCCTTTGTAGCAAGGCAAATTATACCGACTATTGTGAACAGTGTCAACATAAAAAACTAATAAGTCTAGATATCTTCTTAAATCTTCTTTACATCTTCAAACTCTTTTACCTTCTCAAAGAAGGCATAATTTCTAACAAGATGCTTATGTCCTTTGCTGTCATGTCAGCACCAGTGTTTTCCAAGACCTCATCTTGCAAGGAACTTGTAATGCCAATACACTGCATTTTTGCAGATTTAGCTGCCTTTATACCACTTATGGTATCTTCGCATACTAAACAATAGGCTGGATTTAGTTTTAGTCTTTCAGAAGCTATTAAAAAGAGATCTGGTTCTGGTTTATTCTTAACCACATCATTTCCTGTAACTATGACTTGAAAATCTTTTTCTTCCATACCAATTGCCCTGATATTTGAAGCAACTTTTACGTAGTCAGCTCCTGAGGCTAAAGCTATTTTATAGCCCCTTCTTCTCATCTCTACAATTGTTTCTTTTACTTTAGGAAAAAATATAGCTTCTTCACTTACCAATTCATCATATATCTCATAGGCCCTGTATTTCATTGCATATTGATATTCATGATTATACTTTCTAGCTACATTACCAATGAAACTATTTTCCCCTTGACCCATGTAGGGTATAAAATCATGGGGATAAGCTTCTATTCCAAATTCTGCAAGAGCCAATATTGCGGCCTTGTTCATAACTTGTTCTGAATTGATTAGGACTCCGTCCATATCAAAAATAATTCCTCTAACTGCATTTTGGTTTAAACTCATAATACTCCTTAAAATAACTAATTGCATTATTTACATAATCTGCAACACATAAAAACCCTATATATCTAATAAATAAATTGACTATTGATATGAATTTTTGTTTGATAACAAAAGTAAAAATGCTTTTAAACTTCTTGTCCTTGTTTGCAACCTTAAGTTTTAAACCATTGGGCATTGATTTTACCTTTTCAAAGGCTTTGTGATAAGAGCTCCTATACAGCATTTATACCTTTCCTTTAATTTTCTAATCCTTTTTTATTATAGTAGAATAATCTACAATTGCAAGGATAAAAGTTACATAGAAGAGGAGATATTAAAAATAATTTAAGATTTCTCAATAATTTCCTTTTAATCTTTAGTAATATATACTAAATATTCCACATTTCCCTGGCTTCCTAAAAGTGAAGACTGGATACTTCCTAAAACTGCAAATCCAACTTCTTTAATTTTATCTATTACTTTTTCAAGGCTCTCTTGCCTATCTTTTTCACTTTTTACAAGACCCTTTTTCCCTATTTTTTCTCTTCCCACTTCAAATTGAGGTTTTATTAAAAAAACTCCTCTCCCCTTTGAAGATAAGATATTAAAGATAGGATGTAAAACCTTGGTTATAGAGATAAAAGAAACATCACAGGTGACAAAATCAATCTTATGAGTAAAGAAATCTCTATCAATGGTCCTAATATCCTGGTTTTCTATACTTACAACCTCTTTTCTATTTCTTAAACTCTCATGAAGCTGTTTCTTTCCAACATCCAGAGCATAAACCTTACTAGCTCCCTTTTCTAAAAGAACCTGGGTAAATCCACCTGTAGAAGAACCTACGTCCAAGGCTATACAATTATTGCAATCAATGGAAAAATCAGAAAAAGCTTGCAATAATTTATGGGCACTTCTTGCCACATACTTATCTACATTTAAAACTTCTACCAAGTCATCTTTCGAAACTAAAAATGATGGCTTTTTTACAGGTTTTGAGTTTACTAAAACCTGACCCTTTAAAATATGGTCTTTAGCCTTTTTCCTACTTTCTAAGTATTTATTTTTTTCTAGATAAATATCTAACCTTATCATTTTTCAAGAAACTCATATAATCTTTCTACAGATAGGTTATTGTCATGCAAAATGTCCTTTGCTGACCCTCTCATACAAGAATTACTATTTAAGGTAATAGAAGAAAACTTAAATCGCTTTTCTTTTTTTTCTAACATGAGACTCTGAATTTTTTGAGATAGTGACCCTTCATATATTACATCCTCAGCACAAATTACCTCTTCAAAATCAGCTAAAAGATTAAAAAGCTCATCAGCATCCAAAGGATAGAGTTTTCTAATCTTAACCACTGAAGCTTGACCTTTTAAGCCAGCCTCTAGGGCAACTTCTACCATTCTTCCATAAACTAAGAAGGCTCTTTTTTGCCCCTTGTTATAGATAGCAGGTTTATCATTCTTTAAGTCTAGACTTAGATGCTCTTCAACTTTTTCATTAATCTCATCATAAGGATACCTTATGGCAACTGCATACTTGCTTTCATAAAGAGCTAGATCCATTAGGTTTTTCATATCCTCTACAGAGGCAGGTGCATATATAGTAAGGTTAGGTACTGTGGACAAATAGGCTAAATCATATATACCTTGGTGGGTTTTACCATAAGAGTCGGTAACCCCTGCCCTATCCACACAAATTATTACCTTTTTATCAACTATTCCTACATCATGTATTAATTGGTCATAAGACCTTTGTAAAAAGGAAGAATATATTACACAAAAAGGCTTTTGTCCCTTTTTGGCTAGCCCTGCACTAAAGGTTACAGCATGTTGCTCTGATATACCTACATCAAAGTATCTATCTTTAAATTCATCACTAAAAGCGGATAATCCAGAACCTTCTGTCATTGCTGGACAAACACAGACTATTTTAGAATCTTTTTTGGCCAGTTCCAGTAAATAGTCTCCAAATACTTGATGATACATGGGCCTTTTAACAGCATTTCCATTTTTCAAACTGGAACCTCTGATTCCATGAAACTTTATAGGGTCTTGTTCTGCCAAATCATAGCCTTTACCCTTTTTGGTAATTACATGTAAAAGCTTAGGTCCCTTAATATCTTTAACCTTGTTTAATATGTTTTCCAAAGACTCAATGTCATGGCCATCCACTGGTCCATAATATTTGATGCCCATATCTTCAAAAAGCATTTTTTGCCCTAAAAAAGACTTCATACCACTTTTTATATTATGAATAAAGGGAATAAATCTTTTTCCTTTTCCAGGCAACTTAGAAACCATTGTTTTTACAAGTCTGTTTGTGTCTATGTATGAGGGTTTGAATCTCAGCTTGGATAAATACCTAGATAAGGCACCTACATTTTCACTAATAGACATGGCATTATCATTTAGGATTATCAATATATCTGAGTCCAGTTGAGCTGCATTATTCATAGCCTCATAGACCATTCCACCACCTAAGGCTCCATCTCCAATTAGAGCTACAGCTCTTCCCTTTTTATTATCTAAGTGCATTGACTTTTCCATACCTAAGCCTACTGATATGGAAGTGCTGGCATGACCTGTATTAAAAGCATCAAAGGGACTTTCTTCTTCATCAGGAAAACAGCTCAAACCTCCAACTTGTCCCATGGATTTAAGTTGGTCTTTTCTTCCTGTAAGTATTTTGTGAACATAGCTTTGGTGGCCTACATCAAAGACAATAAAATCTTCATTTAAATCTAGAACCCTATGTAAAGCTAGGGTTAACTCTACCACCCCTAAATTACTGGCTAGGTGGCCTCCATTACTGGTCACAACACCAATTAGAAGCTCCCTTATTTCTTGGCAGAGTTGATTTAAATCTTCTTTTTTTATCTTTTTAACATCCATATGCTCATGAATGCTGTCTAAAAGTTTTGCCATTATTTTTCCCTTACAGCTAATAGGTTGGTAAGTTGTTTTAAGTAGGAAAAATCCTTTCCTTCTTTTTCAAAGTATTCAATAATCTCTAATGCATTTTTTGTATATCTATCAAAAAGTATTTCATTTTCTATAATACCCTTATGAGATATGAAAGTAGACTTTTTGTTTTTCTCATCACTATTTTTAGGTTTACCTGTTGAGGCTATTATGGAGGTTTTATCAATTAGGTCATCTTTTAATTGAAAAGCTAGACCTAAATAAAGGGCAAAGTCACTAAGTTTTTCTCTGTAGTCCATGTTTGCTCCACATAAACTAGCAGCTGATAAAACAGAGGCCTTAAAAAGTGCTCCAGTTTTCAAAGAATACATTTTTAATATTTCTTCTTCTGCTTCTAATTCTCCCATATCCATAACCTGACCGGATATCATACCTTCAAAACCTGAGGCTTTACCAATTACTCTTGCAGCTTCTATGTCTTTTTTATCTTCACAAACTTCTAAAAGAGTTTCAAAAGCTAGATTTAAAAGGGCATCTCCCGCTAAAATTGCATTGGCTTCTCCAAATCTTTTGTGACTGGTAGGCAACCCCCTTCTATAGTCGTCATTGTCCATAGCTGGCAGATCATCATGTATTAAAGAGTAGGTATGAATCATTTCTAAAGCTGCTCCAAAAGCTAGATGCTTATCTTCAATTTCACAACCTAAGGCTTTTAGGGTCAAAAAGAAAAGATTTGGTCTTATGCCTTTTCCTCCAGCCTTTATACTGTATAGCATGGCTTCTTTAATAGCCTCATGGGCAGATGAGCCCTTTATTTTTTCAATAATATAGGAGTTGGTTATATTCTTATTTTCCTGTAAAAGGTCATCAAAAGTCATATTTATCTTTCCTCATTGGATAAATTGGGTTCCACTACAATTTTTTCTCTTGCCTTTTCCAATTTATCATTTAAGTCTTTTACAAGACCATTAGCTTTTTCATAGGTTTTAATTGCTTCTTCTAAGGGTAAATCCCCTTGTTCTAAGAGCATTACCATAGCTTCTAATTCTTTATATAGATCATTAAAGTTCTTGTTTTCTTTACTAGCCATTTATTTTACCTCTTTTACCTTACTTACAATGCTTCCATCTACAAATCTAGTCTCTATTATATCATCTCTATTTATCTCATTTACGCTTTTAACAAGGTGGCCTTGTTCATCCATAGTAATGGTATAGCCCCTAGCTAGCACCTTTAAGGGATTTAACATTTCTAATTTTTGCTTAAGTAGATGACCCTTTCTTTCCATAGTCTCAAAATATACCCTACCAGCCCTAATCATCCTTTGGCTAAGTTTATCCAAGTTAAAGGTTAAAACATTTAAAAAATCCTCAGGCCTTCTTAGCACTGGTCTTTTTTGTAAATTATCCAGTCTTTCTTCATAAGCCCTTATCAATTTGTTAAGAGTATTGTTTAATGAGTTTTGCCTATTTATTAAGTCTAATTTTAAAGCACTTTTTTCTGGCATAACCAGCTGTGCCGCTTGAGTAGGGGTTGCAGCCCTAAGATCAGCTACAAAGTCTAAAATGGTAAAGTCTGTTTCATGACCAATGGCAGAAATTATGGGAATTTTGCTTTTTACCACTGCATAAGCCAACTCTTCTTCATTAAAAGCCCATAAATCCTCTACAGACCCTCCCCCTCTAGCAATAATAATTACATCAGCATCTGTTTTTTCATTTATATACTCAATCCCTTTTATAACTGTCTTATGGGCATTTGCACCTTGGACAGTGGCAGGATAAAGAATAAGTCCATAATTATTAAATCTAGACTCTAATGTGTTTTGTATATCATGTAAAACTGCACCGGTTGAAGAGGTTATTAATCCAATCTTTTCTGGTAGAAAGGGTATTTTTTTCTTTCTACTTTCATCAAAAAGCCCCTCTTTATCTAATTTCTTTTTTAAAGCTTCAAACTTTTCAAAAAGGTCCCCTTTTCCTCCCTTTCTCATAAAGGTAACAGAAATCTGAGTCTGTCCACTTTTTTGGTAAAAGGACAAATAGCCATAAACCCTGACCTTAAGACCATCTTCTGGTTTGAAATCCAGTTTGGAGGCATATGAAGAAAACATAACACACCTAATAGATGCAGATTCATCTTTTATTGAAAAATATACATGACCTGTATAATGGATAGTACAGTTGGAAATTTCTCCTTCAACTTCTAAACTGTCTAAAAAATCATCACTACTTATCAAATTCCCAATATATTCATTTAATTGGGTAACAGTTAGGGCACTTTTCATTATTTTCCCTCTGCTTGTATGTTGGCAAGCACTGCATTAATGTACTTTTCAGCATTATCTCCAGCATAGGCCTTTGCCAACTCCACAGCTTCATTTATGGCAACAGACTTAGGAACATCCTCCATATTTAATATCTCATAGTAGGCAAGTCGCATAATAGCCAGCTCTACCTTGGGGATTCTATCAATTGTCCAGTTTTTTGCTAAAAACTGGGACAAGTCTTGATCTATCTCATCTTTATGCACACTTATATGTCTTAGGGCTTTTTGTACATAGATGCTGGCAGCTTCGGACAAAGAATTTTCTTCAATGTATCTTTGAATTTGTTCTTCTGTCTCTTCATTATTTATTTGTATTTGGTACAACAGCCTAAAAGCATGTTCCCTTGATTTTCTTCTGCTCATAATAAATAGTAATTTTATCCGATAGAACTTATACCGTCAATAAAAACCCTAACATTTTGTAATTGTATGCCCAATGAATTGTATATCTTTTCTTGTATCATAGCTTGAATAGAGGCTGACACCTCTGGCACATTTACAGTGGGTGGTACTTTGGTATATATGTCTAAAGATACCTCATTATCCTTTAAATTTGTATTAACTCTAATATCTGACAATTCATCAAATACAGATAATTCCATTTTTGTCATTGCCTCTAAAGAAGGGGCTGATATGGTAATATCCCCGTTTTTTGCTGGTATAACCACCGTTTTTATAAGGGTCTCTTCCTTTTGTATAAAAGCCCAAATAAAGGCAGCTTCAAACACAAGGAAAAAAACTGCTACTAAAAAAGGAATTAATCTATACCAAGAGAAAAATCCAGCATCCACAAAGTCTTCTAGGGCATCTTCAAAAGTGTAAGGAAAAAGACTGGCATAAATAACAGATATTGCAAAAAGCAAAACAATTATAATGTTAATAGTTAAAAATAAGGTTTTGTATCTTTTTAAGGATTTCAAATTATTACTCCTTACCCTTGAAAATATTTACACCTTGCACGTGAATGTTTACCTCAACAACCTTGCTTCCGGTCATTCTTTCCACCATTTTCTTTACTTTTTCTTGTATACTCCAAGCAACCTCAGGTATTCTAACACCTAACTCTACTATGACATAAATGTCCACATGGATGCCGTCACTACCAGTTTCCACCTTAACTCCCTTGGACAAGTTTTTAATTCCTAGGGCCTGTACTAGCTCTCCAGTGATACCGCCACTCATGGCAAAAACTCCCTCTTCTTCCATAGCAGCAAGTCCTGCTAAGATAGCAATTACATCATTTGTCACCTTTAATTGCCCTAAGGGAGTCTCCAAACCATCAATTTTCAAAACATCATCTGCCATATTTTACCTCACTAACATTATACAGTTCTCATTTCTAATTTACAACAAGTCAAAAAGCATGAGACAAAAGGCAAAATCTTCATCCTCAAAGTTCTTTATACAAACAAAATTCTGTTTCTCATAAAATTTCAATACATTTTCTTGGCTTTGATCTACCAAGGTGGTCACCTGCCTATATCCTCGTATTTTCAAAAACTCAATCATATAACCTATCAAGTCTCTTCCAAATCCCATATTTCTAAATTCTTCTTGTATAAAAAGATAGGACATATAGGCCTTTTTTTTGTAAACCACAGCATCTGGGTCAATTCCCTTAAAGGTCAAAATCAGGTGACCAACAATTTTCTTCTTGTAATATACCAGTAGACAAGAATCCTTCTTTTGTAAAATCCTTAAAAGTTTTAATAAAAAACCTCTATGAATTTTGTTTTTCCTACAAAATACATAAAGGCTAAGTATATTACTGTTACCCAAAGGCATAAATTCTAAATCTTTTTTATCTTTATCCATAAACTCCAAACTAAATAGTAAACAAATCCTTTTTTGAGTGGTTCAAAGAATATGATCCATCCTTTTGTACAACCACAGTGTTCTCTATACGAACTCCTCCTAATTCAGGTACATAGATCCCTGGCTCTACAGTTACAACCATATTCTCTTTTAATATAGTTTGGCTACTTGTAGACAGTCTAGGCTCCTCATGAATTAAGATACCTACTCCATGACCTGTGCTATGACCAAAATAGTCACCATAGCCTTCATCAGCTATAATATCTCTTGCAACCTTATCAGCCTCCCACCCTTCAATTCCTGCTTTAACAAAGGCTTGGGCTTCTTTTTGAGCTCTAAAAACAATATTAAAGATTTTTTCCAGTTGTACATCAGGCTCTCCTACAAAAAAGGTTCTGGTCATATCTGAACAATATCCTTGGTAGTTAGCACCAAAATCTAGGGTTACTATATCTTTTTCTTTTAATTTTACCAGCCCTGGACTTCCATGGGGCATACTGGTTTTTTTACCAAATATGGCAATTGTATCAAAAGGAGGATATGAAGCCCCATTTAATTTCATAGCATACTCTAGCTCTGCAGCAACTTCTAGCTCGGTCATTCCCACCTTTATGGTCTTTAAAAGGTGTGAAAAAGCAATATCCCCTATTTGGGCTGCTTTTGCCAAAAGATCTAATTCACCTTGGTCTTTAACAGACCTAATCTCTAGAAGGTCACTGTAAATATCAACCAAGGTAACTTCAGGTAAAAGTTTACTAATTTCTTGAAAATATGCATAGGACATAACATTTTCCAAGCCCAGTCTAAGGTTTTTCTTTTTAGGCATTCTGTTTAGTAAAACTTCCACTCCCTTTAGGCCTTGGTCCATTCTAATAAATTCATAGCCCTTACTCTCAAGTTTTTTTGCCACTTCCATATATCTAAAGTCTGTAGCAAAACAAGCCTGAGTGGGAGTTATAAGTATCATGCCTGAACTACCAAAAAACTCTGCTAGGTAGGCTCTGTTGTCATTTGTTCCTATTAAAATTCCATCTAGGTCTTTTTTATCTAAAATTTCTCTAACTTTTTCAATTCTTTGCTTAATCATCTGGTTACGTCCTTTTTATCATATTGCTCATAGAGTTTCTTACATCTTAACGCATCTTGAGCCATTTTGTCTGCTGATTCACAAATAATATATGGAGTCATCTCATATTTATATAATATGGGCACTAGATTTTCAAAAAATGGACCATATTCTTGGTCAGAAAAGGTTAGGTGTTTTTTCTCTCCACCTTTTGTGTATTCAATCTGGGAAAAGTGAATATGGATTTTTCTACTTCTTTCTAGACCTATACCATTTATCAAAGTCAAGATGACCTTTTCAAAATCACCACTAGCCTTTAAGCTTCCATAGGTTCTGGCATTTAGATGTCCAAAGTCAATGGTTGGTAATAGCCTTTCATCTTTAGCACACAGATAAATAATCTCTTCTAGATTTCCTAGTTGATTGATTTTACCCATTAACTCAGGACAATAAACAATGGACAAGTCATTTAAATCATCCAAAAAGGATTTTAAGAAACTAGATGCTCTTTTTATAGCACCTTCTCTTGTATCACCTTTAAAGGAACCTGGATGAAAACAAATCCTCTTTGCCCCTATATACTTAGCAGCTAAGTATGATTCATAAAGATATCTTTTAGTGTTTTCTAGTTTTTCAGCTTCTAAACTGGCTGTATTTATATAATATGGGGCATGTAAAGATAGATTTATACCATACTTTTGGGCTTCTTCTTTTATCTTTAGTCCACTTTCTTCTTTTAAGCGGACTCCCCTTCCAGCTTGGTATTCATAGGCATTTAGACCCATGTCACTAAGCCATTTCATTGCTTGATAGGTGTGTCTATTACCCTCATCATAAAAGGAAGATTCATTGCCTGCAGGTCCAAACTTTATCATATGACCTTCAAGTCCTTTTCGTACTTTTGCAAAATAGGTCTTTCAAATAGTCTTTTAAATTTAACAAAGAGATCCTCTTCTTTATTAATTGGCTTGGTAAGAATGGTTAACAAACCCATTTTCCTACCTCCTTTAACATCGGTAAATAGTTGATCCCCAATCATTGCACACTTATTAGAAGGTAAATTCATTTTTTTCAAAGCCTTTTTAAAGCCCCTAGACAAGGGTTTAAAGGCCAAATAAACAAAATCAATTCCCAATTGTTCTCCTATGCTTGTAGTTCTTTTTTTTGAAGCATTGGATAAGATGCAAAGAGAAAACCCCATATCTTTAAGGTTAGATACCCATGAAAATATTTTTTCCTTCATTTCACTTTGATACATACCAATAATGGTGTTATCAATATCCAAACAAAGTCCCTTTATTCCCAGGTCCTTTAATTTTTTATAATCTATCTCAAAAATACTATTTGATATGTAGTCAGGTAAATATTTATACAAGTTAAATCCTTTCATTTCTAATTATTTTTTAATCAATTTTTTAATCAATTTTTGAATCAATCTTTGAATCAATCTTTGAATATAAATTTTGAATTCATTTTTTATTTTTTCTTGCCTTTGATTAAAATTGTAATTGTAAATACATTTTAGTATAATATAATGAAAATAAAATTAAAACAAGGATAGGGATATGAAGATTTCAATACAAAAGACAGATAAACCAAAAGTAAAACCAGATGAGAAAAACTTATCTTTTGGAAAACAGTTTACAGATCATATGTTTCTTATGAACTATGACAAAAGCCAAGGCTGGCATGATGCTAGAATAGTTCCCTATGGACCTTTGTCTATGGATCCTTCTACCAATGTCTTACACTATGGCCAAGGAGTATTTGAAGGCCTAAAGGCATATAGAAGTGACGACAATAGGATTTTACTATTTAGACCAGAAGAAAATGCTAAAAGATTAAGGTCTTCTTGTGAAAGACTTTGCATTCCTCAAATACCAGAAGATGATGTGGTTGAGGCTATTACAAGCTTAGTTAAAGTTGACCAAGACTGGGTGCCATCTGAGCCTGGCACTTCTTTATATATCCGCCCTTTCATAATTTCAATAGATCCCTTCTTAGGAGTTCGTCCTGCTGAAACTTACCTATTTATTATTATCCTAAGCCCTGTTGGCCCCTACTATCCCACAGGCATAAATCCAACTAGTATCTATGTAGAAGACTTCTACAAAAGAGCATCAAAAGGTGGAATGGGTCATGTTAAGACCATGGGTAACTACGCAGCATCTTTAATCGCACAAGAAAAGGCTGTAAATTACAATTGTGTTCAAACTCTTTGGTTAGATGCCATGGAAAACAAGTATGTAGAAGAGGTTGGAGCAATGAATGTCTTTTTCGTAATTGACAAAAAGATTGTAACTCCAGAGTTATCTGGCAGTATTTTACCAGGTATTACTAGAAAATCTGCCCTTTTTCTAGCTAAGGAAATGGGTTATGAAACAATAGAAAAAAAGATTACTGTAGATGAAATTGCTAATGCTATTGATAATAAAGAGTTAACAGAAAGCTTTGGAACAGGTACAGCTGCTGTAATCTCTCCAGTAGGAGAATTAATATATATGGATAAAAAATATATTATTAATGATAATAAGATTGGTCCAGTATCTCAAAAGATATATGATACTTTAACCGGTATTCAATATGGTAAGATACAAGACAAATATGCTTGGACAAGAGAGGTTAAATAACTAATCTTTTCCAATAACCTTAGTTAATTTAGCGGTATATTCCATAACTTTTTTAGTGAGTATACCGCTTTTTAAATACTCTTGGTCATAATCTTCCAAAAAGGCATCCATGTTAGTGTAGCCATAGTGGGACATAAAGTCTTTTAAGCCTTGATTTATTTCTTGTAAATCTAGGTCAATATTTTCTAATCTTGCAATCTCATTTGCAACCATTTCATTTTTGGTATTTTCTTCAACACTTTTTCTATTAATGTTGTCAAATTCTTCTTCTGTATGTCCAAAGGCGTCTAAACAAAATTGATTAAAAGAAATATAACCATAGTAGACCATTTGCATTTCATAGTATTGCCTAATTTCTGCTACCTTCTCATCCACTTGTTTAGGATATTTTTTAACATTTGTATTGGCAATAATATAATCCCAGGTTCTTTCAACAAGGTTGTATTCTTCTATTTCATTTTTCATATATGAGTCTAATTCTAAAGTGGTCTTTTGCTCCAAATTTAAACTCAAAACAAAAGCATCATCATAGTCAGGGTAAATTGTTCTTGTTACCTTATTAACCCTTACATTGAAAACAGCCTCTTTACCAGCTAAGTTAGAGGGCTTATTATCTGCTCCTTTAAAGTCTTCTGGAAAAACCACCTTCATGGTATAACTTTCTTGAGCCTTTTTTCCTATCATCTGATTTTCTAAATCCTCTAAAAATTTACCTTTTCCTATCTCAATATCAATGCCTTTTCCAAGTCCACCTTCAAAAGGTTTATTATTTATGGTTGCATCATAGTCAATGTTTACTAAGTCATCTTGTTTAATATAATCATCTGATATATCTATTTTTTTAGCTTTCATACTTAGCAAAAGGCTTCTTTCATGGTCTAACTCTTCTTCTTTTGCTTCAATCTCCTTGTAATCTAAAGTTACAAGTGTATAGTCATAAAGGTCTAAATACTTAGAGTAGTTCTCTTTTGTATTGCAGGCATTTAATAAAAGTGCTAAGACTAAAATACTTAGCATTACAATGGTTTTTACATATCTAATTTCAAATCTTTTAAGCATCTTTTTCATATATACTACCTTTACTCATCTTGACCAAAAGCATAAAACTCAATAGCATCCCAGATATCTTCCATACCCAACTTATTTATTGATGATGTTAACACAAAGGGTGTATCAGGACTTATATCCATAGAATTAGCTAGCTTGCTAGCCCTTTGATGGACTTGGGACCTGGATAATTTATCCGACTTTGTTATGGCTAAAACAAAGGGAAATTCATGGGATATTAAAAAATCAATCATTTGCAAATCATCTTTACTAGGGTCATGCCTTATATCTATTAACTGGACTACCAATCTAATATTTTCTCTTTTTTCAAAATACTCTTGAGCTAGTTTACTATAGACTCCAGCCTCTGTTTTTGAGGCCTTGGTATAACCATATCCTGGCAAGTCTACAAATCTTAAATTCCCATTAATATCATAAAAGTTTATCATCCTTGTTTTTCCAGGAGTAGAGCCTGCATAAGCCAACTTCTTTCTGTTTGCTAGGGCATTTATGAGACTGGATTTACCCACATTAGATTTACCAGAAAATACTATTTCAGGCAAACCATCTTCAGGCCATTGTTTAGGACTTACTGCACTAATTATGAAATTTGCACTTTTTATAATCAAAACTAACTCCTTTAAATCTTTTCTTGCAATTTGCATCTATTACTTATATTTATTTCTTGTATCTATGCTTGTATCTATTTCATTAAACACCTTAAGTATTATACCTAAAATATGAATTTTTGACAAAACAAAAGACGGTTACCCGTCTTTCATCTCATTCTCTTTTAAGAGAATTTAAACAAAGAAATGTCTAGAAGTAAATTCTTCTATTTATTTTACTTGTATAGGTGTGCTGTATTGTCACAACCTAAAACATTAACAAGCTTATGCTTAACTATGGACTTAATGTTTTCTCTTCCTGGTCCTAAGTATTGTCTAGGGTCGAAATGGTCAGGATGTAGGGCAAAATGTTCTCTTATGGAAGCTGTTAAGGCTAGACGTAGGTCTGAGTCAATATTAATCTTACAAACGGCCATAGAAGCAGCTTTTCTTAACATATCTTCTGGAACACCTTGAGCACCAGGCATTTTACCACCATATTTGTTTATCATTTCAACATACTCTGGAATTACAGAGGAAGCTCCGTGTAATACTATGGGGAAATTTGGTAATCTTGCTTGAATATCTTCTAAGATATCAAATCTTAATTTTGCTTCGCCGGTAAACTTGTAAGCTCCATGGCTGGTGCCAATAGCTATAGCTAAGGAGTCAACATTGGTTCTTTTAACAAATTCTTCAGCTTCTTCTGGGTCTGTATAGGAAGAATCTTCAGCAGATACATTAATAGCATCTTCTATTCCAGCAAGTCTTCCCAATTCAGCTTCTACTACTACACCTCTTTCATGGGCATAGTCTACTACTCTTTTTGTAACTTCCACATTCTCTTCAAAAGGAAGGTGGGATCCGTCAAACATAACAGAGGTAAAACCTCCATCAATACAGGTTTTACAAATTTCGAAACTATCACCATGGTCTAGATGAAGACAAATTGGTAAATCTGTATCTTCTATTGCTGCTTCTACCAATTTCATAAGGTAAGCATGCTTAGCATATTTTCTAGCTCCTGCTGAAACTTGTAAAATCAAAGGAGCACTTACTTCTTTTGCAGCCTCTGTGATTCCTTGAATAATTTCCATGTTATTTACGTTAAAAGCGCCGATAGCATAGCCACCTTTATAGGCGTTTTCGAACATTTTTGTTGATGTAATTAGTGCCATAATATTTTCTTCCTTTCTATTTCTTTACAGCTACTTTTTTAAGTTTTGCAAATCTTGGAAGGCCCTCTTCAAAGGGGACTTCTGAATCGCCCTGAATTAAAGGAAGAGCATAATCGATAAATTCAGATGTCAAGAAGTTTTGACCTTCATTTAGCCACTCTAGAGGAACTGCTTTTTCGGTATTAGCAGCATCTGATAGAGGTACCAAAAAGGTCTTACATGAATATTTTCCATCTTCCATAACTCTCTCAAAACCTACCATATATCCAGTTTTTCCACTTACAGCAGCTTTAACAGCATCTGTTCCTGCCATAAAGGCCTCTTCTATGTCTGTTCTAGAGCCTATATGAGAAGCACAACGTTGCATTAAACTAAATTCAATAGATCTTACCTTGCAGTCAAATTCTTTTTGCACTATATCTCCTAAGATGGTTGCAGCACCGCCTAATTGAGCGTGGCCAAAGGCATCTTTAGAAAGGGTTTGTCCCATTTCAGCAATATATCTGCCTTGGCTATCTTTACAACCTTCAGATACAGCAACAATAACCTTACGGCTGGCTTTTGTTTCATATACTTTTTTAACATCGCTTAAGAACTTTTCAATTGTAAAGGGTACTTCTGGTAGATAGATTAAATCTGGACCTGTTCCCTTGTAAGCTGCTAACATACTTGCAGCTGTTAACCAACCAGCATTTCTTCCCATAATTTCAATTACTGTAATCATAGGTGTGTCATAAACATTTGCGTCGTGATAAACTTCCATGATTGTGGTAGCTACATATTTAGCAGCTGAACCATAGCCAGGACAATGGTCTGTTCCGGTTAAATCGTTATCTATGGTCTTAGGAACTCCAATAACTCTGCATTCATAACCTGCTTTTTCCATGTACTTACTTACTTTATTGCAAGTATCCATAGAGTCATTTCCACCATTATAGAAGAAATACCTTATATTATATTTTTTGAAAACTTCTAATAGTCTTTTGTAATCTTTGTCATCCACACTTGGATCAGCTAACTTGTATCTAACAGAACCTAAAGCTGAAGATGGAGTTGTTTTTAATAAATCTAATTCTTCTTGTGTTTCTTGAGAAATATCATAAAAATCTTCATTCAAGATACCCTTTATTCCATGTGCAGCACCATATACTGCGGTTATGCAATCTTCTTTTAAGGCTTGTTGGAAAACACCGGAAGCACTTGAGTTAATAACCGATGTGGGTCCTCCCGATTGTCCGAAAATTGCAGCTCCTTTTAATTTTGACATTTATAAACCTCCGTAATTTGAATCTCTCGCTATTTTATCATAAGGCCTAAGCCATTACAATATTTTACATTTATTCTAATATATTCTAACTCATATGCTCAGCTTTATTGGATATATAGCCTAAAAATGGCAAAGCCCAAAGCTATAGTTAAAAGTACAATACCAATAATCTCTCTTGTTTTTTGGTTCTTATTTAAATCCTTCTTAAAAAGTAAAATCCCAAGAGATATACATATTCCCACTATGGAAATAGCCAATAAGGTATAGCCTCTAAAGATGGGGTCATCTGAAATGGTTAAAGCTAAAATGTAGGCCAAAATCAAAGCCCAATCCACTATGTTTCTTTTGTTTAAATTATCCTTCATATTAAATACTCTTTCTAAATTTGTATATGCTCCTATATTTCTTACCTAATATTTTCTCCAAACAACCTATCTTTATGCTTTTCTAGTTGAAGCAATAAAAGCATACCTAAACCATAACAAGATATTAATTGGCCTAAGCCTACCGAAACAACCCCTACCCAATAGTCTAGTGAGTAGTAAACATGCAAAACATATGCTACTACAAACATATTAATCACCACAGGAGGAAGAGGTGCTAGCCACTTGTTTTTAATCTTGGATGTTAAAAAAGCAGCTAAAAGACTGGCAAGAGAGCCTAAAACCAAGTCTAAAATACCTGCTCCACCAAAAAGGTTAGCTAAAAAACAGCCTAAAAATATTCCATATATGGCTGATGATGTAAAATATGGTAAAACAGTCAGAGCCTCTGCTACCCTAACTTGTACAGTCCCAAAACTTAAGGGCATAAACATAAATATTAAGGCACAGTAGATGGCTGCTATTAAGGCTGGTATGGCAATATATTTTCTAAACATGGCTCACCTTTATCAAAAATCAGTTTATCACATCTTATTCTAAATAGTGAACTTTTAGCATTATTTCTTCGTCTAACAAACAAATATGGCTTAGCAAATATTGTTAAACTTTTGTAAACAGTCTTTAAATTTAAACTTTTATGTTAAAATAAGCATATTAACAAACAAGGAGAAAATATGAATTACCTAATATCATTGTTTAAATCCATTGAATTATCAGGACAAGCAGTAATTATTTTGATTTTTATCCTCTTTATTCTAGCTTTTGTAGCAAATATTTTAATTAGAATTAAATATTCCAGACTTAGAAAGCAAGTAAATGATAGAGAAAATAGAAGAGCTGGTACTTTCAAGAATGAAATGCTTAATAAGATTGTTCAAGACTACAAGATTGCTGGAGAGGTTAACAGTAACAATGTTAATACCCAAGCTATTATTGAGAAGAACTTTGCTGAGCATGCTGGTTTAAGTCAACTAGGTGAAACTTTTGTCAGAAAGAGTATGGGCATAATGGTAACATTAGGCCTATTGGGAACATTTATTGGTTTGACCATTTCGGTAAGTGAACTTGTAAATGTTCTTCTTCAAGATATTGGTTCTTCCTCCTTGGACTGGAATGAGATTCTTGTCAGACTAGCAGGTGCTGCTAGAGGAATGGGTGCAGCCTTTACAACCAGCCTTGTAGGCTTGTTTGGCTCGGTTATTCTAAACCTAACCCTTATAGCCATAGACTGTGAAGAGCAAAAAAGAGCCCTAATGGTAGATATTGAGGAGTACTTAGACAATAATATAGCTGTATTAATAGCTAAAGATAAGGAAACTGAATACACCATGATGAACAGGATTCTCAAGGATACCTTTGTTGAGTTTGGAGAGAAAATTGAAGTTTCCTTAAGAAACACTGTTAATGATTTTGCAGAAAACTTGACCAATGTAGTTATGGATGTGTCTGTATCTTCTCAAGCCTTAGATACTACAGTAGAGCGTTTTGACCTAGCAATTATAAACTTAGGCAATACCCTTCATGATATGTCTGACTTTAATCTAAATCTAAAAGAGAATGTGGAAAAAATGGATGTATCATTTATTAAAATGAGTGAAAGTCTATCCAATTCATCCAATCTAATTGCTAGAAACTATGAAGCTATTGAAACTTTTGCTGCTGATGTAAAAGATGCTGCAGGGCAAATGGCAGTGACTAACAAAGAGACTTTAGAAGAATTATCCACCTTAGCTAAGCAGGTTGACTTAACAGTATCAGCACTAGATAAACTCAGCGAAAGCATGCAAGCCTCAGGTGAAGAAAATACTAAGGCACTTAGCAATATGCGTGAAGTTTTTGCACAAGCAGTTTTAACTACTGCTAGTGAAATTGAAGGCTTAACCCTAAAGATGCAAGAATCCTTTGAAACAGCTTTAGTAGAAAGCAGTAAAACCATAAGTGAAAATAATGCTCAAATAATGACACAAACCCAAGAAAGACTTTCAAAAATGACCAGTAACTTTGAGGACAATCAAAAGATTTTAGCCCAGACCATAGCTTCTTTGCCTGAACAGGCCTCTGTGTATAACAAATCGGTTGCTGGAAAACTCCAAAAGAAATTAGATGATATTGAAAGAAGCATAAAGACAGAGCAATAGTATACAAAAGAAAAATGAGGTGACAAATTGAAACAAAGAGTTAGTTTTTTCAAAAAAGAAGAGGCAGAAAACTATTGGCCTTCCTTTGCTGATGTTATGTCCACTATGGTCTTGATAATGCTATTTTTGGTCTTAATTGTTTTTATTAAAAATATTATTATCTCCATAAATCTAGATGAACAAGAAGCTACAAACATTGCTACTGGAGCCCAATTAGAAAGCACAAGAAATGATCTTGCTGCTAAGGAGTTAGCCTTACAAGAAACTCAATTGGATTTAGAAACAAAACAAACCATACTTATCATGCTAGAAAAAGAATTAGCAGCAAAAGAAGTATCTTTAAGCTTGTTAGAAAATGAATTAGCCAATAAACAGGCAGCCTTGGAACTCTCAGAAGAAGAGGCTGCAGATATGGAAAAATTGATCCTCATATTAGCAGAACAACAAGCAGCTTTAGAAACCCAAAAACAAGACCTTCTAGCTCTTATAGCTCTAAACACTATAGAATTGGAGTCCATGAGAGAACAGTTACAAAAGGTAGCTGTTATGCAGGTCGATATTTTTGAAAAGGTTAAAAAATCTATTGATGATGCTATGGGGCCAGGCTATGTAACCATAGGTGATGATGGAAATCTGCAGATAAAGGCTAGCTTACTTTTCCCCAGCGGTAGTGACGAGATATCATCATCTGGAAGAACCCTTATAAACAGGCTTGCTGTAACCTTTGATGAAGTTTTACAAGAATCTAGTCAGTACATTGAAGCAATTATGATTGAAGGCCATGCCAGTTCTGAAGGTGGCTTTGAGGTGAATCAAAAGCTTTCTACAGATAGAGCAAATGCTGTTTTACTCCAACTTTTCGCCGCAAACTGGAGGCTGGAGTCAAGATATGCTAAATATTTTGGAGCTGTAGGTTATTCCTCTTCAAGACGTCTTGTACAAAATGACTATACAGAGGTCTTAAGAGCTCAAAACAGAAGAATTGAAATATCAATTGTTGTAAGAGAAGAAAATATTGGACAAATTATTCAAGAGTATTTAGACTCTCTAGATAAAGCAAAATAGGAGAAAGTATGACAAACAAGCCTATAATAGATACAACACAAAGCTATCCAGCTTGTCTATTAGCCCTAAGAAACAGAGATTATAAAGAGGCTATTGTTGGCTTTAAAAATCTTCTTAAGTATCAAGCTGAACCTTTTAGGTCCTTTTGGGGTTTAATAACAGCTTATTCTTGTATAGGTGAATATAAAAAGGTTGTAGATTTATGTGAACAACATGAGGACTATCTATACAATGACAGCTTTGATTCCAAAAGAGAAGTTAGGCTTTTAACCTCCCTATTAATGCAAGAAACAGCTCTTTTAAAAAAGAACTATAGGGCTACCATGACTTCATATTTCTTTTTGCAAAAAATGAAAGATACCTTTAAAGCTTATGAGCAAGATTCTAAAAACTCCATATATCAAATACTTATATCCTATTGGTATTGTGTTTTAGGCTTAAAAAGTGAAAGCACAGAAGATGCTTTTTTAAAGGTTCTTTATCATGACTTTATTGATGATGAATTTAGGTGGAAGTTATTAGAAAAAATGTCTTTAGAAAAAAAGGAACTTCTAGAAGATATTAACTTAGCTAGGAAATTTAAAAAGATTGCTAGATACATTGATGGTGGATACATAAATCTTTTACTCTATGTATCTTTAATTTCTGAAGATTTATCTATATCTAGAGATAAGATTGAAATTCAAAGATTTAATGGGGTAGAAATTAGTAATGAGGTCATGTGGAATTATCTAGATTTGGTAAATGATAAAAATGAAATAGATGATTTAGCAGTTAATTTTGCAAAGCAACTTTTTTCAAGAGGCTGGATTGATAAGGTTATTGCAAACATCTTTTTTTATGCCAGTGAGAATTTGAATATATATAATGTAGAAAATGAACTTAAGGCCCTAGAATTTTTCGGTCTTAAAAGTAGTAATAAATAATAATCAAGAATTTTAATAAATTATGTAATAGATAAAATAATATCCTCTAAAGCTTTAAGTTGAATGGCTTGGGGGATATTTTCAAATGAAGGACAATGAACAAATACAGCCTGGGGATAATCTATATTTACATTTTTTTTAATCTTTTTCTCGTTTAACAGTCTGTAATAAAGGTCATTACAGACATAGGTTCCCCCACTGTATGAGTTGGAAATATAGGGATTATTATATAGATTAGAATCAAAGTGGATTTCACAGCCAAGTGCTAAATCTCCTTCTTTAACAATGATAGAGTCTTTTAGTTTAACTTTCTTGTTATCTTCACCTTGGCTATCATTTATATTTACAGCTATTTTTTCTATACTTATCTTTTTTCTTGAAGCTGCCATGCCTAAGGCTATGACATAGTCAGGTTTTACTAAATTTATCTTTTCATCTAAAAGAAAAAAGCCTTCACCATAAACCACTGGAAGCAAAAGCTTAATAATATTAAACTTGCCAATTTTATTAGGCAAGTTTTCTAAAAGTATTTGAGTTACATTTTCTTCAAAACCTAAAAAGGCTTCAAAGCCACTTACTAAAATATTCATATTAATCTAAAGGAACTAACTTTAAGGCATTTTTAAAATATATTTTATCCTTAACATCCTGGCTTAAATCTAAAGCCTCAATAAACTCTTGATGGACATTGTCAAAATAGTCTCTTGCATAAAGAATTCTATCTTGATACTTATTAATAAATTCAAAGGCATGATCCATATCTCTTTTAAAGGCATTTGCTCCAGAACCTGCTGACATATCACAATACAAGTTATCATATTTGTCTAGCAATTGGCCAATTCTACCACCTTCAACTACCGGACCTTTTGGATAGGATAACTTATCAAATTGGTCATCATTGGAAATATGGGCCCAAAAACCAGGAGCATGACCTAGAAAAATGGTGTCAGGACATTTTTGTAAGGCTCTTTCTAAGGAATCAATTCCTCCACCATACCAAAAATTTGGCCACCCATTAGACCAAGGTTTATTAAACTCATAGTCAAAGTGCATGACAACAGGCATACCCATCTCCCCTGCTTTTTTATAAAGGCGGATTGCATCTGGGTTATCATACATCATTCTAACCTTAAGTTCTCCACAAACCCTAGCATCATGCATATATCTTGCAGCTTCTAGATTGTTTATGGCATCAGGGTCTCTAGGGTCTGGACAATAGCCTAGAACAAACTTATCAGGATGAGCTTTTTTGTAGGCCAAGCCAGATGAAAAAGGAATAGGACCATTGGGCAAATAGGAGGTTAAAGCCCCTCTATAGTGCTCATACTCAGGTCTTGGACATTCCCAGGATAAAAGCCAAGTAAGATCAATATTATACTTTTCCATATTGGCTAAAAAGCCTTTTAAATCTGTCTTATGCCAATCAGCATGGTTATGAGCATCTATTATCATGACTTTATTCTCCTTCTTCTACCTTAAGTATACCATCATAGGGAATTTCTTTTATATCTTTTGGGTCATATTTTCCATACTTAATAATCTCTTTGAATTTATCAAAATCAAAGGCACTCATTAGGTTAATAGCCATTCCAGTCTTAAGGGCTCTTCCGGTTCTTCCAATCCTGTGCACATATTGTTCCTTATCATCTGGTAAATCAAAGTTTATAACTGCATCTACATCATTTATATCTAGCCCTCTGGCTGCCACATCAGTAGCAATTAGAATATTTAGCTGTTCATTTCTAAAAAACCTTATAGCCCTTTCTCTTCCAGTTTGAGCCTTGGCTCCATAAATGGAAGATGCAGAATAGCCTGCTTGTATTAAGTATTCTGTTAGCCTTTTAACCATGTTAATGGTATTACAAAAGACTAAAACCTTGTATATGGGGTTGTTATCCATTAAACTAGCAACAGCCTTCATTTTAGAGCTTAAATTAGGGACCAAAATGCTGTATTGGTTAATATCTGGCTTATCTAAATCTTCTTCTTCAATCATAATCTCTACAGGATCCCTTTGATAAAGCCATGAAATATCCATTACTGCAATAGACATGGTAGCAGATAGTAGGGCTAGGTTCTTTCTGCCCTTAAGAAGCTTTAAAATTCCACTTACCTCTTCAATAAAGCCCATATCCAGCATTCTGTCTGCTTCATCTAAAACACAGGTCCTTACTTTAGACAAGTCAATGGTATTTCTATTTATATGGTCTATGAGTCGTCCTGGTGTTGCCACAATAATTTGAGGTTTTTTAGATAAGGCTGTAATTTGTTTATCTATGGGTTTTCCCCCATAAATAGCTTCAATTTTTACACCATTCATAAACTCTTGTAGCATCATCATTTCATCGGTAATCTGTATTACCAGTTCTCTTGTAGGAGCCAATATTAGGGCTTGTGGCTCTTTTTGCTTAAAGTTTAGCTGTTCTAAGATGGGAATTCCAAAGGCAAAGGTCTTGCCAGTTCCTGTAGGAGCTTTTGCAATTACATCCTTATACTCCAACATGTGGGGAATAACCAAAGACTGTACAGAAGAAGAATGGGAATATCCTTTCTTATCCAAGGCTTTTAACATAGCAGATGACAGGTTAAGCTCTTCAAAAGCTTTACCTGTATAGGAATCTTTTCTTACTACATAGTCTTCTTCCGGTCTTTTTTTAAACTTTCTTGGTTGTTGAAATACTGGTTTTTTTACACTTGCTTTACGTTTTTGTTTAAATTGAGAAGTTTTTGTATTTTTAGGTCTTCTCTTGTTGGTTCTTATATCTTTTTTATTAGATGTCATCTTCTATTTTCTAACTCTTTCCAAACCTCATCTAAACTGATTCCCCTTTCCACCAGTAAAACTAAAAGGTGGTAAAGAAGGTCCGCAGTTTCATATATAGTTTCTTCTTTTGATTGATTTTTTGAAGCAATGATAACTTCAGTGCTTTCTTCTCCTACTTTTTTCAAGATTTTATCAAGTCCCTTATTAAAAAGATAAGAGGTGTAGGATCCCTCTTTAGGGTTGTTTTTTCTGTCTTCAATTACATTGTATAAAATGTTTAATATATCACTCATTTTTTTCCAATTCTCCACTTTCATTGATCTTTCTAAAAAAACAGCTTACCTGTCCGGTGTGACAAGCTGGTCCTTTAGGGTCTACTAAATAAATCAAGGTATCTTGGTCACAATCCACTAAAACACCTAGGACCTTTTGAATATTTCCGCTACTTTCTCCTTTTACCCACTCTTTATTTCTGGATCTGGAAAAGTAAGTAGCAATACCTGTAACCAAGGTCTTTTCTACTTGCTCTTTTTTTGCATAAGCCAGCATCAAGACTTGCAATGTATTTGCATCTTGGGCAATAACCGGTATTAATCCTTTGTCATCAAATTTAAGTTCTATCATTCATATCTTTAATAATTTTCTTAATATACTCACAGCTTACAGCTATACTTTCTAGCATAGGTAAGGTAGTATATTTTTCTTGTTCCATAACACACCACTTAATCTTGTCTGAAGCATTTAAAATGGCTGGAAAATCTATTAAACCACTACCTACTTCAGTATCAACCATATCTTTAGAGATATCTTTAAAGTGCATAAGGTCTAACCTATCCTTATATTTTTGACTGTATAAAACAGGGTCAGCTCCCCCTCTAACTACCCAAAAAGTATCTATTTCTAGAACAATATCAGATGTAGTGTTACTAGCAAAAATATCATAAAAATATCCATGATCCTCAATCTGCTTAAAGTCATAAGCATGGTTGTGGTAACCAATCTTTATACCATATTGCTTAGCCTTTTCACTCATTTCATTAAAGTAATGAGCAACAGTCTTTAGGCCATCTAAAGAGTGGAATCTTTCTGGAATAAAAGGAACAACCACATAGGAGTTTTCAATTTTAGCATTGTATTCCATAATATCATCAAACTTATCCATAAGAGCATCTAGACCTATATGGGTACCTGCTGGTAAAAGATCTAAATCTTCTAGGTACTTTTTAGTTTCTTCAGCTTCCTTTCCAAAAAAGCCTGCAAACTCCACCCCTTCATAACCTGCTTGTTTGGCAACTTGCAAAGAGTGATAAAAGTCCTTTTCTCCAATTTCCTTTATTGAATATAATTGTAGTGCTACTTTTGGCATAAAATCCTCCCTTGGTGGCTTTCAATTGAATTTATTATAACATAGGGCCAAATACTATTTAAAGAAAGGAAATCTCATAGATACAAATGCTAGCTGCATTGGAAACATTTAAAGATTCTGTGGGCCCGCTCATAGGAATGGTTATGGTTTTAGTAAAGTATTTCTTTATATCTTTATCTATACCAGTAGATTCATTTCCTAAGACTAGGGCACAATTTCTTTTCAATTTGGCTTTTCTTATATCCTCACCCTTTAAATCTAGGCCGTAAATCTCATAACCATACTCTTTTAGTATGGGAAAAATCTCATGAGATACTCTCTTGTTAGGCATTCTAAATATGGAGCCCATGCTGGCCCTCAGGGTCTTTTCATTGTACAAATCAGCTGTACCTTCTAAAGCAAAGACACAGGAAAAGGAAAAAGCTTCTCCAGTCCTTATTATGCTTCCTACATTTTTAGGGTCATTAACCCTGTCTAGTATTATTAAGGGCCTGCCTTCTTTTAAAACATCTGATAAATTCCAGGCTTTTTGTGAACCAAGTCCCAAAACTCCTTCTGGGTTGCTTAGGTAAGATAGGGTCTTAAATACATTGTCTGCTACTAGATATGTATCTACACCCTTAATCTTATCTATAAAAGACATGTTTTCTTGATAATAGCTATCAGAAACATAAAGCTCTTCTACTTTCACACCACTTGCCAAGGCTTCTTGCAATAGTTTAGTGCCCTCTATAAAAAAAAGGTTCTCTTGATCGCGAACCTTTTTCTTGTTTAAATTCTTAAGTCTCTTAATCTTCTTATTGTCTTTAGACTCAATGTTTTTCATTTTATCTATATATTATTTAACAGAGCTGACCAAAGAAGCAAATCCTTGTGGATCATTTACTGCCATATCGGCTAGTACCTTTCTGTTAAGGTCAATTCCATTCTTTTTTAGTCCTGAAATAAACTTGGAGTAAGACATACCATTGGTTCTGGCTGCAGCATTAATTCTTGTAATCCAAAGTTTTCTAAAGTTACGCTTTTTAGCCTTTCTATCAATGTATGAATAGTTCAAGGATTTCATAACTTGTTGCTTTGCAACTCTAAAATTCTTGCTCTTGGCTCCAAAATAGCCTTTGGCCATTTTCAATACTTTTTTATGTCTTCTGCGTTTTGTTACGCCACTTTTTACTCTTGCCATTGTTCTGGTCCTCCTTATTTATATGGGATAAGTTTCTTTACATTTGCAGCATCTGCATCTGAAACAAAAGCTGTCGCTCTGTTATCTTTTTTAGCTCTTTTAGTCTTAGAAATTAATCTATGTCTTCTGAAAGCATTTCCCATTTTTATTTTACCGCTTCCGGTAGTAGCAAATCTCTTTTTAGATGCGCTATGTGTTTTTTGTTTTGGCATATTTAAATCCTCCTATTTATTTCAATGGTTCTAATATAACTACCATATGCCTGCCTTCCATTTTAGGTGCCTTTTCTGCTTCCCCGCATTCTTTGCAAGCATCGATAAATCTTTGTAATACTTCTTCTCCAAGATAGGTCCTGGTCATTTCCCTTCCTCTAAATGAAAGACTCACTTTAACCTTGTTACCATCTTTTAAGAATCTGCAAGCGTTTCTTGCTTTAAAACTGATATCATGATCATCGATTCCCATCTTTAGCCAAACTTCTTTTACTTCCACAATTTTTTGCTTCTTCTTGGCTTCTTTTTCCCTTTTGGTAATTTCAAACATGAACTTACCATAGTCGATGATTTTACAGACCGGAGGATTTGCATTAGGAGAAATTTCCACTAAATCCAGACCCTCGTCTCTAGCAGCCTGTAGGGCTTCTTTAAGGGGCACGATACCCACTGCATTCCCTTCAACTCCGATTAGTCTTACTTCAGGTGCAGTAATTCTGTCATTTACTCTGTAAAAATGTTTAGTACCTTTTTGAGTTGCTATTGCTATTACCTCCAAAAAAAATAATCCTGCAAAAATAATCCGCAAGATCACATACAACAATGCAATATTTTTACCCTATAGAACCAAGTCACCAGGGTGAGAAGGGATTACTTCTGCTTTCCAATAATGAATTCTAACATAAGAAGGTATTTCTGTCAAACAATATTTTTAGCCCCCTTTGCAAAGATTCTGCAAGATTTTGCAAGAACTATACCAGACTTATAATATTTCATACAAAGAAGATGCTTCTTCCTTTTTCACATTATCTTTAACATCCAAGATTTTAACCTTAACAGTAAACTTATCTTGTACTATTTCTAAGATATCACCTTTTTTAACCTGGTATGAAGGCTTTACTGGCTTTTGGTTTATTAAAACCCTATCACTTTCACAAACTTGATTTGCTACAGTCCTTCTTTTTATTAACCTACTTACTTTTAAAAACTTATCTACCCTCATTTTTTCCCTCATCCCAAAACTTGTCTAACTCTTCTATTGTCATCTCTTCCATTTTCAAGTGATTATCAAGACATTTTTCTTCAACATATGAAAATCTCTTAATAAACTTGTCCGAAGAGCTATTCAAGGCTTTTTCTGGATCTATATCCAAAAATCTACAAACATTAACCACTGAAAAGAGCAAATCTCCTATTTCAGACATTTGTCTATCTTTATCCTTTTCTAAAATAGTTTCTTCTAGCTCTTTGGTCTCTTCTTTAATTTTTAAAAGGGCTCCTTCTACATTTGGCCAATCAAAGCCTACCAATTGGGCCTTCTTTTGAACCTTTGAAGCTCTCATTAAAGCAGGAAAATTTCTAGGTACACTTTCCATACTTTGGGTAACACTGGTGTGACCTTTTTCTTGTTTTTTTAAGTCTTCCCACCTTCTTAGGACTGCTTGGCTATCCTTTAAATCTTCATTCTTAAAGATATGGGGATGCCTATAGACTAGTTTTTCACTTATTGCATGAGAAATATCATCAATATCAAAGCTTTTATTTTCTTTTCCTATTTGAGCATGAAAGACTACCTGTAATAGAACATCACCTAATTCTTCAATAATCTTTTCTTTACTACCTTCATTAATAGCATCCACCGCTTCATAGGCTTCTTCTATCATACATTTTGTTAAAGATTCATGAGTTTGTTCTTGGTCCCAAGGACAGCCTCCAGGAGCTCTTAGCTTTTCCATAATTTCCAAAAGATCCTCAAACTTATATTTTTTTGTCATAAAGCCATCCCTTCTAACCTTCCTAAAACTAGTCTATCTATTTTATTTAAATCTTTTAATATTTCTATATCAGAAAATCCCTTGTTTACCATCAAAGTTTTCACCTTATCAGCTTGATTATATCCTACCTCAAAAACTAAAAAACCTCCATCATTTAAATATGATGAGACTGTATTAATAATATCTTTATAATAGTCCAGGCCATCTTGTCCTGCTATAAGGGCTAAAGATGGCTCATAATCCTTTATATCATCACTTAACAAGTCATATTCATCTTTAGATATATATGGAGGGTTGGAAATGATAAGATCAAATTTCCCTTCTACATTACTAAACAAATCACTTTTAACTACCTTACAAACATCCTTTAAATTATGAAGAGCAATATTTCTATCTGTTAAGTCTATACAAGACTTAGAAATATCTGAAAGAAGAACCTTTAAAGAGGATTTATCCTTTACATTTTTAGCAAAACTTATACCTATAGCACCACTGCCACAACAAAGGTCCAAAACTCTATTAATCTCATACTTGTCTTTTAACTCTAAAGCCTTATCCACCAAAAGCTCTGTATCGTCTCTTGGGATTAATACATCCTTTTCTAAATAAAAGTCCAAGCCATAAAAGTTAACCTTTTTTAAAATATACCAAAGAGGCTCCTTTTTGAGCCTTCTTTCTATAATATCTTCAAAACTAGCTACTTGCTCGAAGCTTAGTTCAAGGTCCTTATGGGCAAGTAAAAATGAAATATCTTTTTTCAATATTTCACTTAAAATGTATAGTATTTCATTTTTTTGGGGATAAATAGGAAGATACTTATCTAAAAGATCAGATATTACCATTTTGCATCATCTTCATCCTCTGGAATTACAGCAAGAAATGCTGCAATTGCACACTCTAGCATATCGTCTTCTGGCTCTTTAGCTGTTAGCTTTTGAAAAAGCATACCTGGGGCAGAAATAGCTTGTGTTAGCCAGTTATCATATCTACCAGCTAGTTTAACTAGTTCATAGGCTATACCAGCAACTACAGGAAAGAGTAGAATCCTTATTAAAGCATTAATTAAAGGGTTATACCAACCTACAAAGGAAAACAGTATGATTGAAACAATCAAGACTAAAAACATAAAGCCTGTTCCACATCTTCTATTAGCTGTTGGATACTTTTTTACATTTTCTAAAGTAAGCTCGCAATCATCTTCATAACAATTTATTGTCTTGTGTTCAGCTCCATGATACATCCAAACTCTTTTTATATCCTTCATGAAGGTTACTAGGAATAAATATGCTATGAACAAAAGAACCCTTATTACACCTTCTAAAAGATTGTTAATAGTATGGCTTTCTAATTTGAGTAAGCTTACAAGAAAGTTTGGTAATAATATGAAAAGGCCTACAGTTATGGCTAAGGATAATAACAAAGAAAGTGCTATAGCCCAAACAGATAGAGATGAGTCTTCCTTTTCTTTTTTACTCTCAGCTTCTTTTACTTCTTCAACCTTAGTGTCTTCTTCAGCTTTAACTGAAGAATCTACTTCAACACTTATATCTTGCTCGTTTAAAGTGTTTTGATTAGCAAGCTTGTTTTTGCCTTTCTTTTTCTTGTCTTTCTTCTTCTTAGCTTCTTTCTCATCATCTTCTAGGTCATAAAAGGAAGCTGCATAATTCAGAGCTTTTATACTTAATACCATTTGGTATATAAGGGCATAAGCTCCTCTTAAAAAAGGAACCTTAAAAAGTTTACTCTTTTTAGGTAAGTCCTCTACTTGAAGGTCTATTTCACCATCAGGCTTTCTAACCGCTACTGCTTTTTTATGGGGCCCTATCATCATTATTCCTTCAATTAATGCAGAACCACCTATAGATGTTTTTTTCATTTATAAAAAAATCGGGTTGCTGTGACAACCCGCCCTTCTTTTTAAGTTATGTTATATTTTTTCTTAAATCTATCTATTCTTCCGCCGGTTTCTGCAAGCTTTTGCTTTCCGGTGAAAAATGGGTGACAGCTTGAACAAATTTCAACTTTTATTTCTTCTTTTGTAGAACCTATCTCAAACTCGCTCCCGCAAGCACAGGTTGCTTTTGCATTGTAATACTTTGGATGTATATCTTTTTTCATCCTTCTCACCTCCTAAATTGACGCAAACGTGATTATACCACAGCATTATTGTCATTTCAATATCTTATTTTTTTGAGTTTCCGTAAAATTCAACTTACAAGCTAAACTCTTAAACTGTTATTCGAATATTCCATAAAAAAGCCTTTGTTTTGGGGCTAAAACGAGGAAAAGCCT
>Ga0265293_10001343_pt1 | contig 53711 bp, 45 predicted proteins | sample Munlanlewell138R_FD_192505 | JGI IMG/M metagenome (GOLD analysis project Ga0265293, IMG submission 192505) | Leachate microbial communities from a municipal landfill in Southern Ontario, Canada - Leachate well 138R | ecosystem: Engineered > Solid waste > Landfill > Unclassified | place: Canada... | reverse complement strand
GTTCGCGGCCGGGCTGGGCATCAACTCGTTCTTGGCGTCCTCGATCGTGGGCGTGGTGACCTGGCCCGAGGCGATGGGCCTGGTGGTCATCAACGGCCTGATCATCGTGCTGCTGGCGGTCACCGGCCTGCGCCGGCTGATCTTCGAGGCCGTGCCCATGCCGCTCAAGCTCGGCATCACCGCCGGCATCGGGTTGTTCATCCTGTTCATCGGCCTCGTCGACGCGGGCTTCGTCGGCTCCACCGGCCGGCCCTCTCCCCCGGTCGGCCTGGGCCGCGACGGCGCCGGCTCGATCGAGAGCGTGCCGACGGTGGTGTTCGTCCTGACGCTGCTGCTCACCGGGATCCTGGTGGCCCGAAAGGTGCGCGGCGCCATCCTGATCGGCCTGACCGCCGGCACCGTGGTGGCGGTGGTGATCGAGGCGATCTGGCACCTCGGGTCGGCGACCGAGAACCCCGGCGGCTGGGGGCTGTCGGTGCCCACGCTGTCCGGGTCGCCGTTCTCGATGCCCGATCTGGCGCTGATCGGCGAGTTCAGCTTCGACAGCGTCGGGCGGATCGGCATCCTGGCCGCGGTGATGCTGGTGTTCACCCTGGTGTTCACGAACTTCTTCGACGCCATGGGCACCTTCACCGGGTTGTCCCGGCAGGCCGGCCTGGCCGACGAGCGCGGCAACTTCCCTCGCCTGCGCGCGGCGCTGGTGGTCGAGGGTGCCGGCGCGGTCGTCGGCGGGGCGACGTCGTCGTCGTCGAACACGGTGTTCGTCGAATCCGGGGCCGGCATCGGCGAGGGTGCGCGCACCGGGCTGGCCAGCGTGGTGACCGGCGGATTGTTCCTGGCGGCAATGTTTTTGACGCCGCTGGCCGCGATCGTGCCGTCCGAGGTGGCCACCGCCGCGCTGGTGATCGTGGGGGCCATGATGGCCGCGAACCTGCGCGAGATCGACTTCTCGGACTTCTCGGTGGCGCTGCCGGTGGTGCTTACCGTCGCGGTGATGCCGCTGAGCTACTCGATCGCCAACGGCATCGGCGTCGGGTTCATCGCCTGGGTGGTGGTCCGCTCGGCGTCCGGCAAGGCCCGCGAGATCAGCCCGCTGCTGTGGATCGTGGCCGTCGGGTTCCTGCTGTACTTCGCGCGCGGTTGGATCGACGCGTTGGTCGGGGTCTGATCCCAGCTACACGGTGCTGGTCAACCGCTGCGCGAGCAGTGCCGCGAACTTGGCCGGATCCTCGGGGATGTCCCCCTCGGCCAGAAGCGCGGTGCCGTAGAGCAATTCGGCGGTGTCGGCGAGCCGCTGCTCATGCGCCTCGTCGCCGTCCTCCTTCTGCGCCTTCTGCAGGCCGACGACCAGCGGATGCTTCGGGTTGAGCTCGAGGATCCGCTTGCCCACCGGGACCTCCTGCCCGGAGGCCCGGTACATCCGCGCCAGCGCCGGGGTCATCCCGAAGTTGTCGGTGATCAGGCAGGCCGGCGACTCGGTCAGCCGGGTCGAGAGCCGGACCTCCTTGACGTGGTCGTCCAGCGTCTCCTGCAGCCAGGCCAGCAGGTCGGCGAAGTCCCGCTCGGCCTCTTGGCGCTCGGCCTCGTGTTCGGCCTTCTCCTCCTCGGAGTCCAGGTCCACCTCGCCCTTGGCCACCGACTGCAGCGGCTTGCCGTCGAACTCGTGCACCGTGCCGGTCCAGACCTCGTCGACCGGGTCGGTGAGCAGCAGCACCTCGTAGCCCTTGGCCTTGAACGCCTCGAGATGCGGTGAGGCCAGCAGCTGCTCGCGGGACTGCCCGGTGGCGTAGAAGATCTGCTCCTGACCGTCCTTCATCCGCTCGACGTACCCGGCCAGCGTGGTGCGTTCGGTGTCGTCGTGCGTGGAGTCGAACGACGCGATGCCCAGCAGCGTCTCCTGATTGTCGAAGTCCGACATCAGGCCCTCCTTGAGGACCGAGCCGAACTGCGTCCACAGCGTGGCGTAGTCCTGCGGCCGCTCGGACTGCAGGCTCTTGATCACCGACAGCACCTTCTTGGTCAGCCGGCGCCGGATCGCGGTGAGCTGCCGATCCTGCTGCAGGATCTCGCGAGACACGTTGAGCGACATGTCCTCGGCGTCCACGACGCCCTTGACGAACCGCAGGTACGGCGGGATCAGCTGCTCGCAGTCGGCCATCACGAAGACGCGCTTGACGTAGAGCTGCACGCCGACCTTGGCGTCGCGGCTGAACAGGTCGAACGGCGCGTGCGACGGGATGAACAGCAGCGCCTGATAGGAGAAGGTGCCCTCGGCCTTCATCGAGATGACCTCGAGCGGGTCGTCCCAGGCGTGGGCGATGTGCTTGTAGAACTCCTTGTACTCGTCCTCGGAGACCTCGGACTTGTCCCGGGCCCACAGCGCCTTCATGGAGTTCAGCGTCTGGGTTTCGATGGTGACCTGCTCCTCGCCGCCCTCCTCGGCGGGCGGGGTGCGCCGCTCGACCTGCATCCGGATGGGCCAGGCGATGAAGTCGGAGTACTTCTTCACCAGTTCCCGGAGCTTCCACTCCGAGGTGTAGTCGTGCAGTTGATCCTCGGCGTCCTCGGCCTTGAGGTGCAGGGTCACCGACGTGCCCTGCGGCGCGTCGTCGACGGTCTCGACGGTGTAGGTGCCGTCCCCGCTGGAGGTCCACCGGGTCGCGGCGCTCTCCCCGGCCTTGCGGGTGAGCAACTCGACCTTGTCGGCCACCATGAACGTCGAGTAGAAGCCGATGCCGAACTGGCCGATCAGCTCCTCGGAGGTGTCGGCCGAGTTGGCCTCCCGCAGCTTCTGCCGCAGCTCGCCCGTGCCGGACTTGGCGAGCGTGCCGATCAGGTCGACAACCTCCTCGCGCGTCATGCCGATGCCGTTGTCCCGGATGGTCAGGACGCGCGGCGGGCCCTGATCGACCTCGAGTTCGATGTGCAGATCGGACGTGTCGACGTCGAGGTCCTTGTTGCGCAGCGCCTCGATCCGCAGCTTGTCCAGCGCGTCGGACGCGTTCGAGATCAACTCGCGCAGGAACGAGTCCTTGTTGGAGTACACCGAGTGGATCATCAGATCCAGCAGTTGGCGGGCCTCGGCCTGGAATTCGCGCTGTTCTACCTGTGACGTCATCTCATCCCCATTCGACGACAAACCTGCAAATACCGACAACCGAAAGATCATAATCACCTCTGACGACGCGCAGCGGTACGCCGACCGGGAGTGGCCATGCAAGGGTTCCTTGATTGGTTCCTTGAACGGTTCATTGACAGCCCCCTCCTGACCCTGTTCTTCTGCGTCGGGGTCGGCAGCCTGTTCGGGCGTATCCGGTTCGGACCGGTGTCGTTCGGCCCGGCCGGCGCGCTGTTCGTGGCGCTGGCGCTCGCGGCCGCCGAGCCCGACGTCAGCCTGCCGCCGATCGTCACCACGCTGTCGTTGTGCCTGTTCTGCTACGTGGTGGGTATCGCGGCCGGCCCGTCGTTCATCAACGCGCTGCGCACGGGTTGGAAGCCGGTGGTGGTGTCGGTCGTCGCCATCATCGCGATGGCGGGCGCCGCCCTGGGCGTGGGCCGCGCCCTCGGCTTCGACATCGGCACCATCGCGGGCGCGTTCTCCGGTGCGGGCACGGCCACCGCCGCGCTCGGCGCCACCCAGCAGCAGCTCGCCGACGGCGGGACCATCCCGATCGAACCGGCGATCGGTTACGCCGTGGCCTATCCGATCACCGTGTTCCTCACCATCCTGGCCTGCTCGTACCTGGTCGGCGCCGGGCGCCGCAAGCCGACGGCCGAGGACCGCGAGACGATGCCGCCCATCGTGGTGCGCACGCTGGAACTGCTCGGCGATCCGAACCTGAGCGTGCACGGCCTGGAATCGCGGTACGAGACGGTGGTGTCCCGGCTGACCCGCGACGGGCGGACCGTCGTCGCGCACGAGGCCGAGCGGCTGGCCGCCGGGGACCTGCTCACCATCACCGCGCGCGAGGACGTCGCCGATCGGCTGGTCAACGAGCTGGGCCGGGCCGCCACCCACGAACCGTGGCTGGACCGCCGCAACATCGACTTTCGCCGCATCACGCTGTCCAATTCCGACTACATCGGACGCGAGCTGCACGAGCTGCGGATGGAGGAACGCTTCGATGCGGTGGTCAGCCGGGTCCGCCGCGGCGACGTCGACATCATCGCCGCCCCGGATCTGATCCTGCAGAGCCGCGACCGGCTGCGGGTCACCGCCCCGCGCGACCGGCTGGCCGAAATCACCAAGGATCTGGGCGATTCCGAGCGTGCGGCCGGCGACATCAACGTCATCGGCCTGGGTCTGGGGCTGACGATCGGGCTGCTGCTGGCGTTCGTGGAGCTTCCGCTGCCCGGCGGCGGGACCCTGGTGCTCGGCACGGCCACCGCGCCGCTGATCGTGGGCCTGGTGCTCGGCGCGTTCGGGCGCACCGGTCCGGTGGTGTGGACGCTGCCCGGCGGCGTCGCCAACACGCTGAATCAGTTCGCGTTGTTGGTGTTTCTCGCGGCGGTGGGCACCGGGGCCGGCGGCGGACTGGTCGAGGCACTGCAGGCCGACGGGATCGCGCTGGTGATCCTCGGCGTCGCGATCTCGGCGGTGCACGCGCTGATCTGCATCGTGGGTCTGCGCAGCGTGCTGGGGTACGGCACCGCGCGGGCGCTGGGCGGGCTGACCGGATCCCAGCTGAACCCGGCCCCGTACGCCTACGCCATGAACAGGGTGCCCGACCAGCGGGTGGCCCTCGGCTACGCCGTGTTGTTCCCGGTGTCGATGATCTTCAAGGTGCTGTTGGCCCAGCTGCTGGTGGTCTATTTCTGATCACCGCCTATGTTGGTCGGAGTGACCACCTGGAATCTCGATCAGCACGACGGCACGCTGACCCTGCTCACCGGCGTCACCGGGCGCGCCGCCCGGATGGGGCACCGACTGACGATCGCGATGGACTCCTGGCGGATCAGCGTCACCGGGGACGGAGACACCCCGACGTCCGCCCGCCTGATCGTCGACGTGGACTCGTTGCGCGTGCTCAGCGGCACCGGCGGGCTGACCCCGCTGACCGGGCCGGAGAAGACCCTGATCCGCGGCAACGCGCTGAAGACCCTGTCCGCCAAGCGGTTTCCCACCATCGAATTCGACGCGCAGACCATCACCGCGACCGACACCGGCTACCGGCTGGCCGGACCACTGACGTTGCACGGCGTCACCCGCGACATCGAGGTGCCGGTCGAGGTCACCGACGGTCGGCTCAGCGCCCGCGCCACGGTGTCGCACAAGGACTTCGGGATCCGGCCGTACAGCATGGCGATGGGGTCCATGAAGGTGGCCGACGAGGTGGTCATCGAGTTCAGCGCGGCGCTGCCCGCGCATTAGTCGAAGATCCCCACCATGCCCCACTAGCGCTGTGGCGCACAGGGTTTGCGTCAGCACAAATTTTTATCATCCACTCGGGCCATCGGTTGTGTTACAGAACATAGTTCGAGACATGCTTTCGCGACGAGGGAGATCCATGAGCAGGCCGGCCGGCAGCACGATGACGCGGTGAGCGCCCCCGCCGAGCAGACCCGCAAGCGACGTCTGCTGCTCGACCTCTCCCCGCTGCGGGAGAGCCCCGCGTTCCGCCGGCTGTGGCTGGGCAACACCCTGGGCAGCATCGGGCAGGAAATGACCGTGGTGACGGTGGCGCTGCAGGTCTATGCGCTGACTGGGTCCACCTTCGCGGTGTCCCTGGTCGCCGGGATCGCGCTGGGACCCATGATCGTCCTGGGCCTCTACGGCGGCACCCTGGCCGACCGGTTCGACCGGCGCAAAGTCGCGCTGACGGCCTCCGTGGTGTCCTGGGTGGCCATCGCCGTACTGGCGGCACACGCGGTGCTCGGCGGCACCTCGCTGTGGCTGATTTACACTGCGGCCACGGTGAATTCGGTGTTCGGCACCATCGGCGGGATCACCCGTCGCGCCATTGTTCCGCGGCTGCTGCCGCAACACCTGCTGCCGGCCGCCGGCGCGCTCAACGGCATCAACATGGGCCTGATGGCCACCATCGGCCCGCTGCTGGCGGCCGCAGCCGTCGGCGCGGGCGGGTTCCAGGCCGCTTTCCTGGTGGACGTCCTGCTGCATTCCGCGGCCTTTCTGGGGGTCTGGACGCTGCCGGCGCTGCGCCCGCTGGATGCGGTGGTCGGTACCTCGCTGCAGGCCATCCGCGACGGCCTGGGATTTCTGCGGCGGGCCCACAATGTGCGGTTCAGCCTGCAGCTCGACCTGATCGCGATGGCCCTGGCGCAGCCGCGGGTGTTGTTCCCCGCCCTGGGTGCGGTGACGTTGGGCGGCGGGGTGGCCACGGTCGGGGTGCTGTCGGCGGCCTCGGCCTTCGGCACCGTGCTGGCGTCGTTCTTCTCCGGCTGGACCGGGTCGGTGCGCCGGCAGGGCCGGGCCATCCTGGTGGCCACCTACATCTACGCCGTGAGCATCATCGCCGGCGGTGGGGTGCTGCTGCTGGCGGTGCTGCACCCGCACGGGGACGAGGCGAACATCGCGGCCATCGTTGGCCTGACGGTGACGTTGGCCATCGGCGGTGTGGCCGACAGCATTTCGGTGATCTTCCGGATGACCATCCTGCAGGCCGCGGTGCCCGATCAGCTGCGCGGCCGGGTGCAGAGCATCTTCTCCCTGGTCGTCACCGGCGGCCCGCGGGTCGGCGATGTGGTCACCGGTGCGGTGGCCAGCCTGGTGACGCTGTGGAGCCCCGTGCTCGCGGGCGGGGCGGCGATGATCGTGGTGATCTGGCTGCTGTCGCGCCGGGTGCCGTCGTTCGCTCGCTACGACCGGGACGATCCGCAGCCGTAGCTACTGCGGAGCGGGGCCTGCCAGGTAGCGGGCCGGCCCCTCAGACCCATTCCGCGGAGTAGTCCGTGCTCAACCACCGAGCCGGCCGCATCCGGATGAGCACCGACGTCGGCGTGTTGTTCTGCGCGGCGAACGCCGCACCGGCCTCCTCGCCGAGGTAGCGCACCGCGATGGCGCGGACCACCTCGTCGGCGGCCGGTTCGACCCCGGTGACGTCGCCCTCGGCGGTGACGTACTTGTATGGCGGCACCTCGTCCTGGACGGTGATGGCGAACCGGCCGGCGGCCGCGATCAGCGTGTGCTTGATCGACTCCCGCTCGGTCCACAGCAGCACCTCGCCGCCCGGCTCGTAGCCGTACCAGATGGGCACCGCCAGCGGGGCCCGGTCGGGCCGCTCCACCGCGATCACCCCCACGTGCACGCCGGCCAGATATTGCTCCCGTTGATCCTTCGACATGGTCGCCATGTCGGCGACAACCCCGCGGACTCGGCGGGTTATTCCAGCGTGCGGCAGGATGACGCCGATGAGCGACGACGCCCCCGCCGTGTCCCGGCGCCGCCACGGCGTGCGGCTGCTGGTGTTCGCCGCATTCCTGTTCGCGTTGTTCTACGCGGTGGCGATCGCGCGGGTCGTCGACGTCGAGGACGTCCGCGGCTTCATCGCCTCCACCGGGCCGGCCGCGCCGCTGGTCTACGTCGTGGTCTCGGCCCTGCTGGGGGCGATCTTCGTGCCCGGGGCCATCCTCGCCGCCGGCAGCGGCTTCCTGTTCGGACCGCTGCTGGGCACCTTCGTGACGCTCGGCGCGACGGTGGGCACCGCGACCGTGGCCAGCCTGGCCGGGCGCCGCGCCGGCCGCGACAGCGCGCGGGGTCTGCTGGGCGCCGAGCGCGCCGACCGGCTCGACGCGCAGATCGAGCGGCGCGGCCTGTGGGCCGTCGTCGGCCAGCGCTTCATCCCGGGCGTCTCCGACGCCCTGGCCTCCTACGGGTTCGGCGCGTTCGGGGTGCCGCTGTGGCAGATGGCGGTCGGCGCGTTCATCGGCTCGGCCCCGCGGGCGTTCGTCTACACCGCGCTCGGCGCCTCGATCGGCGACCTGTCGGCGCCGCTGGCCTACACCGCCATCGCCGTGTGGTGCGTCATGGCGATCATCGGGGTCTTCGCCGCCCGCAGCGGCTACCGGTCCTGGCGACGGTCCCGGGCGACCACGACCGACGGCTAGACTCGACCCGGCTGCGACGGCGATCCGGCGCGTGCGCGGAGGTCCGGGCTGGCCGTTTCGGCATACCGAGGGCCCCGGTCGGCACCGCCGTCTGGTATTAGTAGTCGTACTAACAGATCCGGAAGTGCCGAATTCGCACTGGCGATTCCCCGACCGACCACGGGTGGTTTTTTACTGATGGCCGATACCGGCACCAGCACGGAGTTTGCGGCCCAGTGATGTCTGCATGAGCGCGATCATCCCCGGCGCGGCCGCCGGTCCCCCCGGTACCCCACCGCCCCCGGAGCAGGAGAAGCGCCGCGGGCTGGCCAAGTGGCTGCGCACCCTCGCCGTCCCGGTGATCATCGCCTGGGTCGCGTTCGTGGCCCTGCTGAACATGACGGTGCCGCAGCTCGAGGTCGTCGGGCAGATGCGCTCGGTGTCGATGAGCCCGGACGACGCCCCGTCGGTGATCGCCATGAAGCGCGTCGGCGAGGTCTTCGAGGAGTTCAAGTCCGACAGCTCGGCGATGATCGTCCTCGAGCACGAGCACGCCCTCGACGACGCGTCGCACTACTTCTACGACGACATGATCGACAAGCTCGAGGCGGACACCGAGCACGTCGAACATGTCCAGGACTTCTGGGGCGACCCGCTGACCGAGGCCGGCGCGCAGAGCCCCGACGGCAAGGCCACCTACGTGCAGGTGTACCTGGCCGGCAACATGGGCGAGGCGCTGGCCAACGAGTCGGTCCAGGCCGTCACCGAACTGGTCGAGGGTCTCGAGCCGCCCCCGGGCCTGACGGTCTACGTCACCGGCGGATCGGCGCTGGCCAACGATCAGCAGATCTCCGGTGATCGCTCCGTGCGCGTCATCGAGTCGGTCATCTTCGTCGTCATCATCACCATGCTGCTGCTGGTGTACCGGTCGATCATCACCACGGTCCTGGCGCTGGTCATGGTGGTGCTGAGCCTCACCTCGGCCCGCGGGGTGGTGGCCTTCCTCGGCTATCACGAACTCATCGGACTCTCGACGTTCGCCACCCAGCTATTGGTGACCTTGGCGGTCGCGGCCGCCACCGACTACGCGATCTTCCTATTCGGGCGATATCAGGAGGCCCGCACCAACGGCCTGGACCGCGAGTCGGCGTACTACGACATGTTCCACGGCACCGCGCACGTGGTGCTGGCCTCCGGTATGACGATCGCCGGGGCCATGCTGTGTCTGAGCTTCACCCGGCTGCCCTACTTCCAGACCCTGGGCATCCCCATGTTCGTCGGCATGGTCGTGGTGGTCGCCACCGCGTTGACGCTGGGACCGGCCATCGTCACCGTCGCGACCCGCTTCGGCAAGATCCTCGAGCCCAAACGCGCGATGCGGATCCGGATGTGGCGCCGCATCGGCACCATCGTGGTGCGCTGGCCCGGCCCGGTGCTGCTGGCCACCATCGCGCTGTCGTTGATCGGGCTGCTGACCCTGCCGGGTTACCAGACCAACTACAACGACCGCAATTACCTGCCCAAGGACCTGCCCGCGCAGGAGGGCTTCTCGGCGGCCGAGCGGCACTTCTCGGCGGCCCGGATGAACCCCGAGTTGCTCCTCATCGAGACCGACCGCGATCTGCGCAACCCGGCCGACTTCCTGGTGATCGAGAAGATCGCCAAGGAGGTGTTCCGGGTGCCGGGCATCGGCGAGGTGCAGTCCATCACCCGTCCGGAGGGCGAGCCGCTCGAGTTCTCCACCATCCCCGCCCAGATGGGTCAGGGCGGGATCTTGATGGACATGAACCGCAAGTACCTGATGGACCGCATCGACGACATGCTGGTGCAGGCCGACGACATGCAGACCAACATCGACACGATGGACCGCATGGTCGAGCTGATGACCGAGATGGCGGCGACCACCAGCAGCATGGTCGGCAAGACCCACACCATGGTGGACAACCTGGTCGAATTGCGGGACCACATCTCCGATTTCGAGGACTTCATCCGGCCGATCCGCAACTACCTGCACTGGGAACCGCACTGCTACAACATCCCGATGTGCCAGTCGATGCGCTCGGTGATGGAGGCCATCGACGCCACCGACGTCATGACCGCGCAGATGGAGGAACTGCTGCCGGACATGGATCGGCTCAACGAGCTGATGCCGCAGATGATCACGCTGCTGCCCGCGCAGATCGACTCGATGCGCAACATGCGCACCACGATGCTGACGATGTACCAGACCCAGAAGGGTCTGCAGGACCAGATGGCCGCCCAGCAGGAGGGCCAGACGGCGATGACGCGGGCGTTCAACGACGCCAAGAACGACGACACGTTCTATCTGCCGCCGGAGATCTTCGACAACGAGGACTTCAAGCGCGGCATGGAGAGCTTCATCTCACCGGACGGAAAGTCGGTGCGGTTCATCATCTCTCACGACGGTGACCCGCTGACGCCGGACGGCATCAAGATCATCGACGGCATCAAGCTGGCCGCCAAGGAGGCCATCAAGGGCACCCCGCTGGAGGGCTCGAAGATCCAGGTCGCCGGCACCGCCGCGGCGTTCAAGGACATGCAGGAGGGCAACAACTACGACCTGCTGATCGCCGGCATCTCGGCCATCTGCCTGATCTTCATCATCATGCTGCTGATCACCAGGAGCCTGGTGGCCGCCGCCGTCATCGTCGGCACCGTGCTGCTGTCGCTGGGCGCGTCGTTCGGCGTGTCGGTGTTGGTGTGGCAGCACCTGATCGGCATCGAACTGCACTTCATGGTGATGGCCATGGCGGTGATCGTGCTGTTGGCCGTCGGCGCGGACTACAACCTGCTGCTGGTCGCCCGCCTCAAGGAAGAGGTCCACGCCGGCATCAACACCGGCATCATCCGCGCGATGGGCGGCACCGGGTCGGTGGTGACCGCGGCCGGGTTGGTGTTCGCGTTCACGATGATGTCGATGATGGTCTCCGAGATGGTGGTCGTGGCCCAGATCGGCACGACGATCGGCATGGGCCTGATGTTCGACACGCTGGTGATCCGCGCGTTCATGACGCCGGCGATCGCGGCGCTGATGGGCAAGTGGTTCTGGTGGCCGCAGCGGGTGAAGCAGCGACCGTCGCAGGGCGCGATCACCCGGCTCGCCACGAAAAACTCGTGATTTCGGTGCGCCCGGTTGCGGTGGCCGCAACTGAGCGCACCGAAATCGCGTGATCACCTACGGTGGGTGCCATGAAATACCTCGAGGTGGATGGGCTCGGTCAGGTCAGCCGGATCGGACTGGGCACCTGGCAATTCGGTTCCCGGGAGTGGGGTTACGGCGAGGGCTACGCCGCCGGGGCCGCCCGCGACATCGTCAGGCGCGCCCGCGCGCTGGGGGTGACGCTGTTCGACACCGCCGAGATCTACGGGTTCGGCAGGAGCGAACGCATCCTGGCCGACGCGCTTGGCGACGAACGCTCCGAGGTCGTGGTGGCCAGCAAGGTCTTCCCCGTCGCGCCGTTTCCCGCCGTCGTCAAGCAGCGCGCCGAGGCCAGCGCCCGGCGGCTGCGGCTCGAGTCCATCCCGCTGTACCAGATCCATCAGCCCAACCCGGTGGTGCCGGATTCGGTGATCATGCCCGGCATGCGGGAGCTGCTGGAGACCGGGCGCGTCGGTGCGGCCGGGGTGTCCAACTACTCGCTGGAGCGGTGGCGCAAGGCCGATGCCGCACTGGGCTTTCCGGTGATCAGCAATCAGGTGCACTTCTCGCTGGCCAATCCGCAGCCGCTGGATGACCTGGTGCCCTTCGCCGCCCAGCAGAACCGGATGGTGATGGCCTACAGCCCGCTGGCCCAGGGCCTGCTGGGCGGCAAGTACGGGCTGAACAACCGGCCCGGCGGGATCCGGGCCACCAACCCGTTGTTCGGCACCGAGAACCTCGCCCGCATCGAGCCGCTGCTCAACGTGCTGCGTCAGGTCGCCGCCGACGTCGACGCCAAGCCCGCGCAGGTGGCGCTGGCCTGGCTGCTGCACCTGCCCGGCGTCGTCGCCATCCCGGGGGCCTCCAGCGTCGAACAACTCGAATTCAACGTTGCCGCAGCCGAAATCGAGCTCAGCGCGGACGCGCAGGACGCGCTGACGGCGGCGGCGCGTGCCTTCCACCCGGTCTCGGGCGCGCGCAGCATGGCCAATCTGCTGATGGAGAAGCTCGGCCGCCGCTGAGGCCGGCCTACACCCCGCGTTCGATCGGCAGGCGCCCGGAGTCGACGGCGGCCAGCAGCGCCGCGTGGTCGGCCTCGGTCTGATCGGCGTAGCGGCGCGCGAACTCGCACAGCGCGTCGTCGACCTTCTCCGAGCGGCCCAGGTAGCCGGCGATCATCGACGCGCCGCTGGTGCGCGCGTGCCCCTTGGCGAGCAGTTGGCCGACGACACCGGCGTAGTCGATGAGCGCGATGGGGTCCATGGCGTCCAGGGCGATGCTGCCCTTCATGTTGCGGAACTGCCGCACGTAGTACTGCAGGCCGTCGACGGTGGTCCAGCCCAGCAGCGGATCGCTGACCGTCTGCAGCGCCTGCTGGTACTCGACGACGCGCTGCCCCTGATGCGCGTGCCAGGCCGACTCGCCGTGCACGTAGCGGGCCAGCACCGAGCGCCGGGCCTGCTTGAGCTGAAGGAACACCACGTCCTCGGGCGAGGACCCCTCCAGTAGCGCGACATAGGCGCGCAACCCGACGCTGCCGACGCCGACCACCTTGTGCGCGACGTCCAGCAGCGTGTAGCCGCCGAGCACGCGGCGCCAATGCGTCGACAGGGTCTGCAGATACTCGTCGAGCGCGACGGCCAGCGCCTCGGCCTCCCGGTCCGGCAGCCGGGTGATCAGCGGGGGTTCCTCGACGATGCGGCGCACCCCGTCGATCTCCTGGGTGAACCGGGGCAGCGCGCGGTCACTGGTGCGGTTGCGGGCCCGCCGCGCCGAGCGGCGCACCTCCTCGGCCAGGGACTGCGCGGTCTCCCCCGCCAGCCGCTCGACGTCGAGGCGGGTGAAGGACCGGGAGAACAGCGGCTCGTCGGCCAGCCGGCGCAGCTCGAGCCGGTACGACGTGACGCACGAGCGCACCGCGGCGCCGCAGTCGTCCTCGGCGGCGCCGTTCTGCCGGCCGGCCACCCAGATGCTGGCGACCAGCCGGCGCAGGTCCCATTCCCAGCCGCCCGGGTGGGCTTCGTCGAAGTCGTTGAGGTCGAGCACCAGGTCGCGCTCCGGGGAGGCGTAGAACCCGAAGTTGCCCAGGTGTGAGTCGCCGCACACCACCGGGGTGATGCCGGTCGCGGGCAGCCGGGCCACGTCCTCGGCCATCACCACGGCGCTGCCCCGCAGGAAGCCGTACGGCGAGGCGGCCATCCGGCCCACCCGCACGGGGATCAGGTGGGGTTGGCGGCCATGGTGATTGAGCTCGATGAGCCGGACGGGGTCGGGGCGGTCCGGCGGCGGTTCCCAGGCGGCCAGTTCGTGGCGGTGCACCCGGTCGCGCAGGCTCTTGCCCAGGGCGTACCGCTCGGCGCGGGTCACCGGGCGCTGCAGCAGTGAGTGGTAGGCGCTGCTGTCGGTGTCTGCCAGCACGGTGTGCCTGATCGGTGGACGCCCCGGCGCGGCGCTGCTCACTGTCCGACCACCTCCTGCTGTGGGTCGATTCGGTGGCTCCATGTTGCCACCGTCGGGTCACCGCGTGGCGCCCGACTGCCGCCACGGTCGTCGGCGGCCAGTTGACGGCGGCGCGCGGCCCGAATCGGGCGGCAGCAAATCGCCGACAGCCTAGGCTGGTCGGTATGTCCGACCAGGGCCCGCAGCGCCGAGCAACAGTCGCCAAGCTGGCGCTGTACTGCGTGCTCGCCGGGTTGCTGGTGGCCGCGTTGGCGTTCCCGTTCGCCGGGGCCGCGGGCCTGGTCGCGATGCGGATCTCCGACTCGGTCAGCGAGGATTCCACCAAGATGGTGCAGGGCGAGGTGCCCGTGGTCACGACGATGGTCGACGCCGCCGGTAAGCCCATCGCCTGGCTGTATGCGCAGCGCCGTTGGCCGGTGCCGACCGCGCGGATCGCCGACACCATGAAGCTGGCCATCGTCTCGATCGAGGACAAGCGTTTCGCCGAACACAATGGTGTCGACGTGCAGGGCACCCTGACCGGTCTGATCGGTTATCTGCGCGACGACGAGGACACCCGCGGCGGTTCGACCATCGAGCAGCAGTACGTCAAGAACTACAACTTCCTGGTCGACGCGCAAACCGATGCCGAGCGGCGCGCGGCCATCGAGATCACCCCGGCGCGCAAACTCCGCGAGATGCGCGCGGCGATGGCGTTGAACAAGGCGCTGCCCAAGCCGGAGATCCTGACCCGCTACCTGAACCTGGTGTCGTTCGGCAACGGCGCGTTCGGCGTGCAGGACGCGGCGCGCACCTACTTCGGGGTCAACGCCGCGGACCTGAACTGGCCGCAGGCGGCGCTGCTGGCCGGCATGGTGCAGTCCACCAGCGCGCTCAATCCCTACACCAACCCCGAGGGTGCGCTGGCGCGCCGCAACGTCGTGCTCGACACCCTGATCGAGAATCTGCCCGAGCGCGCCGAGGAACTGCGCGCCGCCAAGGCCGAACCCCTGGGGGTGCTGCCCAATCCGCAGCCGCTGCCGCAGGGCTGCATCGCCGCGCGCGACCGGGCGTTCTTCTGCGAGTACGCGCTGCAGTACCTGGCGCGCGCCGGGCTGCGCAAGGAGGACGTGGCGCGCAACGGCTACCTGATCCGCACCACCCTGGATCCCAAGGTGCAGGACAGCGTCAAACGCGGCGTCGACTCGGTGGCCGCCCCGGACCTCGACGGCGTGGCCAGCGTGATGAGCGTCGTGCAGCCCGGCAAGGACGCGCACCGGGTGCTGGCGATGGTCGACAACCGCACCTACGGGCTGAACCTGAAGCGCAACGAGACCGTGCAGCCGCAGCCCTATTCGCTGGTGGGTGACGGCGCCGGGTCCATCTTCAAGATCTTCACCGCCGCGGCAGCGCTGGATTTGGGGATGGGCATCAACGCGCAACTCGATGTGCCGCAGACGTTTCAGGCCAAGGGCCTGGGCAGCAGCTCCTCCCCGGGCTGCCCGCAGATGACGTGGTGCGTGCGCAACGCCGGCGGGGCCAGTTTCCGGAGCCCGATGAACCTCACCGACGCCTTGGCCAAGTCCCCCAACACGGCGTTCGCCAAGCTCATTTCGCAGGTGGGCGTTTCCCCCGTGGTCGACATGGCGGTGCGGCTGGGGCTGCGCTCCTACGCCGAACCGGGCACCGCGCGGGCATACAACCCGGACAGCAACGAGAGCCTCGCCGAGTACCTCAAGCGGCAGAACCTCGGGTCGTTCACGCTGGGCCCGGTGGAGGTCAACGCCCTCGAGTTGTCCAACGTGGGGGCGACGCTGGCCTCCGGCGGGGTGTGGTGCCCACCGACGCCGATCGACAAGATCTTCGACCGCAACGGCCGCGAGGTGGCGCTGGAGACCCCGGCCTGCGAGCAGGCCGTCCCCGAGGGGCTGGCCAACACCCTGACCGTGGCGCTCAGCGAGGACCACACCGGCGGAACCGCCACGGCGGCAGCGGGTTCGGTGGGCTGGACCCTGCCGATGTCGGGCAAGACCGGCACCACCGAGTCGCACCGGTCCTCGGGTTTTCTGGGCTTCACCAACCAATACGCCGCCGCCACCTACATTTTCGACGACAGCCCCACCCCGTCGGGGATCTGCTCGTACCCGCTGCGCAAGTGCGGCGGCGGCAGCCTATACGGCGGCAACGAGCCGGCCCGCACCTGGTACACCGCGATGAAGCCGATCGCCGAGGAGCTGGGCCCGGTGCGGCTACCGCCCACCGACCCGCGCTACGTCGACGGCGGGGCCGGCAGCGAGGTGCCGTCGGTGACCGGTCTGAAACTCGACGCGGCCCGGAAGCGGTTGATCGACGCCGGTTTCCGGGTCGCCGACGAACCCACCCCGGTCAACAGCTCGGCGTCGCGGGGCACGGTGGTGGGGACCACGCCGAAGGGCAAGACCATCCCGCGCTCGATCATCACCATCAACACCAGCACCGGCATCGCGCCCGCGCCGGTGTATCAGCCGCGCTACGACCGGCCCTCGGGTCCGCCCCCGCCGCCCGAGGCGCCGCCACCGCCGGCCACCCCGCCGCCGAACATCATCGAGATTCCGGGCCTGCCGCCGATCACCCTGGCGCCGCCACCCCCGCCGCCGGCCCCGGCTCCCCCGCCTCCGGCGCCGGCACCCCCGCCGCCACCGCCGCCGATGTGAGGTCCAGTCCGGCGTTGCGCTGAAATCTCGCCGATGATCGTGTTACATGGCGGTGTGGCACAAGCAAGTCGCAGTCGGGTGATATCGGCCCAGCCGCAACCAATCTGGGATGTCTTGGCCGACTTCGGGGAGCTGAGTTCCTGGGCGGACGGCATCGACCATTCCAGCGTGTTGAACGCGCACCCCGACAATGTGGGCACCAGCCGTCGGGTGCAGGTGGGCCGCAACGCGCTGGTCGAGACCATCACCGTGTTCGAGCCGGCCAGCACCCTGGCCTACGACATCGAGGGCCTGCCGCGCTGGCTGGGCACCCTGGAGAACCGGTGGACGCTGCGGCCGGCCGGCGGAGCCACCGAGGTGACGGTCACCAGCACCGTCACCAAGGGTTCCGGTCCGCTGGCGCGGCTGGTGGAGGGAGTCGTGGGCCGCGTGATGGCCAAGCAATCCGACGCCATGCTGGCCGGGTTGGCCCGCCGAGTAGGAGGAGCGACGTGACCGATCGACCCGACATCGTGATCCTGATGACCGACGAGGAGCGCGCGAGCCCGCCCTACGAGTCGGACGCGCTGCTGGCGTGGCGGCAACGCGTGCTGGGCGGGCGACGCTGGTTCGACGAGAACGGCGTCAGCTTCGCCCGACACTACACCGGCTCGCTGGCGTGCGTGCCGAGCCGTCCGACGCTGTTCACCGGCCAGTACCCGGACCTGCACGGCGTCACCCAGACCGACGGGCTGGGCAAGCGGTACGACGATTCGCGGCTGCGGTGGCTGCGCAGCGGCGAGGTGCCGACGCTGGGCAACTGGTTCCAGGCCGCCGGCTACGACACCTATTACGAAGGCAAATGGCATATTTCGCATGCCGACATCGAGGACCCCGCCACCGGCGAGATCCTCGCGACCAACGACGACGACGGCGTGGTCGACGAGGCGGCCGTGCAGGCGTACCGCAAGGCCGACCGGTTGGCGCCGTTCGGCTTCTCCAACTGGGTGGGTCCCGAACCGCACGGGGCGCCGCTGGCCAACAGCGGGTTTCGCCGCGACCCGCTCTACGCGGAGCGGGCCGTGACCTGGCTGCAGGACCGGTATGCCCGTCGACGCGCCGGCGACGCCGCGGCCCTGCGGCCGTTCCTGCTGGTGGTCAGCTTCGTCAACCCGCACGACATCGTGCTGTTCCCCACCTGGGCGCGGCGCAGCCCGCTGTCCCCGGCGCCGATGTGGGAGCCGCCGCGGGTGGCCCCGCCGCCGACCGCCGACGAGGATCTCCGGGACAAGCCGGCCGCCCAGATCGCCTACCGGGAGACCTACTACTCCGGCTACGGCCCGGCTGCGGCGGTGCGGCGCACCTACCAGCGCAAGGCGCAGGAGTACCGCGACCTGTACTACCGGCTGCACGCCGAGGTCGACGGGCCGCTGGACCGGGTCCGCCGAGCGGTCACCGAGGGCGGGTCCGAGAACGCCGTGCTGGTACGGACTTCCGATCACGGCGAGCTGCTCGGCGCGCACGGCGGTCTGCATCAGAAGTGGTTCAACCTCTACGACGAGGCCACCCGGGTGCCGTTCGTCGTCGCCCGTATCGGCGCCGCGGCCACCTCGGCGCGCACGGTGTCCGCGCCGACGTCGCACGTCGACCTGGTGCCGACGCTGCTCGGGGCCGCCGGGGTGGATGTGGACACGGTGGCCGCCGGGTTGGCCGAATCGTTCTCCGAGGTGCATCAGCTGCCGGGCCGGGATCTGATGCCGGTGGTCGACGGGGCCGACGCCGACGCGCACCGGTCCATCTACCTGATGACCCGGGACAACGTGCTCGAGGGCGACACCAAGGCCTCCGGGTTGGCGCGGCAGCTGGGCCGGACGGTGAAACCGCCCGCGCCGCTACGGATCAAGGTCCCGGCCCATGTGGCCTCCAACTTCGAGGGCCTCGTGGTCCGCGTGGACGACGCCGATGCGCCGGGCGGCGCCGGGCATCTGTGGAAGCTGGTGCGCACCTTCGACGACCCGGCGACCTGGACCGAGCCCGGGGTGCGGCACCTGGCCAGCGACGGGCTCGGCGGCGAGGCGTACCGCAGCGACCCGCTGGACGATCAGTGGGAGCTGTACGACCTGACCGCCGACCCGATCGAGGCTGAGAACCGTTGGGGCGACGCCGATCTGCACGAGCTTCGGCAGCATCTGCGGATGCAGCTCAAGCAGGTCCGCGCCGAGTCGGTCCCGGAGCGCAACCAGCCGTGGCCCTACGCCGACCGGCAGCCGCCGACCGGTTCGGACCAGGGGTTGGTGCGACGGGTGCTGGGCCGGTTGGGGTTGTAGCCCTCAGGGAGTCCGCTCAGGGTGCCCGCACGACGGGCTCACGCACGACGATGACCGGCGTGTGCGCGGCCTCAACCACCGCGGCGCTGACCGAGCCCAGCAGCATCCCGGCGAGGCCGCCGCGGCCGCGGCGCCCGACCACCACCAGCTGCGCGTCCTGCGAATGCTTGACCAACCGGCGGGCCGCGCCGTCCGGAACCACGACCTTGCGGACCGACACCTGCGGGTACTGCTGCTGCAGGTCCGCGAGCCACTCGTCGAGGGCGGCAACAGCCTTGGGGTGCATCACTTCCCACTCCGCGCCGGGCAGTTCGATGCCGATGTACTCGGACCAGGAGTGCAGGACGATCAGCTCGACGTCGCGGCGCGCGGCCTCGTCGAACGCGACGGCCGCGGCCGCCTGCGATGCCGCCGACCCGTCGACGCCGACGACCACCGGCAGCTTCGCCACATCCTCGGGCGCGCCGCGCTTCTCGTCGTGCACGATCACCACGGGGCACCGGGCGTGGTGGGCGAGGCCGGTGCTGACCGAGCCCAGCAGGCGCCGCGGGATCCGGCCCAGGCCGCGGCAGCCGACCACCACCAGCTCGGCGTCCTCGGACAGCGCCACCAGCGCCGGCACCACGTCGCCGGAGAGCTCGGCCGTCTCGATCTGCAGCGCCGCATCGACGGAGCGTTCGGCGACCGCGCGGCTCTCGGTCAGCACCGCCTCCTTGGGGGCCGGGGTCACATGGACCAGGACCAGTCGGGTCTCGCGCAGCGCCGCGGTCCGGGCCGCCCACGCGACCGCGGCGTCCGACGACGGTGAGCCGTCGACCCCGACCAGGACGGCGTGCGCGGCTGAAACAGTCATGCCGCAGATCATCACACGCTCGTACCTACGGCCAACCCGGTAACGGCGCGTCGATGCCGATCCGGGCGCTATAGATGAATCCCGCGCCCCGGAACTCCAGGGTGCCGTCGGCGCACACCGTGACGCTCAGCTCGGTGACCTCGTCGTCGTCCTGCACCCGCTCCATGAAGCGTTCGAGGTGCGCGAGTTCGGCGCCCTCGATGACGATGCACTTGATCGCCCGGTGGTGGCGGGCACCGCAATCGGGGGCCGGCCGGGGTCGCTCCAACCGGACCGTCAACGGTTCGATGAACGGGTCGGCGTCACACGCGTGCATTCCGCCCAGCCATCCGAAGAAGGCGGCCTCCCCGCAGTTGCCACATACCGGCCACCCTGACATTGCACCCCCACCATCAGACAGCTACCTCATTCTAGTGCGGTGGTCTGACACTTTTATCCTGCCAGCAAACGGTGCACACAGGGACGATTATTCGATCTGCCCGCCCGGGCAATACCATCAGTACCGAGATGACCGACAACACCCTGACCGATAACGCCCCCGCCACCGACGCCCGCATCGCCGCCGAGGCGGCGCGCCGTCGCACCTTCGCCGTCATCAGCCACCCCGACGCCGGTAAGTCCACGCTCACCGAGGCGCTGGCCCTGCACGCGCGCGCCATCACCGAGGCCGGCGCGGTCCACGGCAAGGCGGGCCGCCGCGCGACCGTGTCGGACTGGATGGAGATGGAGAAGGCCCGCGGCATCTCGATCACCTCGACCGCACTGCAGTTCCCCTACCGCGACTGCGTCATCAACCTGCTGGACACCCCCGGCCACGCCGACTTCTCCGAGGACACCTACCGGGTGCTCACGGCGGTGGACTGCGCGGTCATGCTCATCGACGCCGCCAAAGGCCTCGAGCCCCAGACCCTCAAGCTGTTCCAGGTCTGTAAGCACCGCGGCATCCCGATCATCACCGTGATCAACAAGTGGGACCGCCCCGGCCGCCACGCCCTGGAACTCATCGACGAGATCCAGGAGCGGATCGGCCTTCGCCCCACACCCCTGACCTGGCCGGTGGGCATCGCCGGCGACTTCAAGGGCGTGTTGGATCGCCGCAGCGGCAACTACATTCGGTTCACCCGCACCGCCGGCGGCGCCACCGTCGCCCCGGAGGAACACATCGCCGCCGACGCCGCGCACGACGCGGCCGGCGTGGACTGGGACACCGCCGTCGAGGAGTCCGAGCTGCTCTCGGCCGACGGGTCGGACTACGACCGGAACGGCTTCCTGTCCGGCGAGTCCTCGCCGCTGCTGCTCTCGGCCGACGGGTCGGACTACGACCGGAACGGCTTCCTGTCCGGCGAGTCCTCGCCGCTGCTGTTCACCTCCGCCGCACTGAACTTCGGCGTGAACCAACTGCTCGACGTCCTGGTCGAGCTGGCCCCGGCGCCGGATTCGGCCACCGGCGTCGACGGGACCGAGCGGACCACCGACGGACCGTTCAGCGCGTTCGTGTTCAAGGTGCAGGCCGGCATGGACACCGCGCACCGCGACCGCATCGCGTATGCGCGGGTGTACTCGGGCACCTTCGAGCGCGGCGAGGTCCTCACCCACGCCGGCACCGGCAAGCCGTTCGTCACCAAGTACGCGCAGTCGGTGTTCGGACAGCAGCGCGCCACGCTGGACACCGCCTGGCCCGGCGACGTGATCGGCCTGGCCAACGCCGCCGCCCTGCGCCCCGGCGACACGCTGTATCGCGATGTGCCCGTGCAGTATCCACCGATCCCGAGCTTCTCCCCGGAGCACTTCTCGGTGGCCCGCGGCACCGATCCCAGCAAGCACAAGCAGTTCCGCCGCGGCATCGAGCAGCTGGACCAGGAGGGTGTCGTGCAGGTGCTGCGCTCGGATCGCCGCGGCGACCAGGCCCCCGTGTTCGCCGCCGTCGGCCCCATGCAGTTCGAGGTCGCCGCGCACCGGATGGCCACCGAGATCGGCGCCCCGATCGCGCTGGAACCGCTGCCCTACCAGGTGGCGCGGATCGTCGAACCCGAGGACGCCGAGTTCATGAACAAGCAGGTCTCGGCCGAGGTCATGACCCGCTCCGACGGCGTGCTGCTGGTGCTGTTCTCCACACCGTGGCGGCTGCAGGGATTCCAGCGCGACAACCCCGAGATCAAGCTGCGCTCGCTGGTGGCCGCCGCGGAGGGCTGAGCGCTACTCCCCGACCGCGATCGGCAGCCGGCCCTGCGGGTACGGCAGGTCGATGCCGTTCTTGTCGTAGGCGCGCAGGATCTCGCCGCGCAGCCGTCGCTGCACCGACCACTGCGCGTTCGGCTTGGTCTTGACCAACATCCGCAACGTCAGCAGATCGGGTGAGAGCTCCTGCACCCCAAGCATCTCGGGCTCGCCGATCACCTTGGACTCCATCGCAGGATCCTTGATGGCCTGCTTGGCCGCCTCGACGGCCACCGACTCCGCGCGCCCCAGGTCGGCCGTCAACGACACCGGTACCTCGACGCGCGCGACGGCGTAGTCCTGGCTCATGTTGCCCACCCGGGCGATCTCACCGTTGCGGACGTACCAGAGAGTGCCGTCGATATCGCGCACGGTGGTCACGCGCAGACCGACGGTCTCGACCTCGCCGATGGCCTCGCCGAGGTCGACGATGTCACCGACCCCGTACTGATCCTCGAGCAGCATGAACACCCCGGTGACGAAGTCACGCACCAGGTTCTGCGCACCGAAGCCGATGGCCAGGCCGACCACGCCCGCCGAGGCGATGAACGGCGCGATGTTGACGCCCAGCACGTTGAGGCAGGCCAGCACCAGCCAGACCAGCAGGACGATCGACACGGTCGACTTCAGCACCGACCCGATGGTCTGCGCGCGCTGCTGGCGGCGCGCCGCGATGCGGGCCGCGCCGGCCGTCGACGCGGCACGGTCGCGCAGGTGACGCAGCAACGGCGGCTTCTTGGCCGGCGCGTCGACCTCCTCGCTCCGAACCTTGCGGGGGTGCGCCGTGGTGGCCCGATCGATCATCCGGTGCAGCAGATAGCGCGCGACCAGAACCACGACGATGTACGCGACAAGCCGAATGGGTACCTCGATCAGCCAGTGTCGGTTGGTCTCCGTCCATTCGAAGGCAAGGGTGTACACATCCATGGTCTCGACCGTACCCATGACGCGCGGTGCCGAATCGCGCTCAGGCGATGACGTCGGCCACTTGCGCCGCGCGCGCCAACCTTTGGTCCGTCGTCAGCAAGGTCAAACCGGCCGTCTCGGCCAATTCGACGTAGAGCGCATCAGCCAGGCGCAACGTGTCGCGACGCGCCCACGCGCCGGAAAGCAGCGACGGGAGAGCGTGCCGTGTCACCGGCGCCTGCCGGAGTTCATCAAGGGCTGCATCGACTTCCGCCACGGTCAGTACAGCCGCACGTTGCAGGCGTCCCAGCGCCGAGAGCACTTCGGCGTCGAAGTGGGCCGGTGCATGCATCACCGTCCGCGCCAGCCTTGCCCGGACTGCGGCGAAGCGATCCGTGCGGGCGACGAGGTCCACCATGGCACTTGCGTCGATGACCACCTGTTCCGGCGGCGCAGGAACGCTCACGCGCCGAGTTCGTCGCGGGCGGCGTCGATGGCATCCAGCACATCGTCATGCCGCGCCCGGGTGCTTCTCGGCGCCAAGGCCTCGAGCCACGCGTCGGTGGCGGAGTCGTCCAACTCCGCGCGGATCGCGGCCTGCGTCAGCGCCGAGACGTTCAGGCCCCGCGCCCGGGCGCGTTCAGCCAGTTCGTCGGGCACGTACACGTTCAAGCGAGCCATACACACCAATGTACACACATGGGCTGCTACCTGGCCGAATCCAACTGCGCGCACACCGCGTCGTAGGCCTCGATACTGAACGCGACCAGGACCGCCTGCTCGACGTCGACGTCGGCCGTCGACAGGGTTTCGATGGCCGCCGCGATGGCGTCGTGCTGCGGCCAGCCGTAGACACCGCTGCTGATCAGTGGGAAGGCCACCGTGCGCGCACCGAGTTCGTCGCCGATCTCCAGCGACCGCCGATAGCAGGACTCGAGCAGCGCCCGGTCGCGCTCACCGGCGTTGTAGTTGGGTCCGACGGTGTGGATCACCCACTGGGCGGGCAGCTGGCCGGCGGTGGTCCAGCCGGCGTCGCCGGTGGCCAGGCCGTCGGGGAAGCGCTCGATGCAGTCCCGCAGGATCGCGGGCCCGCCGGCGCGGTGGATGGCGCCGTCGACGCCGCCGCCACCGCGCATCGCGTTGTTGGCGGCGTTGACGATCGCGTCCACGTCCTGGCGGGTGATGTCGCCCTGGATGGCGGTGATGGTGGGCATGAGGCCAGTATGCGCGCGCAATAGCTGATGCCGTGCCCATGACGGCTATGCAAAGCTGATCGGGACCACCCGCCCCGCACTACCGACGGAACTTCGCCCCATGCCCTCCAGACCGCACCTGCCCTGGTTCAAGATCGCGGTCGCGGCCCTGTGCGTGCTGGTCGGCACCGGGTGCGCGCAGTACACCCTCGACGGGCGCGCGGTGTCGATGCGCTATGACCCGTTCCGGGTCGCGGGCCTGCCGGCCACCGACGGGCCCAGCGGGCCGACCGTGCCGCTGCCGGAGTCGGTCGCGCGGGTGCAGAACAGCGACGGCGGCGCGGTCGACCGCGCGGCGCTGCTGGCCATCGAGGACGTCGAGGACTTCTGGGCCCAGCACTACTCCGAGACGTTCGCCGGCGGTTTCGCCCCGGTGCGGACGCTGGTGTCCATCGACCCGTCGGCGCCCGACGCCCCCGAGGTTTGTGGCGCCGACACGTCTCAGCTGAAGTACAACGCGGCCTACTGCCGCACCCAGGATGTGCTGCTGTGGGATCGCGAGTTCCTGCTGCCGGTCGCGCAGAAGTTCTTCGGCGACATGGCGCTGAACGGGTTGATGGCCCACGAGTACGGCCACGCGGTGCAGGTGCAGGCCCGCCTGGTCGACGCCGACACCCCCACCCTGGTCAGCGAGCAGCAGGCCGACTGCCTGGCCGGGACCTATCTGCGCTGGGTCGCTGAGGGCCACTCGCCGCGGTACACCCTCAACACCACCGGCGCGCTGGACCGGGTGATCGCCGGGGCCATCGCGATGCGCGACCCCATCTCGCTGTTCAACCTGCTCTCGGCGCCCTCGGATGCGCACGGCACCGCCCTGGACCGGGTCAGCGCCCTGCAGCAGGGCTTCGACATCGGCACCGAGGCCTGCGCCGCAATGGATCTCGACGAGATCGATCATCGCCGCGGCGATCTGCCCGGCCTGCTGTTCCACTCCGGCATCCCGGGCAGCGACGCACCCATCACCGAGGCCACCGTCGCGTCGCTGATGGACACGCTGGACGCCGTCTTCGCCCCGGCCGCGCCGCCCGTGCTGGTCACCGATCAGACCGGCTGCCCGCTGGCCGAGGGCCAACCCACGGCGTACTGTCCCGACACCAACACCGTCAGCGTCAACCTCGGGTTACTGGCACAGATCGGCACCCCGGCTGACGAGAGCGAACAGGTGTTGCTGCAGGGTGACAACACCGCGCTGTCGGCGGTCGCGTCCCGCTACGTCCTTGCGCTGCAACAGGAGCGGGGCGTCGGGCTGGAATCCGGCGTGGCCGGGATGCGGACCGCGTGCCTGACCGGCGTCGCCCAGAGCGAGATGGCCCAGGGCTCCGATCTGCCGCTGGTGTTGGGGACCGGCGACCTCGACGAAGCCGTGTCGGGCATCCTGACCAACGGCATCGTGGCCAGCGACGTCGGCGGCGGCGTGGTGCCCTCGGGCTTCACCCGGATCTCGGCGTTCCGTTCCGGGTTGGTCGGCGACGCCGACGACTGCTTCCGGAGGTTCCCTTGAGCGGCCCCTACGGCGAGCGGCCGCGCCCGCAGCAGCCTCGCCGTCCGCGGCCCGGCCCCGACGATCCGACGGTCGCGTTCCGCCGGCCGCCTCCCCCGCCACCGGAGGAGCCGTGGTGGCGCACCGTGAACCAGCGGCCGGCGCCCGTACCGCCGCCTCAGCCGCGGCCGGCCCCGCCCGCTCCCCCGCCCGTGGTGAAGCGGGCGCCCGCCAAGAGTTCCCGGTGGTGGATCGTCGCGGGTGCCGCCGTCGTCCTCCTCGGCGGCGTGGCCTTGGGCGTCGGGCTCTCGACGCTGAATCCGGTGCGCGACAACGTCCTCGAGGTCTCCCAGGTCGAGGACGACGTGACCGCGGTGCTGCTCGACCCGGTCGACGGCTACGGGGTGACGGGGTTGACGAAGATCCGGTGCAACGACGGGGACGATCCCGTCGTCGCCGCCGGGGCCGAGTTCCGCTGCGAGGTCGTCGTCGACGACAAGCCCCAGAGTGTGCTCGCGGTGTTCCAGGACGACGCGGGCACCTACGCGGTGGACCGGCCGCGGTAGCTCAGCCGTAGATGGCGTGATACCAGATGTGGAACAGGGATTGCCGCGCGCCCTCGGTCGATTCGGGCGTGAAGCCGCTGCGCCCGATCCGGTCCAGCAGGCTGACGTTCATTCCGATCAGCGTCACCGTCAGGGTGGTGGCATCCGGTCCGGGCCGGGCGCGCCCGGATTCGCGTTCGACCTCGATGGCCTCGGCGATCGGCCCGACGAACTGCGCCAGCCAGTCGTCCCAGAACTGCTGCACGGCCGCATCGGTGTGCCGCGCGTCCAGGATCGCCATGTAGAGGTTGGTGTGCCTCTGCCAGGAGGCCACCACGTTGTCGATGCCGGACTTGACGTTGTCGTGCGGATCGCCGGCGTGGGCGATGAACGGCGCTGTGCCGGCGAACATCTCGGTGAACAGGTCCGACAGCAGCGCCGCGACGGCCACCGACTTGTTGGCGAAGTAGAAGTAGAAGGTGTTGCGCTTGACCCCGGCCGCGGCGCTGATGTCGGCCACGCTGATCTCGTCGAAGCGGCGCTGCTCGATCAGGTCGGCCAGCCCGGCGAGGATCTCGGCGCGGCGGGTTTCGCCGCGGTAGGGTCCGCGCCGGTCGGCCAGCTGCGGTGCGTGCGGGTCGGCGGTCATTCCGGGTTACCGAAATGGCGTGTCAGGAAGTCGATCTGGTGGGCGATCACCGATTCGAACCACGCCTCGCCCGGATAGACGTCGAAGTGGTCGCACGGGTAGTGCCGGATCTCGGCACGGCTGCGCACGCCGGCCTTCATCGCGGCCGCCGGCGGGGCGCTGCGGTCGTAGTCGGCGACCTGCATCAGCATCGGCACGCGCACGTCCTTGGCGCGGCGGGTCGGCCGGTAGTTGCCGACCTGCAGGAAGATCCGCGCGGCCAACTCGTTGCGCCACGTCGGGCCGGCCATCTGCAGGTGCTTGTCCAGCGCACCCGGGGCGTTCAGCGCGGCGATGGTGCCAGGTTCTCCGACGATCGGGGCCAGCACGGGCGGGCGGCGCAGCGCCGCGCTGATGACGTCGCGCAGACCGACACGCATGCTGCGGGCCAGGTGGGCCACGCCCTGGTTGCGGGTCAGCTGCAGCGCGGCGGCCAGCCCGTCCGGGGCCGGGGTCAGCGCGATGACACCGGCGATGCGGGGGTCCTCGGCGGCGACGTTGAACACGTGCCCGCCGGCGAACGACACGCCCCACACGATGACCTTGTCGGGGTCCACGCCGGGCAGCGCGCGGGCGGCCTCGACGGCGCCGCGGTAGTCGGCGAGTTGCCCGGGGATCGAAAGAAGTTGGCGCGGTTGGCCGTCGCTGTCGCCGAAGTTGCGGTAGTCGAAGACGACGACGTCCAGGCCGGCCGCACTGAGGCGCTCGGCGAAGGCGGGTAGGGCGCTGTCCTTGGTGGCGCCCAGTCCGTGGGCCATGACGACGACGGGTCGGCCCTGCGGGCCGGCGAAATTGTCGCCGCGGCCCGGGTAGTGCCAGGCGCGGACGGTGTCACCGTCGACCCGGAAGGCCAAATCGTCGCGGAACTGGTCGGGGGCGTCGGTGTCGACCGGGCTCACGGTGGTCATGCGGGCACCTTTCGGGCGAGGTCGACGGGACCGTACCGCGCGACGCGGCGGGCGCCGGCGGGCAGTTCCTTCTTCTCGATCTCGTGGACGTAGCTGTAGTAGTCGAGCTGCTGGGTGTGGCGCGGCCGGTCGGCGAAGTGCCCCATGTTGGCCTTGTCGTCGGCGTCGATGATGCGTTCCATCTCGTCCGGGTTCGGCGGCCGGTAGGTGCCGGCCAGATAGGCGCCGAGCAGTCGGGACTGGCACTCGACGAACGGGAACAGCGTCGGCACCGCCTGGGCGAACCCGACGAACGCGATGTCGTCCATGTCGGGTTTGAGCATGCGCTTGTAGAGCCGGATCTTGTTGTCGGGGGCGCTGATGAAATCCTTGTCGAAGAACGGGAACGTGATGTTGTACCCCGTCGCGTAGACGATGGCGTCGAAGTCCTCGTGGGTGCCGTCGACGAAGTGCACGGTCTGGCCGTCGAGGTTGGCGACATTGGGCTTGACCTTGACGTCGCCGGATCCCAAGCGCAGCAACAGTTCACTGGACTGGGTGGGGTGCGCCTCGAGGAAGTGGTGGTCGGGGCGCGGCAGGCCGTAGCGCTCGGGCGGGCCGGAGATCAGCGTGGGCAACTTGCGGATGAGCATGCGCTGCCACTTGGCGGGAATCTGCGGGAAGGTGCGGGCGATGCGGTCAGTGGGCAGGCCGAAGATGTACTTCGGGACCACCCACGCGCCGGAGCGGGTCGACATGTACACCGCGTTCTGGAAGGTCTTCTGGGACAGCTCGCTGATGATGTCGGCGGCGCTGTTGCCGATGCCGACCACCAGGATGCGCTTGCCGGTGAGGTTCAGCGGGGTGCTCGGGTCGATGTACTGGTGCGAGTGGAGGCTCTCGCCGGTGAAGGTGCCGGGGAAGTTCGGGTAGCGAGGATCCCAGTGGTGGCCGTTGGCGACGACGAGGAAGTCGAACTCGCGGTCCTGACCGTCCTGGGTGCGCAGCGTCCAGCCGCCGTCTGGGTTGCGGCGCGCGTGCTCGACACCGTTGCGGAAGTGGATGTTTCGCTTGAGGTCGAAGGCCGCAGCGTAGCGCTCGAGGTAGTCCTTGATCTGGGTGTGGTGCGGGAAGTCCGGGAACTCCTTGGGCATCGGGAAGTCCTTGAACGACAGTCGTTCCTTGGACGTGTCGATGTGCAGGGAGCGGTAGGCGCTCGAGTGCCCGTTGGGGTTGCCGAAGGCCCAGTTGCCGCCGATGCGGTCGGAGGACTCAAAGCATTCGTAGGGGATGCCGTAGTCGGAGAGCATCTTGCCGGCGGTCAGGCCGCTGATGCCGGCGCCGATGATGGCCGTGCGGGGGCGCGGTGCAGTCGTGGTCACGGGTGTCCTTTTCTGGCGGCCGTCGGCGTGAGCCGGGCGGCGTCGCCGGCGTGCTGTGAGTTGAACCACTCTCTTGCGACCGACTGTAAGCACAGTTTGGACATCCGTCAAGAAGTCTCGACGCGCGTCGAGCGAGTGCGGTGGGCGCTCTACGCTGGGGCGACGGCGAAGCCGGCCAGCTCAGCCGAGATCCAGTCCAAGTCCCGCTCGGAGGTCGCCACGTCGTTCATGAAGACGGCGAGGGCGCCGTCACGGTGGATTCAGTCACTGCAAGCGGCGGTTGAGCTCTGTCGAACGCTCAGCCACCACGCGTGCCGCTTCGGCGGCCCTGCGCTTGTGCATACCCGCACGCTCCAAAACGGCGGCGTGCACGAACTCCTTCACCGACAACTCGTCCGCCTGCGCGGCAGCACGAATCTGCTCCATCTCGGTGTCGTCGAACTCGACATGCAGCGAAGGCATTCTTCGACGGTATCCGGAGCGGTCCGCGCGGCACCCGTCCTGGAATAGGGCTGCTGTCTGATGGACGGAAGGTTATTGGACTGCAACCACATCCGTGTGATGGAAGTCATCACCTTTGAACAGCAACGGCTGGCCGTTCACCCTGGCCAAAGCGTAGGAAAAGCAATCCCCGTAGTTCAGGCCGGCAGTATGACGCCCCTTGCCGTACTGACGGTAGGCGCGCCGGGCGACCTCGACTTGGTCAGCGGTGACTGGGACAAGGTCCACCGATGCACGATGGAGCCATAGGTCCAATTCGCGACCGCCGGCTTCACCGTATCGAGCTTCGATCACGATGGCCGTCTCCAAATACGATGCGGTGGACATCGTTCGCACCGGATCCTCGGCCACGCGGGCTTCGAGAAGTACTGCGTCGGCTTCGTCGGTCAACATTGCGACCAGCGCAGAAGTGTCGATGACCATCAGGCCGGTAGACCGCGGTCGTCGTAGCCCAAGATCGCCTCAGCGGAGCGGTCATCCTTGACCTCGAGCGCCGCGCAGCGACGTCGGATCGCGGCAAGTTCGTCGCGTAGTGGAGCGACGCGTGCCCGATTGGATTGGCGCGCCAGGCGCTCACGCAACGCCACCACCACCACTTCCGTCAACGTCTCTCCCGTTTGCGCGGCGAGTTGCCGGGCGAGCCTGTCGGCCTCGGGGTCTTTGATACTGAGTGCCATTTCTAGATTATAGACGGCATTCCGCATGTATAGATAACTCCTGGTAGTTAGGGTGATTCGGGGGGCAGGTACCGGCCGTGGACTCCCCGCGGATCGCCCTCCTGATACAGCTGGTCCTCGTAGTCGGCGCGCTCGGCGAGCATGTCGCGCCGGAACTGTTCCTGGCGTTGCTGCTCTTCACGCTGCTGCGCCGATCTGAGCGCCCAGAATCCGTAGCCGCCCGCGATCCCGAGGATCGCCAGCACCACGAACAGCCACGGGTGTTGCGCCGCGGTGCCGAGCACCACCAGCCCGCCGAAGACGGCGGCCGCGACCATCAGCGGTCGGCGGTTGGTCGTGCGGGCGACCGCCCCACCCGGGCCTCCGATCGCCACCGCCGATCCCGAACCCGCGCTGAAGATCGCCACCAAGATCCAGACCGGCAGCCATAGCCCACACGACAGCAGCGTCAACACGGCATGCAACGCGTGGTTCGCGCCCCCGCCGGTGGACACCGCGACGGCAACGGCCGGCGGCGGCTGGGCGGGCGGTGGCGTCGGGACGAAGTGTTGGGTCCACCGTCGGCCGTCGTGGTAACGCTGGCCGGGTTGCCCACCCGGGTCCGGATGCCAACCCGGCGCCGGTGTCGAATGTCCGTCGTAATCAGTCATTTTGACTCTCCCCTCCTCGAACGCGGGCCTTACCGCGTTCCCCGTGGAGGACAGGTTGGCACGAGCCACCGACAAGTTCGGATCGCGCTCGGCGCCGGAAGTTTTCGGTGTTGGATTTGCCCACCTCCGAGCGACACCTGTCGCGCAGTGTCGCTCGGAGGTGGGCAACCCGCACTCCCGAACCTTGTCGGTGCACTCGTCTAACCTTCGCGCCAAGCGCTATCCGGGGGGGGAACAATGCGTGGTCTAACAGCAGCGGTGCTCGCGGTATCCGCGTCGGTGGTGCTGGCCGGTCCAGCCCGGGCCGATCAGTACGACTTCATCACCGAGCTCGACAACGCCGGGGTGTGGTACTCGTCGATGATCGACATGATCGACATCGGCAAGGAGCTGTGTCACGAACTGCGCCACGGGGTCACTCCCCCGCTGGTGCTCGGCAAGCTCGCCAACACCGGGTTCGCGCCGGCCGAGTCGGCAATCGTCCTGATGTCCGCGGTTGACCACCTGTGTCTGGACGCCAAGCCCGTCGTCGTCGAATGGGCACGCGACCAGGGCTACGTCGGCCCGCTGTGAGTCGACAAAGGAGTGACATGAAAGTGAACCTGACTACCGCACAGCGTGATCGGGCCGTCGGCACGCTATTGGCGACGGCGGCCGGGGACGCCCTCGGTGCCGGTTACGAGTTCGGCCGCCCGATGACCGATGAGCAGCCGGTCGGCATGATCGGCGGCGGGCTGGGCCCGTTCGCGTCGGGCGAGTGGACCGACGACACGTCCATGGCGATCGCCATCGCCGAGGTCGCCGCCACCGGCGCCGACCTGCTCACACCGCCGTCTCAGAACTCGATCGTGCAGCGGTGGGAGCAATGGGCCCGCACCGCCAAAGACGTTGGGGTCCAGACCCGCTCGGTGCTCTCGGCCGCGGCCCGCATGGGGATCTCGGCGGCGACGGCCCGCGCCGAGTCCGCGGCCCTGCACGCCCAGAGCGGACGCACCGCGGGCAACGGCTCGCTGATGCGCACGGCGCCGGTGGCGCTGGCGTATCTCGACGATGAGGCCGCGCTGGTGCAGGCCGCGCGCGAGGTCAGCGAGCTGACGCATTTCGACCCCGACGCCGGGGACGCCTGCGTGCTGTGGTGCTTGGCAATCCGCCATGCCGTGCTGACGGGTGAGCTGGATATCCGGACCGGGTTGGGGCACCTCGCTTCTGAGCGCCAGGAGCTGTGGCGGGGACGCTTGACCGCGGCCGAGAACGCGCGGCCGGCGGACTTCTCGCACAACAACGGCTGGGTGGTCGCAGCGCTGCAGGGCGCCTGGTCGGCGATCAGCACGACGCCGGTGCCCGCCGAAGATCCCGCTGCGGAGAGCTTCCGCGCCGATCATCTGCGCCTGGCGCTCGAGGCCGCGGTCCGCGGTGGCGGGGACACCGACACCGTGGCCGCCATCGCCGGTGGTCTGTTGGGCGCGGTCTACGGCGCCTCGGCGGTGCCGGCGCCGTGGCGGCTGCTGCTGCACGGGTGGCCGGGGCTGACGACCCGCGGGTTGGCCACGCTGGCGGATCGCATTGTCGGCAAAGGCGCGACGGCAGAACCGGATTACGGGTGGTGGGCCGCGACCGTGCCGCCGCGGCAGCACCCGCACGACGACAAGGTGTGGATCGGCTCGGTGCGCTCGCTGGGCTCCCTGGCCGACGACGTCGATGCGGTGGTCTCGCTGTGCCGCATCGCCGACAGCGACGTACCCGCCGCGGCGGTGCATCTCGAGGTCCGGCTGATCGACCGGGTGGGGCACAACGCCAACCTCGATTTCGTCCTGCTGGATACCGTGCGGGCCATCGAGGCGCTGCGGGCCGACGGGCGCACGGTCTTCGTGCATTTCGTCGAGGCACAGAGCCGCACCCCCACGATCGCGGCACTCTACGGCGCGCGCCGACAGGGACTCGGTGTCGACGAGGCGCTGCGCGAGGTGTGCGCCGCGCTGCCCGCGGCGAACCCGAACCCCGACTTCCGGGAGGCGTTGCGCCGGTTGATCGCTCCGTAACTGTCGAGCTTCTGATGTCAGTGGGTGCTGGCATCATGCGAGGCGGGGATCGGGAGGAGAGATATGAGCGTTCCAGGAGGTCAATCCGGCGGCGGCGCGCTGGGGGTGATCGGCGTGGTGGTGTTCATCGGCGTCATCATCAAGTACTTCTGGTGGATCCTCGCCGGGTTGGCGATGGTCCTCGTCGTCTTTCTCGCCGTCGTGATCGGCAAGGCGCTGATCCAGCAACTGGAGGCGGCCGAGGCCGAGCGAAAGCGGCAGAACCGCAGGCTTTCCGCCCAAGCCGACCGTCAGCACCGGTGGGTACTCGACGGTGATCCCCGCGGCGTCTACGGCGCGAAAGGTGCGGAGTACATGCGCTATGTCGAACGCAACAACTGGGACGGGTTGCTGCGCAGCATCCAACGCCCGCCAGTCGACTTGTAGCGGGGCCGCCTCAGCTCGGGAGCTGGGCCAGCCAGTCCGATTGGCCATCGACCGCCTGGCCGTCGATCACGACGCGCGGCACGCCGGATTCCGGCAGCTGCCGCAGCAGGACGAGGTTGTTGGCGGCGATGGTGCGCGGGTCGTAGCCCAGCGGGAAGCCCCACTTGATGAGCTCCTGGGCCAGCGGCGGGGCCCCGGCCTCGTTGGCGAGGGCGGCCAGCTGCTCGTTGGTCAGGTCGCTGGGACCGTTCCGGCGGGGCTGCTGATCGGCAGCGAAGACCCGTTGGATGAACCGCCACGTGACGTCGCTGGACTGCGACTGGGCGGCGACCACGTAGGCGGAGTAGATGGCCCGGTAGTCGTAGTTGCCGCTGGCCGAGTACTTGTCGAGAAAGTCCACGAAGCGCAGGTTGACGTGCAGGGCGCCGGCCTCGATGCGTTCGCCGATGGCCTGGCCCTGCTCCTGGATCATCTTTCCGCTGTAGAAGCACAGCGGATCCAGGTAGAGGTCGATCTGCCCGGGAGCGGCGGGATCACCGATCGAGATGGCGTCGCCGGCCGGCGCTGCGGGGGCCGCGTGTGCCAGACCCGCGGCTGGGCTGCCCAGCAGGAGTGCCACGACCAGGGCGACGACGGCGCCGACGGGTCCAAGGGGATGCTTCACCTTTGCTCCACGCATGCCTTCCATCATGTACTACCCGCAGTAGTGGTCGGCGCGCATGTTCCGGGAGTAGCGTGGTTCTCGGACCTCGCATCGGAGGTGATGCTGTGATCGAAATACTGTCTGACATGCCCGAAGGCGTGACCGGGATCCGCGTCACGGGCACGGTGACCGGCGACGAGATGCGTGCCTTCGAACCGAAGATGCGCGAGATGCTGGAGACCGACGAGATCAGGTTCGTCGAGGTCATCGACCCGGACTACGAGGGCTTCGGACGCGGCGGCTTGGCTGAGGACCTCAAGATGGGCTTCGGCATGCTCATCAAGCACCGTGCGGCGTTCAAGCGGATGGCCGTCGTCACCGACACCGACTGGATTGTGCGCGCGCTGCACGTGCTGGGCTGGATGGTGCCCGGTGAACTCGAGATTTTCGGGCTCGCTGAGCTCGAGCGGGCCAAGGAGTGGGCCGCGGGCGGCTAGGACGCCGACTCAACGAACGCATTGAGCGTCGACACCAGTCGCATGTCCTCGACCGTGCGGGCTCGGGTATCCAGCAGCGCATCAGTGCAGACGAGGTAGGCCAGACAGCGGGCGCGGCTGACGGCGACGTTGAGCCGGTTGCGGGAGAACAGGAAGTCCACTCCCCTGGTGATGTCCTCGCCGCTGGAGGCGGCCATGCTGAAGAACACCACCGCGGCCTCGCGGCCTTGGAACTTGTCGACGGTGCCCACCGGGACCTCAGCCAGTGCGGGGTTTTGTTCGAGGCGGGCGCGAATGGCGTTGACCTGCAGGTTGTATGGCGCCACGACCATGAAGTCGCTGGGCTGCAAGGCTTTTGCCTCGCCCTTGTGGTTGGTCCAGGGCGTACCGAGGAGACGCATCAGCTCCGAGGCGATCGCGTCGGCCTCCTGCACCGACCACGTGCGGTTGCCTTCGTGGTCGACCCGCAGCCATCGCAGCCCGGTCCCCGCGACCGTCGACTGCTGGTCGCAGTCGGCGTAGCTGTGCAGACGGCCGTCGTAGATCTGCCGTGAGATGAACCCGCAGACGTCGGAGTGCATGCGGCGGGTCTGGCGCAGGAACACCCCGCGGTCCTCGGGGAGCAGCACCTCGTCGCCCACGATGTGGTCCAACACGCTGCGCCCGGAGATGCCGGGGTGACTGGCCTGCGCGACCTGGGGCAGCTGCAGCGGGTCCCCGAGCAGCACCAGATTGTGCGCGGCTCCGGAGGCCGCCAACGCGTCGGCCAGGGCCAGTTGGCCGGCCTCGTCGATCAGCAGCACGTCCACCGGGGCGTCGCGCATGACCGGGTTGGAGAACAGCCAGGTGGTGCCCGCGACCACGTTGTACTCGTCGCGCGCGCACTTGTTGTTGCCGCCGTAGGTGACGCCAGATAGTCGATGCACGGAGCTGCCACCGGGGTTACACACTGCCGATAGCAGGTGGAGATCACCGGATTCCGTGAACGCCTCGACGACGCCCTCGAGCAGGTTCGCGATGGCGTAATGGCTGACCGCCGTGATACCCACGCGCTTCCCGGCGCGCACCAGCGCTCGGATCAATCGTGCTCCGCGGTAGGTCTTTCCGGTGCCCGGCGGCCCCTGCACCGCGACGACGCTCTGGTCGAGCTTGGTGACCCACTCGGTCATGTCATCGAGGTCGTCGACGAACACCCGGCCGGTCCGGTCGGTGAAACGCGGCAGGTCGCGGCGAAGCAGGGCCAGCGTCACCGGGTTGGGGTTACGACCGTCGAGGAAGCCTTCGGCGAACGTCTGCAGCGCCTCGGGTTTGGGTTTGGTGGGGACCCAGTCGTGCAATACTGCGGCGCGCGGACAGCAGCCGGACTCCTGTAGCTCCTCGTTCCAGAGCAGATCGAGAGTGTGGCCGGCGCGGTCCAACCGGTCGATACTGGCCGATCGCCATTCGTCCGGCGAAGTGGCGATCATGACGGACCCACCGCCGGCGGGGAAACGTTCGAGTTCCTGTGCGGGGAAGGTGAATCGCATCGCCGGCGTGATCGGCGTACCCCTCTTTCCCAGCCGCTCCACCAAGCCGACGGGACTCAGGTCGGCAATGGCTTCGGCGTCATCCAGCAGGTCCAACGGATCGGCGGCCAGCTTCACCTTCTTGGGCGCCACGTAGGCGAACCATTCGTCGCGCCAGTAACACAGCAGGTCCCCGAGATCGTGCTCCTCGGTACCCGGCGGAAACCCGTGCAGCCGCGCGACCATCTCGTCGAGCTCGGGGATCCCGGGGTCCGGTTCGATCACCGCGGCACGCCACGGCAACTCGGGTGGCCGGTGCCCGACCAGCCAGTCCCGCAGCGCCAGGGTGGCCCGCACGTCGTCCTCGTTGTAGGCGGCGATGGCGTCGAGGTCGCTCTGGTTGGGCTCGGCCATGTAGTGCTCGTACTGGACGACGGCGCCGGCGCCCTGGTCGATCTCGTGGCTGCGTTCGTAATCGGTCAGGCGTTCCAGGTGCTTGAGCCCGTAAGATTCGGTGCCCACCTGAATGCTGTTGCGTGCCACCAGTAACAGGTCGACAAAGGCACCGGTGTCGATCAGCTCGGCCAGCGCGAGTTCCGCAACGCCGTGGGTTTCCGTCATTCGCTGCAACGACGAGCGTTCGGTGTGGTTGTAGTGGTAGACGTGCATGCCGGGGAACTGCTCGCGGCGGCGGGCCACGTAGTCGACGAGCGCCTCGACCGCGGCGGCCTCCTGGGCGACGTCGTGCGCCCACCAGCACCGGTACTGCCACTGGCCGCTCGAGTCCTGCTCCACGAGGCCGAATAGGAAGAAAAGTCCGGTGTCGGCGCGCCAGAACGGGTGGCCTTCGAAGTCGAGGAACACGTCGCCGGCGTCCGGTTTCGGCAGCGTCTCGAAGCCGTGACCCCAGGGCGGTTCGCCCTCTTCGATCAGCTCGAAGGGTGGACGAGCCTCCTCTTGGTGGCGTGCGATCACCTGCAGCGACGCCTGGGCCCGCAGGCGAGCCAGGCGTTCCGGCGCCACCCCTTCCAGCGGGCCGTCGGCGGTGGCCAGTGCGGCCAACGTGACGATGTCCGCATCGACTAGCGCGTCCCGGTCAGGCTTGAGGATGTTGGCCACATAGATCAGCGAATCGGCGTCCCGCCAGTGCATCTCGCAGGTCGGTTGGAACTCGCAGAAATCACAGTGCGCGCAGGGTTCGGGAACGGTGCCGTCCTCGGGACCGCCGGCCAGCGCCGCGGCGAGCTGCCGTTGCAGCCGGCGCCAGTACGGTTGGAAGTCGCTGACCCGCAGAGTCTCCATGCCGCCGGAGCCCAGCCAGATGTGCATGTGCTCGGGGCGCCGGCCGGTCAGTGCCTCGATGGCGTCGGCGTAGAAGCACAGCTGCAGCACGTGACCGGGCTTGGCCTCGGTGCGGGTGAGCTTGGCGTCGACCGGTTCATAGCTGACCTCGCCGGTCCCGAGATCCGCCACGCGCACCACGAAGTCGGCGACACCGCGAATCCCATTGTGAATGAACGGCATCTGGTAGACGACGTCGTAATCACCGAGCGGGTTCCCGGTCGCTTCCGTCCACGCGGCGAAGCTCCGGTCGCCCTTCTCCGGGACCTCGAGGATGCTCTTGCCCTCGCTCCGGTAGTTGGCCAGGCAGTCGTGTTCGTGCGCGAGGCCCTTGTTCAGGAGCAGCTCGGCGAACGATCCGAAGCGGTACTCCGGTCTCGGCAGAGTGCCGTCGTCGACCTGGGCGCACAGCGCCAGATAGTGCGGGCAGTCCAGCCAGGCCGTCACCTTCGACGGGGTGAGCAGACGCTCACGGACGGGTGCGGTCATCGGCACCGGTCGCCGGCGACGATGCTGCACATTCGGCCTGACTGGTAAGTGTTCATATCCCCCCACTTTCGTACGGTTGGCACGTTAGCAGCGGGCGGTGACACGACGGCTACGGCGCCGGGTCGAGCATCGCGACGTGGTCGCCCTGCCACTGGTAGCGCACGGTGTGGACGGCGGCCGGCGGGCAGGCGTTGCAGGCGCCGGGGGTCTTGTAGTTCAGGACCACGGTGTCGTCGGTGGTGCGGGCGCGGTTGAGGGAGGTGAACCCGTAGGCCTTCGACGTCGCCGTCCCCAGGTACTGGCCGTGGTGGAACATCAGCGCCGTGGTCGGCGAGCTTCCGGTGGCGCGCTCCACGGTGACCAGCGCCGTGGACAACGTCGCGCACGGATCGAAGTTGCCCTGGATCGTGCTCGGGTCGCTGGACCAGGCCCAGTCGGTGCCAGGGTACGGCGGCAATGTCGCGACGGCCTTCGAAATTTGGGTAGCTGCCAGGTTGACGCCGCAGGTATCGGCGGCGGCTGCGGGCGCGAGGGCAGTGACCGGTACGACGGCGGCCGCGCCCATCAATGCTGTCGTCAAGGCTGCTCGGATCATGTCCCCTCCGCTGTTGGCGGGCGATGTCTCCGCACGGTAGCAGCGGGTGGCAGACCACCCGTCGTTATGCGTGAGAATCCACGCTTAAGCCCTTGCCGGATCGGCCGAACGGCCGCAAATCCACCTAATGCGTGATCTTCCAGGCATAAGGGGCAAAAGGGCCGGCCCCCGACGGGGCTATCCCCCGCCTCTACCGGCCTATGCCCTCCGCGCACCTCGGCCCTGCGGTACGCAGCACCTCCGAGCCACGGATGATGGTCGTATGACTGCTCTTGCCGACGCGGTATTGCCCCTCATCAGGACTCGATCCGACGTGTGGCGATGGAACGTCGCCAACGCGCACGGGTCCCGAATGCACGAAGCCGTGGCGATCCTGCAACAAGCCGCACACGACGGCGACCCCGCAGAAGTGTTCAGCGTGACGCAGCGCGCGATCGCCTCGGCGCTGACGGTGATCATGCGCGCCGACGATTCCAGCGGCATCATCGGCGACGCTTGCCGCGACCTCCTGGCGCTACACCCGATCGTGGCGGCCCGCGCCCGCCCACCCGTGACCAAACTCGTCGCCTGGATGATCAAGTTTCAGTTCGACAACGAGTGCGACTACTTCACCATCGATCCGGTGGCGTACGCGCCGGCGCTGGGCTCCGGCGGGATGGTGACCTACCGCGCGAAGCTCGATGAGCAGGCGGCGACGCTCGGCCCGCGGCCCCCCGAAGACCAGCGATGGTCGTCGCCGAATTCCGGTGCGTGGTTCACCCTCGACTGGAATGCCCGGCGTCTCGCCGTTCTCGACCGGGATGTCGAGGCCATTATCCGCACCCACGCCAGGGATCGACGCGTGGCCGCGTGGCTGCAGGACACCGCGGTGGCGCTGCTGGAGATCGGGGAGATCGACGCCGCCATCGACTGGGCAAAGCAAGCCACCGAATTCGACGAGGGCCATCAGGCGCGACGCGCCGCCGATTACTGGTGCGAACTGCTGGCCGGGCATCGACCCGATGAGTTGGTCGGGGCGCGGGTCGCGGTCTTCCGCCGCTGGCCGTCGTCGAGCACGGCGGGCCACCTGTATCGCGATGCGGGCGACGCCTGGGCCGACTACGAGAAGGAGGTGATGGAGTGCCTTGCGACGCATCCGCGAGACGCGGTGCTGTTCGCGCAACTGTCTCTCAAGGACATTCCCCTGGCCTGGAATCTGGCGCACCGGCTCGGACTTCGCGACGCCGACGTCTGGAGCGGTCTCGGCAAGGCCTACGAGAAACTCGACCCGCTCGCCGTTCTGCCTGTCTATACCGAGCTCGTCGAAGGTGAACTGACCGCTGCGGATGCCAAGTACTACCGCAGCGCGGCGCGACGACTGAAGAAGATGCGGAAGCTGGCGGCGGGGACCGACAAGGCCGGCGAGGTGGACGCGTTCATCGCCGTCCTTCGCGACCGATACCGTCGGCGCCCACGGCTGCAACTGGAGTTCGACCGAGCCGACCTGCCGTGACGCCGGGGAATGCCGACTCACCCGGAACCGGCCCGCCGATCTCGTTGTGTCAATAGCCTAAGCACTGGTCCTCCAGCCAGCAGCGAGTAGCGAAACCTCCTCGTTTCAGGCGCTTCTCGTCGGCGGCTTCCTCTAGGACGGCTTCTGCGGTGGCGGCGGAGCGCACCTCCGCGGTCTCCTCGGCGAGCTTGTCCAGCAGCGCCGCCGCGAACTCGTCGTCATCGAGTTGCCGGGTGACCGCGCGGCGTCCCGACGCCCGGATCAGCCCCGGAATGTTGTCCCGTACAAGTTTGGCCACGTTGTCCCCGCCCTTCGCGATAATGCTCCCGTGAGGTTGTATCGCAGAGGGCCGACACGTGAGGTGCGAGTGTGACCGAGGCGGGCGACCCGCTGCTGCTGGGGCAACGCGTAGTCGCGATCCTCGAGACCGGGCTGCGCACCGCCACCTACAAGTTGGCGACATTGATGGCGCTGATCGAGCACTGCGTGGAGAACCTGCCCACCAACCCCGCCGACGCGCAGCAGGTACCGATTCCCGCGTTGGCGCACCGCGTGCTGGAGATCTACTGGCATCAGGTGCGCCCCTTCGACGGTCATGAGCTACGGCAATCCACCCAGTCGAAGGCACGGATTCTGGCTGCCACCACGTCGCTTCGGGACGCGGCAGGGGTCGGTCGCGGCGGCTTCTCCGTGGACACCGCGCGGCTGCGCGCACCGGAGGCCTACCAGCGCGCCATCGACGATGTCGTGTTGTGCCTGGCGCAACAACCGTTGCATCGCCTGCAGAAGTTGCCCGGAGCCTCGACCGGCGACGCCTTCCTCTACGACGATTCGTTCCTGCACGACAAGGTGACTCGTTCGACCCTGCGCGCCCGTGGCGACGCGATTGTCCTCAATCCCGGGGTGGCCCATGGCCTGGCCCGACTGGCCGGGCTGTTGAAGCCGGCGTTGGAGATCATGTGGGTCGACGATGTGCGCCGGATGAACAAGTTCCTCGCCGCCGAGGTCCCCGACGTCGCCGGGCATCTGTTCGGCCGGGAGCGCACCGCGTTGACCGTGGTTCGTGAGCCCTTCAAGGAAGCCTTTGGGCCGCACTGCTTTTACTGCCAAACCCACCTTCCCGCCAACAATCCCATCGATCATGTGTTGCCGTGGTCGCTGGTGGGCATCGACGGCCTGGCCAACCTGGTGCTGGCATGCGCGCGGTGCAACGGTGACAAGAGCGGCTCGCTGCCGGCGGTGGCGATCGTCGACCGGGTGTTGGAGCGCGATCAGGGCGTGCTCGAGGACGTCGCGGCATCGCTGCAGTGGCCGACCCAGCACCCGAGGGTCGTCGCCGCGGCCCGCGGCATCTACCTCGGTCAGCCCGCCGGGGTACCGACCTGGTCGGGGTACCGACGCAGCGAACGGTTGGACATCAGCTTTCCGCCGTGGTGGGTGCAGCCGTAACGGCCGTGTCCAAGTCTTTTCCTCGCCAGCAGCCAGGCTTCGCCGTCGCCCTCCCGCGACCTCAGAGGTCGAGTCCGGCAAGTACCCGGTCCCGTTCGGCGACGATCGCTGCCCGGTACCCGGAGACGAGAAATTCGGGTGCGCCGAGCTGGACCGCATTGGTGTCGTCGTCGAAGCCGCCGGCCCGCAGCAGCGACTTCGCCCGCTGATACGCACTGTTCTTGCCGATGCCGAAGTGCTCGGCGATGTCGGTGATTCGTAGATCACTGCCGCCAGGCCCGTTGGCGAACAGATCATTTGCCTTGCCGGCAATCCAGATGATCGCTGCAGCAGCGGTTTCCACCCGGCCCCTGCCGCCAAACACCGCCGGGTTGCCGGTAGCGATTCGGGCCAGCAGGCGTCGGGCGACCGTGCGGTACTCGGTGTCGAGCAACTGGTCACAGCATCGATCGGACAGGGCCAGGACCTCGGACACCCGCCCGGCGATGTCCTCGGGGATGCCCGCCCACTCGAACGGGTCGTCGGGCAGCGGGCGCACGTCAAGGTCATTCAGTTGCTGGTGGCCCCCGACGATCCCGGCGAAGTAATCCAACAGCATGTCCGCAAGGTCCTGCGAGCCGATCAGCCCGGGCACCGGATGCGGTGCCCCGTCCGCTCCGATATCGGCCAGGAAGTACGGGGCGCAGTCGTCGATCGCCGCGAGCGTGTCGGCGGTCAGACTTTCCCGTAATCCCGCCTCGGAGTGCGCGAACCTGACGAAGGCGCGTAAGAGATCCGGCGCCGCGGCAAGATACTCGGCCGGTGCGAGAACCTTGCGAGCCAACCAGTCCCCGAAGAGGATCTCCACCCGAACGACGCTCCAGCGCAGTGGGTCACCGGGCCCGTACTCCGTGGCGAACCAGAGCAGCGAATCGAGCAGGTCACGATGGTCGGCGTTGTCGATGGCGGCGCCCCACCGCGAAGCGAAGAAGCGGTCCTGGAGTTCCGCCAGCGCCTGCGAATCCCACTGTGGCCGTGCACGTCCGACGCCACCATCAGGGAGGTCACGAACGATCCACTGCACCACCGGCTTACAGGCGGGCCACGATTCCGACTCAAAAGGCGGGTAGGTCATCGCGGCCAGTTCGATGGCCGGCTCGAGCCAGGCACGTGCGTCGGCCAGGCTGATGTCGTTCCACACCACGTCGGGGTCATCGGCCAACTTCCGCTGTTGGTCGGTGACAGCGGTGAGGGGTTCCGGGATGACGAACGCGTCCTTGACCAGCGTGCCCAGGTTGTGGTCGATGTACACGACGATCGTCAGCTCGTCACCTCCGTCGAGTCGCACCCCGAGCATGATGTTGTCGCCGTCATCGAGAACATGTCCCATGCGCACCGCCCGATGGACTGTCCGATGAGGTAACCGGGTAAGCCAGTCCTGCGGCGGGGCCGGCCGGGCCCCGAGCTCACGCCCGATTCGGGCGCGCAACACTTCGTCACCGGTCAGGACAGCCAGCACGGTCAGCACTGCTGTCGTCTCCGGGGCCTGCACCTCCATGAACATCGCCGCAAGTTCCTCGAGCGCGGGCCGCTCGTCCTGCGCAGCGAGCGGATGCACGTCGCCCTGGTCACATACGGCCATCAACGAGCTGACCAAACCCAGCAGCTCCAGCGAGCCCGGACCAGCCAGCGCGGACCGCACCGTCGAGAACAGGTCCGGCACGTCGCGCTCCCGTGATCGCCGTGGGCTTCGTTTCCTTGTCGGTCGCCGCCGAGGAGTCTTGGCCATGGCGCCACAGTACGGCGGTGGGCCCCTCACGCAAGCACGAGGAGCAGGGAGGCGTTGCCTGCAGCCACCGACAACACGGTCCGATCAGCTTCTCGCCAGCAGCCAGGCTTCGCCGTCGCCCTCCCCTGCGGCGATCACCTTGAGCGGGGCAAAGGCGGCTGTCAACTCTCCGGGCTCCGCGCGGAAACGTCCCGGCGCGGCGCCGACTTCGCTGAGCGCGGTGATCGCGAAGAGGCCGCCGGGTGCCAGTCGGTCGAGGATGGCTCGGTCCAGGCGTGGGTCGCGGAACCGATTGCAGAGGATGACGTCGGCCGGCGGTCCTGCAGGCAGGCCGTCGTCGAGATCAACGACGTCGAATCGGCAGTTGTCACCAACGCCGGTGCGCGCGGCGAGATCTCGGGCCTGGTCGACGGCCACCCCTGAAATGTCAACTCCGTGCACGGTCATGCCTCGGCGCGCCAGCCAGACGCTGGCCGCACCGGCCCCGCAGGCCAATTCGAGCGCGTGCCCAGTCGTCGGGAACATGTCCTCGAACGCGGCGAACGCCGATGGCGGGCCTACCGATTGAACCGACGGCGCTCCACGAGCTTGATAGCGCTCGTCCCAGCGGGTGCGGTCCTGATCGGTCACGTAGGTCAGGCTACGTGGCGCGGAATAGCGGGCGGCAATGTTGTGCGGACCCTGAGAATTCGCGGTACACGCTGCCGTTTGCGGCGCACGCTGTCACGCTGGGAGCCATGACGGCTCGCCGCGTCATCGCCGGGGTGGGCGCCGCAGCAGTGGCGACCAGCATGTATCACGTCGCTCCGACACCGTCGGCGCAGGCCGAAATCTGTCCGGACGCTGAAGTGGTCTTCGCGCGCGGCACCGATGACGCCGCGCCCCTCGGGCCCACCGGAGAAGACTTCATCGCCACGCTGCGGTCGCACGTCTCGCTCAAGTGGGTCCGTGCGTACGGCGTCGACTATCCCGCCAGCCTCGACTTCGACAAGGCGGTCGACGGTATCGGCGACGCGCGTGCGCACATCCTGGCCACCGCGGCGGGCTGCCCGGAAACCAAGATCGTGCTCGGTGGGTACTCGCAGGGCGCGGCGGTGATCGGCTTCGTCACCGCCAGCACGGTCCCCGACGGGGTTGCCGCCGACGAGGTGCCCACCCCGATGCCGGCCTACATTGCCGATCACGTCAGCGCGGTGGTGCTGTTCGCGAAGCCGGCGCCGCGGGTGATGCGCTTCCTGGGTGACCCGACGGTCACCGTGGGTCCGCGGTACAGGCCCAGGACGCTCGAGGTGTGCGTCGACAACGACCTGATCTGCGACGCCGACGGGTCCAGCTTCGCCGCGCACGACACCTACATCAAGTCCGGGATGACCGATCGGGGAGCGACTTTCGCGGCCAGCAAGCTCATGGCTGACTGGGCCGCCGATGCCGCGGCCGAGGCTGCCGCAGCCGCCGCGGCCGAACCGCCCGGGCCGGTCTCGCGCCGCGAGGGCACTCCCCGGCTGCCGGGACCGGTTCTGCTCGTGCCGCCGCAGACCGAATCCCCGACTGTGTCGCCCACGCCCGAGCCGCATTTCAGGCAGTCGTCGCCCGTCTATGGGCCGATGCTGTAGCTGTTGAGCCGGACTCCTCGTCGGAGAACGGGCTGCATTCGGGGGTGTTTGTTCGGCAGCTACCGCGGAGTCCAGTTGGAGACCGACGGGTGGACCGCCACGGGATAGCCGTGGCGCAGTGCCGCTAACGAAGGCTCGGGAGTCTGCACGACGAAGTCTTGTGACCCGAAGTCGCCGCGGAGGACAGGGTCGCCGTAGCCGTGGGGTGCCCAACGGTGTAGGGCACCACGCCAGACAAGACGGAAATCGTCCGCCCCCATTGCGACAAATGCACCGTCTGGGAGCGAGCCGACCGGCACGCGGGCGGGTGGCGACTTTCGTCCGCTGTTCAGCAGCGCGTCGAGTTCCTGCGCTCCGCTCACAGAGTGAGCATGTTGCACCGCTGTCACGTATGCCTGGTAACGATCCCGGCGGCACGTCGGGCAAGGACGATGGCCGGCCGCCAACGCGACCGCCTCATCGAGGAAGAACAGCTTTGTGTACTTTCGCGGCGTCTTGAGAACACGGTCGACGTGAAGTTCACACACCAACCATCTGCGACGATCGGCTCTGTTACCCATGAAGGCACCACGTGCCGACGTTGCGAAGATGGTGCCGTTCGGTGACACCCTATTGCGCTGGGGCCCCCGCGGGGCTGCGCGTTCTGGCTGTGACTCACCATACGAATCAACCTGGCAAACAACATCTTTCTCATAGTCCTGCGTTGCCAGCGGCTCCGCCGGCCCGGGTTCAACCACCGGTGGCCGACCTTCTGCGAACGCATCGTCGAAGTGTTCCGCCAAGCGATAGCGTTCTGCGACACCATCGTCGAATCTGAAGAACGGCATGGTTTCCCATTTGCTTCGCCCCTGCGGAGACGGCGTCAAGGCGAAGTCGACCCGCCGCCAATCCACGATCGCAGAATCCGGTTTCTCGACCGTCTGGACCACCCCCAACGCATGAACTCTCCCCTGCTGCAGTTCGGCGTCCCAGGATGCAACGACCAGGCCGTCCCGGTTGGAAAGCTCAGCGATGAGTCCGCCTGGCGACGTGAGCGCTGGAACGTCGGCGATGTCCGCCGGGGCGACGCCCCCTGCAAGCTCCAGGCGCCAAAATCTGCTTCTCACCGTCACGATCGAACCCCCCACCACACATCCACCGATCCAAGCCCGGGCTAGGACGCAGCATAATTCACGTCAGTGACATCCCACGGCGCCCGGGCGTGCCCTAGGGCGGTCTTCGGTGACGAATTCAGATGATTGATGGCCTGTTGTGCTTGACTTGAGCCCGCGGGCGGGAGGCGCCCGACCGTTCTTCCAACCCAGCGACATGCCGCAGTTATTGCGGACTCCGCACTTTTTGCGGTATGGTGACGCATGCCCGACCGGTACGACCAGATCCGCAACGACCTAGCGAATGCCGAGACCGCCGCATCCGCTGAGGACGCATTACGACACCTCCGGTCAGTCCTGACGGAGGTGAGCCAGTTACTCGACGACCAGCTGGCTCGCGCTGTGGTCGACGACGAGATGTCGATCGCCGCAGCCGGCAAGAGCGCCGGGCTGAGCGAAAACGCAGTCGGCCCGCGGCTGGCCAGCACCCCCAGGCTGAGCCCGTACGTGAGTGCCGGTGACCGGATCACCGCCGAAGACGTCCGACGTGCCCGCAACGACAAGCACGCGGGCACTCCCCTGCCACCCGCTCCAGCGCATGAACCGATGCGCTTCAAGCCTCGCCGAAACACCAAGCCGCGCTAGCCAACTAATGGAAGAAGATCGCCGTGTCGAACCCCAACCTCACCCTCATCGCTTTCCTGCTCGACCGGTCCGGCTCGATGCAGTCCATCAAGTCCGACGTGGTCGGCGGCTTCGACGCATTCCTTGGCGAGCAGCGCGCCGGCGATGGTGAATGCCTCGTGACACTGGCACAGTTCGACAACGAGTACGAGATCGTCTATCGCTCCAAGCCGCTCAGCGACGTTCCACCCCTCGAGCTGAATCCACGCAACAGCACGGCGCTGTTGGACTCGATGGGCAAGCTCATCACCGATACCGCCGCCGAGATCGCTGCGCTCACCGAGGAGAACAAGCCCGGCACTGTGGTCGTGGCCATCATGACCGACGGGTTGGAGAACTCCAGCCGCGAGTGGAGCCGCCCGGCCATCAAGTCGCTCGTCGAGCAGCAGACCAACGAGTTCGGGTGGGAATTCCTGTATATGGGGGCCGATCAGGACGCCGTCGAAGTCGGTAAAGGGCTGGGCGTCAGGGAAGAACAGGCCATCACCTACGGCAGGGAGGAGTCGCGGGAGGCGATGTCTGCGGCATCCAGCAACGTACGTTCCTACCGTACGGCCAAACTCGGCAACGCAACGGCGGCGATGCCGGCGTTCAGTGACGCGCAGCGGTCGGAATCCTCGGACGACTGAGTCCCAGAACGCGCGGCCCACAGACGCCTGGCCCCCTCACGCCGTGGCGTTGCTGACGGAAACGGCTAGGCACTCGACCGCTGCTGCTATCAGGCCGGCCCCTCCAACTCAAGGACCGTTGGCCTCGTTGACCGGATAAGCACCTCCGGGAACTTCGCCACCAACGCACACACGAAGGCGGACCGCTTCACGTTGAGCTCGTTGAGCAGCTCCTGCTGACTCAACTCCCCCTTGTCGCACAGTCGCTCCCACGCCGCGGCAATCATCCACGCCGGCACGAGCTGCGGACCCGTACCAAGGCGCATCGATCGTTCGGTCTCGACCAACACCCCCTTGCGACTCACCGCAGTGATCCGGTTGAGGTTCTTGGTCGACAACGTCAAGATCGCCGTGCCGGGGCCCGCCACCTCGGATACCCGATCGAAGAGATCGTCATCGAATTCGGCTGCGGTCATGCCGATCCGACAACCAAGATCCGCGAGGGGAGCTCCTTCAACACGCCGGTGGCCAAAGCCCGTTCCAACGCCTCGTCGAGCCGCGCCCCGATGTCCTTGGTGATCCGAACGCCTCCGAACAGCGCCAGCGCCTCACGTTTGAGGTCGTCGGCCGCGCTGCCGCCGGTCTGCTCGGCGACCACCCGCATCGCGTTGCCGATCTCCACCAAACTGACCTCGCCGAGGGGCCTGCCCTCCCCGCGCTTCGACGTCCGAACCGTTCGCCACGTCCCTGGGTCGATGCCATTGGGCCAGTAGAACTCCCGGTCATCGCGTCGCAGATACTCGGCGGGCACGACCCTCTGGATCGCGGTTCGGCGTCCCTCGCTGACCTTGCCGAGGCTGAAGGCACCGGCCACCAGCTTGGCGAGCCGATCGCGATGGACCGGGCCCTCGGACTCGATGATCGACTCGATCACCTTCACCACATGCGACCTGTTGTAACTGGTGTGGATCTCGTCGAGCACGCTGACCCCACCGATCACCACCGGCACCCATGGGCTGAAGTCCGCGAGGCTGGGGTGCCGCCGGGGCGCCACAGGCCGCTGCGGCGCCGCGGGCTGCTGCACCGTGGGGGCCGACCGGAAAGCAAACTCTTCTTCCACGTTCGCCTGCGCCGGCGAATGCGCCACCTGGGCGGCCGGCGCAACCTGGTCCTGCGCCGGTTCCAGGCGCCGCTGCTTGGCAGCGGCAACCGCTTCCCGCAGGCGCGCCACCGTCTCATCGCGTTGGCTCAGCCATTCGGGTAGCCAAACGCGCTCTACGCCCGGCCATTTCAGCAGCGTCGACAACACGTCCACCGGCAGACCATCGCGGTCGGCCACCGTCCGGCGCCCGTACCACTCCGACCCATCCAGCAGGACCGCGAGTAGCGGCTGCTCCGGCTCGTCGGGGTCGGCGATCACCAAGTCGACGCGGAAGTCGGACAGACCCACATCGACGGATACGACGAAGCCTTCCCGGCGCAGCGCCGCGGCGATGTCGTCACGATGCCGGTCGATGACCGCGTTGCGACGACCACCCTGCGTGATGGTGTCGACACCCCGATGCGCCATCTCCAGGTAAGCGCGCAGATGTTTGGTGCCGACTTGCATCGTTTCCTCGGCCCGCAGATCGGAGGGCTCGAAGCTGGCGTACAGCACCACCTCGCGCCGCGCACGAGTGATCGCCACATTCAGGCGGCGTTCACCGCCCGGACGCGACAACGGCCCGAAATTCAGCGGCACCACGCCCTTGTCGTTCTTACTGAACGCCACGGAGAACAGGATGGTGTCGCGCTCGTCGCCCTGGACATTCTCCAGATTCTTGACGAAGAGCCCGTCCGGCTCGTCCAGCGCCTGCAGCAGTCGATCGTCACCGGTGTCGCGCAGCATGTTCTCGATGAGATCGCGCTGCTGCGCGTTGAAGGTGATAACACCGATCGACGGGGCGATCTCCGAGGATGAGGCGAACCGGCTACGGATGTCCGCCACAATGCGTTCGGCCTCGATCCGGTTGGTGCGCAGCGCCTTCCCGCGTCCCGACCGTTCAAAGTGTCCATCGACCCGGACGAGGGAGATTCCGTGTCCCGATGCCGGCGGCAACGGCGCCGGGAACGACGCAAGCCTTCCGTTGTAGTAGTGCAGATTGCTGAACGCGATCAGGGCCTCGTCCTGGCTGCGGTAGTGCCACGACAGCCACTGCTGCGGTACCAGCGACTGCACACATTCACTGAGGATCGACTCCTCGTCGGCCACGACCTCCGGATTGGCCTCTTCCTCGGTGTCGTCGACCGACGCGCCGACTTCGGCGAAACTGGTCGGCGGCATCTGCTTGCTGTCCCCCACCACCACAACCGATTTGGCGCGGCCCATCGCGCCGATCGCATCCGCGACCCGGATCTGCGATGCCTCGTCGAACACGACGATGTCGAACACGTCGGCATGCGCGGGAAAGAAGCGAGCGACGGAATCGGGACTCATCAGGGTGCACGGCAAAATCGCGGTGATCAGGTCCCCGAAGTTCGCCATCAGACTACGCACGCTCATACCACCGCGCTTGCGGTCCAACTGCCGTTTCAGCAGACCGATCTGACCGCTTTCGGCGAACGCGTCGAAGGTGCGACGTTCGAGCAGCTGCGCGGGGATGGACCGGCACAGCTCGTCGCGAATTGCCTTCGCGCTGGTGGTGAAACGCTGAATCGCCTTGTCGTGCGCGGTCACATCGAATTCGCTCAGTCCGCTCGCATCGAGTCGCTCGTCGATGGATGTGATCGCCACTCCACGGTCGAAGGCCAGGCTGGCGTCCTCGGCCCCGATGTTGCCTGCCAGAATCGCACGGCGGGTGTCCGGCATGTCTGCGATGAGCAGCGGTTGGACATGATGCAAGAGCGCCACCCAACGCTCGATGGTCACTGCGGATTCCAGCTTGCGGTCTCCGCGCGTGTCCCGCCACCGCCTGATGAACCGTCGGTCACCGGCCCACCGCTGGAGCTGGTCGGATGACGTCCCAGTGGCGGCCATCAGAGTTCGCCAGGTTGCTGACATGGCGTTCAGTGGGGCAGCCATCGCTCCCGCCTGGGTGTCGCTGTAGAACGTCCGCAGATCGGCGACATGCGGGTCGGTAGGATTCCGGGACAGGATTTCCCCGATGCGCCGCAGGGTCGCGAAACTCTGCGTGAGATGCGCAGCGTCCTCGCTCACCAGCGGGTTCCACGGCCGGTCGAATAACGTCACCGGCAGCGTCGAAACCCGCTGCCGCACATCGGCGACGACAGCGTGGCTACGCTGCATCTCGTCGGTCAGCGTCGACAGCGTCTTGAGATTCACCATCGCCGGGTCTACTGCCAGGACGCCGGTGAGCTTCTCCAGCACCGCACGACGGCGCTTCTTGCGGCCGAAGAATCCGGACTCGTCGGCCGCGACCGCTTCAGTGTGGATGGCTGGGAGGTCGAGGTCCATGGCGGCCGGTGTCGCCGCGGCGAGCCAGTCCGGCTTCGTCGACAGACTTGCCAGCAGTCGTTCGATTTCGACGATGTGCGCCTGCCACTGCGCGGTGGCGACGGCGTCGATCGCCGACAGCGGGTAGCGCGGCTCATTGGTCAATCGCGCCCAGGCCTCGAGAGCATCTGGGCTGTCGCACCTACCGACGACGTCGATTGCCACCCCGCCGCCGACGAGCTCGGCAAGAGCGGCATCGAACGCCGAGGCTGCGGTGTGGATACCGGCGGGATCCAACCCCGATGCTGGGATGGCGTCGATGAAGGCCCACGGATGATCCGGCCGGGGGCGCGCGTCATCGAACTTCTCGGGCAGGGTGCGCAGAGCTTGCGCGACGTTGTCGAAGACGGCGGGGTCGGAGCCGGTGACGAGACTTCTCGGGACCGTCAACGGGCCGACGTCCTGGTCGGCGGCCAGCTCTGCGGACCGCGCGGTGTACAACGAGTGCCCGACCGCGTTGCGTTCGTGCAGCCGGTCGGCGTAGCGCGCCAAGCTGTGCCGAGTAGACTCGGCCACCTGGAGCTCGGTGCGTAGCAGGTCGGCATCATGGTTCAGCCGCAGTTCCAGGGCATGCTTGATCTGGGCGCGCACCGCCGCGGGACGCGCGGACTTGTCGTGGATGTCCAACGACAGCTCGCCCAGACCCACACTTTCCAGACGCTTCTTCACCACGTCCAGGGCCGCGCGTTTCTCGGCCACGAACAGCACACGTCGACCGGATTCCATCGCGTGCGCCAGCAGGTTCGTGATGGTCTGCGATTTCCCGGTTCCCGGAGGACCTTCCAGGACGAAGGTCCGGCCCGCGACGGCGTCGGCGACGGCATGAAGCTGGGAGGCGTCCGCGGGCACCGGCACCGCGGTGCTCAGCGCATCGAGATCGACCTCGACGGGCCCGTCGACGGGATCGGTGAACGGCTTCTGCGGATTCTCGATGAGGTGACGGACCAAACTGTTGCGGGACAACTGCTTCCACGACTCGTCGAGGTCTTTCCACAGCGGGAACTTCGCGAACTGGAGGATCGACAGGTGCACGCTGTCCTCCACCAGGTACGGCAAACCCGCTTCGGCGACAGCGCGGCGCACCGCGTCGAACGTGCCCTTCAGGTCGATGCCCGAAGCGTCCTCGTCCGGCTTGGCGAGCGCAGGAATCTCCAAATCCAGTGCCGTGCGCAGCTTCTCGACGAGGCAGTAGTTGGGTGTCGAGGTGCCGGTGTCATCCATGGTGATGACGTAGCGCTCACCACGGTTGGTGGTGCTCAGCGTCACCGGCACGAGCACCAGCGGGGAGCGCAGCGGACGGTCGTTGAGCTGCCAGGTGAGCATGCCGAAGGCCAGGTAGAGATTGTTGGCGCCGGTTTCCTCGCGGATCGTCTTCGCCTTGTTGGCCACATACCGCAGCTTGGTCTTGTAGGACGCCGCGGTGATGTCGATGTAGGCGTTGCGTTTGTCCGCGAGCAGGATCTCGCGTTCGGCCTCGGGGAGGTCGCGACCGAAGCGCACCCCGCGGGCGACATCGACGTTCTGCACTTCGTCCGAGCCCAGCAGGGTGAATCCCGCTCCGGCGTTCACGGCATCTTCGAACCGGCTCAGCGCAGGTCCGGGGACTTCGAGGCGGAACCCGGCGCGGTCGGTGTAGTTGATCAATCGGTTGCGCAGACTGAGGTCGAGCAACGCGTTCTTCCACTGCTTGACCCGAGGCGGGACGGTCTCGGCTTGCTCGGCCGGCTTGGCTTCTCCGGCCACGTACGGCGCGATGACCGGACCACCGTCGGGCTTGTACTCGGAGACCGAAACGTTGCCGGCCTCGTCGGTGCTGCGGCTGGGCAGCGGGTAGATCCGGGCCCGGCGCGCCTGGCGGATGTCGGTGACACCGAGGATGTTCGTCAGGTCCGTGAGGTGTTGCGTGCGGGGCGCCCGGCACGCGTCGTCGAAGGTGGCGTCCGGCGCGGACTGAGTCACCAGCGTCGTTTCGATGAGTGCGATGTTGGCGAGGTCGACTTGGTTGACCACCTCGGCGGCCTCGGTGGTGGAGACGGCGGCGAGGGCACCGTCGATGCGCCAGTAACCCAGGAAGGCATGTTCGCGCAGCAGCCAGATGGTCGAGTTGATGCCGCACTGTTCGAGGAGGGCGGCCAGCACCATAGTGGTGTCCAGGCAGGTGCCGAGGCGGCCTTCGAGCACTTCTGCCGGTGTTCGCACCTTCTGGCCGACGTCGCCCCAGCTGGCGGGCGGCTCCGCGTAGCGGATGTCGCGGGCTTTGACGGCGTCGAACACTGCGCGCGCAATCGCGTCGACGCGCTCGGGGCTTTCGCTCTGGTACCCGTCGATCGACGAGCTTCCGGTGGCTGCGCCCAGCCTGTCGGAGACGTCGATCATCAGTGCGGCGACCGCGGCGGCGTTGGGTTGGACATGGGTGGCCAGGATCTCGAGGGCGAGTTGTGGCGGGGTGGCCTTCCACTGGTTGGCCGCCAGAATGTTGACGTCCTTGGTGGTCTCGGCGAGCAGCTCGCCGGCGCTATCGCGCAGGACCACCCGGATGTCACCGGGGCGCTGCTCGTCGACTCGCAGCATGGAGGCCGGGTCGAGCTTGAGGTCGACGGTGTTCAGGACGGTCGGCTGGTGTGCCAGTAGGTCGAGGTGGATCTCGGTCGGCCCGCCGTGCGAGCCTTCGGCGCTGACGACGTCGACCTCGATGACCGCGCCCTGACGGTCGCCGCCGGTGTTGTCGACGGTGATGTGGTCGATGACCGGGATGCGGCAGTGCGCCATCGCGTAGCTGAGGTCGCCGATGGCGGAGATCTCGATGCGCGGTGCGTCCGCTGCCTCCGCGGGCAGCGCTGGCGGGGTCGGGTCCGGCGCCGCTCCGGTTGCTGCGGGTGCCGCTGGCTGCGGTGGTGCCGTTGCTGTGGCGACGGGCGCCACGGGGGCCTTCAACTTATGGATCTGCGCGGCGACCTCGGGGGCGCCGAGGGCCCGCAGGAGAAGTTCTGCGGAATCAATGGCGCGGTAGGTCTCGGCCACGCTGAACTCACCGGTGTGGGCCCACTTGTTGCGAACCTCGCGCAACTCCTTGGCGTAGATCTCGGCCTGCCGGGGCATCGCGTTGTTGAACGGATAACCGAGGTCGCCGAGGCGTTCGGTCATCGCCCGTAGCATCAGCGCCAGGTCACGGCTCTGGTAATCGCCGCCGCGCCGGCCATTGGCCGCGTCCTTGGCCTTGAGCAGGTCAACCCAGTCGGTGCCGGGCGGGAGCTCCCGGTTCAGGACCTGCGCGACGAATGGTCCTGAACCGGGAGCT
>Ga0265293_10001341_pt1 | contig 53789 bp, 46 predicted proteins | sample Munlanlewell138R_FD_192505 | JGI IMG/M metagenome (GOLD analysis project Ga0265293, IMG submission 192505) | Leachate microbial communities from a municipal landfill in Southern Ontario, Canada - Leachate well 138R | ecosystem: Engineered > Solid waste > Landfill > Unclassified | place: Canada... | reverse complement strand
ACAAATAAAAGACGAATTCTTTGAAACTAACAACCCTTCATCATCAACATCTCTCATAATTCAGTTCTCCTTGCCCTCTACACTAATTTAAAGAAGGTAACTGTATCAAGGTTGTTGTCAGAGAGGGATCAAAACCCATGCCCTCATTCCATGTCTCCGTCTCGCTCGCATCAATGTCATTGGTAAGGATATAGGTCCCTGACAAAGGCCAGCCACCTTCATTACCAATCTTTTGCAACTCTTCAACCGTAGCGATTTCTATGGTTGCTGCTCCGGCGTAGCGCGCTACACCGCACAAACACATGAGTCCCGCCATTACATACCGATACCATTGATTCCCATTCATGACTTATCTCCATAATTTGTTGAGAGCCCGATTCAACACTTAAGAGGTGTTACCTTATTTATGAGTTTTCTTTATATTGCATAGCACTGCCGGTCAAGGCTGCGCCGGCGTTCAGGGGAAGTTATTGGCGATGGAGGAGATCTCCGAATTTCGACGGTAAGAGAAAAGACATATTCATAGGATCAAGGTATGAAGAAGAAGAGGAAAGTAGATTATAATAAGGTGAGAAAGAAAAGATTCCTCTTTGACGATACACTCTTTTTCCCGATAGGAGCCGGGGCTTAAAGCCTATGAATTTATTAGCGATCATAAAGTCGACCTGATTTTCAATTTATCTTGCATTTCATTTCTTTATTAAAGTAACAAGATCAACTTAATCATAATTTCTGAAACGGGAGATTTTTTTATGGCAACACTCCTCGATACACTGAACGAGAAAAGAATATTGGTATCAGATGGAGGCTGGGGTTCCTTCCTCTTTGCGCGCGGTTTGAAACCCGGGGACTGTCCGGAACTATGGAACCTTGAGCATCCCGAGGAAGTGCGCACGATTGCAAGCATGTACGCCGAGGCAGGCGCTGATATAGTCTTGACCAACAGTTTCGGCGGCACGGCACTCAATCTTGCTCAATACGGCTTGGCAGAACGCTGCGTGGAAATTAATCGCAGTGCAGCACGCCTTTCCCGAGAAGGCGCCGGGGCGGATGTGTTGGTTCTCGCTTCCATAGGACCCAGCGGCAAAATGCTTCTCATGGGCGACATATCGGAAACGGAACTTTACGACAGCTTCGCAGAGCAGGCCCTTGCTTTGGCAGCGGGCGGTGCCGATGCCATCATCGTGGAGACCATGACCGCCTTAGACGAAGCGGGCTTAGCGGTAAAAGCTGTTCATGAAAACACGCAATTGGACATTGTGGCGTCCTTAACTTTTATGGACACGCCCCACGGCTATCGCACAATGATGGGTGTTTCTCTTGAAGAGATGGTCCCTGCCATGCTGGAAGAGGGCGCTGCTTTACTGGGTGTGAATTGCACTTTGGGTTCCAAGGAAATGGTGCCCCTGGTCGGAGAACTGCATGCTTTAGCGCCGGACACGCCGCTCTTGGTTCATCCCAATGCGGGCCAACCGCAGTACCAATCCGATGGCAGTGTATACTATCCTGAAACGCCGGAAGAGATGGGCGCGGCAACGGCCGACTTGATCGCTGCCGGCGCGTCCATCATTGGCGGCTGTTGCGGTACGGGTCCGGATCATATCCGTGCCATCCGCGCCGCCGTAGATCTTAGCCTGAACCAATAGGCAGCTTATGATGCATTCTTCAGCTTATGCGAATCGGCCTTTTCATGTGATGGTCAAACCGGTGGGTTCCTCGTGCAATCTACGGTGCAGCTATTGCTTTTATCTGGAAAAGAAAAAACTATATCCCCATCGTCGGGAACCGAAAATATCGGACAGTCTCCTCGAAAGCTTTATAGAACAACATTGTGCTGCACAGGCGCGCCAATCGGAAATTCATTTTGCTTGGCAAGGTGGTGAGCCGACCCTCGCGGGGCTGCCCTTCTTCAAAAAAGTCATTGCCCTCCAACAACGCTATGCTCAAGGCAAAGCCGTTAAAAACGCATTGCAAACCAACGGCATCCTGTTCGACAACGAATGGGCAGATTTCCTCAAAGAACAGGATTTCTTGGTGGGACTTTCTCTCGACGGACCGGAACGTTTTCATGATCGCTACCGCCGTGATCCCTCAGACGGGCCCACTTTTCAACGGGTCATGGAAAGTCTGCGTCTCTTGAAAGAGCACGATGTAGCCTTCAACATTCTCGCTTGTGTAAATCGGCAAACAGCACAAGCGCCCGAAGATGTGTATCGCTTTTTGCGTGCCCATGGTTCGGGATTTATCCAATTCATTCCCATTGTCGAGCGCCGTGTTGTACAGGCGTCTGAGGACGCGCTGACGCTCGTCGCTCCCGATGATCCGGTAGAGGCAGCCGTCACGGAATGGAGTGTGCGTCCCCGCGACTACGGACTTTTCCTCCAACGCATATTCGACTTATGGGTACGCGAAGATGTGGGCCGTGTCTTCATCCAGCTCTTTGATACTGCCTTGGAAGCATGGCTGGGCTATGAACCGAGCCTGTGTTTTTTCAAGGAATGCTGCGGTGATGCGTTGATCTTAGAATATAACGGCGACCTCTATTCCTGCGACCATTTTGTATATCCTTCCCATCTCTTAGGAAATCTCAACGATCTTTCCCTCATCGAATTGGCGCGCTCCGCCCAACAACAGCGCTTTGGTGAGGACAAACGGGATCGATTGCCGCAGCAATGCCGTGCGTGCCCCGTCAACTTTGTGTGTCATGGGGAATGTCCGAAGCATCGATTTTTGCGGACTGCAGACGGTGAAAAAGGACTCAATTATCTCTGCGAAGCCTACCGTCATTTCTTCGCCTATATCAATTCTTACATGCGTTTCATGGCGCAGGAACTGCAACAGAACCGAGCGCCTGCCAATATTATGGAACAGCTCCGGCGGGCTGAAACAACGAAGAAAGAACAATTGGAACCCAATGCCCCGTGTCCTTGCGGCAGCGGCAAAAAATATAAGAAGTGCTGCGGAACAAAAAGCAAGTCTTGATCGGAAATGCCCATTAAAGAAACGGGCTCGACAAGGGGAACTTCTTTTGTTTATGGTTCCGAAAACCGATATGATGATTTCATGATCGCATGCTGTAGTCTGATGCAACGTGTGGCTTAGGGCGTGTAGGAACAGTTCCCTTTCCGCCCCCCCTCACGACGCATCAAAAGGAATTGCCATGAGCATTTACCATCACTCACGCGCTATATGTGGTTGTCTTCTTCTCCTGCCGCCCTTGCTCTTCTACAGTGTTGCCGCGGCGGCGCCCCTGCCTATTTCGTCCTTAGGAGAACTTCAAAAGATCGGCAATGATGCGGGCTACCCCCTTAACGGGGATTATGTGCTCACTAAAGATCTAGATGCTTCGGAAAGTGCCTTATGGAATGACGGTGCCGGATTCATTCCTATTGGCTACAATTCCAACCGCGCTTTTACCGGACAATTCGACGGACAGGGTCATGTCATTTACGGGCTTCATATCAATCTTCCCGAACAAAATAATGTAGGACTCTTTGGTTATGTCGGCGTCAATGGTTCCGTCAGCAGCCTCAGCGTCGAAAACCAGCATATCATCGGCAGATCCGCCGCCGGCGGCGTGGTCGGCGTGAATGCGGGCGTTATAAACGACTGTTACGCCACTGGTACGGTAGAAAGCTTTGATTATGCGGGAGGACTCGTCGGATGGAACACCGGTATCATCCATCGAAGCTATGCCGCATCTGAAGTCATGGTTGTGAGAGAAGGCGGCGGATTCATTGGCACAAACTGGGGCTATGTATACGACTGCTACGCCACCGGTTCCATTACGGGCACCACCTATGTGGGCGGGCTCATTGGCCGCCATTACGGACGTCTCTACGCCTCTTATGCCACAGGAGCGCCGCAGGGCAGCACCTTTGTGGGCGGACTCGTCGGATCCAATGAAGGGATGATTGACTGGAGCTTTTGGGACACAGACAGCAGCGGACAATATGAACGTACCGGCGGGCGCGGCTTGCCTACCGAGAAAATGCAGCAGATCTCCACCTTTCAAATTGCGGGCTGGTCGGGCCGCGGCTGGGTCATGGAAGAAGGCGATTATCCCCATCTCCAATGGGAGGCTTTGACACTTCCTGAAATCCCTCCGTCGGGACCGCCGCCCTTCCCCGGCAACGGCAGCGCAGCGACTCCCTACCAAATTGGAACGGCCGCACATTTTGCGTTGCTCAGCCAGTACGCCGCCGTGCTGAGCGCCCATATTGTGATCACCGCAGACTTGGATTTGTCTGACACGATCTTATATCCCATCGGCGAGGGAAGCGGCTTTCGAGGCGTTTTTGACGGCGGCGGACACGTGCTGCGTCACGCTAAAGTCATCGAACCCACGCGCCGCTATGTGGGCATCTTTTCCGCGCTCGGCGAGGGGGGCAGCATACATCATATTGACCTTGAAGATTATTATATGGAGGGCAACGTCTACGTGGGCGGACTGGCGGGTTATGCAGAAAAAGCGGTGATAAGCGATTGCTACGGAGAGGGTGTGGTTGTAGGCAATACCAATGTGGGGGGATTGATCGGCTACAACAACAACGGCTCCGTGGTCTATTGCAACGGCTACACTTCCCTGACGGGAAGCGAAAATGTGGGCGGTCTCATAGGCGGTAATTACTTGGGGACGATCAGCGATTGTTCCGCCATCAGCACCATTGACGGCAATTCCTACATGGGCGGGCTCATGGGATTAAATTATATGGGCAGCCTCAGCAATTCTTATGCGGAAACAGAAATTATTGCCAACGCAAATTCTTCCTCAGTGGGCGGACTCATCGGGTACAACGGATTTGGAAGCGTCGTGACCGCCTGCTATAGCGCGGGAGAAGTCATGGGGGAAAAAAACATGGGCGGGCTCATTGGCGATAACAAGGATGGAACCGTCAATGGTTGCTATAGCAGCTGCTCCGTTGCAGCCATCTCCTATGTGGGCGGACTCGTCGGCACGAACTCTCTTAACAGCGCCATCAACGCTTGCTATGCACGGGGTGCGGTATTCGGCGAAACGCACGTGGGCGGACTGGTCGGCTACCATCCGGGCTCAATCTTGTGGAGCTTTTGGGATCGGGAGACCAGCGGCCAAGAGGACAGTTACAGCGGGCAAGGCTTAAGCACTGCCGAGATGACAAGTCTGGACGTTTTTCAGAATGCAGGATGGGGCGACTGGAATTGGGTCATGGTGGAAGGCGAATATCCGCGTCTACTCTGGGAACGCCCGACATGGCCCCTCATAGCGGATCCGGTCCTCCCCTTTTCAGGACAGGGCACTGCAGCGGATCCTTTCAAGATCGGCACTGCCCAAGAATTCGCCCTGCTGAGTCAATACGCACAAAGCCTCACTGCTCACATAAGATTGCGTTCTGATATCGATCTGCTTGATCTCCCTCTTCAAAGCATAGGCGAAGGATCGGGCTTTCAAGGTGTCTTTGACGGCGCCGGATACGTCCTGCACAACCCCGGCATCCTCATGCCTACCCGCAAAAATGTGGGACTTTTTTCGGTCTTGGGTCAAGGAGGCATCATCCAAAATCTCAAGGTCCAATCAATTAGGGTTGTGGGTCGAGAAAATGTGGGCAGTCTGGCAGGCGAAAACAGGGAAGGAACCATTCGCAACTGTCAGGTACTGGGCTCCGTGTCCGGTGTCAGCACGGTGGGTGGATTGACAGGACAGAACGACAAGGGCGTTGTCGAAAACAGCCGTATGATCGGGCTTATCACCGGTGATTCTTATGTTGGCGGTCTCATCGGTTTTAATAAACAAGGCAGCCTTGAACGCTGTTACGCCCAAGGCATTATCGTGGGCGGTCTCTATTCCTCTTGTATAGGAGGCGGCATTGGCTACAACTCAGGTCTTGCACAAGACTGCTATTCGGGAGCGAAGGTATCAGGCTATTATTACGTGGGCGGATTCGCCGGATACAACTTTTACGATGGGAGCATCGCAAGGTGTTACGCGTGGGGCACGCTGAAAGGCAACGGCGCTGTTGGAGGACTGGTCGGCGACAACGTTGCGGGCAGTGTCAGCGCCTCTTTTTGGGATGTGGAAAGATCAGGAATAGAAAGCGGAAACGCAGGAGAAGGCCACAGCACCGCGTCCATGACCTGGCCTTATTACGACGGCTTCCTCTACGCCGACTGGAATTTTGCAACCATATGGGCACACGACAATGTTGAGCCTTTGAATCAAGGATATCCTTATCTGCGCAATGTACTTCCCACCGACGACTATCTCGCCTTGGAAGGTGATGTGGCACCACGTCCTGACGGAGACGGTAAATACAAGGTTACGGACTGGCTGCAGCTCGGACGCTTTGTGGTGGGCTTGGATATACCGGAATCGGAAAGTGAATTTCAACGCTGCGACTGCGCACCCCGTGAAACAGGCGGTGACGGCAGATTAACGACGGCGGATTGGATACAGGCAGCCCGTTATGCCGCAGGATTGGACATGCCGAAGGAAGCGTGGGGCCCCATAACGCAGCAATGAGTTGTACCGTCTTCGTGCCCAACGGCAATCACAGCGACAACAGATGCTGATGCGCGTCAGGCGCTTCCGTCAATCGAAAGCAACGGAAAGAATCATCATCAATGCAAAACCGCAGAGTAAGCCGATGGTGGGAATGTCGGTTCCCTGCCGCTGACTTTCCGGAATCAATTCTTCTGCCACCACAAAGATCATCGCCCCTGCGGCAAAAGCCAAGGCAAAGGGAAGAATGGGCAGTGCAATGACCACCAAAAAAGCGCCCGCCACTCCCGCGATAGGCTCAACAATCCCCGACAATGAACCTAAAACAAAGCTCTTCATCTTGGACAAGCCTTCACCGCGCAACGGCAGCGCCACAGCTGTACCTTCAGGAAAGTTTTGAAGAATGATACCAAGCGTCAAGGTGACGGCTCCGGCGAATCCTGCGCCGGGGATACCGGCAGCCGTCGCGCCAAAGGCTACGCCTACCGCCAATCCTTCGGGGAAATTGTGCAGCGTAATCGCCAATACGAGGAGCGTGCTCCGGCGCCACGAAGTCTGCATCCCTTCCGGGTCGCCATCGGAAAAATTCGGGTGCAGATGAGGCAGGATATGGTCGATAAGCAGCAGACATCCGCCGCCCAACAAAAAGCCCACCGTCGGCGGCAGCCAAGGGATGAATCCTAAACTGCGGCTGATTTCAACGGAAGGGACGAGCAGTGAAAAGAAACTGGCGGCAATCATCACGCCCGCAGCAGCGCCCAACAGGCAGTCGAGCACTTGTCTGTTCACTTCTTTGAAAAAAAATACGGGCGCCGCGCCCAGCGACGTAGAGACGGCTGACAGGAGCGTTGCAACGAGTGCTTGCAACACGGGATGTGCTTGTACTAAGGCTTCCATTTATTTTCTCAAACTGACCCATGCACCCATGCTTACACCGTGAATACCGGCGCGGGCAGGCACAGCAGATCTGTTTTCTTTATCAAAGGGCTTGATTTTCGCTACAATTGACTGCATTATATCTTTCACGTAAACAGGAGTCAACCGATGCCTTTTTGGTTATTGGCAGGCGTGGGAGTCGGACTTGCCATGGACGCCTTCGCCGTTGCCGTGTGCGTAAGCGTCAACCTTCCCCGCACAACACCACGCCAAATCTTTCGCCTATCCTTTCATTTTGGATTTTTCCAAGCAGTGATGCCGCTGCTCGGCTGGATATCGGGACGGTATACCGTATCTTTTATGGCTGAAATCGATCACTGGGTCGTCTTTTTACTTTTGTGCGGCATCGGCCTCCATGCACTGTGGGGCGCCTGGGCTGACAGCGAGGACAAAGAAAAAAAATGTATGGATCCCACGCGGGGATGGCATCTTATTTCTTTGTCGCTGGCAACGAGCGTAGACGCCTTCGCCGTGGGGCTGAGCTTTGCCATGTTGTCCGTTAATCTTTGGTATGCCGCCGCGCTCATCGGCATTATCACGGCGGGGCTCACCATGTTCGGCATGTTTTTCGGCAGTATGCTCGGCCGTTGTTTCGGCACCGCCTCAGAAGTTTTCGGCGGACTCATCCTCATCGGTATCGGCTTCAAAATCTTAGTGGATCATCTCATGAACGAAGCATTGCCTTTTTGAAGTTTCGTCTTTTTAAAAAAAAGATCGAGGCTCCCATGTTTTGTCGATAAATCTGCTATATAATAAATAGTGTGGACAGTTAACCAACGCTACATTTTTATCGGGAGAGCGGAACCATGCTTAACAGCTATTTTGGTATCGGCGACGCCGGTTCAACCCTACGGCGTGAAGTGATTGGTGGGTTCACCACCTTCGCCACCATGAGTTATATTGTTTTTGTGCAGCCCACCGTCCTTGCCATGACCGGAATGGATTTTGGATCGGTCGTGTTGGCTACTTGTATTTCCTCCGCCTGCGCCTGTCTGCTCATGGGGCTCTTTGCCAATTATCCCATCGCTCTAGCACCGGGCATGGGCGAGAATTTTCTGTTCGCCTACACGGTCTGCGGAGCCATGGGCTTTGCGTGGCAGTCAGGCTTGACGATTGTGTTGCTTTCCGGAATCCTATTCATGCTCTTGTCGCTCTTTCAGTTTCGCGAAAAAGTGATGGATGTATTTCCCTTGTGTTTGAAAAACGCTATCGGCCCTGCCATCGGTCTGTATATTGCCTTTGTGGGGCTTCAGTGGGGCGGCATCGTCGTTTTCAACAGTGCTACCATGGTCGCCGTGGGCAATTTGAAACACGCCACGCCGCTCATCGTCATTGCGGGCTTCTTTCTCATTGCCACCTTATCCGTTTATCGGGTTCATGGCGGTATCTTAATCGGTATCCTCTTCACAGCAGGACTGTCTGTTTTATTTAAAGTAATTCCGAGCACCCCTTCCGAGTTCAGCTGGTCTACACAGACTTTCTTCAACCTGGGATTCCGCGAATTGTGGGATCGGCGCTTGGACGCCCTGCTTGCCATTGCCATCTTTTTCTTCTTGGATCTCTTTGATACCGTCGGTACGCTAGTCGGGGTCAGTACACAAGCGGGATTGATGAGCGAGGACGGGAAACTGCCCCGTGCGGGGCGGGCATTTTTTGCCGATGCCATGGGAACCTGCATCGGCGCTTGCTGCGGCACCTCAACGGTAACCAGTTTCATCGAAAGTGCGGCAGGCGTGGCGGCAGGCGCAAGAACGGGGCTCGCCGCCATTGTGACGGGACTTTGCTTTTTAGCGGCCATTTTGTTCCTGCCCGTCATTGCGGTGGTGGGAAGGGATGTGGGGCCCGCCTATTATCAGGCGCTGGGCATTGAAGGAGCCCATGTTGCCATGTATCCCGCCGTAGCGCCCGCGCTGATCGCCGTGGGATTTCTCATGCTTTCGCCTTTAGGACGCGTTAAATGGGAGGATATCACGGAGGGACTTCCCGCCTTTTTGACTATTGCCATGATGGTATTGGGTTATGGGATTACGGAAGGCATCGCGGCAGGCTGTATCTCTTTCGCGTTGATCAAGACGGTAGCGGGCCGTTGGCGCGAAGTACACGCCATCATGTATATTACGGCACTGGCCTTTTTGCTGCGCTATGCCTTGTTGAAATAAAAATCGGGACTGTTTCGACATTGCCCGTGCCGCAGGCGTGTGAAACGCCGGGGAAGGCTTTGCGTCGCGTACAGTCCCGATGGATACTTGATTGACGAGGGATCAGCGCGGATCAGATACCGTCAGGCGCCAGTTCGAGGATCAGCCAGCCCCCTTCTTCTTTTTTCAGTTTCAGTTCAATGCTGACCGCTCCGGGAGGGCCCGCCAGATCAACGGGATAGACGGTTGCGGTGCCGTCTTCGTTCATTTCAATTTCCATATCTTCAAAAGTTACGACACCGTCATCAAGATAGCCTGCATCAATGGCGGCCTGCAGCAATTCCCGTCCTTCCGCTTTGCCGCCCACTTCAGGATGATAAAAATCTTCAGAGAAGGTGCTCATCAACAAGTCAATATTTTTGCTTTCCAAGGCGACTTTCATGTTATCCAGCGTGGACTGGATCATTTCGGCATCGGAGGGCGCATTGCCGGCAGTGACACAGCCGGTGACGACTGCAGTAATCAGGCAAAGGGCTGTTAAAACGGCTGCTTTTTTCATAGCTAGTTCCTCGTTTGGTTGGTTGAATGAACAGCGGCGACCTGTGTTAGAACAACTGACACGGTCGAATGACCACTTCTCACAAGCCTTTGACTCTCCCCGGGAAGATCGGGTTTCGTTTCTCCCATAGAGCGGAAAGGCACTACTCGCCTGCGCAAGCAGGATTGTATCTAAGGCTGTCATGGTACCAAATCAACGGCGTATAAGACAATTGACAAGCGCCGACAAGCCATGTTATCCGTGGCGGAGCGAAGAATGGCGTGGGAAAGCGAGGCTAGAAACAGGGTTGAGAACCGGCGGACGGAGATGTTTTCCTCTAATGGACAGGATGGACAGGATGGACGCGATGGACGCGATGGACACGATGGACAGGATGGACGCGATGGACAGGAGACGCACAAAGCCTTCCGGTGTAGGGGCGCGATTTATCGCGCCCGAGGTGTTTGTATCGCTAAGACGCTGCGTTACGCGTGCTGGCTTGAGTACCCACGTTGGATCCCAAAAGAATTCGCCAAAGTAGGCGCGCTCATGAAACACAGAAACCTTCATAACAACAGGATCCAAAAAGCGGGGGCTTGACATTATCTCTTGATGCCGACTGATAGCGAGCCGATCCGCGGCAGTGGAACATTATGGACTCCTTCGGGTTTTTGCTTAGAACTATTGTACCGAAGATCTCTGTGATGTCCGCTTTTTTAGGATCGCTTGCATTTCAACCTTGAATCCGCCCCCTTGAATCCACCCGCAAAAAATGACTTTTTTATATTCTAATGTGTTATAATTTTACAAGATTCATAGGCACTTGTATAACAAAGCAGAGGTAAGGATCAACGTCTAAAAAAAGAGAAGGGTAAAGACAAATGAAAACAAAAAATATGCACTTGTTTTGTACAGCCGTCTTGTTGGCTGTGCTCTGTTGTATCGGAAGCGCCGTTGCACAAATAGATCTCGTCAAAAATGGGTCTTTTGAGGTAGATCCCTTGCCGGGTAGTCCCGGTTACACACAAAACATCTCAGGGTGGACGGTCGCCGGTCAAGCCATTTTGAATGGCACGAGCGGACCCTTCTATACCAGCAATTTGGGAACCATACCACAGGGCAGCAAACTCTCCGGTATGCAAGGGGCGGGCTCGCTCTCCCAAGCCATACTCGGCTTGGCACCGGGCGCCTCCCACACCTTTTCTTTTTACTACAATCTTCGTACCGGCAACCCGGGCATGAAGCTTACCGTCAAACTCGGTACGCAAACACTTTTTGGTCCTACAGTCATTACCACAAAAAGCAGCTTTACGTCATTTTCCTTTCCTTTTACCTATAATCTCGCATGGGGCAATGTACTCAAGTTTGAATTTTCAGAGCCCCAAGGGGATAACACGATCATGATCGATAATGTTAAGCTGACCACTACGGCCACGCCTCAAACTTTCAAAGTTACGCCCAGTATTTCCGGCGGCAACGGCACCGTTTCACCCAACACGCAACAGACCGTGTACGCCCACGGCTCTTCCGCCTTCACATTTACGCCCGCGGCCGGCTATCGCCTCTATTCTATTTTGGTCAATGGCGCGCGCAGCAATGTCTTACCCTTTAATTACACGATTAACGATATTACGGCTGACACAACAATCGTCGGCTCTTTTTCACTTCCGGAATGGAGTTTCAACACAGACAATTTCTTAGAGGGTTGGGAACCCTTGGTTCAAATTGCTGATTGGGAGGTCTCCAACGGCACATTACGATACAACATTGAATCCGGTGCCGCAGACCCTTCTTGGACCTCACAACCCCTGAATTTGCAGCGCAGCAGTTTCCGATGGATGAAAATCATTGCAAGAAATGACACAGGCTGCGACGGTTCAATCATCTACTTTGACGACAACACGATTCCGGGCTTTGCTGCAGGACATGAAGCCTTTTTTAGAATCACCCCCAAGGATACCCAATTAAGCGAATATTGGGTAGATTTTGAGGAAAAAGCGACGTGGAACGCAGCCACCACCATTGAACGCTTCCGATTCGATTTCCCGGATCAAAAAATCGGCAGCTCCGGTTCGTTAACCGGCAATGGCACCTTTGTGGAAGTGGATCATATTGCCCTACTGCCCGCCAGCCAAGGACCGCCCCCGCCCACAGCATCCTCCATAAAGCGCGAGAGTCCGTTGATTGCCCCCCCTGCCTATACGAAGGGAGTGGTAGCCTGGGAAGTACGCCTCAATCATAATATTGACATTACGACCCTAGGGTTGGACGATGTGGCCATAACAGCAACAGGAACCGCCGCGGCAACATTGACCGGGGCAACATTAAATCCGACCCAACTGCTTCTCGGCTATACAACGACCGGAACCGGCACAGTCCGACTTGATCTTGTTTCCGGCGGCACGGCTCGTGACATTGCCGGTCAACCCTTCGTCAGCTACACCGCAGGCGAAGTGTTTAACGTCGACAACGACGGGCCTGCCATCACCATCGGCGCGCCCTCCAAATCGGTCACCAACACAGGTCCCGTTACCTATACGGTCACCTACACAGATTCGGGAAGCGGCTTTAGCGCCTGCACCCTTGCGGCCGCCAATATCACGCTCAACAAGACGGGAACTGCAAACGGCACGGTACAAGTGACCGGCTCCGGCAATACGAGAACGGTAAGCATCAACAATATTACCGGTAATGGTTCCTTGGGAATCAGTATTGCAGCAAACACCGCCACGGACACCTTGGGCAATCTCAGCCTTGCCAAGGGACCGAGCGCCACCTTCACCGTCGACAACGTACTGCCCACCGCAACCTGCAAAGATCTCACCGTGAAGCTCAGCGCCCCCCAAATCAACGCCCAAGCTATTGATGACGGCAGCGCGGACAATGGCACTATTGTGGAATATCTGATCGATGGCGCCTCCAACAAAGTCTTTAACTGCAGCCATATGCCCTCAACGCAAGTCACTTTAAGCGTAAAAGATGGGGCTGGCAACATAAGCACCTGTCAATCCCAAGTCACCGTGGAAGACGATATTGCGCCTGTCATCACGCTGAACGGAGAAAACAATGTCACCGCGGAATGCGGCGCGAAATACACGGATGCCGGCGCAACGGTTGTCGACAACTGTGACAGCAGCGTAACTGTCACGGTCGACAATCCCGTAGACACAGACGTGGTAGGAAGCTATACCGTAACCTACACAGCAAAAGATGCAAGTGGGAACGAGACCACACAAACCCGCTCCGTCACTGTTCAAGACACCTTGAAACCGGTCATTACACGGGGTGGTGTGAATAACGTCACTGTTGAACTGGGCAATACTTATACCGATGCCGGTGCGACTGCACTTGATCAGTGTGAAGGCACTTTGACCGACTCCATCGTCACAGTAAACCCTGTGGACACGAACCAAGTCGGCACCTATACGGTGCGCTACAACGTTTCCGACGAAGCCGGCAATGCCGCAAATGAAGTGACCCGTATAGTCCACGTACGGGACACACAAAATCCTTATCTCCTTGGCGTCAGCGTAATAGACGGCAGCACCGTATCCCTTAGCTTTAACAAAGACATGGGCCAAAACGTAATGGCTGCCGAAAGTTACAGTGTATCCGGTTCAGGACGCGGCACGTTAGATGAGCATCCGAACTCCGTCACAGTAGGCACGGGAAATAGCTATCTGCTGCACTGGTCCCCTACGCAGGAAATGCTTACAGGCGGTGATATTACCATTACCGTAGCCGCAACCGTAGCCGACATTTATGAAAATACAATGGATGAGGAAGGCAGGGTCATGACCGATCTCGGCGGCGCAGTCGGCGAAGCGCCGATCATCGACAGCTGTCCTGCAGACCGAAGCTTAGGCAGCGACGAAAACTGTCAGGCGGCCGTGCCCAATTTGATCCCCGAAATCACAGCCCACGACAACTGCACCGCTACCGCCAGTCTCATCTTCACGCAAGATCCTATAGCCGGAACACTTATCGATGAAACGACGGAAGTGACGCTCACCGTTAAAGATGAAGTCGGTCATGAAAGTCCATGCACGTTGATACTGACGGTAGAAGATCAGACGGCGCCCACAGCCCTTTGTCAAGATCTAACTGTTTACTTGAGCAGTCCTTTCCTGAGCGCAGCCATGGCAGACGCCGGTTCCTCCGACAATTGCGGGATTACGTCCCTGCTGATCAATGATGAAACCGGACTATACTTCGGCGCCAGCGATATGGGTGAACATGAAATTACCCTCCAAGTCGCGGATAGTGCCGGTAATAGTGACAGCTGTACGGCAGCGCTTACCGTTGTGGATGACATTGCACCCGCCGCACACTGCAAAGATATTACGGTCTACTTGAGTGCGCCTACCATCACCGCGGCCGCCATAGACGACGGAAGCACCGATAACGTGGCTATTACATCCATGCTGATTAACGGAGCCGAACAACTCAGCTTCGACACAGGCGACGTCGGTACGCAAACGGTCACCCTGCGTGTGGAAGATGCTGCGGGCAACGCCGATGAATGCGATGCCCTCATCACCATAGTCGATGATTTGCCCGACGAAGGTGAAACGCCTTCCGGCTTCCAAGTCACCGCTGTTGGCAATACACATATTTTCGTTTCAGAAGGAGCCTCGGCAACCTTCACCGTGACGGTATCGGGAGCGCAGAGTCTGCCTTCTTACCAGTGGTACCGCCACACGGAAGACAAAGCGCTCAATGCGATTCCCGACGCCATAAGCGCAAGCTACACCATCGGCAACGTATCGGAAGAAGATTTAGGTGAATACCAATGTGAAGTCTACGATTCCGTGGCGGACGAAACCGCATGGTCACCCATCTTCATCCTGTCCTTGATCTCGGGAGTTCCGACTTCCGCACTTGCGGGACTGGCGCTCATCGCTGCCTTAACCGGCCTTGTCGGCGCACGAACACTGCGCAGAAAATAACCTCTTAATAAAGCTAAGACGCCGGCGGCTCACACAAGTCGTCGGCGCTTTTTTTATCCCCGCTGCGACACAAAAAAACCCTTGCCGCAGACTCCCATCAGTTGGGCTGCGGCAAGGGCGCTGTCCTTATCTTAGTCTTAGAGTTTCACCGCGGCACCGCTGCGGAAAGACTCATACGCGGCAAGGGTCACTGCCGTGGCATGCAAACCGTCAACGCCGTCAATAGTCGGCTCTCGTTTCTCGCGCACCGCTTCCACAAAGTCGCGGATCAAAGCGAGGTTTGCATCATCACCCCACGGGACCCAGTTGACCCGCCCTGCTTTGCCATCATAAAGCGTCACTTTTTGGTTGAAGGCATCCACATTAATCACGCCGCCTTCGCAAATAAATTCGAGGGTCACATCGCCCCAAGTGGGATAGCAATCGGGGCGGCTCCAACTCGCGAGATGTCCAACCTGGACGCCGCCTTTCATCTCCAGATGCAGGCTGCCGAGATCGTCGGTTTTCAAGGTCTTTTGATGGAGCTGATTGCCCAGTTCGCAATAAACGCGTGTGAATTCTCTGTCAAGCATCCAGCGCAACAGATCGACTACGTGCACCGTGTGATCCATCGTCGCGCCGCCGCCGCTCAGCTCGTCATCGGCAAACCAGCCGCCCGGCGCTTTACCGTGATTGGTGCAAGACACGGCGTAAACCTCTCCAAATTCGCCGGAATCGAGTTTCGCTTTCGCCTCAACAATGGGCAGTGCATAGCGGCAAGGAAAAGCGGTGCCCAGCCCTACGCCTGCCTTTCTACATGCAGAAACCATAGCGCGCGCATCTTCAAGGGTCGGAGCCAGCGGCTTTTCACACAAGACCCATTTGCCTGCAGCCGCGGCCGCCTCCACCAACCCTCGGTGCTTGGTGTTTTCAGAGGTTACAATAACCGCGTCCAGATCAGAGGCAAGAAATTTATCTAAATTACCGATAAAAGGTGTTTCCAGTTCCTTCGCCTTGGCTCGGCCGCGCCTGGCGTTATCATCCCAGATTGCGGCAAGGCTAGCTTCGGGAATTGCCTGTACACAAGCGGCATAGCTGTCCGCGTGAAGGTGAGCAAAGCTCATAATGCCAATCTTAACCATGATAGAATTCCTTTCTCAAAGGTTGACCGGTTGCCGCAGCCTTGCGGATTTCAGAGCCGCTTCTGCAATCATAACAGCACGCAATCCATCTTCCGGACAGACACGGGGCATGGATTCACCCCGTATCCAGCCGAGGAAATCTTCCCATTCCAGCTGATAGGGGCTCACCGAAACAGGATTTGACGGGACGATCATACTCGGGCCCGCCGCCGCTTCCCGCGCCTGCGCGCTGAAGGGAGCTTCGTTGCTGTCGAATTCGATCATGCCCGATTCGCCGCAAATTTCCACCTTGACCCGGAAGCCGGTCGGATGCGCCCACGTACCGATGACCGTAGCGATCATACCGTTTTCCATACGCAACGTCACTTGCGAATAATCTAACTGCACCGGTTCCTTCCGACGCAGTGCTTGGCAAAAGAGGCGTTCCGGCTCGCCAAAGGCGTAGCGGAGCCAATCCAGATCATGGATCATGGAATCAAGGGTTACCCCGCCGCTTTGCGCATAATCACGAAACCAACTGCCGGGCGTGCCGGGGAAAATCCCGCCGCGGAACATCTTGATCCAGCCCGGTTTTCCAATAGCGCCGCTTTCCATCTGTCTGCGCATTTCTTCAAACTCTTGGAAATAGCGCACCACGTGACCTACAAAAAGCTTGACACCTGCCTTTTCCGCCGCAGCAATGGACTGCTTGCACTCTGCCACGGTACGCCCGAAAGGCTTCTCACAAAAGATATGCTTACCGGCAGCGGCAGCCGCTTTCACCAAATTCTTGTGGGTCGGCGTCGGCGTCGTGATCACCACAATATCCACATTCTTCGCCTTCACCGCAGCCATGGGATCGTTCATGGCTTTCGCGTCGAAGTCCTTCGCCAAGGCGGTCGCAGCAGCAGCGACCTTGTCGGCACAGACCGTGATACGAAGGCCGCAATTGCTTGCCATTTGTGCGTGGAGCCGGCCCATGCCGCCACATCCGAGGATTGCAACATTCATAAGGGTTCTCCTCCCTGTTCAGGTTTGGATACGAAAAAAAATTCAAGAGCAATTCCCTTGAACTAGCTTTGCCAACATTATGATTGAAGAGCGATAATGGCTTCAAGCGACGTGTGTACGTGGCGAAGCATCACTTCCAGACTATGCGTATAGGGACCATATTCCGCGGTAAGAGCGCCGTCAAATCCAATTTCGGATAAGGCGTCCACCACGGCAGGCCAGTTGACATCCCCTTCCATGAGCATGACAAAACCGTCGAAGTTGCCCGCCGACGCACGGAAGTCTTTCGCGTGAACAGCGCGCACACGGCGGCCAAGGATACGCAAATACTGTTCGGGATAACCGTAAAGAATGATATTGCCCGTATCGATGTACGCCCCCACATACTCACTTTCGCATTGGTCGATGAAGTCGCGCAGCTCCACGGGGCTCAAGAGAAGTTTGTTCCACACGTTTTCAATGCCGATCCCCACTTTCAGCGCTTCCGCCCTTGGCACAAGCTTCTGTACCGAGTCTAAAATATTTTCCAACGCAAGATCATAGGAGACCTCAGCGGAAACGATGCCCGGCACCGTGAGTACCGTATGGGCGCCCAGCCGATGCGCTGCCGTGAGGGCGCGCTCCATCAACGCCACACCCTTTTCCCGAATAGCGGGATCGGGCGCGCTCAGAGGATATTCCCAGCCCAACCCCGTGCCCACTGTCGCGAGTTCGAGTCCAAGTCCTTCCGCTTCTCGGCGCAGCGCCGCCGCCTCGCTTTCGCTGATATCCAAAGACAAGGGACCGTCAGTACCCACACACACCTCAAACGATTGAAAGCCGAGGCGCGACGCAATTTGCATGGCTTCCAAAACCGGCATATCTTTGGGGAACGCCCACTGATTGATTCCTGTAAGCATGATCTCTTTCTCCTCATCTGGGTTCGGCATTCACAACACAAATACGGGCCCGCACAGATCGGCGCAAAAGGCTGTGCCCTTCACCCTGCCGCGTCCGAGGACATGTATTCGTGAAGGCTCCACCTTTCCTGCTTCGCCGGGCAGCTGTCATTTCCTGAACAAATCAAAAAGGAACCATCACATTATATACAATAGAGGCAGGTTGTGGATGAAATGAATACCGCGGCCCTTTATACCTACGCGCAATGAAAGGAAATAGTGTGCTTCGAAAAGATGAAATCGTAATCTTGGTGGTCGGCAAACCCGGATCCTCACGCAGTGCCCTTTGCAAGGCGCTGCAACAGGAAGGCTATCAAACGAAAAGCCTGGCGACCGGCACCGAAGCACTCGACTATATCTTTGATAAACCGCCCCAACTCATACTCCTGGATTGGACCTTACAGGACATGTCCGGCGCTGATTTCTACAAGCAACTTAATGAAGACAGAAACATCGCGCTGCTGCCGCTGATCATACACACCTCCCGCAGCAAAGAGGAAGATATCATTGCCGGACTCAGAGCCGGCGCCGATGATTTTATCGCCGGACCTATCAGCGACGCCCTCCTCGCAGCACGGGTTCACGCGCTGCTGCGGCGCAGTCTCTATGACATGGTGAATGAACAAATACCCCTGCGCTTCGGGGCACTGGAGATCCATCCGGGACGCAGAGAAGTCACCGTTAACGGAAAAGTCATCCGCCTCACCGCTTCGGAATACTCTATTCTATATTTATTGGCGCGGCGGCCGGGCTGGATTTTCACACGGGAACGGATCGTGAATGTGGTGCGCGGAAGCCACTACACCGTGACCGAACGCGCCGTCGATGTACAGATCTTCGGACTGCGCAAGAAGCTGGGGAAAGTGAGCGCTTGCGTCCAGACCGTACACGGCGTGGGCTATCGCTTTAGTGATCTTGCTGAGGATGCCAAGTAAGGAACTGCGTCAGCAGCTGGACGCACCGCGTGCCGCACGACCCTCTGCTTTGCCAAGGTGCAGAATGATAAAGGTCAGCACCGCCGTCGTGACCACGTAGAGTACGTAGAGCGCGATAATGGTCATGGGCATATGCCACGGCACAAAGCGGTTCACCGTGCCTTTAAAATAGTCATGGTGCATCAAGGTCTTCAAAGTCGCCATGATGAAAGAAGCCCACAACAAGAGTAAATATAGGCGCGATACGGGGCGCGGTCCTTTATCCAAGAAATGTACACAGACCGCCACGATTCCCACGACAACAATAAGAATGCTGAGCTGCATCCAAAGGGGTGCCGCCCAGCCAAGCATATTCTCACAGTTTCGGTTAAAATCAAGAACGGTATGAAAAAAAGTAACCGTTATGGCAACATGCCACGCAGCGCTGCGGCAATAAAGCGCCAACCCAATGCACAGGATACCGAAGAACAGAAAGTTGTAGAGAACTTGAAGCACATCGTCCGCTGCCAGACCAGGCAGGCATGCACAGCCTTCAAGACATTGTTCCCACTTGGGAAAGACCACGAAAAAGCCGATTACAAAAAGCAGCAGAATGACCGGCGCGATCCAGCCCCCCGCTCCGTCTTTTGTTTCCGCAACGCCATGGGTCTTAAGCCGATCGCGATGGAGCCACGCCGCTAAGCCGAAGACAAGACCGAGCATGGCGCCAAAGAAACATTCCATGAGCTTCCACCAATCAATGACCGCCGCCGGCGCGTAGCTGCTGCGCCCGAAAATAAGAAAGAGGCAGCCCGCTCCGAAACCAATGGCTCCGCCCACCAGCCCCCACAGGGCGAAGAAGAAGGGCACAGCTCGTTGCTTGCCCCTGCCCTTATAGAGGATCCACACGATGAAGGCGATGGCTGCGCCGAGCAAGCCCGCCCACACCTCATCCCTCGGTTTATCAAAAGGATTGGAAAAATAGATCAGCCGTGAAGCATTGATCAGCTTCCAGCCGGGATAAAAGCAGAGCAGCGCGAGCAACAAGCCCATGAGAAGCGTACCCCTGCTGTATTGCGCGCGACAGAGTCCCGCGCCCAAAATCGCGCCGCCCAACAAGCCCCAGATCCCGCCCTTTAAGGCGACACCGAGGAGCCCCCACGCCATGGTGTTTGGATCGCAGGCAAGCCCCAGCGTCTGACCGTAGGTCATCTCACCGCCGCAGCCCAGACCAATGGCGCCGAAGAGGGCGGCCACAGCCGCCTCATGCCGATCATGGCGCAACAGCAGGCTGAGACTCAAGGCAATAAAGGCGCCGGGAATCATCGCTGCAAAGGGGCCGCCGCCGATGAAGCCGCGCCACGCCCAGCCCAGCATGACGGCAAGGACGGGGAACACGATAAAGAGCAAACGCGAGGGCAGCGGCGTTTCTAACGAAGAGGGTACATTGAGTTGCTCAGTGGTCATCTATAGAACTCCTTAAAAAAACAGTTTCGGAATGTGGGAAGGCCGCTTCACATCAATCCTAAAAAGAAATAACTACTTATCCGTAAAAATACAAGGTAGGTTGATTCTGAATCATGCGTTGCAAATAAACCGCCAGTTCCATGGCGTGATAATCGCCCCACATAGACGATTCTCCTTGGGGAACCGCTTTGCCCGGCGGCAGATAGTCCCAGCCATTGGGTCGATGATAGATGCTGTGTAAGATGAGGCCCTGATGCGCGCTGTCCTCGCTTAAATAGGGCGCGTTGAAAAGGCTTTGCGCCGTCTTCAAGCCGCACTGTGTATAAACGGTGCCCGCATCACCCAAATAACTGCCCAGACGCAGCAAAGCCTGGGCACATATCACGGCGGCGGAACTGTCCACAGGCTCATGCGGATTATCCGGTTCCGAGGGACGATTGAGATAATCGCCGAGCTGATACAAGCCCGGCGCGCCTGTATCCCAATAAGGCACGCCGTCCGTAGGCGTGTTGTCCAAATAGAAATCAGCCATCGCCTGCGCGCCCGCCAACATTTCCTGAATAAATACTGCGCCGTCTTCAACCTCTTCCAAGGAGCGCCGATGATCGCGGAAAAATTCCAACTGCTCCACACAGCCCAGAAGCCCCCACGCCAGGCCACGGGTCCACGTAGTGAAGGGCGCATAGCCCTGCTGCGTTGCCGCACAGCGATACTGTCCGTCATTCACATTGAAAATGCTTTCATGGGCAACACGGCCGCGCACATCGTATATGTCCCGCCCTTCCCCGAAATACACATTGTATTTCAGCGTGGCGCGTATATGCTTGACCGCACGATCAAGCAGAGAAATACGCCTGTCGTTTTCGCCCAGCAGAACCTGACCCAAATGATGACCCAGCACAAGAATGCGGCAGGAACGGATCGTGTCTACAAAGAGCGACTGGGGCCCGTTAAAAGAATAGATGAAGCCGCCGCCATCGGCAGTATCGCTCCAGCGTGCTGCCTGCACCGCTGCCGACACGCGCAGCGCCAGCTCATAAAGACGCATATTCTCTTCCAAATCCTTACTGCGCCCCTCATGGGCAAGGCGCAGCAAATTACCGTAGGTAGAGATGTTGTTGAAACCGTGATCATGGACACCGTGATGGGTCAGATGGGCTGCCATTTTATTAAGCGTATCGTCGCGGCCCGACGCGAATAAGGCTTCGTCTCCTGTCCCATCAAATTGCAGCAGCCTGCAGCCATAGAGGAATCCCTGAGTCCACTCTGTCCAGCCGCGGCTTGTATATTTTCCGGCTTCTGTGAAGACAGGCGTGCCCCGCTCGCTGTCCCAATCTTCTGCCAAAGAAAATAACTTCGACTCTGCCAGGGAAAAGAAACGATCCAAAGCGGGCGTCAACGCCGCTGCTTCCAAGTCATAGCGATCAATCATGTGCCTGCTCCTTTCTCTGCGCTTCCTCATGTCGGGAGAGGGGCATTTCCCCAACACGAAAACCATCCAACACGAAACGCACGATGTTTTTATGCACGGTCTGTTCCAAGGCGCGCATGGCTGCCCACAAGAAAATCAGCGTCCAACGGAACGCTCCCGTTTCCAAAAGGCCGGCGGGCCGGAAAATCGATAGTACCAATACCAACAGCAAAAACAAAATTAAACGCCATGCTTGTCGATTAAAACGCTGCCAATATCCGCCCATACGATAGATGGTATAGTTGGCAGTTATCGATAGCACCTGCGCCGTTAACAGCAAAATTCCCACTCCGTTGAGGGACACCAGGAAGGCAAAAGAAAAGCATTTGAAAAGATGCAGCAGGGGAAACAAGGGGATGCGCTTTTTAGGCGTCACATGGTTAAACACCCAAAAGACGAGGGACAAGGCAGCCAAGATAAGCAGCCAGCCGCCAAAGTCATAGCCGTATCGGTACAGCGTTTCGGGCTCCTGCCAAAGGGCGGGACTATGAAGCATGAACAGACCCACAAGGGCGCTGCCCAGCGCCCACAGCCACGCCTTGCCCTTTGAAAAGCCGCGAAACGATGCTGCCTCGTTCGTCACCACAGGCCGTTGCTCATAATCCGTCGCCACGCGGTCATTCTCGTAATACCCAATTTCATAGATAGAGAAGAGCGACAAAAACAGCGCCGGCAGCGCAAGCGTATGCTGCCAAGAAAAGCTATAGGCAAGCCAAAGAAGCGCCAGATCTTCAAAGACAAGTTGCGTTGTGAAATAACGGCAGCCCGGATATTTCCCCTCCACCGTGTAGCGCAGCGGCACATAGAGGGAAGAGAAGGCGCGACACGGCACCATGTCCCACTGCAGGATATGGGAATCGGTAATGGCTGCCGCCACTTCAGCGTCATCGTCACTGTCTGTGATGAAAAGGGCTGACGACCACTGTTCTTTGGGCAAAACCGCTGCTAGGGCGGCGCATTTCCCAATGACCCGCAAATTCCGCCAAGGGGGCACCACGCGAGAGCACACCACCGGCACATGACCAAGTCCCGCCGCGGCAAGGAGCGGCACAATAATATGTTCGAAACCGTAACTCAGAATGATGAGCGGTTTATCGGACGGCAGCGCCTCCAAGAGTACAGGGTTCATAGACGGGCGGCCATAACGGCGGGCGGCGCGGCGCCACAAGAAATGATTCCACGGCAGCAACAGCGTACACAGCAGGATACGGAGAAAATCACGCTGCTTATCATAAACAACCAAGCGCAGCCCTGCCAGCACACGAAGAAGCCAGTCACTGCAGGCAACCAGCAAGAATACAAGCAGGCGGGGCCGCAGACTATCCAAAAAAACTTCCGTGGAATTATCTAAAAACAAGGTCTGATCAAAATCAAGGACTACAGCACTGCAACGCTTGAAATCCAAGCCGGCAACAGCACTACTTTTTTGATGTTCCCTGTTCATGGCACTTGTTTCTATGATCCATTACGAACGCAGTGACAGCAATAGGCACAGACAGCACAGACAGCACAGACAGCACAGACAGCGCTGACCCATGACCGATGAACAACACCGGTACCAACGACGACAACGACCGACACCGTAGCCTTAGAGTTTGATGATCCGTCCTGTCTCTGCCGCTTTATAGATCGCCTCGATCAATGCCACAGCATTACGGCCTTCCCGCCCGTCGATAAGCGGCGCACGATCCCTTCTCAGGGCAGTGGTGAAATCAGCGATCTGACGGCGATGACCTTCCGTCTTGAGACTGCTCAAAGGATCTGCTGCGCCGGAGCCCAGCTCAGATTCTCGGTTTAATTGCGCCTCGATTTTCGCGTCAACAGCGCGGCGTTTATCGAATTTCCAAAATTTAATCGCGCCGTCTTCCGTGAAGACGCTCCCCTTCGATCCGTGAATCTCAATACGCGCAGCGTGTCCTGGGAAGATGGCGGTGCTCCCTTCGATCACGCCAAAAGCACCGCTCTCAAATTGGAGCATTGCCGTCGCTGTGTCTTCCACTTCAAGCCCTTCATGAAGGCGTCGCGTCATTTGCGCTTGTACCGTCTTCACAGGCCCCATGAACCATTGCAGCAGGTCAATTTGGTGGATACCCTGATTCATGAGCGCGCCGCCGCCGTCCCATTTCTTCGTGCCCCGCCAAGCGCCGCTGGCATAGTATTCCGCAGATCGATACCATTTAATATAGGCATCGCCCAGTACTAAAGTACCGAAACGGCCTTGATCCAAGGCTTTTTTGATGAGCGCAGAATCGTCGGCAAATCGACTTTGGAAAATGCAGCCCAGCCGAACACCCGCTTTCTCCGTCGCAGTGATGATACGGTCAATGCGTTTGGTCGATACGTCCAGCGGCTTTTCAGATAAAATATGCTTGCCCGCTTCCGCACAAGCAACGGCAATTTCCATACGCATGCCGCTGGGCACACAAAGACAAATAGCCTGAATATCTTTGCGTTCAAGCATTTCCCGATAATCGGTATACATTGCCGCATCGTATTGGTCGGCGAGCCCTTTCGCCGTAGCCTCAACCACATCCGACACCGCCACCAGCTTCGCCGAAGGCACATCAGCAATCGCCGCCGCATGAACCGGACCAATATTACCGCAACCAATAATGCCATAACCGATCTTTGCCATAATCAACCTTTCTTTTCCTAGCGTCTCTAAAAAAACTTCAATCCATAGTGTACCTGCCCGCCGGGGGAGATGTCCACAGACGGCGGCAGCACAGCGCGACGGAGCCTTTAAAACGCTTCATCTTTACGTAAAAAACGCCACTTCCCGTAAGGAAGGGACGACAACAGAATCTTGCCAATGCGCACCCGCTTCAAATGAACCACCTCCAGACCGACGAGGGCGCACATGCGCCGAATCTGGCGCTTCCGCCCTTCCCACAAAATAAATTGCAAGCGCTGTCCAGACAAAGGGGTGACCTGTGCAGGCTTCAGTATCTTGTTGTCCAAAGAAAGACCATGGTTTAACAGAGACAGCGCTTCATCGGTAATCCGCCCTTTCACACGTACCAGATATTCTTTGTCGATCTTGTTGTTGCTGCCGATGAGGCTTCGCGCAATACGCCCGTCTTGGGTCAACACCAAGAGACCTTGCGAATCACTATCGAGTCGGCCCGCCGGCGCAAGCCCCCTGAAAGGCGGACGGGGAGCACGCTCCGAATCCCGGTCTCCGCCCCATAAATTGCCCTGCGTAATGAGTTGCACCGCAGGCACACAGCCGGGCTCAGGCTGCCCCGAAACATAGCCCACAGGCTTATTCAAGAGTACCGTGATTTTTTCCGCCAAGGCAGAGACAGCCCGTTCATCCAACCGGATATGGGCATCAGGGGCTACGCGGGTCGCACATACATCCACACAAACGCCGTCCACATAGACCCAGCCCTGTTCGATAAACGATTCGGCTTCACGGCGCGAACAGATACCCCGTGATGCCATCAATTTTGCTATGCGTACCGCTTCCATAGCCTCTATTATGCCTTATGCCTTCCGAGCCGACAAAAGAAGCGCCCCCGCACCGCCGCCGCGCCCCTGCCGCGCCCCTGCCTCGACCCGAAGCCCATCAGACAGATGCTTTTTCCGGTAACCGGTCCCCTGCCGCATCATGGCGCTGCCACCATGCCGCAAGGAGGCTCGCCGTAAGGATGCAAACAAACACAAAGATCGCCGCAGGAACAGCAGATTTTTTTTCCAGATGATTGAGCGCAAGCACTACGCCAAGCCCGGCGTTTTGCATACCAATCTCAATGGCGAGGGTTCGCCGCCGTTGTTGATTCATGCGGAACAACATGCCCACACCATAGCCGCCGACCATGCCGTATACATTCAGGATCAGACAGGCTGCCAACACCACCACCGTCATAGACGCGAGATAATCACGGTTCATAGCAATGACCATGCTGCAGATAAAGACGATGAAGGTGGCGGAAATGGCAGGGAAGACCGGCAGGATCCGCTCAATCGTGCCCTTAAATTTGTATTTGACCCACAAGCCCAACAAGAGCGGCGCCACCACCGTTTTAATCACGCTCAGGAACATGGCAAGAAAAGAGACATCCATCCGCGCGCCCGCAAGGAGCAGCGTCAAGCCCGGCGTGAGGATGGGACAGAGCAGCGTCGAAACCGTCGTGAGAGATACGGAATAGGCGACATCCGCCTTCGCGATATAACTCATCACATTGCTCGCCATAGCGCCGGGCGCAGCGCCTGTTAATACGAGCCCCACAACCAGCGCATCGGGAAGATGGAGCAGCCTCCCTACCCCGTACGCGCCCAAGGGCATGATCATAAATTGGGCGGCACTGCCCACCACCACGGGCCACGGCGCCTGCACAATACGTTTAAAATCTTCAAGCTCAAGCGCCGCACCAATGCCGAACATGGTCAGCGCGAAAAAGGAATTCATCCCCGGCTGCAACACCAAAAAAGGTGCGGGGAAAAGATAGGCTAAGATACCGAATGAGACCACCCATACGGTGAAATAGCGCGTATACCACGCCAAAATCTGTTTCATCGTGTCCGCCTTTATTTGCCTGATGCAGCGCGAAGTAAAGGGATAAGACCGCGTCGGGTCTCATGCCAAGCTGCCCATGCCGCACGCTGCACACAAGACGGCATCAGCCTAAGTTTTAAAGTGTACCACTATTGCTATTTCAGGCAAAAAAAAGCGGCGCAAGTCCTCACCCTTGCGCCGCACCCATTCACCCCAAACCGGAGATTAAGCTTGCTTCAGTTTTTTGACAATACGACCCGTCCACAGATCGATAAAGTCGTTCCCCAGCGTCTCCACCAAATCCACTCCCCGCCGGCGGGCAATATCAACCGCCCGATCCCGCGCCTGTTTCCGCGCCTCTTCCTGCTCCCCGGCACTGAGCCGACCCGAAGGATCCTGCTCTTTTAACGCCCGCACGTATTCACGATAGGTCGCGTCCACCGCCGCCTCCAAGGCTTCCAGCGCATCATTGACTTTACGCTGCCGCATCCCGCGCATCCATTCATGGCTCTTCAATAAGGTCCACAGTGCGCCCACGATGGAAGCAACACAAGCGAGCACTGCCTCAGAATGTAATAGACTCATCATTGATATCAACCTCCTTTCTATTGTTGACCGCGGAAACGATTGTCCACATGGACATGACCGTCTGCATAATCGTCCTTGACCCAGTCAAAATAACGACGGCAGATTTTCCCCACCGTTTTTTGCGCAACAACACGACCCGTTTCCGCCTCCTTTGCGATAAGATCGACTGCGATACCGCCGAAGCGGTTGAGGTGGTAGGATCCACGGGACACCAGTCCCCCATCTTCCGTCCACCCCAGCTGTTTCGCGAGCCGCTCATTATCCTGCTCCGTCCTCACTGCGCTCGTGATAATCACGTAGACAGTCTTACCATAGTAAGCGCCCAGATCACGCCGCGTCCGTTCGAGGCCCTCCAAAAGTGTGGGATGGACCATCGCCAGCCCTTCGGCATTTTCAAATTCACGCAACTTAAAGTTCCCGTACAACACGCCGTCCACCTTCGTATGCAAGACTACATTGTTTCGGTTTTTCACTACTGCCATGATCCATCCTCTCCTTTCCCCACTTGTTTCTGCAGCTTCATCCCCGGTCTACCCGGCTTATCAGGACGCATTCGACAACACCACGCGGGCATGCTCATAAAGAATCGCAAAGTCCGTGATCACCGTCAGGTAAGCACGATCCCATTGCTGGTGGATGATCTTGTCATTCTCAAGAAGCAAATCTTGTTCCGTCAACTTCTGTACGGCATAATTCGCGTCCAAGATCGTGATGCGATCTTCAGGCTGATCGGGCATGGGCACCACTTTCATGCCCAGCGGCGTGGGCAGCGCACCCGTCTTCGCAAAATCAAAGAGCATGGCATTGGACATCTCTTCCATCGTCAGCAGCGCCACAGAGGCTTGCGGCCCCGTCAACACGTGGGTAGGCGTGAAATGATTGCTCAAAGCCAACTGTAAATAGCCGATGACCAGATCCCGGTAGCACCAAGATCCCGACTCTTCGCTGTCCATAATCGCCGGCGCAGTAGCGCCCGAGCTGTCACCGAAAGCGAGGACATGGGCAAGCCGCGCATCAAGATTACGTCCAAGCCGCTCGCCCATACGACGCAAATGAATGCGTAGCAAATCGACGGACATGCGGCGGATGACCTCATAGGAGGCAATGACGCCGCGCCCTTTTTTGTCCACGCGCACCACGCGGTCGCCGTAGCGTATGGTCGATTCGGGAATGGCAGCGCCTTCCGCCACGGGGCGCAGCGCCTCCTCTTCCTCCTCCTCATTCACATAGGGCATGTCGTAAACGGCGCCGTTGATCCGTTCATCCCGCGCGATCAGCGACGGGTAAGCGGGTTTATGGCGCATACCGGAGAGCACCGCATCCCGCACCACCTCGGGGAAAAGCCACTTCGCAGAAGGATCGCTGTGGAAGAAGCGTTCCACTGTGATCCGTTTCAAATCAATGCCGAACTCAGCGGCGCAATAATCTTCCAAAGATGTATCCAAAGCCCTGAAATACTGACCGTGCGTCAAATCCAGCTCAGACAGCTTCTCATACAATTCCCGGCCCCGCAACGCGCGCAGTTGTTCCGGCGTACGGCTCAAAAATACAACCTGTTCCTTCACTAAATCATCCCGTTGACTCATTTCTTGTCTCCTTATCTTTCTTGTTGATTACAGAAGTACTTCCACCGTAGTTGACGCAGCGTTCACCTGAACCACCATCCCTCGCGCCGTCGCCTCCTCGGAAAGCTCCACTTTCCCCGCCTCTTCCGAAGGGATCACACCCGAAACACCGTCTACCTCCGGAGCGCTGCCCGAATAGGGAAAGCTGCAGATGCCGCGCACACGGATGGGCACCAAGGTACCCGTCCGGTCGCAGTCCACCATCACTTCTCCAAAAACGATATCGCCCTCTTCAAACACATTGCTCACTTCATAGTCACTCGTGAGTTTGACCGCCTCGCCCGCGCGCAGCGCCACCGTTCCCGACGGCTGCGTACGACAACTAACGATCAAGCTGCTGATTGGTCCACCAAAGCCTTCATTCGTCATCTCAATCTCCTTTCTGAACATCTTGTTCTTTGCCCGACCAAGGGCACTTGCTCACACCACAACCACTCAATGCTTCTCTCCCACGATGCGCCGGATCCGGCTCCTGCGCTCCTCTTCCCCGTCCACATCCAAAGGCTCAGGCCGAGACACAGGCTCCGGCGGCAGCTGCCGGTCGTAGCGCGTCTCCACCTTCGCGAGGCGCTCGTCGATCTCGCACAAGGTCATCCCCTCCAGCAGCCGACGCCAGCCCGTCTCATCAAAATCGTCGCCGTCCAGCGTGCGGCTCAACCCGCAAAAGCGCAGGATCGACCGTGACCGCGCCCGCAGCCCATCCTCCACCAGCGCCGACAAAGACGCCCGCTCCTTGCCGTGCTCCTGAAGCGTCGAAGCGAGGGCGCGCATTTCCTCCACACCGGGGCTGGAACAGCGTTTTAACGAAAGCTCAACCGTTCCCGACGGACTCATCAACAAGAGGGAACAGTCCCGGTCGCTGCGCTGCTGCCACGCATAGACGCCTTCGTTTTCTCGGCGCGTGTCGCCGTCCTCGCTGAGCCACTTCAGTGGATGGGGCATTTTCTCCGTCGCCCAACAGCCCGCTTCCAAGGTCTCACCTGCAATGCGCCATCCCGTCAAGTGATCGCCCTGCTCTAAGCGCAGATCGAAATGGGGCCCGTCCCCGTCGTGATGGCGCTGCAAGACAAAGCGTCCCGCCTCCTTCGCAGGCGCCGGATCCTGCACTTCTCGAATTGCCGTAATTTCCCAATACATCTTCGTTCTCCTCTATCGTTGCGGCTTATCCAATACAGGGCATCCGTACCCTGTCTTAAATACTCCTTTGTCCCGTCACACCTTCAGCCGATGAGCTGGCGCGCAAGGGTGATGACCATGCCCGCCAGATTGGCAATCAATATGGTCGTGCCCCGGCTCAGCGTAGCCTCCAAACGGCCCATGCGCTCCTTCAACTCCCGTACCGATTCCGAGAGGGCGCGGAACTCCACTTCCGCCGCACGCTCAAAAGCGCAGCGGCTGCTGCATTCTTTCTTGTCCATCCCTTGATCCTCCTTGTCTTTCACGATTATTCTAGCGCCCACGTCGTACCGGTCACGGTGATGGGCTGATGATAGGCTTCCCGAGCGGCGCATAACGCTTCCATGGGCTCTAAAAGACCGGCGCCCTTTTGACCGCGCTCCTGCGCCACGAAGCGTGTCCCCTGCGAGCCCGCAGGCACCACCGAACCTTCCAACACCTCCAACACATCGCGCATAATGAAATGACATTGTTTGTCGCCGTAGCTGCGCCCGGGAACATGAGAGCAGCGGCGCAAATCGCGTCCACACACGGAACATTCGGGCAGCCGAAAGGAAAAGGCGATAGACGTTTCCCGATAGACGCCCCCTTCAATGTTCAAAATAAAATCCTTGTTTTGTTCCGAACGGAGCACGTAGACTTCCGGGCGCACCGACAGATAATCTCCGTCACGGTGCAGCCGAGAGCGGAAAAAGGTGCCCCGCGGCAGCGAGCCCGCCAAATCATGACGCTCCATCAGCGGCCGGCCCGGCGTCAAGCCATTAATCCGCTCCAGCTCCTTTTCCGGGAAGCGGCTGAAATGACGATCTACTTGGTTGTTGCACAGATCCATCGTGAATAACGCCACCTCCTCCGCCGTCAGCCTGCGCAGCGCGAAATGATTGACCGCTTTCATGGGGTCGTCTTTTCCCAACGCCGCCGGACGAACCTGTCCCCGCTGACTGAATACAAAGGCTTTCATTTCCATTCTTTAATCCTCCTCAATGTTAAAAACCACGAACACAAGCCCAACCCGACCCTTAAAAGCTTCGAGTCAGTTCTTTTGCTTCCTCAAGAGTGATGAGCCCACCGTCCAGCAAGCGCAAGGTGCTGTCAATTTCTTCCGACCGTGCGCGGGCCTCTTTCAAAATATCCACCGTTCGATTACTCTTCATCACAACCTCCGCCCGCGCATCCACACCATGCAGCGATAATTCAAGATTGAACAACCGTTCCAGCAGCTTCTTCACGCGCCGGTTCACCGTCTCAACCTGCCGATTTACCACTTCGAATTGCGCGGTGCCGTAGGTTTCCGTGGAACCATAGTTACGCCCCATCAACACCGGCATCATGTGCATGCCTGTAATCATCTGTTCTTCCACCGCCTTCTGATTGTCATAAAAGACCTGATGCTGTTGGTTGCCGTTTAAGACGGAGACCTCCACATTGTTGAAGGTGACCAGATTGCTGTTGGGGCGGGTGCTGCCCATAGAGGCACGGATTTGTGATAACTCATCGAGGACACGTTTTTCATAAGCCGCAGCCGTCTCCTGCGGACGAGGCTCGCCGGGGTTATATTGAACGTGCAGTTTGTTCCAGCCCGCGTTGTGCGTAGCTGACGCCATGTCGGTCAACAATTGCTGTTGGATACGCACCACGTCGGGCAAAGCGCGCAGCATACTCCGACCGTAGGGATTGGTACCGTCCCGATCCAGACCCATGTAGAACAGCAAATCTTTCGGCAGGCGGAGCGCCTCCTCTTCATGAAGTTGATAGGCTTCCAGGCCGCCCCCTTGATTACGAAAACGCAAGGTCCAGATGTCGACGGGCACGATATTATGCACCCTGCGCCGTGCCCGGCCCGGCACCACTTCGAGGGCTGCCGCGCCAAAGGTAAAGAGCGACGCGTAGAAGATATCGAGGAGCCCCGTTAATCCGCCGTCATGGGCGTTCACCCGCGATTCCAAGGCGTCCAAAATCGCTCTGCCCGATTCGGCATCCTTGCCCGAAAGCCGCAGCGTGTATCCCGAGTGACACAAGCGCTTCCACGTCCATACGGCATCGGAGATATCCGGCACCGCGTCGCGCAAAACACGATAAATGCGCAGCATCTCAAAGGGGGTACCGTTAGGCAGTGCAATAAAATGGTTGAGCGACGAAGGGCCGCCGCCCCATTCTTCGGGCCGAGAGACGCTCTGCAGCAGCGCCGCTCCTTGTCCCATCTTTCTTTTCCCCGACCAAGGCCGAAAAAAACGTGCCGCCCACTTTTTTATCTTTGTCTCTTTTTTCATCGGTGCTGCCTCCAAAAGCCTGTTGAGTTTCGCAGTGTCATGCTTTTACTATTAATAGGCAATGATTAGCACTTTTTGAAAGAGGCTATCGATGAAAACACCTGATGCCATTGGCTTTTCCCCATTCCAACGCCCGAAAAAGCCCTATATACAAGTATACCCATAAGTTTACCCATATATGAAAGACAAAAATAAATTTTTACCCTTTAGTATCAAGGGTAAACGAAGTATAAAGACCCTTTTTCCTGCCACAGCCCCAAAAAATGAATTCACTCTTTTTGAATAAACTGCCGGCAGCATCGCAACGGAGCACACTTAAAACCGGCGCGGCAGATTTCATAACGCTCCATCATGACGGCTACCGCCTCCGCCAAATGAATGGCAGTCCGACCTGTACCGGCGCGGGCAAAGCCCCAAAAGCCTGTCTGCATTGGGTCACCGTGTCTAAAATGCTGCCTCTAGAGAAGCGCTTTCCCGCCTTGATTTGAAGCGGATCTAAAATTGCATTCTGCAGGTTCAAACTCGAATAGCAAGCCGATCCGCAGTAATAGAACAATAGCGACCGCGTACACTATTACGGCGCAATTCACGGCCCATACTACTTTTATGAAAACCAAGTATCAGCGCTATTTGTCGGTTGCTCAATCCTTGGCTTTTAAGTGTTTCTAGTTTTATACGGTCATCTCGTGTAAAATGGTGGTGGGACATTATGGACTCCTTCGGGTGTTTCAACAGAACTATTGTACCGAAGATCTCTGTGATGTCCTCTTTTTTTTGCACCGGTTGCATTTAAACCTTGAATCCGCCCTCCGCTTTTCTTTGAATCCGCTGGCGATTGGGCGGATGTCTTGATCTGTTCAAATCGTTCATGGCACAATATAGTCGCGGTGTTTTCTCACTTGATTCCAACCTAATTACGGGAGTAACCATGAATATTTCCGATTATAACCCTTTAAATCCCCAGCAAGTCCCCACCTCAATGCGTGCTCAGTGCGAAGAAGATCCGGGCAAAGATAAAGAAAATGGGCTGGCATCGTTGCTGTTGCAATCACGTTTGGTGATGGTGGTGGGTGAAGTGGATCAGGAGCTGGCAGAAAATGTTATCAGCCGTTTGCTGCTCCTTGACGCCCAGTCCCATGAGCCCATCAAAGTTGTTGTGGCGTCGCCCGGCGGTCATGTTGATTCCGGCTATGCCATCCATGATGTCATGCGCTTTGTCGCGTCGCCTGTGATCGGTATTGGTGCCGGCTGGGTGGCGAGTATTGCGGTGCCCATTTTGTTGGGCGCCGACAAAGATAAGCGCTTCTCGTTGCCGAACACGCGTTTTCTGCTTCATCAGCCTAGCGGCGGTGCCGGCGGACAAGCGGCCGATATTCGCATTGAAGCCATGGAGATTTTGAAGATCCGCACACGAATCAACGCCTTAATTGCACAAGAGACGGGACAGTCGGAAGAGAAGGTTTCGAAGGACAGCGACCGCAACTTTTGGATGGATGCGGAGCAAGCCCTCGAATACAAGCTGATCCACAAAATTATCCGTCACATTGGCGACATCGATTGATGCGGGGCTGTTAGCCAGTGCGGCGTGCTTCAAACAGGCTTAGCGGAATTTAAAGCCTTCTTGGCGTATACACCGGTCTAGGAAATCCTGTGCTTTTTTCAAGGAGGGCACGAAAGGATTGACGACCAGCGCCTGCAAGGCATTTTCGTAGGAGCAGTGCCGTACCGCTTTAATGGCGAGACGGTCACTCTCTTTCATTGCGCAGTAGATGCCCCTCAAGAAATGGGGCAACATCCCTATTTTACGTGCTTTGATTCCTTTTGAAGTAAGGCGTACGGGGATCTCTACGCTGCAATTCTTGGGTAGATCGGTGATGGCTCCATTATTCGCGACGCATAAAATCGCCGTGGTCGATTTGTTGGATTCCAGTTTTTGAAGGAGCGGGATAAGAGTATAATCGTACCAGAGCGCGTTTCGTTGTCGGGTCAGCTCAGGAACCGTGTTCAAGTCCTGTTTACGGTACATTTTCAGAATCCGTTTTTCTGCGTCATATAAAATATCGGAGCGGAAGTGGGAACCGCTTTGCTGTTCCTTGAGCAGTTCGTGGCGTCTGAAATAGACGCTCATTTCACGTATGGGGATCATCCGAAAGAGTCGGATAATATCATGATCAAAGGCGTCATCATTGCTTGCTTCGATTCGTTCCAGAACTTGTTTCATCCTGCTGGAGCCGTCTATCTTAATATTCTGTATCCAGCCCAAATCGTAGATGCCTACGTAGTCGACTTCCAGATCATCAACAGCGCAATTTAACAGGCCTGCGATTTTTCGCGAGTAGATGGCTGGAAGGTCATTGATGCCCACTACTTTAAGTTTGGTGTTTTGAAAGAGCGCTTCAACAATGGGACCCACCGGATTGGTCAGATTGATGAGCGTCGCTTTGGGGTTGGTTGCTTCAATGATCTGCGCAAAATCCATCACGACGGGCAGCGTTCGTATGAGGTTGATGACTCCGCCTGCGCCGAGGTTTTCCGAGCCGAACATATCAAAGAGGGGTGGTGTTTTCTCGTCGCGCATCCGTGCTTTTAATCCGCCCACCCGTACTTGGTTCACGATGTATTGGGCGCCGGATATGGCTGCGACCGGATCTGTTTCTGCGATTACCTTGGTTTCGTAGCCGTGTTTCGCAATAATGCGCCGACAAAAATCGGCGACAATGGGGAGTTTTTCGCCAGGAAGTCCCAAGAGTACTAATTCTTTTATGAGCATGCGGTGCGATAGCAACGAAGTCAAGAACTCCGGAATATAAACACTGCTGCCTCCAAGAACGGTAATCCTCTCAATCATATCCCATACTACTGCTCCAGAATGCTAAACGACAGAAGAAATTCAACGCCTTTGCGATGAATTGTCGGTCATCTTGATCCCTTCTCAGGGATGCTATAGGCGCTCCTCCGAAGAGCGCTTAGGTTCCTTTTCCGCTCTCTTTTAAGGCTATCCCTTTTGAGGGTGAAATGTCAACTCAGGCGCCCTTCGCGGACAAGCGAAACCGTTAAGACTCGTCTTGAAAGACGAGGATATCCACTCTTTTGCTGAGATCACTGCCCGGTCGAAAGATAAGGATATCTTCCGAGCCTCTGTTATCCAAGTTGACAGCGTGGGCATTTCCGTAACCGGGGATATCGAATTTGTGCCATGGTTTGGCTGAAAGGAAACGCGTGGGATCGCCGGTGTAGACAGACAAGGTTTTTGCGCCGGTGCCATAGGCGACGTCTAGCTGTCCGTCGCCGTCGAAATCGCCGAAGACATAGGCAACCCGTGACCTGCCCTCGGGCGCGTCTACTGTCATGGTCGTTTTATAATCGGCTTTGTCTGAGAATTTGCTGTCTTCGAAGAGATAGACTTCTGCATGAGCGGCGACTTTGCCGCGCACGAAATAATTCATCACATTGCTAACGCCGAAAGGAATGCGAATAAAAACCAAATCCAAATTGCCGTCGCTGTTCACATCGATGACAACAGGACTGGATACAGCGCCTTTACAAGAGAAGACGGCGTCAGGCTCGTCGGGATAGACGAAAGGTTCTTGCGCTATATAGACATGGGTTTCTGCATGCATGCGTACCGTTCCCCTGGTCTGGGTGATAATCAAGTCTGGGAATTGGTCGCCGTTAATGTCTTTCAGTACGGCGGAGGCATCCCATTTCTCCTCCAAGTTCAGGGGCAGATGAAAACGTCGGTGTTCGGTCCAATTTTTGCCGAAAGCGAAATCTGCGTATTCATCGCTGAGAAAAGCAAGCCCTTTGACGGGCGTGTGGTCGAGGGTAAATGTTTGAATGTCGGGCAGGCGGTGTATGATATGGATGCTTTCACTGGAACGCATTTCACTGACCACGTCGCAGGTCACGACAGCATGCTCTTCGTAGAGGGTCCGTATTTGTACGCCCTCTTCTACGGGTATCAACCATTCGTCTATCCCGTCACCGTCTAAATCGACAGCGCCGCCTTTGATGAAGACCGGTTCGCGGCTGCGTGTGGGATATAAGGAAGGGCAGGCCGGGTTTTTGAGCAGCTTGAATCCTGACGGGCCGAATTGGTAGACCCACGCTTTTGATCCGGAAACAGCGACCAATTCGATGGGCGGTGTGCCATCCACTTCTGCGAGAAAGAGAGCGCCCATTTCCTCGGGCAAGGGGAGGCGCAGGGATGGTTTATCGGGGTAGGCTCCCTCTGTATCAGCCAAAAAGATACAGACCGATTTGTTCAGGGGTACGGCGGTTTCGTCACTGCACAAGACAAGGATATCCTTGAAGCCATTTTGATTTAAATCGCTGACTGCCACGTCCCATACATTGGTTTCTGTATGGAGTGAATAAAGTTCAGGCGCGGAAAGTGCGGCGCAGCTTAATAAAATGATCCAGCTCACGTTATGTTTCCTTTTATAAGGGTGTTGGGTATATGCACTTCTTATCATACAAAATTAAAGAGGATTCCGCAATTCGGTCTTTGTAAGCGTCATCCGGACGAGGACGAGGACGCGTCGCGATAGGGCGGTGTTCAATGGCTGCGTTGAAATGGTAATGGGAGGTATTATTACGGTACAGTAGGGGCTTGAGGACAGAATAGCAGTTTCTATTTCGGGCGTGATTGCTTCGCGTCCTAGGGCTGTAATAACGGTAGAGAACGAATAAAGGAATAGCGGCATGAATTCGCTTTTGAAAATGCTTCATGGGCAGCGCGTCGTTCCGGCCTTGCCCGGTTTGGATGATCCTGAGATGGTCACGCCTCTGTGCGATGCGCTTTTAGAAGGCGGTTTGCCCTGTCTGGAAATTACGCTTCGAACGGAGCATGGGTTGAAGATGGTGGCGCTGGCGGCGAAAACACGGACCCAAATATTGGTAGGAGCCGGCACGGTCTTATCTGTGGATCAGGCACAAGCCGCCATTGACGGGGGCGCGCGTTTTATTGTGAGTCCCGGTTTCGATCCGAAGATTGTGGCCCGTTGCTTGGAAGCGAAGGTCGCCGTGCTGCCCGGCGTGGCGACAGCAACAGAAGTACAGGGGGCGCGTTCTATGGGGCTGGAAGCGGTGAAGTTTTTTCCCGCTTCCCTTCTCGGCGGCCCCGCCATGCTCAGCGCGCTGCGCGGTCCCTTTCCCGATATGTATTTCGTGCCGACAGGGGGTGTGAATTTGGAGAATCTGGCGCAGTACTTGCAGCTGCCCAATGTGCCCGCCTGCGGAGGAACGTGGATGTTTCCCCGTGCCGCCTTAGAGGCGCGTGACTATGGGACTATCGCCGCAGCTGTGCGGGACACGGTGCAACGGGTTCATTCTTTGACACAAGCCTTGTAAGGGCTTTGCCCGGGTTGTGTGTGATGAGGGAGAGAAAGCGGCGCAGGCAGCGGATCGTCTGCATCGGCGCGACCGAGCTGCCTGCACCTGAATGAAGGTTTTAATTTAGCCTTCCATCAGCACTTTCACACCCATGAGATTTGCCATGTGTTTGAGGCTGTCTATATGATCGCCATAAACGACTACACGATGGAGCAAGGTCATGGCATCTTCCGAATTGATGGCCGTGCTCCAGTTTGCGGACATGGCCGCCGCGTCTTTCACCTCCGTCACGATCTGGGTACGGCAGCCGTGTACGGAGCGTTCGGGCACTTCGATAATGGTGCCTGTGGACGCGAGGATGGTTTCCAAATCCACGAATTTGGCGCGAGTAATGGTCTGTCCAAGACGATACTGCACTTCGGGAACACAGCCGCTTCCGCCCACTTCGGAGTGACCGCGCAGCAGGTAGGGCGCGTCTTCACTGTCGGGGCCGTCCATTTTCAGCGGTGCTGTGCAGTGGGCAGTCCATAAGGCGTTGCGTGAGGTGTCGAAGGTGGCGTTGCCTTGGAATCCGGCGAGATCAAAGGCGTATTGGAAAAGCAGCATGGTTAAGAGGGAGTCCATATCGCCTTCGCAGGCCGCGGGAATGCCGCGATCGCGCAGACGGGTAAATCCGAGGCAAGGGAACCCTTTGGGCAGCCATCCCATGCAGGTGCCGATGGCGAGCCCGTCCGCCTGTTGTTCCCGTATGAGTGCGTCGAGTGCGACGCTGACCCGCGCCGCCTTTTCGATGTCGTCGGCGTTGGGTTCAATAATTTCTTTGGCGCCTTGTGTCCATGCGCGAATCTCTTCTTGAACAGCGTCAGCATTGGCGTTGTCAATATGATTGTCGAAGAGGGCTTCTTCTACGGCGACAACGTCTGCGCCCAAGATGCGTTTCACTTCTTGCGGGTTGCAGGCCGCCGCTGTGCCTTGGGCGGGCGGGAAGAGCAAGACACGGGTCTTCTTCATCATGGGCACGACGCGCAGGATACGGAGAGCACGTTCCAATTCATCATAATCGCCGGTGGGCAGAAGCGAGACACGGTGTCCGTCACGGTGCCAACGGGGCACATACATCCAATCGTGACCGCTGGCGGGCAGTGCGAAGACGAGCATGGGCCGTGCCGCATCCAAGACGGGCTGAATGACGCGGGTCATGGCGAAGTTGCATACATTAATGGCGAGGACAGGCGCATCGGCACCGGCCGCTTCAATGAGTACTGCCGTTTCTTCGGGGGATCGTGATTCACCGATGAAGAGTTTGATATTACCCAGTTTTTCTTCGGCTTCGCTAAGCTTTGCCCGTGCCGCTTGGATTTGCTTTTGATCGGCGCCCCAATCGCGATCGTCGGGCCGGGGTTCGCCGGTGAAAATCACACAAATGGGTGATTTGCCTTTGGGAGCTGCAGGGGGGACTTGGGATGCCCACGCATGATTCCAAAGCATATTCGCTGCCACAACGCTGCCGGTGGCTCCGAGCGCACTCATTCCAAAAAATTGTCTACGCGTACATTGTTCACACATGACCGGCTCCTTCTTAATTGTTTAATTACGGTTGATAGACTACACCTGAAGAATACTTCCACTTGTGTATAACAGGGTATACCATTAAAAAGTATAACAGTATAGGCAAATGAAATTCTCTTTAGGAGCAGAGAAAGAAATAAGGCATGTTCTGCGCGGTGGGCTGTAATGCGGGATTGGGAAGATGTGGAGATAGGAGGGTCTTAGGCGCGGCGCAGGTGTTCTTGAATTTCGCGCACTGTCTGCTTTTCTTTGCTTCTAACGGTGTCGAGTTTTTCTTGCGCTTTTACACCCGATTCAGAATGTGGTTCCATGCGTACCACGCAGTTCCACGAGGCGAGCGCCTCTTCATGATTATGCAATTTGTATTGGGTGTTCCCGTAATAGAGATGGGCACGGCCGTACTGGGGATCATAATCAACAGCCTGTTCGAAAGCGGCTAAAGCCTCTGCGTAGCGTTTTTCGTTGTAAAAGTGTATGCCCTGGTTCAGGTAGCGGATGGCCGCTTTGCGCCGGTCTGAAACGGGGGGCCGCGTCATTTCGTGAATCGCCGCTTGATAATGACGCCGGCATTGGGTCCTGTATTCTGAGAAGCCGATTTCCCGTGTTAGGAAAAGCTTGGTTGCTTTACCGCTATTTCTTAAAAAACGGCGACCGTACTTGAAGATTCCACGCATATCCTATTACTCCTTCTCTTTCCTGGCATCGCTTTTTTTAACGAAAGCGACGCGTCTCGAATACCTTGACCTGTATAATGAATATACCATAAAATTGAGTGCCTCAGGGGCAGCCCGTAATAATTATTAAGGTTAATCCACTTTGCCGTGTATTTATTAGAATTGGGACGGCATAGCCCGGCTTCGTGTGATACCATGAAGACAAGAGGATGAATTGTGGAAGCGTACCCTTTCGCAATTCTTTATGGAAAGGATTTACAGCTTCATGTCAGAATCAATGCTTCTGCGCGGCAGACTTTTGGGTAAGACTGAGACGGTAGATGTTGAATTGCGTGACGGGCGGATTCATGGGCTGCGCCCTGCAAAGAATGGGACGCCCGATGCGGGGGATGGACAATCTCTTTTTATGCCCGGTCTTTTTGATATACAGGTGAACGGTGCCTTCGGCTATGACATGCAGAGCAGCGCGCTGACGGTGGACATGGTTCACGGCCTTAATGAGCAGCTCCTCCGACACGGTGTATTTCGGTGGGTGCCCACCTTGGTCACAGACAGTGCCGAGGCGCTGGAACATAAGTGCCGGGTTTTGGGAGAAGCCTTAGGCGACCCGGCATTAGCGCGGCATATCCCTGGTATCCATCTTGAAGGCCCGCATATTTCGCCGGAGGACGGCCCCCGAGGAGCTCATCCCGCTGCCCATGTATGTGCGCCGGATCTGAAGCTTTTTGAGCGGCTCCACCGCGCCAGCGGCGGGCGTATTCTTTACGTTACGCTGGCTCCTGAATGGCGTGGCGCTTTAGCGTTTATCCGCGCGGTCACTGCAAAAGGAGTGACGGTGTCGCTGGGTCATCATAAAGCGGAAGCGGAGGATATCCGCGCCGCTGCCGATGCGGGCGCTCGCTTATGCACCCATCTGGGTAACGGGCTCGCCTCGTTGATCCATCGTCATCAAAATCCTTTGTGGCCGCAGCTTGCCGATGATCGACTCCACGTTTCGCTCATTGCCGATCTGGAGCATCTGCCCGTAGATTTGTTGAAAGTGCTGTTCCGTGCCAAAGGCATCCAACGTATCATCCTCGTGTCGGACAGTGTATTGCTCGCGGGGATGAAGCCGGGAAAATACCAACTCTTTGATGCGGCGGTGGAGCTAAAACGCAGCGGACGGGTTTGTCTTTCCGGCACCGATTTATTGGCGGGCAGCAGCCTCTTTCTTCCGGAAGGGGTGGTGAATTTTTCCGCAGCTGTGGAGATACCCATGGCGCAAGCGGTTGCTGCGGCGAGCCGTGTACCGGCGCGACTGTTGGGCGTACCCTTGCCCCTGTGGCCGCCCCGTCCGGGTCGCAGGGCAGAGTTTTCTTTTTATCGTGAGGCGCCGAAAAAAGATCAGGCTTTTCCCATGCCTGAGTTCACCTTAGCTGGAGGAATTTTTCGCTCATGACCGATATTAGCAAAGAACGTCGGCTCCGCGTCACCATCAGCGGCACCGGTTTCGCAGGTGACTTTACGGCACGCGTATTAAAGATGATTCCGCATAAGAACAACTTGTCCATTGACCTTGCAGGTATCACTTCGGGGCACCTTGGCAACGCACAGGCTTTTGCGCAGCGTCATGGTATTGCCGCCGCCTTTGAAGAGCATGCTGAGATGTTGGAAGCGGTGAAGCCTCATATCGATTGTATTGCCTGTGCCAATTACGCCCATGCCGATTATGTGGCGGAATCAGCGCGTGCAGGGGTGCCCGTCATCGTATTGGAAAAGCCGCCGCTCATCTGGCCGGGCTATTTGGAAGGGCGTCAAGCCGATGCGGAGACCCGTAAAATGGAGAGTATGGACGCTTTTCATGAGGTGCTGGAGATGGTGGAGGCGGGGCGCTCGAAACTTTTGTACGCGGAAAATTTCGTTTATATGGACGGCGTGCAGGCTTTTATGCAGCTTCTGCGTGAGGCGGAGCCTCAAGACAAAGGGAAAATCTTACTGCAGCAAGGGGTCTGTGCCCATCAAGGTTCCCACGCGCCCGCCTATGACACGCCGGAAAAGTCCGGGGGCGGCGCGCTGTTCAATAAGGCTTGTCATCCCTTGGGACCCGCTTTATATCTGAAGCAAATGGAAGGAATGTTGCGTGAAGGTGCGCCCATACGGCCGGTGAAGGTATCGGCGACGGCGCTGCAAGTGCTGAAAGATCAAGCGCCCAAGGCGGGCGAACATTTCAGGGTGATGCAGCGTGTGGATGACTATGCGCGCCTCACGGTGCTCTTCGAAGACGGCACCGTCGCGGAGCTAACGGGTCATGATCTGAGTATCGGCGGTATTCGCAACCGATTTTCGGTTATTGCCGATTTCGGACAATATGACATGCGCATCAATCCCAATGACGCCCATGAATTATTCTTGCCCGACGGTGATGTGGCAGGACAGGTACTCATGAGAGAGAAACTGCCGACGGCGCAGGGCAGCTCCCATCCCAGTCCCGGACAATTTCGTGTGCACGGTTATGTGAATGAATTGGATGATGCTGTGCGCTGTGCGTTAGATGCAGAACGATATCCTCAATCAGGGAGCATGTTGGCTTGGGACACCCTCGCGGTGCTCATGGCGGGCTACGAGTCTGTAGAAAAAAATTCCCGCATCATCGATATTTCCGATTATAGCTTGGGCCGGGACTTCCCCATTGAGGTCGTCCCGGATCCCTTGCTCAGCGATAGCGTATTGGAGCAGCAATAAGGCGCTTCTTAGTTGCTCTTTTCTCGGAACAAGCTGTACAGCAATTCGATGGAGGTATCTGCCATAAAGCGTCCGGCGTCGCCGTCGAGCCAGCGCGAGAGGATGGGTTTCTCGCCGTAGGCGCCTCGCTCCGCCTGGTAGGGGAAGGGCACATAGGTGGATACGCGATCGTTCGCTAATTCGACAATGAAGGTATGGGGCGCGATTGACCATTCTTTAATTTCGAGACCGATGCGCACGAATATTTCTGCGGGCAGAGCGACCATGCCAAGGTCGCCAATACGCAATGCCTGTACGGGCACCGGGGCGATTTCGCCGTCATGGGGCCACGAGCGTCCGCGTCGGATAATAGATTTATCCATGTCGCCCGGTTTTTCTTTCTGTTCCAGTTTTTCGATCTCTTTGTAAAAGGCTTCATCCCGCGTGTAATAGGGGATATCGACAATCTTGGTCATGACCGACAAGGACGCGTCTTCCATGGGTTCGGCGCGCTCTAAGGCGACCATGGCGGCCCCGGCGAGGGCACGGCCGAGCTGAAGCGATTTGGCGGGACCGCCTGTGGGCAGCGCGGTTTTATCATGGGTGTGGTGGTTGATGTCGCCGCAGGTGCCTTGGAGCAAGAGGGTGACCACCGTGTCTCCATATACGGAAGCGATGGTGTCTCCCAAGAGCCCCGGCCAGTCTGCGGAAATGAAGTCTGCACTGCCGCCGCCGATGACGTCGGGGTGTAATGCGAAATTAACCATCAACGCGATGAGGTTGCCCTCTTCGTCTCGGGCGGAGAGGGTCTGCAATTCGGGATCGATGGGACCGGCTGTGCCCAATACGGCTTTTTTGCCGGCGTTGCCGCGACCGAAAACTTCCGAGCCGTCTTCAAGGCGGAACAGACGATTGAAGCTATATCCGGTTGCTTCGGTTGTGCCGGCGTGTAAGGTGGCGGGTACTTTGTTCTTATCGGCAGCGGCTACGGCAGCGGCGATGTGACCGGGCAAAGCGGCGGTCCACTCTTCATCGCGTTTCATATTCGAAACGCTGCGCATCTCAGGACCTGTGTGGGTGTGGGTCGAACAAATCATGATGTTCGCTGCGGGAATGCCGCATTCCGCTTCGATGAGCGCTTTGGCGGGATCGCTCACATCGCCTGTCATACTGATCAAATCGCAGGAGACGAGCGCCACACGCTGATTGCCGCTTTCGATGACGACCGCTCGGGCGAAAAGATCGGAGTATACCGATTTCGCCTCGCGTATGTGGAAATAGCCTGCCAATTGCACGCCCAAGGGCGGCGTGATACACTGCTGTGCGCGGCCTACTTTAAAGAGGGCGGGTTCTGCGACGGCAGGAAGTACGAGCAGCGACAAACTCAGCATAAAGATTAAAACGCCGAAAAGAGGCAGTCGGTATGATGGGTTCATGGAAAGATTCCTTTTTGCTTTAACGAGAATAAACAATAGGTTTACGAGTCAAAATACCACTGTAACGGATTCGATTTCGGAATTCAAGAAAAGACAATTCACGAAGATGCTGCTATCGAAACAGAAGCGCCCTTTCCTGTACTATGGAAGAAAACGATTTGGAGGTATTATTATGAAATCGCTTCATGGTCTTTGTATGGCTTTGGTTCTTGTTTTGGTGTACGGGGCAGCGTCTGTCATGGACGCGGAAGAAGCACCGGCGGCGGGAGCGTCCCCGCGGCAATCTAGCTATGCCGTGGTCACGCCCAACGATTTTGAGGGCAGCGACACGGCGCGGATCAATCAAGCCATTACTGAGGGCGTGAAAAACGGCCGCCGTGTCGTCATTCCCCGAGAGAACCGCGGCGCCGAGGGGACAAGAAATATCTGGCTTTTAGACTCGGCTATTTTATTGGAGAGCGGTCTTCTTCTGGAGCTGGAAAATTGTCATATTAAATTGTCGGATCGCTGCCGCGACAATTTTATGCGCAGTGCCAATTGCGGCTTGGGCATCGAAGCGATTGAGCCCATGTCCAATATTCATGTGCGCGGTGTGGGCTCGGTGTTGTTGGAGGGAGCGGATCATCCTCGCGCCTCCGGCGACAGTGCAAAAACGCTGGGGGAACGCAGTTACGGCACTGATGCGGGCAAAGAGGGTGAAAGTCAGACGGGCGACTGGCGCAACATCGGTATCTTGATGGCCTTTGTGGATCATTTTTCCTTTGAAAATATACGCATGAAAGATTCTCACTGCTGGGGCATGTCCATGGAGCGCTGCAGTTACGGCGTGATCCGCGATATTGAATTTGAGGCGACCCAAACCAAAGAAATAGACGGGAAGACCGAAACCTTACTCAATCAGGATGGTGTTGATTTACGGCAAGGCTGTCATAATATTACCATCGAAAATATCACAGGCTACAGTGGAGATGATCTTGTGGCGCTTACCAATATTTTAAGCAACAAGCCGGCGGGAAGTTCGGAATCGACCATGGTCAGCGCTTCCAATGATCGCGGTGACGGACAGGATGATATTCGCTACATTGTTGTGCGCAATATCCGCGGCCATTGTGCCGGGGGGCATCACATTATACGCTTGCTCAATGCACGGGGGCTGCGTATTCACGACGTGACCATTGACGGTTTGTTGGACACGTCGGGCTCGGGCAAGGCGTGTCGTGCTGCAGTGAAAATCGGAGACAGCAACCCTGTGTGGGGCGGCGTGACGCCCCTCGGCGATACGTACCGCATCTTTGTGAACAACATTACGAGCCGTGCCCTCCATACGGTGCTCATTGCGGGGAGCTTGGCGGAATCGTCGCTCACGAATATACGCAAATACGAAGCAGAGGGCGAAGCCATCACCTTTGAATCGGGCAAAGAGAATGTGCGCAACGTGGAGATAAGCAACATCGACATCCCTCAGCAGTCCCTGAGCGATGTCGATGGGTTCGTGTTGCGGCGCGTTACTCAGGCAGCGATTCCGTTTCGATTAAGTAGCGGCGCAGAGCACGGAGGATGACCGTGCCGAAGCTGCGCGCCCGCTCCTCGGTCATGGTCGCGCCCTCAACATAGGCGTAGGGGATTTCCATGGCGGCACCGATCGAAACACCGGGCAGAGATTTCACCCAACGCGAAAAGCTAAGCCCCTTTGAATAACTGCCCGGCTTGTTCCAATCCACGCCAAAGGGGATATTGTTGGCTGCGCTGTAGGGCAAGGGGCTGTCGTTTATTTCTTCAAGGATGCGCCCCAAGTGTTGTTCCGCTTCCCACTTTGCCGCATCTTCACTGCCGACAATATAGAGTTCTTCGTTTCGGTAGCCGCGGATATAGGGACAATGGAGATCCATCGCGACGCGGAGCAGGCCTTCGCTCCATGCTTCTACGCGGGTTTTGAGCGCAGCTGTTTCCGGATAAATGCTTTCTGCATCGTAATCCCGATTATGGTCGTAGGGGATACGATTTTTCCCTTGATCGCCCGCCTCGACGCCGTCCTTGTCCATGAAAGGAATCGCCAATACTTCAACATTATGGCGGAACCATGCGCCGCAAGGATTGTCGCTGAGCAAGGATTCGAGTATGCCTTCCAAGACAAAACTTGCCATGGTCTCACAGGCGTGATGGCGCACTGTGAAGAGTACGCGACAGCGGGGCGCATCATGATTGCAGGGGATGCGCAGTGCCTCAACGCTTCTTCCTTTTTTGCTCAGACAGAGCTCTTCCTCGATGAGGGGCGGCGAGAAATCGTGTTTGTCGAGAAAGGCGCGCAGATCCTTTTCTACATAAGGGATAGTATATGAAAACCACGTGGAAGGGGCATCGGTGAAGGTATAAGTAAAGGCGGCGCCGGAAATAACTTCCTTCCCAAGCCACGCCCAGCTTGCGCCGTCGTCGGTGCTGACGGCAGGCCCGAGCACGCCGATGGGATTGCGTTCGCCGAAGTCAAAGCGGAGCGTATGCCCTGCCGGTACGCCGCTCATCTTGAAGCTCCAATAAAACCACCAGCCTTCGGTGTCACGCAGATCGGGAGCGAGGCGAACCACATCTTCGCTGATTGCTTCAACATGAATATTCGCGCCGGGAAAATCGGCGGTGATGGTATAGGGCGGCGTTTCGGCTTTGGCCATGCCGAAACATAAGGCAAGAAGCAGGATGAACGCTGCGCCCCGAGTGAAGCGAAGAGGATGGATTGCCTTAAAGGGACGTTTATACTGCCGTTTCAGTTCTGCGCTCATGATGCATTCCTTATTGAAGTTGGTCGTTAGGCTAGACGGCTTTCTTTTGCTTAGGGATTTTTCGGGAAGCGTTTGAAGTCGGGCTTACGTTTTTCTAAAAAGGCATTGCGGCCTTCCTGGCCTTCTTCACTCCTGTAAAATAAGGCAGTTGCATTGCCCGCAAGTTCCATGAGCCCCGCCTGTCCGTCCTCATCGGCGTTCAGTGCCGCCTTGATGCAGCGGATAGCGGTGGGCGAATTGGCGAGAATTTCCCTACACCAGCTCACAGTTTCTTCTTCGAGCCGCTCCAGCGGCACGACCGTATTGACCATGCCCATGTCCAGCGCTTCTTGCGCGTTATATTGGCGGCACAGAAACCATATTTCCCTCGCTTTTTTCTGACCTACCATGCGCGCGAGATGGGCGGATCCATAGCCTGCGTCGAAGGAACCCACTTTCGGTCCGGTCTGTCCAAAGATCGCGTTGTCTGCGGCAATGGTGAGGTCGCAGATCATGGCGAGTATATTTCCGCCGCCAATAGCGTAGCCGGCGACCATGGCAATGACGGGCTTGGGCAGACTTCGAATCTGCCGGTGCAGATCCAGCACGTTCAGACGTTCCGCTCCTGTTGCCGCGTCGGTATAGCCCCCTTCGCCGCGCACTTTTTGGTCGCCGCCGCTGCAGAAGGCTTTTGTGCCGGCACCGGTCAAAATGATGACGCCAATGTTGCTGTCGAAGCGCGCATCTTTCAGGGCGTCGCTGATTTCGTCGTTTGTAAGGGGTGTAAAAGCGTTGTGCCGTTCCGGTCGGTTGATGGTTATTTTGGCGATCCCATCCATTTTATGGTACAGAATTTCTTGATAGGCGCCGACAGGTTCCCACGGAAATGGTTGTTTCATAGTTAATCCTTATAAGTCGTGAAGAGGATCAGTTCATGGCTTTCTTGAGGCGGCGGCTCGGCGACGCGCCCAAGGCAATGGCTTTTTCATAATAAGGCCGCGCTCCTTGTGCATCGTTCAAGAGGACGGCATAGAACCAAGCGATATTGTACTGGCTCGGCAAATACTCGGGATTCTTAGCGGCGAGATCCTGCGCAATGGTGAGGGCTTCATCTGTAGCGTTGTTGGCTGCTTTCGCCAAGGCAAGGGCGTTGGAGGCTTCCCGATGATCGGGATCCAGCGCACAGGCGCGGCTCAACAGCGCTTCCGCCTCTCCATAGGCTTTGTTCAAGTAGGCGTGGACACCGAGCGTATACGCGCCGTCGAAATTGTCTTCAAAGCCGAGGTCGGTGAAGACGGCAGCGATGGCGCGGTGCATGACTTCTTCCAGACTCGCCTTGAGCGGAGCGCCGCCGTCTTTGGTCCACTTGGTGACGGCATCTTCGGCGGAAGAAAACCGCGGCGAGAGGAGGGACGGCGTGATGCGCTGCATGGGATCGCGCCATTTCATGTCGGCGAATAAGTCTAGGGAATAGGCGGTAATGGTATTGCTCCACAGCACTTTGCCCGTGTCTATATCGCTGATATGGCCGACGATGCGCGCGGCGAGGAGGCCTTCAGGCCCGTAGATGCCATAGCTCAAATCGAAGTCCAGCAGCAGATCGTAACCGCTTTTTTTCAAGCCTTCCAAGCGCGCGTCCCGCGCATCGCGCAGTGTATGAAAGCCGGCGGACGTGGAAAAAGGCTGCACTTGGCCCGGTACCCGATCCAAGTGGGCGGCCACGGCGTCGCGCAGTAGTTGCTTGAATCGCTCATTGCTGTCGAAGCCGGCGAGGGCGTCGCGGATTTGGATGCCGTAGCGGTCGTCTTGGATGGCGCTGATGCCTGCGCCCACGAGGGCGGGGATGGAGCCGCCGATCTGCATGGTTTGCCGCACGGGCGACACAGACACGATAATCTCGGGCTGTTGCATGGCAATGCTCAAGGCGGGTGCGTCAACAGTTGGGAAATAGTCTGCCGAGAAATCCCCGTGCCGACGGGCGCAGCCGCCGATGAGGCTGATCAGAATTAACAACAGGGTGAAGCGATATTTGGAGAGGATGAATAACACGGCGTACCCCTTTCTTGGTAGTGTTCAAAGCAATAAGAAACTTAATGATAACAAAGATGTGAGGAGACCGACAATTTAGAGAATCGGCACTCCTTGGGCGAGAACAAAACAAAATAATCTTCACAAATTCAGTTCCTAATGATACAATAGTGATACGCAGTTTAGGCTATAAAGGACAGTCCCATGGAATCGAAACAGGCGGCGTCGACAAACCCTGAACCGGTTTTGGATGATGCCTCTTCTTTTCTGGTAAGTCCGCGTTTTTTACGGGCGCGGTTATTGGTTTATGCGGCGGCGCGCTTTGGCGTTGCTGCAGCCATCTTTGTTGGCGCTTGGTTTGCGCCTTTGGTGGTGGGTATTGAGCAGCTGCCGACGAAGCCCTTGCATCTGCTTGCCGCTGTACTTTTCGCCTATAACATCGTCGTGTTTGTTGTGCTCTACCGCTACCGCTGCACCCGCCATTGTTCCCATCTCTATCTGGTTTTGTTGTTGCATGGCACGATCACCTTTGATTTCATCTTTTTGACCATTGCTCTGTGGCTCGTCGGCGGTGCTGCCTCACCCTTCACTTCTTTTTATATTCTCCATATTATTTTGGCCGCCATGCTCATGTCTCGATGGGAGGCGTTTTTACAAGCCCTTTTCGGCTACCTCCTTTTCGCGGGGCTTGTCTTCATACAATTGTTTGACCTGCTGCCCGTATACATGCCAGTCGGCGCAGTCCTATCGGATACGCCTATGGACTGGCGTTTTGCCGGGACGCTGTTGACGGTGCAAGCCATTCTGTTCTCAGTGACTACGCTCTTAGTTTCGGAAATCGCCGCCGCGCTGATCCGCGGAGAAATGGCGCTCAAAGAATTGAACGCCGAGCTGAAACAGCTGTCCGAAAAGCGCCGTGATTTCATGCATGTGGTGACCCATAATTTGAAAGCGCCTGCAGCGGCAGCGACCATGTTATTGGAAACGGTCGAAAACCTGTGGGCGGACAATGCTTCCAACAGCGCACGAGACGCGATCAAGCGTGCGCGCCGCCGCACCCAAGAACTTAGCGAATTGGTTCAGGAATTGCAGCAGCTTTCCTCTTTGGAAAGCGGCGCGTTGCGAGATCAGGAAATGCTGTTCAGCTTGAATGATACGGTGCGTAGCTTGGTGGATAAATATGGGGAGACAGCGAACCGGAAAAAGCAGCGTATCGCCTTGTATCTTCAAGAGCATTTACCCGAAGTACGCGCCGTACCAAGGCTCATACTGGAGGCGGCGGCAAATTATATGACCAACGCCATCAAGTATACGCCTGAAGGGGGGAAACTCATCCTGCGCACGTGCAGCCGAGACGGAGAGGTGATCTTCGAATTGGAGGATAACGGGGTGGGCATTCCCGAAGATTGTGTGGGGAATCTTTTCACGGAGTTCGTGCGGGCTGACACGGTCGTCGCCGGCGAAAAGCCGCCCGGCGTAGGGTTGGGCTTATCCATTGTTAAGCGTATCCTTCAGTACTACGGCGGACGCGTTTACGTGTCCAGCGTTGAGGGCAAAGGCAGCACCTTCGGCTTTGCTCTGCCCCGTGTGCAGGACGAGGGGCAGAACGGCCGCTAAGAATCACAGCACCGCCGTGTTAGTTATTCAGCGCTTTGATCGTAGTCCAAGCAAACCTGCCAGAGGAGTTGCAGTGTCTTCGCCAAACAGGCATTTTCCACTATTTCGGGCAGATCGCGGCGGTTATGATAATAATGGGCGGGGGCATGATCCATGGCGCAGATGGCGGCAGCGGGGATCCCCGCTTGGGTGAACGCGGCGGCGTCGCTCGCGCCGACCGTGATCGATGCATCGGGCAGATCTACGCCGCATTTTTTCCCGGCGTCGCGGATAAGGGCACAGACCTTTTTGTCGTGCTTGACCCGGCCGTTTAAATCCTTGGTATATACGGCGAGTTGGTCGAACTCGGAGACGGTATCGACGGCGATGGCGACGGTCGTCTTGGGATCCAATTCCTTGCGATGGGCGCGCACATAGGCTTTCGCCCCTTCAAGGCCCGCCTCTTCGCAGCCGGTCACAATGGCGGTGATCTCCGTGTTTTTCAGGGCAAGATTGGACTGTTTCAGCCATTTGACCAGCGTCGTCACACAAAGGGAACCGCTCAGATTGTCGGCGGCTCCCGGCGATACCACCTTGAAGTTGGTGTAGAGGAGACCCAGCAACAGGGCGGGCAAGACAAAGGCGTGAGAGAGGCCGAGCCATTCCCAAAAGACATCGCCTGAAAATACGCCGCCCGTCACGGCAGAGGCGAGGGTTGTGCCGAGCAGATAGAGAAAGGCCAAGATAAGGGGAATGCTGAAATAGGGGAAGAGGCGCGGGAAGCAACGATGGAGCCGCCATTCATAAGCGCCGTCAGCGTGACCTACAAGGAGAATGCGTTGGCGCGCTGTGTCACGGGCAGGCAGGGGCGCACAGAGGTTGAGCGCCTCGGTCTTGGGGAACACATAGGATAAGATGTGTTTGTATAAGAGCAATTCACAGACAAATACGACGATAGCGAGAAGGATCGGCAGCGGCGCGAGGAGGGGTGCCACCCAATAGAGGGGCAGCGAACTGAGCATCAACAGTGCGCAGACGAGGGGCATCGCCATAAAGGCTTTTTGCGCGACGGGAAAAGCTTCCATCGTCGTTTGGATGCCTTCCGCCTTCAGTTCTTGTTGCAGCTGTTTTTGGAAGGCTCGTTCACCGGGGCTGCCCGGCGGACGGGGGCCATGTTTCTTAATAATCTCGGCTATGGACGCCTTGATGCTGACAGCAAGGGCGTCAGCGGTACTTTGATCTAAGGTATTTTCCATGATAGGTACTCCCATAACGTCGATTATAATAAGCCATCGGTGAAAATACAAGCTATTTTAAAGCGGCACGACTGCCGCTCCATGCAAGAGATACGCGGCGGCCGCTTAACGGGACATTTCCTGTACTTTGGCGAGGATACTGTCGGGATCAAGACCTTGATGGAACATGTGTTCGCTCAGTCCGCCTTTTCCGTGTTTGGTCACGCCCAGGGCGGCGTATTTCGGTGCGAAACCCCGTTCGAGGAGCCACGTACCAAAGCGGCTGCCCAGACCGGTGCGCACGTTCTGGCTTTCCACGACCAAGACAAAGGGCGCTGCGCCCAATCGGGTCATCATGGCTTCGTCCACCTTATTCAGCGTCGGTTTGTTGATGAGTCCCACATCCAAGCCTGCGGCGCGGGCACGTTCCACAGCGTCCAAGCTTCGGCAGAGCATATCGCCGTAGGACACGACATAGCCTTGTGTGCCTTCGCGGATGAGCTCATCTTTTCCCGGTACAAAACGGTAGTTTTCATCATAGAGGCGCGAACCGTCTTCCCGACAAATAAAGGGCGTCACACTGCGCAAGGTGAACACGAATCGGATACCGGGATCTTTCCAGATGCCTTCCACCAAGGCTTTCAGCTGTGCCGCATCGGCGGGGAAGTAGAGGGCTGTTTTATCGCCTTCGGGGATGGCGCAGTCGGCAAGGTTGATGTTGATGCCGTAGTGGCAGGTATTGTCTGCCATATCGTCGATGCCGGCATGAGAGAAGTGGCAAATAGCGTTGGCTTCATTAAGGCGTGCCATAGTCAGTTCCGACAAGATCATTTCCAAAAAGGCGGAGAAGGTGCTGAAGATACCTTGTTTGCCCGCTTTGAAGCCGAATCCGGCTGCCGCTGAAAAATTACCCCGCTCCTGTACGCCGCCGTTCACACAGACTTCGGGATGGGCGGCACGGATGCCTTTAAGCCCCGTAGAGCCTTCCAGATCGGAATCGACAACGAGCAGGCTGTTCACGCGCTCTGCTTCGCTCATGCCGTCGAGAATGCCGTTGACGATCTTGCCGAATTCAACACGGTTGCTTGCCGTTTCTTCGGTGCAGCCGCGATAGACGACGGAGCCGCCGGTTTTCCCCACGCCTTCGAGGTAGCGCACCGCTTCGTCATGCCCCCGTGCCTTCAAGTAGGTGATGGCAATATCTTTTTTGATCACGTCGTGACCGGAGGCACTGCCTTCCAGCCCTTCGATGCCCGGCGCCATTTTACGGCGGTTCACCAGTGCGACAGGACCGTCTGCGCGCATGGCGGCGATCATCCGCGCATAGAGCGCATCGAAGGCTTCACCGTCACCCGTGTCCACGTGTAAACCGTGGCCTGTGAGGGTGGCGGCAAGGTCGAAGCCGGGCAGGTATTGCGACGGGTGACCGCTGATGGTCACGTCGTTGTCGTCGAGGAGCAGTTTCACGTTCAAGTTGCGTGACACGGCGAAGCGCGCCGCCTCAGCGTCGTTGCCTTCCATCTGGGAGCCGTCGGAGCCGAGCATGAGCACGACTTTATCCGGGTTGGCCATGGCAACGCCATTGACGAAGGGCCACATATGTCCGAGGCGGCCTGAGGCGAATTTGATGCCCAAGCTGTCATCCAGTTCGGGGTGTCCGTAGAGACCTTGGTTTGCTGCGCGGTATTCCAGCAACTTTTCCATGGCCATATCGCCGTTGAAGGCTGCCAAGGCGTATTGCAGCGCCACCCGATGCCCTGCCTCATCGAAATGGGCGGGATACACGCGATCCGACCCTTTTATGAAGGCGTCGGCAATGACCGCTTCCGGAACCACACTGTAGGCACCGCCGGTGTGTCCGCCCAAGCCGCGTGCGCCGGCGACGGCGGTGAAGAAGATGATCGTGTCCCGCATCACTTGTATATTACGCAACAATTGTTCGCGTTGTTCCGGGGTGATCTCATCGGTAAAGGGGTTGATCGCGACGGGGCGATAGCCGGTGGTGTCAATGGGGAATGTCATGGCGGATATCCTCATATTAAAGTTAGATTGATGCCGCGCAATACAGTAGAGAGGCTTTGGATAAAGCGGGGGCGCGACGGAAAACCGACTGTAGTATATCACGGTTTCGAAAGCGTGGACAATTCGAGTTTTGACCGGCTATAACAGTATGCAGGTTAAAAACTGAACTGAATCCATACAATTCGGAAAATGAGAGCAAAGAGCTCTTATAGATAGTTGTCGCTATGAATACAAACAACGAAGAATCCAGAAAAGGAGACCGTGTTATGTCAATGGAAATGTGCCTCACAATGTCGATACCTCCGCCGGAAGATACCGAAGATACCGAAGCCGAAGAGAAAG
>Ga0265293_10001340_pt1 | contig 53834 bp, 55 predicted proteins | sample Munlanlewell138R_FD_192505 | JGI IMG/M metagenome (GOLD analysis project Ga0265293, IMG submission 192505) | Leachate microbial communities from a municipal landfill in Southern Ontario, Canada - Leachate well 138R | ecosystem: Engineered > Solid waste > Landfill > Unclassified | place: Canada... | reverse complement strand
AGAAACTGTATGTTTTTATATCGTATGCTTTAAAAAATCGTCTTTGTATGAATCTCCAATTGGAATTCGTGTGTTTCCAAAAATAATGCGATTACGCTCAATTTTTTCTATTGCAGAAACAGAAACTATGTATGATTTATGTACACGTACAAAGTTTGATTTCGGTAGTTTTGCTAATATCGCTTTTATGTTAAGAAGCGTTAAAATCATGCCGTTTTTTGTGAAAATTTTTACGTAATCTTTTAATCCTTCAATGTATAATATATCAACAAATTTAATTTTAACAGTTTGATATTCAACTTTTACAAACATATAATCTCGTTCTGTTTCCTGTGTTTTTTTTGTTTTGAGATTATATAATTCTTTTGCTTTTGAAACAGCTTTTAAAAATCGTTCGGGAGCAATAGGTTTTAATAAGTAATCAACGGCATTTTTTTCAAATCCTTCCACAGCATATTCTGCATAGGCGGTTGTAAATATTATATATGGATAATTTTCTACACTTTCTAATAATTTAATACCACTTATGTCGGGCATTTGTATGTCAAGAAATAGCAAATCAACATGATGCGTCTCAAGCACTGCAAATGCTTCATATGCATTTGAACATTCAGCAATAAGGTTTAGATAGGGTATATTTTCTATATAGCGGCGAATAATATCGCGTGCTAAATGTTCATCATCAATAATTACACAATTCATCATGTATGTTCAATTTTTAGTGAAACAGAATAGTTTGTATCGGTAGAAGAAATTTGTAAGGAATGTTTGTGTGGATACATTATTTCGAGTCTGCGTTTTACATTTTGAATTCCAATACCATGAGCCGCGTCTTTTTGATATGATGTTAAATAAGCATTTGTAACATCTAAAGCAATATGCGTGTCTGTAATAGAAATGTGAATGGTAATATTTGTTTTATTTGCTCCTAAAATGCCGTGTTTAAAAGCATTTTCTATAAATGCAATTAAAATAAGTGGTGCTATTTGTGCAGACTTCTCAACCTTTTCTACAGAATATGAAATGTTTTCATGCTGCGATAATCTCAATTTTTGAAGTTCTATATAGTTATGAATGTATTCAAGCTCTTTTTCTATTGCTACATATTTTTCTTCAGAATCATAGGTCATATAACGCAGTAAATCAGAGAGTTTCAAAACAACTCCCGGCAGCACATCAGATTTTTGCAGCGAAAGAGAATATATACTGTTGAGTATATTAAATAAAAAATGAGGATTTATTTGTGTTTTTAAAAAAAGTAGTTCAGAAGATAATCGTTCTTTTTCAAGTTCTTTGAGTTCTTTTTCTCGCTTGTTGTGAACTTGTGCATACCCATATGCCGCACTTAATGCAAGTGTTGCAAGAATAAAAATACTTATAAATCCCGGATGAGATCGTAAAAAATGATGCTTTATTTTAGTAGGTGTTTTTTTGTAAATTTTTGATCGTGAGTCATTTTTACATGTCTTTTGTGTGTGTGATTCATATGTGTGATGTTTTTTATAATTCTGACGAGGAAAATAATGAGATTTTGCAAACGAGCCAGCTTGAGAAATAGAAATAATTAATACTATTACAATTCCAAAATAACGAAGATATTTTTTTGTAATTAAAAAACGGGGAACTAAAAACAAAGCATTAAAATAAAATACGCACAATAAAACAAACAATTCAATACTGCGCATTATTAAAATTTTCTTTTCTATGGGTAAATTATATAATATATGAGGCATAAAAAAATAAAGTATCCATATACTTGCATGAACCAAAACTACTTGTAGTTTTTTATGCTTAAAAAGCGTATGTTTTTTTTGATTTGGCATATATTATTTTTTGATTTTCAAATATATCATAGTTTTTTATTTGAATTATAAAAAATATACAAATACCTTTTTTGTATCGACCAAAAATAAAAATGTAGCGTGTTTCTGGTCATTTTATGTGTTTTTTTAATAGTATTTGTTCTAAATCAATTTTTTTGTTTGCATCAGTTTTTGAACGAGCATCTATACATTCTTGAATTTTTTTATTAAAACTCCAACATGTCATTTGGCGAAGTTGCAGCTGTCGTGATATTTCATATGTTGAAATATGATGATTATTACATGCCAAAAATGCTATGTAAAATGCCTTTTCTAAACCAAATCTGCATCCCTCAAATAATGTCCCAACTTTTGCAGATTCATCGTGTTTGCAGCGCGTGCATCGTCTTGAATATAGATGTTTACCTTTGCAATAATTTGTGTTTCCGCATTTTTTACAGATGTATGTTTTTCCCCATTTTTTTTCTGCTAAAAAACGTAAACAGTCTTCTTCGCTTGCAAATTTTACACGAAATTCTTCGGGAGTCATATGTGTAAAAGATAATTCCATACAATATGTGAATATACGCTATTATTTTTTCATTAAAGATAGTGATATTAATCCGATTTGCTTTTTATACAAATAAAATAATGCGTGTGCTAAGAAAAGTAGTATATAAAAAGGGAGTGCTGCGATAGATAACAATTGTATGTAGCACTATTTTGTGTTAAAATTACTCATCAAACACCCTAAGGCATTTGATGAGTATAAAATATATTACAAAGCGTATTATTTAAGAATTAACATAGCATCACCGTATGAGCCAAATCTATATTTTTCTTTTATTGCAGTTTTGTAGGTATCCATAACAATGTCAAAACCTCCAAAAGCGGCAACCATCATAAGTAATGTTGATTGTGATAGATGAAAATTTGAAATAAGTCGTGTAGCAATATTAAAGTCGTATGGAGGGAAAATAAATTTATTTGTCCAGCCATTATACGGTTTTAAAAAACCAGTAGTAGAAACCGAAGTTTCCATTGCTCTAAGAACAGTTGTACCACACGCAAAAACATGTGATTTATTTTCATGAGCTTTATTTACAATATCTGTTGCTTTTTCGGTAATAATCATTCGCTCCGAATCCATTTTATGTTTTGTAAGATCCTCAACTTCAATAGTGTTAAAATTACCAAGTCCCATATGCAAAGTAAGAAACGCTTGTTCAACACCTATAATTTCTAATCGTTTTAATACCTCACGGCTAAAATGCATTCCAGCAGAAGGAAGTGTTACCGCACCTTCGTTTTGAGCAAAAATAGTTTGAAACCTATCTCTATCGTCTTCGGTAGCTTTTCTCACATCATTTATATGAGTAGGAAGCGGTGTTTCACCTAAAGAATATAGGATTCGTTTAAATTCCTCATGATTTTCTTCGCATAAAAAACGCACTGTTCTTCCTCGTGAAGTAGTGTTATCAATTACTTCGGCAACAAGTTCATCATTATCGCCAAAAAATAATTTATTTCCAATACGAATTTTCCGCGCAGGATCTACAAGTACGTCCCACAACCGTTGTTCGCGATTTAATTCTCGAAGTAAAAACACTTCAATTTTAGCACCTGTTTTTTCTTTGTTACCGTATAAACGAGCAGGAAATACCTTTGTATCGTTCAATACAAGAACATCTTTATCATTAAAATATTCAACAATATTTTTAAATAATTTATGTTCAATAGCACCTGTTTTTGTATCAAGTACCAGCATACGCGATTCGTCTCGGTTAGGAGCAGGATGGAGTGCAATTAATTCATTTGGTACTTTTAGTTTAAAACTTGATAACTTCATAGTATATATTAATTTATGTAAAAAAACTATATTGTAGTAAGTAAAGATTCAAATTGTTGAATTTGTAAACAATCTGTTGCCGAAAAAGGTCCACTTTTAGTACGTTTTAATTCTGTTAAATACGCACCACTTTTAAGATGTTGCCCTAAATCATGTGCAATAGAGCGTATATATGTTCCTTTAGAACATGCAATTCTAATACGTGCTTTATTATCAGCAAAATTAAGCACTTCATGTTCGTATATTGTTACAGGCACGGTTTTCATTTCTACATGTTTACCTTCGCGTGCCGATTTGTATGCTCGCACTCCGTCAATTGTTTTTGCTGAATATATAGGAGGCGTTTGATGTATTGTGCCAGAAAAATGTTTATGTAAACAATCCTCAATAGATTTTTGTGAAATATGACTTGTTTCAAATGTTCCAAATGGTTCAGTTTCGGCATCATATGAAGCAGTAACTGAGCCAAATGTAACTTCAGCAACATATTCTTTTGTTTGATTTTGATATTCAATTAAATTCTTTGTTTCCGAGCCTATACCTATTACTAATACGCCTGTAGCAAGAGGATCGAGTGTTCCGCCATGTCCTACTTTTATTTTTTTTATTTGTAGTTTTTTTCGAATCATATAGCGAATTTTATTCACTACATCAAACGAAGTCCACCCTTTTTCTTTAGAAATAAGAAGTATATGTCCTTTCGAAAAATCAATATTTTGTAATGATATAAAAGTATTATTAATAATCACAAATAATATTATTTTATATTAAACAATAGCAAGGGATTGTCCCATACAAAGCATAGCTATAATAATACCACCAATAATTATTCGATAGTAGCCAAATAATTTAAAGCCATGTTTGGTTAAAAATGTTATAAAAAACTTAATAGCAAACATTGCAACAATAAATGCTATTATGTTACCAAACAGTAAAATGCTTATATCAGATGATTCAATATGTTCAATATTTTGAATAAGTTTGTAGCCCGAAGCCGCAAACATAGTTGGAACTGCTAAGAAAAATGAAAATTCCGCTGCTTTTTTTCTTGACATTTTTTGTGTCAATCCTCCTACAATTGTTGCTGCACTTCGTGAAACACCAGGTATCATAGCAATTACTTGAAAACATCCAATAATAAATGATTTTTTATAAGTTGGTTCGTCTTCTTCATCTTTTTGTTGCTCATTCCCACGAAACCATGAATCTACAAAAAGTAAAAGTATTCCGCCAATTATAAGCGAAAATGCAATTACCCATATGTTTTCGAGCATAGCATCAATATAATCACCAAGTAAAAGACCAATAACAGCAGCAGGAATAACGGCTATAATTAATTTATAATAAAACGACATTGTTTTAAAAAACCGTTTCCAATACAGTACTACTACCGATAAAATTGCGCCAAATTGAATGTTTACAATAAACATTTTAATAAAATCACTGTTTTCTATTCCCAAAACATGTTGGGTTATTATCATATGCCCTGTAGATGATACCGGAAGAAATTCGGTAATCCCTTCAATAATGGCAATAATAAGTGCTTCAATTAAACTCATTTTTTACGAAAAAAAAGTTTCATAATTTTTGATTCTGGACGAGCCATAATTGCAAAAAACTCAAATATAAAACCAAATAACACCACTATTGGAGCAAGTGTAATTCGGCGAAATGAAAATATTTCGGGAGTTTTTGTTGGGTCATTGTCTGGATAAAACGCATTGGGGTCAGAAACACCTCCGCCAGACATGAGTATAAACCCAATTATAATGATTATAAGACCAATTGCAAGTAAAATATAATTTTCTTTTTCTAATGCAAAGCCTTGTGAAACTTCTTCAGTGTTTGTATTCATAGTTTTATATATAGAGATTGTCTTTTTGAATATTTAAAAATTTTGTAACTGCAAAAAATGTAGCAAGTAACGAAAGAAACATACCTAACAAAATGACCGACAAAAATAATACACCCAATAGCTCAAAGTCAAGATATTTGCTAAATTCTTTTAATTCTGTTTGTAAAAAGTATAATAATCCTGCCAACATTGAGAGTGCAATAATTGCAGAATAAAATCCATGAAACGCTCCCTGCAAAAGAAATGGTGCGCGAATATAATTGTTTGTTGCACCTACTAATTGCATGGTATTAATTACAAAACGTTTTGAATAAATAGATAAGCGTATAGTGTTATGAATAAGAACTATTGATATAATAAATAAAAGAAAACTAAAACCAAGAAGAAATATGCTGATTTTTCGAATATTTGTATTAAGACTTTCAATTTGAACTTTATCGTAATGAACGCTATCAACCATAATGTTTTCTTCCATTAATTGCTCTATTTCTGCAAAACGTTCACTTGTTGCATAAGCAGCAACAAAACGCACTTCAATAGAGGGCGGAACAGGATGTCCGTTTGCTAAATCAATATAATCTTGTCCTAATGTTTCTGCAAGTCGACTGCTTGCTTGTTCTGGACTAACATATTCGGAAGATTTTACAAACGGCATTGCATCTATTCGTTTACGAAGTTCATGCATATCGGCCTCTTTGTAATTTTTTTTCAAAAACACCGTGAATCCAATATTTTCTTTTACATGATTTGATATTTTATGCTGATTAAATACAAGAAGTCCCACCAAACTCAAAACAAACAATACAAGCGAAATGCTAATTAATGTAGTTGAGTACGAAGAAAACAATCTACGTTTAATAATATAATTATGTTGTTTAGTAGCTTTCATTATTTGCAGTATATTTTTCCGCTTAAAATGTTATAAAAGTTGTGTTAAAAGGGTATTCATAGAAACTTTGCTTTCTGTTATTTGTGGCAATTCAGATATTGCAACACGATTTTGTTTCATAGTATCCCTATCACGTATTGTTACCATACCGTCTTCTTTTGTTTGATGGTCAACGGTAATGCACAATGGTGTTCCAATTGCATCTTGTCGTCTGTATCGTTTACCAATAGAATCTTTTTCGTCATATTGGCAATTGTAATTAAGCGAAAGAGTGTTTCGTATTTCATTTGCTATTTCTGGCAAACCATCTTTTCTTACTAATGGCAAAATTGCAACTTTTACAGGAGCTAATGCTGGAGGAATGCGTAACACAACACGAGTTTCGTTTTCGATTTTTTCTTCTTGATATGATTTAGAAAGTACAGACAAAAACATACGGTCTAAACCTATCGAAGTTTCCACAACATATGGCACGTAACTTTGATTTAATTCAGGGTCAAAATATTGGATTTTTTTACCTGAAAACTCTTGATGTTGCGCTAAATCATAATCAGTTCGAGAGTGAATACCTTCTAATTCTTTAAATCCCATAGGAAAATTGAACTCAATATCACATGCTGCATTTGCATAATGAGCAAGTTTTTCATGGTCATGATACCGATATGATTCATCGCCAAATCCAAGTGCTTTGTGCCATTTTAATCGAGCTTCTTTCCATGTTTCAAACCATTCCATTTCGGTGTTAGGACGAACAAAAAACTGCATTTCCATTTGTTCAAATTCGCGCATGCGAAATACGAACTGGCGAGCAACAATTTCGTTTCGGAATGCTTTTCCAATTTGTGCTATACCAAATGGTATTCTCATACGCCCTGTTTTTTGCACATTAAGGTAATTTACAAAAATACCTTGTGCTGTTTCGGGACGTAAATAAATTGTACTTGCACCTTCGGCTGTAGCTCCTAATTTTGTTTCAAACATAAGGTTAAATTGCCGCACATCAGCCCAATTTGCTGTTCCTGAAATAGGGCATACAATACCAGCATCAACAATTATTTGACGCAATTCGTCTAAATTGCTATCTTCTAATGCTTTAACAAAACGAGCGGTGAGCGTATCAATTTTTTCTTGATTACGAAGAACATTTGCGTTTGTTGTTCTAAATTGTTGTTCGTCAAAAGCATCGCCAAATCTTTTTTGTGCTTTTTCAATTTCTTTTTCAATTTTTTGATACAATTTTTCCCGATGTTCTTCTATTAACACATCTGCACGATAGCGTTTTTTAGAATCTTTGTTATCAATAAGAGGGTCGTTAAATGCATCAACGTGCCCAGACGCTTTCCAAATAGTAGGGTGCATAAAAATAGCAGAATCAATACCAACAATGTTTTCGTGTAAACGCACCATAGCATTCCACCAGTAAGTTTTAATATTGTTTTTTAACTCTGTTCCATTTTGCCCGTAATCGTACACTGCACTTAATCCGTCATATAATTCGCTCGATTGAAAAATAAAACCATATTCTTTTGAATGAGCAATTATTTTTTTTAAAATATCGTCCGCCATTTTGTTGAGTATATAATATGTGTAAATTGCTGCAAATATAGAGAGAAAGTTTGAAAAGTTCAAACCTTTGTAAATATGTTGTTTTGCATACTTTATGTATTTGAAAATCACTTATATATGACTTTAAAATCAGCAAAAAATTTGTTTTTCAGAAAAGTATAGAGTAATTCTACATACTTTCTGTATTTTTGTGGAGAACAATCTCGTAATATAAATAGAGAATATGGCAATACTTCAGGCAGATGAAATTTCAAAAGTATATGCAAGTGCAAAAGCTCTTGATATGGTTGATATGGAAATATCTGAAGGGGAAATTTTTGGACTTTTGGGTCCAAATGGTGCGGGAAAAACAACATTTATTCGTATTCTGAATCAAATTTTGAGTCCCGATACTGGAACTATTCAGTTTCATGGACGAGAACTTATGCCGCATGATATTTACACTTTTGGATATTTGCCCGAAGAACGAGGATTGTATAAAAAAATGCGTGTTGGCGAACAAGCTGTTTATTTTGCCTCATTAAAAGGAATGCAGCCTTCGGTGGCAAAAAAAGAATTATTGCAATGGTTTGAAAAATTTGAAATTTCACATTGGTGGAATAAACGGGTGGAAGAACTTTCAAAAGGAATGCAGCAAAAAATTCAATTTATTATTACAGTTTTGCATAAACCCGAAATTTTAATTCTTGATGAACCTTTTAGTGGATTTGACCCTATTAATGCGGAACATATAAAACAAGAAATCCTTGAAATGAAAAAATCGGGAACAACAATCATTCTTTCTACACATAATATGAGTTCTGTTGAAGAATTATGCGATTCAATTGCCTTGTTTAATGCGGGCAAAAAAATTCTACAAGGTTCAGTGTTTGACATTAAACAAAAGCATAAAAAAAATCAATATCATATTACGTTTCAAGGATATTTTGATAAATTTCTTGCAGCACTTTCAAGTTCATATACCATTTTATGGCACGAACAGCAAGAAAATCAAATAGATGTGCATATTGAATTAACCGAAGAGGTAGAAACAAATAAATTACTTACTCATTTTATGAACATTGGAACAATAATAGGGTTTAAAGAAATTTTACCAAGTATGCATGATATTTTTTTAGAATCCATTCACAACAATTCTAATACTGCTTATTAACGTATGAATAAAATAGCTCTTATATTTAAACGGGAATTTACGACACGCATTCGTAATAAAGCATTTTTGCTAATGACGTTTCTTGGACCACTTCTTATAGCTGCTATTTTTATTGTGCCAATGTGGATTCAAAAAATGCAAAAAAATGTAATAAAGCATGTGGCAATTATTGACGAAACGCATATTCTGGCACAAACTATTAATGATTATCAAACATACCGATTTACGAATATTCCTGACGCTACAGTTGAAGGTTTTCGGGAAAATTTAGCTGAATCTGGCTATGATGCGGTGTTGTTTATTCCAAGAAATATTTATAGTTCGCAGGCGGCTATTATTTATTCGCATGTGTGGGTTGATGATGCATTGCGTGCTTATGTTTCGTATGTGCTGAGACGTGATTTGGAATATATGGCGTTAATTAAAGAAAATGTTGATGTTGAAACAATTAAACGTGTTTCTACGCCGGTGCATGTGGGGGTGCAAAAATGGACAAAAGAAGGCAGATATATTGATGATGATGATTCGTTTGGAAAAAAGGTAGGTATTGCATTTGGCGGAGCATTTTTATTATATATGTTTATTTTCATATATGGCGTGTTGGTGCTACGTGGAGTTATCGAAGAAAAAGTAAATCGTGTTGTAGAAATAGTGGTTTCGTCGGTAAAACCACTGCAACTTATGGCTGGAAAAATTTTGGGAATTGGTTCTGTGGGACTAATTCAATTTGTAACATGGACTATTCTTACGGTGGGCATTGTGTATGTGGCACAAGTAACTATTTTTCCTGATGTGTATAATCCTGTGCCGCTTCCTGAAATGGGATACTCAATAACCGATAATCAATTAGATGCTGATTTATCAACAGTGCAAAATGTTACAAAAATTGAATATGCTATAGATTTATTTGAATCTCTCGAAGGCATTAATTGGACAGTTATGATACTGTCTTTTATTTTCTTTTTTATTTTTGGATATATTTTATATGCAAGTATTTTTGCTGCAATTGGGGCTGTTATTGATCAGGATACCGAAACGCAGCAATTTGTTTTACCTGTTTCTATACCATTAATTATTTCAATTGTGTTACTTGAAGGAGTTATTGCAAATCCTGAAAGTACATTAGCATTTGCTTTGTCAATAATTCCATTTACTTCACCAGTTATTATGCTTGCACGCTTGCCGTTTGGAATACCTTATTGGGAACTTACTTTATCTGTTGTGGTATTGCTTATTACGTGCTTTGTTTTTGTGTATATTTCTTCAAAAATGTACCGTGCAGGAATTGTTCATTATGGTAAAAAAATGTCGTTTAAATCAATTCTAGCACTTTTTTTACCTAAAAAATCTGCTGATTAGCGCCTGCCTTATGTGGTGAAAACAGTACGCTTAGCACAAAATTTTATTTTTTCGGATATAGAGATTGATATTGCTTCTGAAGGTTTTTATTTATAAAATAAAAATTGTAGAAATTTTGGAAGATGCTCTTTAAATCCAGAACGAGGATTTCGAGCATCAACTATGTTTTGAAAACGCCATCTGTTTTTTTTGTATGTATATCCGTCTATTGAACCATCGGCACCATAGTATTCAAAAATATCTTCGTATTGTGGAGCAGACGGAGCTAAATGATCAAATACAATCATTCGTTTTTTAGATTCATATTTAAGTACCATTGAATTTTTTGCAGAATATTCAAAAATAATTCGTCGTTGTACGCCTCTTCCACGCATTTCAAATATTGGATGCCCAAATTCTGGAATGCCATTTTTAAAACGTATTATATCTATTATTTTTTGTTGTGTTAACAATGTATTTGGATTCCAACCGAGTAATGTATAAAGCATTTCTCCATCTTTTTTTACAGGAATAATTGTGTAATAACATGCTCCATACCATTTATTTGGTGAACACATGGCTGTAAAAGGATTTCTTATAGTTTCGCGAGAATCTTGAAGTTGAAAAACAGAATAGGTATGTTTGCTTTCGGGATTTAATTGTAAAAAACCAAAATTTTCATACGTGCCGTTGTCGTGAAGTAAAAACCATGAATATATTCTAAACGAATTATCGGGAGCAATAACATTTGCAAATGGAAGATTTGCAAATGAGTAAAAAAATGTTTCAGGATTTTTTAAAATAGAATCAAAAAGTGTGATAAAATCAGCCGTAAATTGAATGTTTTCTGTTTCAGAATTATTTCGAGAAATTTTTTGATATACAGATATAAGTTGTGATTCTTCTTTAGAAAAATCCACTATTTTTTTTGCCGAAAGATGCTGAAACGAAAAAAGAAGAAAAAAAGTAAGAATGGATAATCTCATAAACACAACACACTGTTATTTATACACATGAATTTTTTCATTATATTTTGTTTCTATATTTTCTATTGAAACTATATATATTCCACTTGCTAAATGTGAACAATTAATATGTATTTGTTCGGGTGAATATGCCTCAATGGTTGTTTCATATACTTTAATTCCCAAACTATTATATAATACTATACGCGATGGCGATTTTTGTGCAGGGCAAGAAATATGAATAGTATTTGCAAAATAGTGTGTGTAGATTTGTTCATGTAGTGTTTTGGAAACAGCAGTATATGTAGAAGTATCGATGCTATAATTTGCACGAATAATGCGTGCCGTTTCAACAAGTTCTTGTAAGGTTTCAGCTGCTATAATTGCGTATCGCACAATTGCAGTAGAATCAGCATCTAATTTAGGAATTAATGCACCAGAAATAGAAGAAACCATGCCTCCGTCAGTATAATTTCCGGCACTATGTTTTGAATTATATAATCCATATCGTATTTCCTTATCAGAAAATCCGTCTGCTATATAAATATTATTGTCAAGTCCAACCGCATCATCAATAGCATAAAAATTTGTTTGATGATAATGAAGAGGAAGAATCCCACCGTAAAATCCCCATGGGTCAATAGAATAGGCATATCCTAATTGTAACGAATCAATATAATTCATTTTATTATATGTTTGTGCCACAATAAGCCAGTCTATATATGCTCCAACACGAATGTTGTGATATGTTGAATCAGCATTATGCGAAATTCTATATTCATGCACAAGAGCATCTATCGTATTCCATCCATAAATAAATTGCTCTACATTTATATCCATATTTGCATTATAATATGCACTTTTAATAAGAATATCAACGGAATCTGCCGTGTGTACAGTTGGAAAATTTTTAATAGTAAATCCATTTTGTTCTCGCACACATGCAGCCACTTTTTCATTGGGTTTTTCTATAAGTAAACTACCTTCGTGTAACATGCACGGATTTTTTTTATACATAATACCATTTTCTACCCTTTTATTTGGAGAAAGTACGCCAATTGTGCCATTTGCCGTAGCCGTAGCCGAAAAATTTCCTATTTCAAAATCATAATATGAGGGATTAAATAAGAGTGGAAAGTATTCAAATCCAAAGTATTTTTCGGCCGAACATGTTATTTTAAACATTGTTTGAACATCTGCAGGTAATGTTTCAACAATTTCAAAAGAAAAATCTATTGTTTTTTCTTCATTTTTATTGAATGTTGGAAACAGTTCGCTTCCTTGAATTGGAGCAATAAAAGAATTTTCGCATGATACAGAAACAAAAAGATTTGTTGCATCTGCTAAATAATTTTTAAATGTAATAGTAAGAAGTAATGTATCGCCTGGGAAATACTTATAAGAACCATTTTTATTAATAGCAGAAACATTGCACATGCGTACAGAAGGCGTTACACTGTCGGTAATAGCTTTAAGAGCATTTACCCGTCCACTTCCTAATAAATGAAGATATTTTTGATTTGATTCAATGCCATATATATTATCGGCAGTAACGCGAATACGTTCACCAAGTTCAAGTGCCGAAACAGTAGGATGTGCACTTTTTACCAAAGCTGCAATGCCTGAAACAATAGGAGCGGCAAATGAAGTTCCGCCACCTACAGCTACAGTTCCATTATTTTTATGTAATGTTCTATATCCGCATGCTGGTGCAACAATATCAACATAATAATTCCAATTAGACCCACTTGTTTCTGAGTTTTCCCATCTAGTATCTCCTAAATCACTGCCGCCCACACTAAAAACATTGGTATATGAAGCAGGATAAAAAATATCGGTATTGTTATTATTTCCCGCAGCTGCAATTACTAAAGCATTGCAATTATATGTAGCGTATTGTATAATATCTTGTGAAAACTTGGAATATGACCCCACGCTTCCCCATGAGCAATTAATAATATCACATTTTTGATTGGCGGCATATACTATTCCTTCGTAACCACGTGTAATGTACCCCTGATCGGTTGCCACTTTAATAGGAATAAATTTACAATTATAGGCAACTCCTGCTGTTGCAAACGCATTATTTACCTGTGCATTTGATATTCCGGCAACCCATGTGCCGTGGTCGCTTGTTGTTGAGGTTGGGTTATTGTCTTTTGCACCAAAATCCCACCCTCTAAAATTATCTACATATCCGTCATAATCATCGTCTTGTCCATTTATAGGGTCGTTATAATTATATTTAATTTGATTGATAAGGTCAAGATGTGAAATTTCGAATCCCGAATCGGTTATTCCTATAACTACCGAAGTATCGCCAGTTTCAATATCCCAGGCTTGATATATTTTACATGAGTTCATGTGCCATTGTTGTGCCATTTCTGGGTCATCGGGCACAAATAATTCTTGCTCTAAATACACAGGTTCAGCATATTCAATGCCTGCACAATTTCGGAACATTGCAAGTGCTTGAGAAATAGGAATGTTTGCCGAATAATAACATTCATATATTCGACTTATATCAACACAGTTTTCGCATGAATCGGGCATAACAAAAACAGGGAATAATTGGCGTGGTTTTTCTGCTTGAATTTGCTGTAAAATAGATTCAAATAATACAAAATCATGATTTTGTCCTATTCCTTCGGGAGTTGTTATTGCAGATGATTTTAACAGAGGCGCATATTTAAACACAATGCGTTTAGATTCCACGGGAACATTATTATATAGTTCAAATTCTTGTGAAAATGCAAACGTATGAAGTAAAAAACTTGCGATTAAAAGACAGATATGCTTATACATTATAATTTTGATTTTCTAATTTTTTTATATAATTCAGAGGCAAATACAAAATCATTTAATTCAACATTATTTGTTTCCCAAATTTCATCACGCTTTCCTTCCCACCATTTTTTTCCTTGGTAAATAAATACAATTTTATCTCCTATTTCCATTACAGAGTTCATATCGTGCGTGTTTACTACACATGTAATATTATATTCTGTAATAATTTCTTTTATTAAATTATCTATAACTATTGCTGTACGGGGGTCAAGACCAGAATTAGGTTCATCGCAAAAAAGATATTTTGGATTTAAAGCAATTGCACGTGCAATTGCAACTCTTTTTTGCATACCCCCACTAATTTCAGCAGGATATAAATTATTTCTATTTTCAACCTCAACTCGTTTCAAACAAAAATTAGCACGTTCACGAGCTTCTTCAACAGACATGTTTGCAAACATTCGCAACGGAAACATAACATTTTCTTCGAGTGTAGAAGAATCAAATAAGGCACCGCCTTGAAACACCATGCCAATTTCTTTTCTAATTTCTTTTCGTTCTTTAAAAGACATGGTGGTGAAATTTCTTCCATGAAAAAAAATATTTCCCGCATCAACTTCATGTAAGCCAACTATTGATTTGAGCAGTACTGTTTTTCCCGACCCACTTTGTCCTATAATAAGATTTACTTTTCCTTCTTCAAATGAGGTGGATATATCAAACAACACTTGCGTGTTTCTAAAAGACTTTGATATGTTTTGTATTTCTATCATTTACAATAAAATAGACGTAAGAATTAAATTAAACAACAACACTACCAATGTACTGTTTACCACAGCTTTTGTACTCGATTGTCCTACTTCAAGTGCACCACCAGTAGTAAAATATCCAAAATAACTTGAAATAGAAGTTATAATAACTCCAAAAAACACACTTTTTATAACACTATAAACCATATAATATGGAATAAACATATATTGTATGCCATATATATATTGGTCTGAACTTACGGCACCAGTAAATTCACCGGCAATCCAACCACCAAAAATACCAACTACCATACTCAATAAACATAAAATTGGAAATGTGCAAAGTGACGCAATAATTTTAGGTGAAATAAGAAAACTTGCTGAATTAACTCCCATAATTTCTAAAGCATCAATTTGCTCGGTAACACGCATAGTTCCAATTTGTGATGCTATACTTGAACCAACTTTTCCTGCAAGTACAATAGCAACAATAGTAGATGAAAATTCCAATATCATACTATCGCGAGTGCCTAAGCCTACAAGGTAAGTTGGAAGAATAGGATTTGTCATATTATACGCTGTTTGTATGGTTATAACAGCACCAATAAAAAAAGAAATCACAAAAACTATCAATAAAGAATTATATCCAATAAACACAATTTCTTTCCCAATAGCTTTAAAATATTCACGAGAATCATCTGGTTTTGAAAAAACTCGCCGCATTAAAAGTATATATCGTCCTAAGTTGAAAAAAAAATTCATTACGTAATTTTTGAATGTATAAAAGTAATAAAAATTCATTATTTTAACATGATTTTTTTAAATTAAGGTTGTTTTATGATGTTTTTCCTTTTTTGAAGCATACTATAGAGAGATATTATTCAAAAATTTTGGAGATACATTTAAAAAAATGATATATTTGTTATCTTTCAATATATTATGGATTGTATTATTCTTGATGACGACAAAATAAGTTGCAAAATTCTTGAAAAATTTATTGCAAAAACAAGTAATTTGCGTTTGAAACGCACATTCTATAATCCTATAGAAGTTTTAGAACATCAAAATGTAATTCACGCAAATAATCTTGTTTTTCTTGATATGGAACTGCCGCAAATGCATGGTTTAGATTTTTTGAAAACGAATACTCACATGCCATATGTTATTTTTGTTTCTGTGTCTCAAAAATATGCATTAAATGCGTTTGATTGTAATGCTATCGATTTTTTGTTAAAACCTATTACATATAACCGATTCCTTCAGTCAATAGAAAAAGTACGCCAACAGGTGTATGTAGATACCTTGCTGCTTGAAAAAAGCTCGCAAAAAGCGTTTTTTTTCAAAAAGAAAAATGTGTTATATAAAATTCTACCAACAGATATTATTTGGGTGGAATCAAATGATAATTATATAAATGTAATTACAAAAGAACATACTTTTATAGTAAATAATACATTAAAATCATTCGAACAAATTCTTTCAAAAAGCAATTTTTTACGTACCCACAGGCGGTATATAATTAATTTAGAGCATCTTGTTTGCATTGAAGATAACCATTTATGTGTTGAAATAAATGGAAAAACTGCCTCAATACCTTTGAGCAGAAATTATAAAGAAACGCTTTTAAATACAGCTATTTCTTTAAAATAATTTATGTTTGCATTATCAAAACAATACTCTTATGCGAACTCAACGACAGTTGTTTTTAGAATTACTCGGACAAACTTCACCAGATCCGCTTTTGCTCGAAGTGGAACGTGCTCATGGTGTGTTTTTATATACGCCTGAAGGAAAGGCCGTTATTGACCTTATTTCGGGCGTTTCTGTAAGTAATTTAGGACATACACACAAAAAAGTGGTAGCAGCGGCTACCGAACAATTGCAAAAATATATGCATATAATGGTATATGGTGAAGTTGTGCAAACGCCACAAGTTCAATTAGCTGAATTAGTGTTGTCATTATTACCAGATTCTTTTTCATCATTATATTTAGTAAATTCTGGAAGCGAAGCAGTTGAGGGAGCATTAAAATTAGCAAAACGTGTAACCGGACGTTCTAAAATAGTTTCTACTATTAATGCCTATCATGGCAGCACGCACGGAGCTTTGAGTGTATTGGGGTGTGATGAATATAAGTCTAATTTTCAGCCACTTTTGCCGAATGTGAGTTTTATGCGATACAATGAACTTGAAGATATACATTGTATTGACGAACAAACAGCATGCGTTATAGTTGAACCTATTCAAAGCGAAGCGGGTATTATTGTTCCTACGCTACATTATTTAGAAAAACTTCGAGAAAAATGTACCGAAACAGGTGCATTACTTATTTTTGATGAGGTTCAAAATGGTTTTGGTAGAATTGGTAAAATGTTTGCATTTGAACATTTTAATGTGGTTCCCGATATTTTGTGTTTTGCAAAAGGAATGGGAGGAGGAATGCCTATAGGTGCTTTTGCCGCATCAAAAGCTCATATGGATTCATTTACTTCAAATCCTGTTTTAGGACATATAACTACGTTTGGAGGGCACCCCGTTAGTTCGGCAGCTGCGTATGCATGTGTAAAAGAATTAGTAGAAAACAAAGAAATAATTCAATCTATTTCCCAAAAAGAAATGTTATTTCGGAATTTATTACAAAATCATCCAAAAGTTCGGTCAATTCGAGGTAAGGGCTTATTTTTGGCAGTTGAACTTGATGCTCCAAAACAGGTACATGCTCTTATGCGAAAAGCTCTTGAACATGGTGTTTTACTTGATTTCTTTTTATTTTGTGATACTCATTTTAGAATTGCACCCCCACTTATAATTTCTGAACAAGAAATAAGTATGGCATGCAAGCAAATATGTGCAGCCTTAGATGAATTATAAAATAATTGTAACAGGTTTTTTGTTGAGTGCATGTATGCACCTTGGATTTTCTCAAGTTGATAGTCTTGAAAAAATGCAAATAGATACACATGCCCATAAAACTATTATTGATAAAACACTTTCATTGTTTGAATATGATTTTGGACGAGTAAGTCTTGCTCTATATCCTTCCGCAAGCCTTGATCCAGCAAGTGGTTTGTCAATAGGTGCGATGCCTGTAATTATAATAAAACCAAAACCTCAGTCAAAAAATATGCAAGCTGCTTCAATGGTAAATTATTTTGCATATTCAAGTCGAAATTGGTTTAATGCACGAATAGATTTGCTTTTATATACCTCGCAAAGTGGTAATGAAATTAAATTTGTTACAAATTATGTGTCGGCTCCCGATCATTTTTATGGAATACAACAAACCGAACGAAACCACAATCCAACACCATTTACTATACAGGAATTTAAAACACGTGGAAATTATGCTGTCCGCTTGCCTTATAACATATTTGCAGGAGTTATGGTTGACGTTGCGCATACAAAAATATCTGATATTAAAATAATTACGCAAAAAAATTCTTTTCTTGCAGGCGTTGGTCCGTTTTTTTCATACGATTCCCGAAATCATGTTAATTACCCAACAAAAGGGGAATACATTTCATTAAATGTTACTCATTTCCCTCAATTTCAGGCGGATAATTACAAATTCACCTCTCTTGAATTTGATGGACGAAAATATATGTCTTTATATAAAGATATTATTTTTGCGTGTAATTTTTATAGTGCTGCGGCGTATGGAACTATGCCTTTTTATTATTTACATCAGTTAGGTGGAAGAAATAAAATGCGTGGTATTTCAAATAAATTTATGTATATAAACACACACACTACCTTTGTACAAGCCGAAATTCGAAAACATATTTGGGGTAGATTTGGTGCTGTTGCCTTTGCTGCTGCGGGTAATGCGTATTCATCGTTGCGTACAGTAAATATGGCACACACAAAATATGTATATGGAGTAGGACTGCGTTTCTTAACAAATGAAGACGAAAAATTAAATCTCCGTATAGATTACGGAAGAGGCCCTGCTCGTGATTCGGGCGTATATATTACTATGCGCGAATCATTTTAAACAATAAAATTAAATACATTTTATATTATATATTCAAATCCAGTATATGGTACTAAAGCTTGAGGAATGCGAATGCCTTGTGGAGTTTGATTATTTTCGAGTAATGCCGCCACTATTCGTGGTAATGCAAGTGCACTGCCATTAAGTGTGTGTGCAAGCATGGTTTTTTTCGTATCTTCATCTCTATATCGCAATTTTAAACGATTTGCCTGAAATGATTCAAAATTTGACACAGAACTTACTTCTAACCACCGTTCTTGTCCGGAAGAATATACTTCAAAATCGTATGTAAGTGCAGAAGTAAAGCTCATATCTCCACCACAAAGTCGTAAAATTCTATATGGCAATTCAAGAGCAGAAATTAACGAACCCACATATGTAACCATTTCTTCTAAAGCTGCATATGAAGTGTCAGGATGCTCAATACGCACTATTTCAACTTTATCAAACTGGTGAAGGCGATTTAATCCACGAACATCTTTTCCATATGAACCAGCTTCGCGGCGGAAACAAGGAGTATATGCAGTGCATTTAATAGGAAAATCAGTTGTTTTAAGAATAACATCACGAAACATATTTGTGAGTGGAACTTCGGCTGTTGGAATAAGATATAAATTATCTCCAGTAACATGATACATTTGTCCCTCTTTATCAGGCAATTGCCCTGTTCCAAATCCAGATGCTTCATTTACCAAAATAGGAGGCATATATTCTGTATATCCTGCTTCATCTGCTTTGTCAAGAAAAAAACTAATAAGAGCACGTTGTAATTTTGCTCCTTGTTTTACATATACAGGAAAGCCCGCACCGGTTAATTTATTTCCTAATTCAAAATTTACAATACCATATTGTTCAGCAAGTTCCCAATGTGGTTTTTTATGATCAAGCGTGGGAATAGTGCCATGTTCAGAAACAATTTCGTTGTGGTCGGCATGTGTACCTTTTGGCACTGAAGAATGAGGAGTGTTTGGAAGTTTAACAATTTCAACTTGCAAGTCGTTTTCTGCTATTTCAAATTGACTTTCGAGTGTTTTAATTTCATTTTTTAGAAGTGTTGTTTTGTCTTTTGCAGCATTTGCTTCTTGAATTTGATTGTTTTTAAACAGAACACCAATTTCTTTCGAAAGTGAATTCATTTCTGCTTGCTTGTTGTTTAAATTACTTTGAATAGATTTTCGTAATTCATCAATTTCTATGATACGTTCAACAATGGCAGTTGCGTCAAAATTTTTAATTGCTAATTGAGCAATAACTTCGTTTTTTTGTTCGCGAATTTTTTGAAGGGTTATCATGATCTAAAAAAATCAAATTAAAAAAAAACTCCTGAATATAGTATCCATTTTTGGACATATATCAGGAGTAATATATTGTACAAATTATTGTATTACGCTTCTGTAGGTATTACAGAAACATACGATTTATTATTAGATTTCTTTTGAAATGCAACAAGACCATCGGTAAGAGCAAATAAAGTGTGATCTCTACCCACACCTACATTTTTACCAGGATTATGTACAGTGCCTCTTTGTCTTACAATAATATTTCCTGCTTTTACTGTTTGTCCGCCAAAAAGTTTTACACCAAGTCGTTTGCTTTCCGAATCTCTACCGTTCTTTGAACTACCGGCTCCTTTTTTATGTGCCATTGTATATTATTTTAATAGTTTATGCTGTAATCTCTTCTATTTGAATTTGAGTTAAACTTGGTCGGAACCCGTTTTTTACTCTATATCCTTTTCGTCGTTTCTTTTTGAAAATGATAACTTTATCACCTTTAAGATGCGATATTATTTTTGCTGTTACTTTTGCTCCTTTTACTTGTGGAGTACCAATATTTACTTTTTTATCGGTTTGAACTAAAAGTACTGATTCAAAATCAACAGATTCTCCTTCTTGATTTTGAAGGCGATTTACAAAAATCGTATCGTTTTTTGAAACTTTAAATTGCTGTCCTGCTATATCTACTATTGCGTACATTATTATTATATTTTTTTGTCCGAAAAAATGGACTGCAAATGTATAAAACTTTATAGAAATGCCAAATATTTTTTAAAAGAAATTTTAATTTATTATTATTTTTCAACAAAATCTTTTTATTAAAATTATAGGTGCTCATAAAAACTGTACTATCTTTGTAATGTAAAAAATAAAATATATGAACCGATTTGTTACTATTATTGCATTAACATCTATGCTTAGTTTTTTTGCATGCAATGAAAAATATAGAGAACATGTTGTTTCGTTGCACCCGAATAATGCACCTGCCTTAATTCATTATTTTTTAGAAGATGATTCAACAAATACTCCTGTAAAAGTTGTTCGCTTTTATATTAATAGTGAAAAACGCGAAGAATATTATATGAAAGATGATAAACGTCATGGACGTTGTACAATATGGCATGTAAACGGTAAAAAAAAGACCATATGTAATTATTTCGAAGATATGTATGATGGCGAATATGCCGAATGGTTTGATGACGGAAATAAAAATTACGAAGGCTTTTTTAATAAAGGAAATGCAAGCGGTACATGGAGATTCTATAATCGAGATGGCTCATTGCAATCGGAAACAATTTATGATTAATGGGAATAATACAAGAAGAACAAAGCATACAAGATGCAGTGCTTGACATTGCAAAACGCATGGTTATAGCTGCACGAACAGCTCCTAAAGGTAGGGGAGTATCCACCCTGCATTCATGTATAATATGGGGAGGAGACATTCATCCTATTATTGCTAAAATGGAGCAAATGTCAACTGAATTTAATCTTCCTTCATTTGCACGTGATGCAAAAAACATTGAAGTTTCAGATGCTCTTGTGCTTTTTGGAACTGAAATTCAACCTATTATGCTGCAAAAATGCGGAATGTGTGGATTTGAAAATTGCCAAGAAAAAATGCAACACCCCAAAATACCTTGTGTTTTTAATACGGGAGATTTGGGTATAGCAATTGGTTCTGCAGTAAGCGTAGCTATGGACAACAGAATAGATAACCGTATAATGTACTCTGTGGGACAGGCTGTTAAGGAATTAGGATTGTTTCCAAAAGAGGTTGCTATTATATATGGAATACCTTTAAAAGCAAGTTCTAAAAATATTTTTTTTGATAGAAGCTAAAATAATTTTTTTTGATATTAAAAAGTATTATTTTTGCAACTCAAATATTATATGGTGGATGTAGCTCAGTTGGTTAGAGTACTAGATTGTGGTTCTAGGGGTCGCCGGTTCAAGCCCGGTCTTCCACCCTTTAAAAGTCGTAGAAATACGGCTTTTTTTGTATCAAATTAAAACGAGAATACTATCCTGTTTTTATTAAACAGCGTTTGTTCTAAATTTGTAATTTCCACGAATTAAGAATACTTTTGACTATAAATTTTATATCATTTTATAATGCAAACAGTGCGTATTTACAACACAATAACTCGAAAAAAAGAAGATTTTATTCCTATTAACCCTCCACATGTTGGTATGTATGTTTGTGGTCCAACTGTTTATGGAGAAGCGCATCTTGGTCATGCACGTCCGTCTATTACATTTGACATTTTGTTTCGTTTACTCAATCATATTGGCTATTCGGTGCGATATGTAAGAAATATTACCGATGTGGGACATTTAGAAAATGATGCTGATGATGGTGAAGATAAAATTGCAAAAAAAGCACGTCTTGACCAAGTAGAACCTATGGAAATTGTGCAACAATATACGCTCAATTATCATGAATGTATGAGATTTTTGAATGTGTTGCCGCCAAGTATCGAACCTCGTGCATCGGGACACATTATTGAACAACAAGAATATGTGCAGCGAATTTTAGATGCTGGATTTGCGTATGAATCAAATGGTTCAGTGTATTTTGATGTTGAAAAATATAATAAATCTCATAATTATGGCATGCTTTCGGGGCGAAATATTGAGGACATGCTTTCTAATACTCGTTCTTTAGATGGGCAAGATGAAAAACATGGTCCGCTGGATTTTGCATTATGGAAAAAGGCAAAACCCGAACATATAATGCAATGGAATTCAAAATGGAGTAAAGGATTTCCCGGTTGGCATCTTGAATGTTCGGCAATGGGAGAAAAATATTTAGGAAAAGAATTTGATATTCACGGAGGCGGAATGGATCTTATGTTTCCACATCATGAATGTGAAATAGCTCAATCTACTGCTGCAAACGGCTCTTCGGCTGTGCGATATTGGATACATAATAATATGATTACCATTAACGGACAAAAAATGGGTAAATCGTTAGGTAATTTTATTACACTGCAAGAACTTTTTACGGGTAAACATGAGCTTTTGCAACAAGCATACGACCCTATGACTATTCGTTTTTTTATTTTGCAGGCTCATTATAGAAGTACACTCGATTTTTCAAATGAAGCATTGCAATCAGCAGAAAAAGGCATGCAGCGTTTGTTTGCTGGATTTAATACAATTTTAGAATTGCCCACACATGACACTTCAACGTTTGATGTGCAAAATCTTAAAAATGCTTGTTACGAAGCATTGTTAGACGATTTGAATACACCTATTCTTATTTCTCATTTGTTTGTGGCACTTAAAAGTATTCAAAATATTGCCGCAGGCACACTCACTATTACCGAACATGATAAAAAGGAATTGCACTCACTGTTTTCTGTATTTTTATGCGATTTATTAGGATTATTACCTCCTGAAGCAAAATCAGAGGAACATACAGAACTGCTTAATGCTACAATTTCTATGTTGTTAGATGAACGTGTTGAAGCAAAACAAAATAAAAACTTTGCAAAATCTGATGCAATTCGCGATAAACTCACACAACTTGGAGTGCGTATTAAAGATTTAAAAGATGGATACGAATTTGAAATTCAATAAGTGTTGAATAAAAGCGTATCTATTTTTCGTTATTTTTTTTCGCAATTTCATTCCACACCAACGCACTTGCTCCAAGAACTGCGGCATTTTCGTTGAGTAAACCACTTTGTGTAATAGTAATTTTATTTTTAAATATTGGCAATAAATTTTCTTCCATTGCTCGTTTGGTAGGTGCAATAATAATATCTCCTGCTTTGGCAACACCTCCAAATAAAAATATATGCGAAGGACTCGTATGACACACCAAGTCGGCTAATTTCATACCTAATATTTTACCAGTATATTCATAACATTCTTTTGCCAACTCGTCGCCCTCTTTTAGTGCTTTTTCAATTTCAAGTGCTGTCATTTTGTTATAAGGAATATCGCGCAATCGTGAAGGTTTGTTAGAATTGCATAGAATTTCGGACATAGTACGCACAATTGCCGTAGCAGATGCATACGTTTCAAGACATCCTTTTTTTCCACATCCGCATTCTCTTCCATTAGGAAATACCGTAGTGTGTCCCACTTCGCCAGCAAATCCATCATGTCCATATAGCAAATCGCCATTAACCACAATACCGCTTCCAAGCCCAGTTCCAAGCGTAATAACAACAAAATCTGTAATGCCTTTTGCTGCACCATATATCATTTCGCCCATTGCGGCAGCATTTGCATCGTTGGTAATAGCAATTGTAACATCAGGAAAATATGCAGCTAAATCATTACAAAAATGCACCGTGCCCTTCCATCGTAAATTTGGAGCTTCTTCAATAGTGCCTTTATGGTAATTTGCATTTGGAGCACCAATTCCAATACCACATAATTTCCATTCGGGATGAGCAGCTAATTCTGCCAAAATAATATCGTTAATGGTATGTAAATAATCGGCACAATCAGCATATTGTGTAGTAGATGCTGATTTTTCTACCATACATGTTCCGTCTTTTGACACAAAACCTATAACCGTATTGGTTCCTCCAATATCAATTCCAATTGCAATTTCCATACACTGTGTTTTTTTTGAAAACAAATATAAAAAAAACCTGTAATATCTGAAAATTACTATACTTTGTTTATGAATTTTTATTTCAAAGCATCATTATTTCTAAAAAAATGAAATGTTTTATATCTTTATCATAAATTTACACTAAAAACTTTGTGTGTGTTCTATGAAAAATAAATCCCCTCAATCAGACCAAATAGCCCGTATTCAACAAGAATTAGAGAATGTGCAACAGGCATATATACAATTGCAAGAGCGATATAGAGAAGCACAGGAAACCATAAAAGAACTTTCAAAAACAAAAGGAGATTCATTTACAAGCGGAACGGCTCATACCAAACGCTTTAAAATGGTTACGGTGTTATATGCAAATATTATTGGATTTCAAGAATTAGAGCATGTAGATGATGCTCAGGCTCTTATTGATGATTTAGATTCTCTTTTTTTTGAAATTGACACAATTGTTGAGCGATTTAATATAAAAAAAATAAAATCCTTAGGCGATACCTATATGTGTGCTGGCGGTATGCCTAAAAAAAACCGTACAAATCCTATAGAAATGGTGCTGGCTGCTATGGAAATTGTGGACGTATTGGCACAAAAACAGAAAAAAGAGGGAAAAATCTGGAATATTTCACTTGGCATACATACCGGCCCGGTGCAAGCCACAATTAGCGGCAAAAATAAAAATGTGTATGAACTTAAAGGCGATGCGGTGAATATTGCTTCGCGTATTGAATCATATTCGCAAGCCGGAAAAATTGTGATTTCTGAAACAACACATGAATTTGTTCGCGATTATTTTATTTGCGATAAAATTGGGGGACTTCCTGTTAAATATACGGGTGTAATTAGCATGTTTGAACTTATTGGATTTAAACCAAAATTTAGCGATGATGATTTGTTGCGAATACCGAATCAACGATTTTATACTCGTTTTGGACATGTGCGTTTTCATGATTTAGAAGAATATATTCTTAACAGACTCGAAAAGGAATTGCCGCAGTATTTATATTATCATAATGTAAAACACACTATGGACGTACTTATTGGTGTTGAGGTAATTGGCACTGCCGAAAAAGTGTCTGATGCGGAGTTGCTGCTTTTAAAAACAGCGGCTTTGTTTCACGACATGGGGCAAATTGTACAATCAAAAGGACATGAGGATATTAGCTGCAAATTTGCAAGAGAAATACTTCCACATTATGCTTATTTGCCTAATCAAATTGATGAAATTTGTGATATTATAATGGCTACGCAATTACCTCCGAATCCGAAAAATATTTTGCAAAAAATCATGTGCGATGCAGATTTAGATTATTTAGGTCGTCCCGATTTTATTCCAGTATCCGATACATTATACGAAGAATTGAAACATCAAAATTTGATTGAAAATAAAGACGACTGGAGTGCATTGCAAATAAAATTTATTAGCGGACATCAGTATTTCACCGATTTTGCAAAACAAAACAGAGAAGTTAATAAACAACGTCAAATAGAGCGATTACAAAAACTTACTTCGGGAGGACGTTAATAAAATTAAGTAAATTAGACAAATCAATGATTTTGACGATTAAATGAAAGCCATGAAAAACATTAAATCAGCATCTAACAAAATGTTAAACTCCATCAAAAACTTGTTTTTCTGTGGTAAGTATTTATATTATGTAGTATAAACTCTAATATTGCACCTACGAATTAAGGTAATTGGAGTTTCTTTTATGGAAGTATTTTAACTAAAGATAATACACCCTCCAGGCTTACTTCGGTAGCACACTTGGGGGGTTTTCTCTTTTATAAATTTATGGAAATATGAGTAAAAGAGTTTACAATAAACAGCCAAAGACCTTTCAAGAACAATTGCAACAGCTCAAAGACCGTAATCTTATTGTAGAAGATGAAGCGAGAAGCTTAGAATATCTTTCGCAAATTAGTTACTACCGTTTTAAGTGCATATTTTTTACCCTATCAACAAACTAAAGATTGGTTCGATGAGGGGACTACTTTTTTTTTGCGAAAATGCTTAATCGAAGAACTTTATCTGCTATTTCAGAATGTAAGTCGTCATCGTGTAATTTAATACGGCTATTGTTCATAGAATTAAAAGCCGTAGCAAACAAACTTTTACCAAAGCCATTTGGTGCAACCAAAATGCTTGGTTTATTCGGGATAATGTTTAATTCAAATTTTCTTTGACTAATACCCTTTATGTTTTCAATTTCGATTACTTTCAGTTTATTGTATTTGAAAATAGTTTTACAAAAATCCCATTCATTTCTTCCAACAAATTTGCATTTGCTTTCCCCGGCAATTCAGTTTTTCTATATTCAAAGTACAAATTCAAAATTTGTTCTTCATCTTTCTTGCTGATTTTATCAAGGTCAACCATTAGAGATTTGTTGATGTCATTCGGCTCAAATTTATTCAAGCCATTACCATATTCTCTGCGGTTGTCGTTAAAAATTTCTTTTGAAATGTCTGTTAGGAGATAGGCAAACAATAAATCAACTTTCTGTACTGAAAATAGATTTAAATAAATACAATGAAAGGTTGTGAGGTTGCTAATGTTTGCTTCATTGCGAATAAAACGCAGTCCATTACGATTGAAAACTGAAACCCAAATTGGCGATGGCGGTCGTTTTTCCAAAGCATACCAAGGATTACGACTTGCGGTCAAATATCTTTTGTTGATTTCTTCTGCTTCGCCTTTTAAAATGTATTTTGATAACGCTTCGTATTGTTTGGTTGCCTGCCTGTTCGGCTGACAGGCGTTAAACAAGAAAATATTTTTGTCTTGTCGTTTTAATTCTTCAAAATTTTCTTTCGTGAAGAAAGAGCTGTTTACATCTATTGACTTTGTAATACAAGGCAACAAAAATTTATCATCAATCTCGTATTGCTTTGCTTTGGATGAATTGAATGTAAAATATTCGTTTGCACCTGTGGCAATGCCTCGCACAACTTTTCCATAAGTAGAAAATGGAACAAGATTTTTAAAGCGTGTTGCGTTTTGTTTTTGATAATACGCACGCCATTTTATTTCGGGATTGAGTTCGGAAAATGAAAAAGATTTTTTGGCTTCGTTTTTTGGATAAGATTGAATTTTTGTTTGCAAAGATTGTAATTCGTCAAGCGATTTTACATTGATAAATTCAACTTCCGATTTTTCGTTATCGTTTGCAAACAATAGGATAGAAGCGGTTGTTAGAGCATCATCAAAAACGTTTTCTTCAAAGTCAAAAACGATGATGTAACGCAATAATTTATTTTCAATCAAATACAATTTTACCAATTTGCCGTAATCAGAATTTAAAAATTCCGAAGGAATGATGTAAGCGGAACGCCCATTTTTGTTTAATTGGTAAGCCGATTTGAGTAAAAACAGCGTATATAAATTTGTAAAACCGTTTAACTTTAATCCTAAATTCTCTTCAATTTCATTCAGAACGGTTTTGTTGTCGTAGTCGTGAAATTTGAAATAAGGAGGATTGCAAATAATACCGTCATAATGATTGCCCCAATCATTAAACATATAATCTTTTAAGAGAACAGAAATATTTTTTTCATGTTTAAAAATGGCGTTTGCTTCTTGCAAAATTGTTTCGTCAATCTCAAAACCTTTGATAAAACAATCTGCATTTTTTTGTCGGATTGCTCTTGTAAAAATTCCCAAACCAAAGGCAGGGTCTAATACTGTTTTAAGTTCTTTGTTTCCCAAAATCCACTTTGACATAAATTCGGCAACAACAAAAGGCGTAAAAAATTGTGCGAATTTTTTACGATGCTCCAACGAAACCGTTTGAGCATATTCCTTTTCAGGTTCATTCCCGATTATTTCAATCTTGGTAGTAAGCATTAAAAATCGTTTTGTTGTATTCCTAAAATTTCACGCAAATTATTTACGTCCAAATAAGCTGTTCCGCCTTCAAACGTTACATAAAACAAAAGTCGTCCTCTGCTCATTTCTTTTCGAACGCTTTTGTGTTCGGGTTCATCAACTTTGTAAGCAATTTGAACTCCGCTTTTAGAATTGATTTTGATTGTAGTTTTGTTCTGATTTTTGGTATCTGTTTCCACCGAAAAGATTACACCTTCATTGTCGGGGTCAGAAATGATTTGCAGAATTTGTTCAAATGAAATTCCATAAACCTTGTCAAAGAAAACTTGAAAATAAAAATGTGGAACATTGAAAGTTTCAATCCATTTGTAAACAACTTTAATGTCTTCAACTTTTGGTGTGATAGATAAATAATCTCGCTTTTGTATTTCTTTTATCGCATCTTTTAAGATTTTAAATTGTTGTGAAAGTTCTACTAATCTTTCAGAGGAACTCCAACTTGGCCTTCTAAAATCACTTGCACTTAATGTATCTGTTGTGATTGATTTTAACAAAGTAATGTATTTACTTCTTGTTGGGTGTTCTAACAATTCAGAATATTCTGATAGAATTTTATCTCTTGTTTGTAAAGCAAGTTGTGAAAACTTTTCTGTGCGAATTTGCATTGCTTCTTCATAGCGGTCAATGAGAAAAGCACTTGAACGAACTTCAATTCCTGCAACAGCTTTTTTAACGTAATCTGTAATTGTGTTGTGTGGAACTTGACTAATATCGTAGCCTAATTGCTCATTAAAATCGGATTTTTTAAAAATCAACAAATCGGGTCTTTTACCGATTGTATCTAATTCGTTTTGAAATTCTTGATAGAAGTTGTCAAAGCCCTCATCACCTGCAATTAAGTCGTCCGATTTACCATATTTTACAGCAACAAAGTTTTTTGAAGTTTCGTTAATTGCTCTTGTTACGAGGTTTTCAGCCCAATCTCCTTGTTCTTTGTTTGTAATAAAGTTTGATGATGCTTGTGTTGGGGTTCTTGCCAAATCTCGTGGCAAAGAAAAGTCCACCAAACTTATTGGAACATTTTTAGTTAATTCTCTTATTCGCTCGTAATAATTCATTTCTTCGATTTTAAATATTCTATTTTCATTTCAACGACTTTCAAAGTGTCCAAGTCGGCCTCTTCTTCTAACATTTTATATGCGATTTGGTCGCTGATAAATTCTTTAAGCAACTCTTTTTCATCCAATTTGAAAAACTTTGCAATCAGTTTGATTTGTTCTTTGGTCGGTTGTCTGTCGTTGCGTTCAATCTTGCCAAGCAAAGATGTGTCAATACCGATTTGCTCCGCCACTTCACGAAGTGAAAGCGTTTTTTCTTCCCTAAGCAAGCGAATTTGTTCGCCAAATGTTGCTATTGTTTTATTCATCTGTCAAGGACAATGTTTGTCCAAAGGTAATAATATTTTTGAATTAAGGACAAAAAATGTCCCTGAAAGTTTTTAACAAATAGCAACCTCCTTAAAATCATAAGATTATACGCAAAAAAAATATTGCATTATACGGCAGTGTATTTTTCGCCAAATAATTGGCATTTTACTTTGTGCCACAAGCTGCGGCACAATTACAAAAATTTACTTTGCAAAAAATTTTAAAAACTCTAAAAAAAACATGACTTTTGTAGATTCTAAATAATGAATGATTTTTTGAATATTTTTTGTTCAAAAAATGGAATGATTACAAAATATAGATGAATAAAAAACTTCTTTTAGGTGCAGAGGCGGTTGCTGTGGCAGCAATTGATGCAGGTATTTCGGGCGTGTATGCCTATCCGGGAACGCCCTCTACGGAAATTACAACGTATATACAAAATTCAGCAGAGGCTCGCGAAAAAAATATTCATTCTCGCTGGTCGGCTAATGAAAAAACTGCCTACGAGGCTGCTTTGGGTATGTCGTATTCGGGCAAACGAGCTTTAATTTGCATGAAGCATGTGGGGCTTAATGTGGCTGCCGATGCGTTTATAAATTCTGCTATAACTGGTTGCAATGGCGGTATGGTGCTGCTTGTGGCAGACGACCCTTCGATGCACTCTTCACAAAATGAGCAAGACACCCGAATGTATGGCAAGTTTGCATATCTTCCGCTGCTTGAGCCTTCTAATCAGCAGGAATTGTATGATGCGGTGAAATATGCCTTCGATTTTTCCGAAAAAATTTCACTCCCAATTATAGTGCGTGTTACTACACGTTTATCGCATTCGCGTGCGGTGGTGGTGCAATCCGACAAACGTCCGCAAAATGCTTTAAACCCTTCAACTCAGGAAAATTCGTGGATTTTATTGCCCGCCAATGCTCGTAAAAATTATGCTAATTTACTTGAAAAACAAACACAATTGCTCGAAGAATCGGAGCAATCATTTTTAAATAAATCTATTCAAGGTTCGGGCAATATTGGCGTTATAGCATTTGGTATAGCATATAATTATGCTATGGAAATTAAAACTACTCATGCTCTTGATTGTGGCGTTTTAAAAATATCGCACTACCCGCTGCCGCTTAAAACTATAGAAGCGTTTGTTAAAAACTATAAAACTATAGTGATAGCCGAAGAGGGGTATCCCATATACGAAGAATTACTTCCTGCATACTTTCCGCATACTACATTTGTTGGTAGGCTCACAGGAGCTTTGCCACGCATGGGAGAGCTTAATCCAAAGTTGCTTGGCGAATCGTTGGGAATTACATTGCCCGTGCACCACGCTTCTTCAGATATTGTAGTGCCTCGCCCTCCACAGCTTTGCCAAGGCTGCGGACACAGAGATTTGTTTGAAGAATTAAATCATATACTCGAAAAATATGAACATAAGCATGTGTTTTCAGATATTGGTTGCTACACCTTAGGAGCTTTGCCGCCATTTAATACTATTAGCACCTGTGTAGATATGGGTGCATCTATAACTATGGCAAAAGGAGCGGCAGATGCGGGGCTGCATCCTGCAATATGTGTAATTGGCGATTCTACCTTTACTCATTCGGGCATGACTGGTTTGCTTGATGCGGTAAATGATGAAAGTAACATAACTATCATAATATCAGATAATTCTACAACTGCAATGACTGGCGGACAAGATTCTTCGGGCACAGGAAAATTATACGATATTTGTAAGGGAATTGGCGTTCAGCCCGAACACATTCATTTGGTAGTGCCTATAAAAAAGAATAGAGAACATAATATTCGTATATTGTCGCAAGAGATTGAATATAAAGGAGTATCGGTAATTATTTCGCAACGAGAATGTGTGCAAGTTGCTATTCGGAATCAAAAAAAATCATAACTATTTATGCAAAAAAATTATATTATAGCCGGTGTAGGCGGACAAGGAATACTAAGCATGGCTGCTATTATAGATGTAACGGCTATGAATAGCGGTTTGTATGTAAAACAAGCTGAGGTGCACGGCATGAGCCAACGTGGCGGCTCTGTAGAAGCACATTTAAGAATATCGGATTCTGAAATTTTTTCTGATATAATTCCGCTTGGCGAAGCTGATTGCATAATTGCAACCGAACCAATGGAAGCATTGCGATATATCCCATTTTTAAAAGAACATGGTACTATAATTACTGCAAGTAAATCTTTAATTAACTGTGCTAACTATCCTGATAAAGAGGTGTTAGATAAAGAATTGCAAAACAAAATTCATTGTATAACTATAGATGCTGATGCTATTGCACTTTCATGTGGTAGTATAAAAACAAGTAATATTGTAATACTTGGAGCTGCTTCACATTATTTAGGTATAGAAGAAGATCAATATATACAAGCAATTGAAACCTTATTTGCATCAAAAGGAGCAGATATAGTGAGCATGAATATATGTGCATTTTCTAAAGGGCGTGAATATAAGAATTAATACAACATTATGATTTGGGATAGAAAAATAGAATGTGCGAGTAGAGATGAAATGCACAAAATTCAAAGTACAAGGCTCAATGCAATGGTGGAGCGGATATATAAACATGTGCCGTTCTATACCAAAAAGTTAGATGAAAAAGGTATAAAACCAGGCGATATTACTGATGTTTCTCAATTACAATATTTGCCTTTTACCGAAAAAAACGATTTGCGAGATAATTATCCTTTTGGGCTTTTTACTGTGCCGCAAGAGGAAATTGTACGCATACATGCTTCCAGCGGAACCACCGGAAAACCTACTGTGGTGGGTTATACAAAACACGATATTGATATATGGACAGAAGTGGTGGCACGTTCATTAACAATGGCACATATTGGTAAACACGATATTTTACAAATTGCCTATGGATATGGATTATTTACTGGTGGATTAGGATTACATTATGGTGCCGAACGAGTTGGAGCATCGGTTATTCCAATTTCGGGAGGAAATACTGCAAAACAAATTACATTGCTCGAAGATTTTAAATCTACCGTACTTGCCTGCACTCCTTCGTATGCTGCATATTTGGGCGAAGCTATTAAAAAGAATCAAATAAATCCTAAGCATATTGCCCTAAAAACGGGGGTTTTTGGTGCAGAACCATGGACTGAAGAATTACGCAACGAAATACAGCAACTGCTTTCTATAGAGGCTTTTGATATATACGGATTGAGCGAAGTTATTGGTCCTGGTGTGTCTATGGAATGTAAACACCACTGCGGAAATCATATATTCGAAGACCATTTTATACCCGAAATTATTGACCCCGAAACATTAGAAGTGCTGCCTTATGGCGAAATTGGCGAATTAGTATTTACCCCCGTTTCTAAAGAAGCAATGCCGCTACTCCGCTACCGCACACGCGATTTAACTCGCTTACATGCAGAAACTTGTGCCTGCGGACGAACATTAGTGCGTATGGAAAAATGTTTAGGACGCTCTGACGATATGCTTATTATTAGAGGAGTAAATGTGTTTCCGTCTCAAATTGAATCTATTTTACTTGAAATACCAGAAACATCACCGCATTATTTACTAATTGTGTCGCGCGAAAAAAATCTCGACTCGCTCGAAATACAAGTAGAAATAGCCGAAGCATATTGGTCGGACGAAATTAAAGATTTAGAAAATATTCGTAAAAAAATAAGCAATGCTGTGTCGAGCATTTTAGGTTTAACTGCAAGTATAAAAATAGTTGAACCACAAAGCATTGCACGCTCCGAAGGGAAAGCAAAACGAGTGATAGATAATAGAAAAATATAGGAGATACAAATATGATTATTAAGCAAATATCAGTCTTTTTAGAAGACAAATCGGGGCGACTGACCCAAATAACAAAAATTTTAGCCCAACACGATATAAATATAACCGCTCTTAGCATTGCAGATGCTACAGATTATGGCATAATTCGTATGATTGTAGGCAGACCCGAATTGGCACAAAAAGTATTGAAAGAACAAGGAATTGCCGTGCAACTTACTGAAGTAGCATGTATGGTAATCCCAAATAAACCAGGCGGATTGCATGCTGCCTTGCAAATTTTAACCGACCACAACATAAATATAGATTATTTATATGCATTTGCCGATGGCAATAAAGCTTCGGTAGTAATTCGTTCAGCATCAATTACGGAAGCAATATCTGTACTACAAAAAAATAAAATGAAGCTCTTGCAAACAAGTGATGTGTATCAGATTTAACGCATTAATCCTTTCGCAAAAATTGAAGGCAATTGAATAGGAATGTGGATTTAACTCATTCCTTAAAAATAATAAATGAAAAAGTTATTTTTAATCATATCATTTTTGTTTTTATTAATTGATGCACATGCAGTTATTTCAAGACTTTGGTCAGTAAATTATTCTTTTCAATACCAATCAACTTCTAATTTCAGTAATGGCATTGAATTAACTATACATAAAACAGGCGGGTATGCCATAATACGTAAATATTATAAACATACTGCTCATTTTGGAGAAATTAACAATAATTATATTCTCATTTACAACTTTTCCAAAAGTATTTTTACAAAACCAGGAAATTCACCAAAAAAATTTCATTTACACCTTTTGCGACAACATATAGAAAAATCTTGGGGATTAAATTGTTAAACCCTACAATTGGATTTAGCAATATTTATACATTAAAAGAAAAAAAACATTCGTTTGCTCCTCAAGTCGGAATAAGTAATAATTTTAGTATTAGAGGGAGAGCGGTTGGCATTGATATTAAGTATGGTTATTATCTGAATAAGCAAATAAATAATCATCATCATATTCAAATCAATACATATATTAGAATTTTAAGACTAAATTATCCAAAAAAAATAATTATATAAATATTTGATAATTATTTATGTTTGCTAACGTCACCTATGATTATCACTGAAAAAGAGCTATGTTTGAGCGGTTTAGCACAACTGCTACAGTTGTACGTCCACTATCATACGTTCATTATTCTTGAGAGAATAAATATCATCAAGATTTGTATGTATTTTACCAAATACATTTACTGCACTTATAGGATTTTGTCCCCAAAAAACACAAAAACACTTGCCTTGGGGCCAATATGCTAACCCGCCAATAGGAACTGTTTCGCTGGCATCTTGTTCAAGAGGGTGAAAAACAGGTATTTCAAAATATGCTTCATTACCCCAAAGTTGCACATTTCCTGTAAAGGGCAAAGCTTTGTAAATAGCGTGTGCAGTGCTTGTGTCGAATAAAGATGCATACATTTTTTTAGAACCAAAAGAAAGAGTGATTTCCATATGTATTAGAATAAATTTTATGCGAAATATACATAAAAACATACGTATATGCCAGAATTTTCATATGTTGATTTTGTTACTTGTTAATAAAAAAATTATATCTCGAATATAAATATTAATCCTAATCCCTTCAAAAAAAGTATATTTGTACAAATCAAAAAACAGTGTAAAAAGTATATGTTTATTTAACATATCGTAAAAAAACAAATTATTATGTCAGCAGAATATACCGAAGACAGTATTAAAAGTCTTGATTGGAAAGAGCACATTCGTCGCCGTCCTGGTATGTATATCGGAAAAATAGGCGATGGGTCTGCAAGTGATGACGGTATTTATCTCCTTTTTAAAGAATCATTAGATAATTCAATAGATGAATTTATGATGGGATACGGTAAAAAAATTGATATTCAAATTACCGAACATACTGTTTCTGTCCGTGATTACGGACGAGGAATTCCTCTTGGAAAACTTTTAGATGTAACTTCTAAAATGAATACAGGTGGAAAATATGATACAGGAGCATTTAAAAAATCAGTGGGTTTAAATGGAGTTGGACTTAAAGCTGTAAATGCCCTTTCAGAAAAACTATTTATTCAATCATTTCGCGATAATCAAGTAAAATCTATTGAATATGCTACAGGTGATGTGGTACAGGATTATCCTATTGAGGCAAGTGATGAACCAAATGGTGTGTATATAAAATTTCGTCCTGATAAAGAAGTTTTTACTCATTTTGCGTATCGCTTGGTGTATGTAGAAGAAATGATTAAAAATTATACCTATCTTAATGCAGGTTTGATTATAAATTTGAATGGAAAGCGATTTGTTTCAAAAAATGGATTGTTAGATTTATTACAAGAAAATTTAGATAATCACCCTTTATATGAACCAATTCATTTGCATAGTACTGATATTGAAGTTGCAATTACGCACGAACGTAGATACGGTGATGTGTATTTTTCGTTTGTAAACGGACAAAATACTGTGCAGGGAGGAACGCACTTAAATGCATTTAAAGAGGCATACGTTAAAACAATACGTGAATTTTATAATAAAAATTTTGATGCTTCTGATATTCGTCAAAGTATTGCCGCTGCTATTAGTATAAAAGTAGAAGAACCTGTTTTTGAATCACAAACTAAAACAAAACTTGGCTCAAAAGATATGGGACCAAAAGGTCCATCGGTTACAAAATTTATTACCGATTTTTTAAAAGAAAGTTTAGATAATTTTTTGCATAAAAATCCTGATGTTGCCGAAATATTATTAAAGAAAATTCAAGAATCAGAACGAGAACGAAGAGCCATATCGGGCATACAGAAAAAAGCACGAGAAATGGCAAAAAAAGCAAGTCTTCATAATAAAAAATTGCGAGATTGCCGTGTTCACTATAATTCTAATCACGAATTGCGAAACGAAACAAGCATTTTTATTACCGAGGGCGATTCGGCAAGTGGCTCTATTACAAAATCGAGAAATGCAACTACGCAAGCGGTGTTTAGTCTTCGTGGTAAACCGCTTAACACATACGGACTTACAAAAAAAGTGGTGTACGAAAATGAAGAGTTTAATTTATTACAGGCAGCCTTAAATATTGAAGAGGATTTAGGAAATTTACGCTACAAAAGAGTTATTATTGCAACAGATGCTGATGTTGATGGCATGCACATTCGCTTGCTGCTTATTACGTTTTTCTTGAATTTTTTTCCTGACCTTATTCATAAAGGACATGTGTATATTTTACAAACACCATTGTTTCGAGTGAGAAATAAAAAAGAAACACGCTATTGTTATTCCGAAGAGGAGCGAATAGCTGCAATTAATGCATTAAAACCTAATCCAGAAATAACACGTTTTAAAGGTTTAGGTGAAATTTCGCCTGATGAATTTGCTAATTTTATAGGAAATGATATGCGTTTAGAACCTGTAAAAATTAATAAAGAACAAGCAACCTCAATAGAAGCACTTTTAAGCTACTATATGGGTAAAAACACTCCTGAACGTCAAGATTTTATAATTCAAAACTTGCGTATTGAAGAAGATGTTGAGGTTGAATAATAGTAGGTGTTTTTATTGATATATTTGCTGTAAATATTCTAATAATGTTCCACCACGAACATTTTTTGCAATAATTTTACCGTGTGCATCAATCAGTATTGTAAACGGAATACCAGTAACTTGAAATAGTTGACTATATTTTTTATCGCTGTCATGTGTGGTAGTCCAAGGGACAGGCTGTTCGGCAACAAATGTTTTCCAACGTGCTATATCATTATCTGTTGAAACAGAAAGAACATCAAATCCTTTTGTGTGATATTTTTCGTACGCATCTTTAATATGAGGAATTTCTTGTAAACAAGGTCTGCACCAAGTTGCCCAAAAAACTAATAGCACCGTTTTTCCTCTATACGAATCTAAAGACACCGAATTTCCATGTTCATCATTAAGCACTACTTGAGGAATTTGAGAACCTATTTGCAAATGTGTCATTTGATTGAGATTGGTATGAAAATTTTGCACCACAATATTATTTGGATACGCTTTCATGAGCGAGCTATCTATTAAAGCATAAATTTCAGGATGTTCTTTTATATCAACCATATCAATTAATGTAAGTGCAGAAAGAGATGAGGGATTGTTGCGTATAGTTGAAAGAATATACTGATTTTTTTCTTTTTCTAATGAATCAATTTCTTGCTTAAAAGCTATCTGTCTTTGATTCATTTGCTCTACATACGAAAGTAATACCTGATTGTTTTTTTGTATTAATTCAGCATCTTTTGGACCTTTTATGGTGTATGATTTTGATAAATCTTGATAATCAGCGGTAATTAACAAAGTTTCGTGAGGAGCTAAAATGCTGAGAATAAAATCTTGAGCAGTAAAATATATTTTAATAAAATTTGTACCGTTACTTGTATAAGAAAAAGAAAATTCCCCTTTTTTTGATACAGGAATTTTATGTTCCGAAGGATTTTGAGAACCAAATATTACAACAGTTAAAGAATCGTTACCATAATAATTTTTTATAGTTCCCGAAATTTTACTTTCTTGTGAATAAAGCTGAAAACTTATTATAACAGAAAGAAGAAAGGTAATATAATTTCGCATAATTTTGTCTTTTTATTTTAAACGGTGGAAATATACAAAAACATACAATATTTTAAAGAAATTTTTTCAACAAATGATTATGCTACGCATATAATTCATGAAAAACAACCTCCAGAATTTACTGTTATAGTTGCCCACAATCAAACAAAAGGTAGAGGACAGCTTGGAAATACGTGGCATAGCAAACAAGGCGAAAACCTTACTTTTTCAATTATTATATATCCACAACATATACTTGCACGCAAACAATTTATTATTTCAGAATGTATTTCTCTTGCTCTAAAGCATGTGATATCTCAATATTGCTCAAATGTTTCTATAAAATGGCCCAATGATATGTATGTTGAAAATAAAAAAATTGCAGGCATTCTTATTGAGCACACGCTTGTAGGTCAGCATATTAAATCATCGGTAATTGGAGTTGGACTTAATTGCAATCAAACCCAATTTCCTGATTATTTGCCAAATCCTACCTCATTGGCATTATGTTGTAATAAGCAGTTTCCTTTGCAAATTATATTACATGCGGTTTTAGCAGAATTTGAACGCTTATATAAGCAAACATTTACCAATAATTTTATTCATTCAGAATATAACCAATATATATATATGAAAAATAAACAATGTATATTTGAAGATGCTCATGGAACATTTGTGGGAATTATTCGAGATGTAAATCAACAAGGAATATTGACAATTGAAGATGAGCAAAAAAATATGCGTACATATGCATTTAAGCAAGTGGCTTTGCTAAAGAACAATAATAATAAATAGTTTTTTATATGTGTAATTTGTTAATTTTTATGTTTTTCGTGCAATTATTTCATCTAAATCATTAAATTTGTAAATTCATAAAAAAAGAAACGTATGGAAGATTCAGAAATACTTACAATTGAAACAGAAATGGAACATAAACCATCGGGTAAAAAAGGTGGTTCGAAAATATTTCATATACTATATATACTTATTATTCTTTTATTATTAGGAGGAGTAGGGTATATATATACCTTGTATGAAGAAAAAATTGAAGAAATTGCTGCTATAACAGAAACAGTATATCAGGTTAATGCTGAAAAAGATATATTAAACGCACAATTAGATTCTCTTGAGGCAGAAATAGCTATGTATATAGGTGAAAATGAAAAACTTGATTCTTTATTAATAGAAAAACAGCAAGAAATTGAAAAAATCCGTGTCGTTTTACGCTCTCAAAAAGCCGATATGCGTGTAGTGCAGGATTTGCGAGATAAAATAGCGGTGTTAGAACAAACATCAAAAAAATTAATTGATGAGAATATGTATCTTAAATATCGTGTTGATTCTCTTCAAACCATAACTGTTACAAAGCAGCAAAGGATTGACACAATGGAGGTTATAGATTTTCAAAAAACTCGACAATTAGAAGAACTTTCTGAAAAAGTTGAAATGGGTTCACAATTAAGAGTTGGTGATATGCAAATTACAACGTATAATCGCCGAGGAAAAATAATAACGCGTGCAAAACGTGTTCAGAGTTTTAAAATTACAGGAACAATGCTTAAAAACGTGCTTGCAGAATCAGGTAAAAAAACAACATATATTCGTATAACAGCCCCAAATGGTGTTGTGCTTTCAAAAGAATCGGCAAATCAATTCGAATACGATGGTAAATCAATTATGTTTACCGAACGGCGCGAAATTTCATATAATAATAAAGATGTGCATTTCGATGTATATTATAATGCCGAAAATGATGTTCTTGAGGCAGGCTCATATCACGTAGTTGTTTTTTGTGATGGAAAGGAAGTCGGAAAATCTGAAATTACACTTAATTAACCGGATGTTAAATATAAAACAAAGCCGGCTCTTCCAGTCGGCTTTTTTTATGTTATAACACAGTTGAAATCATTTAAAATAAGATATATATTTGTAAATTATTATTTATTTATTTTAAATGGAATCTGGCAAACAAGTTGGATTCCTTTTATTTTATACACATTTTAAAACTTGTATTGATATGTCGAAATTTTCGTATGTAACATTAGAAGGATTGCAAAAATTGCAAGAAGAGCTAACTCGTTTGACATCTGTTGAACGTCCCCGAATTTCTCAACAAATTGCTGAAGCACGCGATAAAGGTGATTTGTCTGAAAATGCTGAATACGATGCAGCTAAAGAAGCTCAAGGTTTATTGGAATTGCGTATTTCACGGCTTCAAGAAACAATTGCAAAATCACGTGTTATTGATGAATCAAAACTTGATACTTCAACCGTGCAAATACTATCGAAAGTAACAATTAAAAATAAAAAAAATAATGCCTCTATGGTATATACTATTGTAGCTGAATCTGAAGCTGATTTAAAAGCAGGTAAAATATCAATTAACACGCCTATCGCAAAAGGCTTATTAGGAAAAAAAGCAGGCGATGTTGTGGATATACAAGTGCCAGCAGGAATTATTCCGTTTGAAATTGTTAGCATAACACGATAAACTATGGCAAGTATTTTTACTCGAATTGTTCAAGGCGAAATTCCTGCATATGTTTTGGCAGAAACAGATGCGTTTATGTCATTTCTTGATGTAAATCCGCTTTGCATGGGGCATGCATTAGTGATTCCTAAGCAAGAAATTGATTATGTGTTTGATATGGAGGATTCTATGCTTGGAGAGATAATGGTGTTTTCAAAAAAAATTGCTCGTGCTATTGAAAAAACTGTCCCATGTAAACGTATAGGAATAGCGGTAATAGGATTGGAAGTGCCTCACTGTCATTTTCATTTAGTTCCGCTTAATACTATGAATGATATTAATTTTATGCAAGAAAAATTGTCCCCTTCACATGAAGAGTTTGTGGAAATGGCACAAAAAATCAAAGCAAATCTCATACTATAAATAACCAAAAGGATGTCAAAATACTATGATATCCTTTTTTTTGATAGAATAATGATTCATGTATATTTTCATAACTCAAATGTTCCTGAAAAATCATATGTATGTAAGGTTATTCTTTCTGAAATATTAGGGCAAACATACACGATTCATGCGGCAGAACAGTATTCAGATTATATGTTTGAATTTGAAAATGGTGCCAAAATTACCTTTCGTGATTCGTTTTTTTCTTTATATCCCGAACCGTATGCATATCTTTGTAAACAAGCGCTACCCAAATTGCCTCTTTTTTATACCGATTCTCAATGTCCTGACAAAATACCTGTTTTGTATGGAAAACCAACAGTCACGCAACAATCTGAGACATCTATAAAATGTGATATAGATATAATTGCTGCTGCTTTTTTTATGCTTTCTCGTTGGGAGGAATCGGTACTTAATACATATGATTCCGAAGGCAGATTTCTTGCAAAAGAAAGTTATGCATATATGTATGATTTACTGAAAAAACCAATTGTGCATATATATGCTGAGTTTTTTCGTGTGTTAGCACAACGAATGCAGGTAAAAATTCCTATTGTACATACGTTTAAAAAAACTATAACGCATGATATAGATTATTTTTTAAAATGGAATTCGCCTCTTGATGCTATTAAAACATGTGTTGGCGATATTGTAAAACGAAAATCGTTAAAACAGTGTTTTCATACAATTGCTTGTTTTGCATGCAAAAAAGACCCTTATGACACGTACTCTAAATTACTTGATTTAAGCGAAAAACATGGCTGCATTTCAAGATTTTATCTTTTATTTTCAAAGAAAAACAAACAACAATTTACATCAAAGTATGCACAAACAGTATTTTCAAATATTATAAAAAAAGGACATGAATTAGGTGTACATTATAATCATTATACCTTAGATGCAATTAACGAAATGAAACGCGACACCGAATATTTTGAACATGTTTTACAGCAAAAAGCAGTGTTTTCTCGGCAACATTTTCTTAGATTTCAGTATCCCGAAACATTTCAGGCACTTGCAATATGTGGTATACAACAAGATAGTAGCTTGTATTATAGAGAAATACTTGGATTTAGAACAGGCATGTGTATTCAACATTCGGTATTTGATATTCATTTGCGAACAGTTCTTACTATTCAAGAGCTTCCCTTACTTTGTATGGATGTAACTTTACGTAATTATCCAACCGTTACTCAAGCAGAATACGAATTACATGAGCTTTTACATACAACAAAACAATATCAAGGAAATTTTGTGTGTTTATGGCATAACTCTAGTTTTGATGAGTTTGAGTGGAAGCAGTATGAATATTTATATACTAAAATTCTTTCATTTTCGTAAAACCTATACAAAATGACTTTAAAAACGATTTTGTTTTTTGTCAATTCCTTTATGTATGAAAGTTTTTTGTATTAGCTTTTTTTATTACCATAATAACTTCTTATTTTTACAAAAATTTTAAAAATTACATTATGGACAAACAAAAACAAAATTTAATAATTATTGCTGTTATTATAGTTATTATCTTACTTCTTTTCGGCGGAAAAATGTTCTACAAATTAGGCGCTACCGAACGAGGCGTTATTTTCCGTCAGTTTACAACAGGTTTAGATAAAGACAATATTTTACAACCAGGATTCCATATTTTGGCACCTTGGAATGATTTATATGTGTATAATGTTGCTGAACAAAAAATTGAAGAATCAATGGACGTGTTAGATCGAAATGGGCTATCTGTTAATATTGATGTTACAGTGCGATTTTATCCTATGTACACAAGAGTTGGATATCTTTATGAATCATTTAAATTAGATTATGCAAACTTACTTGTAGCTCCTGAGGTGCGTTCCGCTGTTCGTCAGGTTGCAGGACGATACACTGCCGAAGAAATTTATTCTACAAAACGAGCAGAAGTAGAACAAACAATTATTGACGAATCAGGTAAAAAACTTGATCAAAATAATATTAATATGCGTGCTCTTCTTATTCGTTCTATTAACTTACCAACTAATATTCGGCAAGCTATTGAAGATAAATTAGTGCAAGAACAACAAGCTTTAGCGTATCAGTTCCGATTAGATAAAGAAAAAAGTGAAGCTGACCGAAAACGTATTGCAGCAGAAGGTGAAGCACGTGCAAACCAAATTATTAATAGTAGTTTGACTCCTGCATTATTACGCATGAGAGGTATTGAAGCAACCTTAAAATTAGGTGAATCTCAAAATGCAAAAACAGTTATTATTGGAGGAAGTGGTGATGGACTTCCGTTGATTTTAAATAATTAATTTTATATAAATCTTAAAATTTAAAAAGGCAATCAAAATCAAATGATTGCCTTTTTATTTTTATTAAAATCAAACACATACTATATAAAAAACAAATTTACATATGTGTATTTTATCGTAATCGAATAAATTGCGAACTACCTTCTTTCACCTCAAAACGTTTACTGATTGATTTTTCTGTATCAGTTTCGTTTTTTGCACGCCACACCACCACATATTTACCCGGTTGCAAAAAAAACGTTTCTTCATTATGAGTTAATTCCACCATTTCAACAACTAATTCTAAATCAGTATTTCTATCTATAAAAATTGAACCATATCCTGCTGGCGTAGGGCGAGTAAATGTAACTCTTCCGGAACGTGGTATAGTTAATTTAGTAATTTCACTTTGCCTTACTTTTACATCATAAAAAAATGTTCTGGGTAATGTAAGCACCTCTAAATCATACATACCCGTAATATATTTTACACATTCACCGGGTTTTTGTATGTGTAATGTTTCCATAGTTTTTGATTTTCTAACAATAGCTGGTGTTTCAAGAGAATTTGCTTGCCCCATTCGGTGGTTAATTTGAATATATCCTTGCGGTGCATCAATTTCTACAATTGTATGTTTCCCTGCTTCTAAATTAATGGTGTCAGAAAAAACAGGAGGTTTTGTGTGCACTTTTATACTATATGAAACTAAAGGATCAATAAAAAGAATATCGGGTTCTCCCGTTTGAATAAGCGTATGTACAAAATTATATTTTACAAAACCACTATGATTGTCATAAAATGTCATAGGAACATTTGTCTCTCGCGGTTTTTTATATGTATCCATTAAATAAATTTGCAAAGGAGTTGCTGTTAGTGCCGTTTGCATAGCATAATTTAAGATAGAATAAAATTCTTGTTCGCTGTGTGCACTATATACATTTCCTGCACAATTATATTCTTTTTCCCAATCAATTTCATTTCCAACACCAATAATAAATGGCTTTAAAATAGTTCCTTTTTTTTGTAATGCACGAGAAATTGCACAAGGGTCGCCATCACACGCTTCAACACCATCGGTTATAATAAACATAATATTTCTGTATGTTGAATCTTCTGGAAAATCTTCGGCACCGAACATAATTGAATTAGCAATAGGAGTAGTTCCTAAGGGAGCAGTTTCTAATATTTTTGAAATAATTTCGGCACTATTATTTGCCGAAAAAGGTACTTCTAAATGAGTGTCATCACAATTTTGAGGAGGAACAGGACTACGATTTCCAAAAATACGGAGTGCCAACTCTAAATTTGGTATTTTTGAGAGGCTGTCTATAAAAGGAATAAGAATTTTTTGTGCAGCTTGCATTCGTGTTTGTGTTTCCCAAATATTAGCCATACTGTTTGATGCGTCAAGTAAAAGAAGCACACGAGTGGGGGGAAGATGATTTTGTGTTTGAGCATAACTGAAACTTGGAATAAATACGCATAAAAAAACACAAATCCTTTGTAATAAAATTGCTTTCATTTTACAAATATAGAATATAGTTTTTGAAAATCATATATGTAACAAATAGTGAAATATGTAAAAAGCATATAAAATCGGCACTTTTTATGTATTTTTGAAAAAAAATATATGAAAGAAATTCAAGAAAACGAACGTGGTTTGTTTGAGCATTTTAAATTTATTGCTGATAAAGGACAGACAATAACACGTGCCGATAAATTTTTATGTGATAGAATTGAAAATTTTTCTCGAAGCAAAATTCAAGAAGCTGCTCAAAATGGATTTCTTTTTGCAAATGGAATACCCATTCGTTCAAGCTATAAAGTTAAACCTTTAGATGTTATAAGTATTGAATTAGATTTTCCAAAATTAGAACTCGAAATAATACCCGAAAATATACCAATACATATTGTATTTGAAGATGATGATATACTTGTTATTAATAAAAACCCTCAGATGGTTGTACACCCCGGTTACGGAAACTACACCGGAACTTTAGTAAATGCTCTTGCATGGTATATGCAAGATAATCCACTTTTCACATCAGGAGATCCCCGTCCGGGTTTAGTTCATAGAATAGATAAAGACACTTCGGGTTTACTTGTAATAGCAAAAAATGAAGATGCAAAAATACATCTTAGCAAACAATTTTTTGACAAAACTATAGAGCGAACATATAATGCTCTTGTTTGGGGAATTCCAACTGAACGAGAAGGGATTATTTCGGGATATATAGGACGAAGTTTAAAAGATAGAAAAGTAATGACGATGTTTCCCGACGAAACGCACGGAAAATGGTCGGTTACTCATTATAAAGTTCTTGAAGAAATAGGATATGTGTCCTTAGTTGAATGTAAATTAGAAACAGGACGAACGCATCAAATTCGTACACATTTTAAATCAATAGGCTATCCTTTATTTAATGACCAAACGTATGGTGGCGATCAAATTTTGCGTGGCACCACATTTTCAAAATATAAGCAGTTTGTACATAATGCGTTTAAAATCTGCCCTCGTCAAGCATTACATGCAAAAACATTGGGGTTTATACATCCTCAAACAAAAAAATATTTGGAGTTTTCGTCAGAATTACCCGAAGATATGGCAAACCTTATAAGCAAATGGCGTAATTATATTGCTGTTCAAAATAAAAATGAATAATTTATGGAAAAATATATACATCACCCCGACAGCTTAGGTTTGGCATATCAAGATTATTACAATGGTAATAAAGATGCAGTTTTTACCCTTTATTCAAAAATGTTTGAACCAGATGATATTCCTGTATCACACTTTTTTCGTACATTTTCTAAAATGCCACCACTTGAAAAGCGTGCTCTTAAAGAATGTAAAGGAAGTGTGCTTGATGTTGGTGCAGGGAGTGGAACACATAGTATTATTCTTCAAAAAACACATCAAATTACCGCATTAGATAGTTCACCCCTTTCTGTAGAAATCATGAAAAAAAGAGGAATTCAAGATGTTGTATGTCAAGATTTTTTTTCATACACAGAAAAAAAGTTCGATACCATTTTATTTTTAATGAACGGCATAGGACTTATTGAAAGCATCACTCATTTTCCTCGATTTTTCGCACATCTTGAAACTTTATTACAGCCACATGGTCAGGTGCTTATAGATTCATCAGATTTGCGATATCTGTATGAACAAGAAGACGGCTCGTTTCTTATTCCATTGCAAGACACGTATTATGGCGAAGTAGATTATCAAATTGCCTTTAACAACTATATTTCAAAACCATATTCATGGGTATATGTTGATTTTGAAACACTTTCAGAAGCGGCATGTAATGCTGGTTTTACGTGTGAGTTGTTAGAACAAGGAGCACACTATGATTTTTTAGTGCGTATTCAAAAGCAAAATCTCTTATAACGCAAGGTGTTTTCACATAATATTTAAGGAAAACATACATAATTTCATTTTTTTATTTTATTTTTGGATATTCACAAAAATTCATAGTGTAATGAAACAAAAAATTCTATTCGTATTTGCAAGTTTATGTTTAACATCAACGGTATTTTCACAGCAAATAGATACAGCATCAACAGTAGTTGTTGAACAAAACCAAGAGGCTGAACTTGCATATAATCAGGGCATTACTCATTTAACAAATAAGGAATATACAGAGGCTATTGCACAATTTAATGAAGCTCTCAAGTATAATCCTCGTTTTACACGAGCATACATAAACTTAGGTGCAGCATATACGTATGCTGGAGATTTAAGAAATGCTGTTATATCATATAATCAGGCACTTGCAATAGATTCAACACTTGGGCAAGTTCATTATAGTAGAGGGCTTTTGTATTATTCACAGCAAATGTATGAGCAATCTATTAAAGATTTTATGAGTGCACAAAATAAAGGATATCGTACACCTGAATTATATTATTATTTAGGCGTAAGTTATTTTTTCACGAAAGATTATAAAACAGCAATTGAAGCATATACACGTGCAATTGCATTTAACCCAAAATATGCCTTTGCATATAATGACCGTGGAAGTGCTCGACGAATGATTGAAGATTATAAAGGTGCTATTGCCGATTATCAAATGGCTGTTAATATTATGCCGCAATTTGCTGCTGCTTTTGATAATTTAGGCATGGTATATTATAAAACGGGCGATTTTGAGTCGGCAATAAAAAATTATGATTTAGCTATAAAATGGAATAGTGATTTTTATATAGCATATAATAATCGTGGTGAAGCAAAATTTGCACAGGGAAAAATTGGGGAATCGTTTGCCGATTTTCAACAAGCACTTAAAATTAAACCTGATTATGCGTTTGCGTACAACAATATAGGAATTTTATATGCAAGTCAAAAACGATATCAAGAAGCTGTTGAAATGTACACAAAAGCTATTGAAATTGATTCGGAATTTGGTATCGCATATTATAATAGAGGTGCATCGTATGAAATGCTCCGAAAATTTAACGAAGCCTGTCTTGAATGGGTAACTGCAAAAGAAAAAGGTATTGATATTCCTGCTGCGTACGTTTCGGGATGCAATTAATATATAATTTATGGGATAACCTCATTATTAAAAAAAACACAGATGAAAAAAATTCGTATTCTTACTCTTATAGCATTTAGTTTTGTAATTCAATATAATTTGTTTGCACAAAATGTTGAGTTTAAAAAGAAAAATTTTCCCGGACAGGCAGCGGAATTTAAAATTGTTACAAAAGCATTGAAAGAGGGCAATAAACTGTTTACGCAAGATTTTCCCGATTTTGAAAAAGCTCTGCCTTTTTTTCTTAAAGCACAGGAATTTAACCCTAAAAATGATGAGCTAAATTATAAAATAGCTCTTTGTTATATTAGCTCTGCCGATAAATCGCGTGCTATTCCATATCTTTTGCAAGCAAAACAACTTAATAGTGATATAGCTCCAGATTTATTCTATAATTTGGCAATGGCATATCATTCAAATTGCCAGTTTGATGAAGCTATTAATGCGTTTCGACAATATCAAGCAACCTTATCACCCGAAGAAATTCGAATGTTATCACAAACAATTGCAAAACGAATTCAAGAATGTGAAACAGGAAAAAAACTTGTTGCTGATTCTATTCGTGTGTTTATAGATAATATGGGACCAAATATTAACAATGAATTTTCTGATTACTCGCCAGCAATTACTGCAGATATGAGTATGATGGTGTTTACATCTAAACGAACCAATCCGTACACAAAAAAACAAGATCCATACGGAGAATATGATGAAAACATTTGGGTTTCATACAGAAACGGCACAACATGGACACCCGCTGTGGAAATAGGAAAACCTGTAAATACAAAATATAACGATGCTACTATTGGTATTTCTCCTGATGGACAAAAAATGTTTACGTATTACGGAAAAAAAGGAGGAGATATTTTATATACCGAACGTGATGGAGATTCATGGACAACACCAAAATTTTTTAAACCTATTAATTCTGACGGACATGAATCGTCTGCTTCTTTTTCATACGATGGTAGAACTATTTATTTTTCGAGCACTAACAACGATAAAGTACAAAATTATGGACAACATGACATTTTTAAATGTACACTTGATGTAAAAGGAAAATGGAGTAAACCAATAAATTTAGGTCCTACTATTAATACACCATATGATGAGGTTGATGTTTTTATGCACCCTGATGGTAGAACTATGTTTTTCTCATCAGACGGACATAATACTATGGGTGGTTACGATGTGTTTCGTTCTGAATTACAAGATGATGGCACATGGTCAACTCCCGAAAATATAGGATATCCTATAAATACACCGGGAGATGAACGATTTTTTGTGCTTGCAGGTAGTGGACGTGTTGGATTTTATTCATCAAATCGTGAAGGAGGATACGGAAAACATGATGTGTATGAAATTACATTCTTGGGACCTGAGAAAAAAGTGAAAATGGCTAATGAAAACTTACTTATTGCAAGTCAATCACAAGCGGTAAAACAAGATATTGCGGTAGAAAAATCGGTGGAAATAAGAACATCACGACTTACTATTGTAAAAGGAGAGGTTACCGATGCATTTGCAGAAACCAAAACGTATCTTGAAGCTGATATAGAAATTACCAATAACGAAACAGGAGAAATAATTACAACCTTAAAATCAAACTCCGCTACTGGAAAATTCCTTATTCCGCTGCCATCTGGTAAAAACTATGGTATTGCTGTTAAAAAAGAAGGATTTTTATTCCATTCCGAAAACTTTGATATTCCTGCTACATCAGAATACCAAGAAATTGTTTTGGATATTAAATTAATGAAAATTCAAAAAGATTCTCGTATTGTACTGCGAAACGTGTTCTTTGAGTACGGAAGTGCAAAACTTGACCCTAAATCATATTCAGAGCTTGATAATCTTATTAAAATTATGCAAGACAATCCAAATATGATTATTGAAATAGGTGGACATACCGATAACTCAGGCTCACATTCGTTTAATCAAAAATTATCAGAAGCTCGTGCACAATCGGTAGTAAATTATATTTCAAAAACTATAGCAATGTCGCGACTGCAATATCAAGGATATGCTTTTGATCAACCTATTGCAGATAATGGAACAGAAGCTGGACGAGCATTGAATAGGCGAGTGGAATTTAAAATTATTAGTAATAATTAAAGCTTTATTTCCTGTTTATGAGTTCTTCAATTGTCCTTTCTGTTGTAATTTGTTCATATAACAGAGCAAATTATATTAGAAAAGCTTTAGAAAGCATTAAAAATCAATCGTATGATTATAACGCGTATGAGTTGATTGTTGTTAACAACAATTCTACTGACAATACCGAAGAAATTTGTGCCGATTTTGAATCTAAAAAAGGCAACTTGCAGTATGTGTATGCAGTAGAAAAAAAACAAGGACTTTCGTGTGCCCGAAATAAAGGAATACAATTAGCAGGTGGTAAATACATTTCTTTTATTGATGATGACGCAATTGCCAAAGAAAATTATGTTGAACAAATAATTTGGGCATTTGAAACTTACACAAATTTTGAAGCCTTAGGAGGGAAAGTACTCCCGATTTATCCAAATAATACAGAGCCTTTGTGGATGTCAAAGTATTTGAACGGATTGGTAGCTAAAGTTGATATGGGAGATGCAGTTTCACAATTTACCAATAAATATCCTGTGGGCTGCAATATGGCATTCCATAAAAAAATATTTGATGAGATTGGTATGTTTAATGAAGAATTAACATTTAGAAACGATGATAAATATATCTTTCTTCAAATTAAAAAAGCAGGTAAAAAAATCCTTTACATTCCAACAATTGTTGTTCACCATAATATTGATGCAGAGAGAATTCAATATAAAAATCTTATAAAACTTTGTTATGCTATTGGATACTCGGAACGAGTGCGTTTGCAACATCATTCTTTTATAGAAAAAATGATAAAAGGAATTGAATATACAATCAAATTTTTTGCTTCATATCTATTAGCAATTCCTTTTTTATTGAATAAACAATCAGAAAAAGGGCGTTTTTTAATTACTGTTCGAAAATATATTTTAGTAAGTTATATAAAGCCTGATTTATACAAAGGTGTGTGGTGGAATTCATAACAATTTTATACTATTTGCGTGGTAAAATTGAATGAGGTACTATAGTAGAAATTTACCACACAAAAGAAACTGAAACGTATTCAGGGCTTAATATATTAATTCTTACATGCGAATTGTCTTTTTTATGTAAAGTATGTACATAAGGAATTAACAACCCACAACCAGCACCATATATATACCCTGCAATAACATCAGTAGGAAAATGTTCACCAGAGCTTACTCTAAAATACCCAACCGCAGCAGGTACAATTGCAGCGGCTGTCCAAACCGAATAGGTGAATGGTGATGGTGTATAATAACTTGAAATAACATGAGCAGCTAAAAATGTATTTGCTGCAGCCATTGATGTATGACGAGAAAAAAAGGATTGCCGTGCATCAGCAGTTGTTTTTTCGGATAGAGGAGCATTCAAATTATATACATACGGACGCCTTCTGAGTGTTGCAGCCTTACAGATTCCTGCACCAACGTATGCGGCTACATTTGTTTGTAGCCACATGGTAGCAAGAATACCAAAATGTTGTTTGTATGATTGAGAAAAAGTTGCAGCAGCAACAAGTGTAATTCCTTGCACTCCTACAGCTCCAATAAAGCCAACAGCGGCAATTTGCTTGCTTATTTTTGTATGATTTGGATTATATAAAGAAGTGGTGTTTCTGTCAAATGAATGTATTGAAGCAGTTGATAGATTTGCTATATCTGTAGATGTAAGTGGTGTTATGTTTTTTTGCAAAAACCAGTATGAAGCAGTTCCTGCAAGTAATGTAGTGCTTATTATAGCATCAGTTTTTTTTGAAAATGAATATGGTGCATCTTGAGCATGAGTGCTAAAATGTATCATAAATGCACATAAAATTAGTATGAGTTTCATAAAGCAAAAATACAAAAAACGTATATACTAAAAAAAGTATCTCGTAAAATCCTATATAAGAATTACCTGCATTGTAAATCCCTCTGTTGTAAGGTTATTTTTGAATTTGTAAACGTGCAAGAATTGTATCTAATTTACGGATGGACACTTTATATTCAATATTATTAGAAAGGCATAATGTTTTTTGCTTTTTATTGTATCCAATAATTTTGTTTGAATTAACAAGAGTGTTTCTTGAAATTCGAATAAACGTATTTGAAAGTATTTTTTCTAATTCAGACAATGAGTTTGTGCAAATAAAATTGTTTCCTTGTTCAAAAATAAAAGTGCAAATGTAATCATGCACTATGATTGCCATTATATTATTTACATAAACTACTCTGATTTCTTGTTCGTTTTTTACAATTAATTTCTCCATAGAGTTTGTGATTTTTTCATGGTTTTTAGCATGTTCTATATGTGTGCGGCACGCACATATTACATATATTTATTAAAGTGGCAAAGTACACATTTTTACGAATAAAAAGAATTTTATATGTACTTTTTTGCCGATAAAAACACGAGCCTAACTCTCTAATACTCACATACAATACACGCATGGAATATAAAAATTGTTTTTATTTAATTACCAATCTGCCATTTTTATATAGTATTAGTTGTATATTTTTTCGTTCGCCTTGAAATGTAATATGAGATTTTATAAGTAATCCAGATTCTGTTTCTGTGGTAAAAACATAGCTCCCTTGATGTATAATTTCTAAAGGAGTTGTTTCATTTTTTACAATGGTATCATATAAAAAATCGCCTATTTTTGTATGATATAAAGATTCAAAATATTCATTACGTATCGTAAAAGTATATGAATTATAGTCTTTTGAGCAACTATTTAGAATAATTGCACATGTTACAATAATTGCAATACGCAGAGCTTTTATACCAATCAAGCGTTTTGTAGTAATCATAATATATATAATTAGATGAATCGGGAACGTATATACTTAAACCTGAAAATTTTTTTATTTTAAGTTCGCCTAATATTGAGGGAGTAGATGCTTTAAAAACAACAACATCATCTAAAGCTTTTTTACATGCCTCTATTTGATTTGAATCATGAGTAATGTTGCATATAAAATCCTCAATATCAAACAGAAAGTTTTTTTCATTTGCTGTGTATTGCTGAATTTTTGATACAGATGTTACTTGCAGTTTGTTAGTATCGTTCATGATTTTTGATACAGCATGTGCTAAATGTATAAGATTTGCAGTTTTTATTACCGACACAGTTGCTGATTGCAATGCACTTGAAAGTGTATCATACGAGATGAAAAATGTATGTGCGATTTTTTCATAGTTAACATGAGGTTCAAATAAATCTTCTATAATATGTTGATATGGATATCCTGTTGACAAAACTTCAGTTGGCGAAGAAATAATATAATGTGCATTATCTTTAAGTTCATAAGCCACTTCTACTGATCCCATATAGCACGCATCAAAAAGTATGAAATCAAAATGAATTGGCAAGGCATTTTTTAGTTTTTTAATACATAACTCATCAGTGCCGTCTTTACCAAATGATTTAATATACGGAGATTGTCTTAACGTTGTATCAAAATCATTATTTTTAAGATTACTTATATTGGCTCCTTCAGGGTACCATGCTGTACCATGCGACCATAGTATTAAGCCATAACTTTGAGCAGGATATGCATGTATAATATCCAATAAAGAATTA
>Ga0265293_10001339_pt1 | contig 53867 bp, 50 predicted proteins | sample Munlanlewell138R_FD_192505 | JGI IMG/M metagenome (GOLD analysis project Ga0265293, IMG submission 192505) | Leachate microbial communities from a municipal landfill in Southern Ontario, Canada - Leachate well 138R | ecosystem: Engineered > Solid waste > Landfill > Unclassified | place: Canada... | reverse complement strand
GAAGGCAAGTGCCATTAAAAGCGTCTCCACCAAGACAGGAAACGGAACACCTGATCTGGCAGCAGCCATGGTAATCAGGAGTATTGTAGGAATCATTTCATGGTGATAGGATTGACTAACAATGTAAATTGCCGGTAAAAACAGGGTAATACCTAATGCTGCAAATCGAATCCATCTAATCAGGCTGGAATACCAAGGACGAGAATAATAATCCTCGCTATTTTGAACAGACTCTATAAAAAGATAGGGTACAATGAGAACAATAGGTGTGCCATCCGTCATAATAGCAACCTTCCCATCCAATAGCTTGGCAGCGGTCACATCCGGCTTTTCTGAATTGCCAACGGTTGCAAAAATAGAGAGTGGCGCATCCTCAATAAGCTGCTCAATCTGACCTGACTCGAGAATACCATCTATCTTGATTCGTGCTAATCTCTTTTTTATCTCCTCCACAACCTTGAGATTAGCGATACCCTTCACATAAGCAATACTTACATCTGTCTTCGTTACCTCTCCAATCTTTGTGGATTCAAATGTCAAGTTAGGATCTTTAATTTTCCTTCTCAGAAGGGCTGTGTTAACCCTCAATGTCTCAGTAAATCCTTCCCTGGGACCTCTTACTACAGCTTCTGTTTGAGGCTCTGATATAGCCCGATAGTCCCAGCCTCTTGTCCCTAACTGCAGTCCACTTTCATAGCCATCGACAAGCACGATGGTTTCACCTGAAAGTATGGCTTGAATAACTTCTTCAAAGGTATATACTTCTTTTAATTCGCATGTGAAAAGCGAATTCTCTTTAAGTACATCCAACAGATGATGTTTCTTAACTGAAACTGTATCTTCAATGATGCGGCTATCTATCATGATAGCTCGCATAATATCTTCGTTAATCATTTCTTTGTTGACAAGACCATCAATGAATAATAGACATGCCTCAGGTCCATTATCAAGGCCTATGTTGAATTCTCTAATGACTATATCGTTACTGGATCCCAAGGTGCTCCTTAATTTTTCTAGATTTGTTGCAAGACTTTTTGAAAGCTCTTCTTTTTTGGATTGGTCCGTATTATTAGACTCAGCATCATCCTTTTCTTTTCTTAAACTTTCTTTTATAAAATTGAATTGTTGCATAAGTCTATTTAACATATGTTTTATCTCCTTTCTTTCGTAATAATGCAATAATTAATAAGAGGAAAGGAATCCCTATTTCTATGAATAGATAAGGGATTACCACGATTTTCGTTAGCAATTTTCCCATCTCCATAATATTTTCTACAATGACCATAGAAAGCACTACCATAACCCCTCCCACAGGGATGACAAGTGGCTTATAGCTTTTTAAGTTTAGCCACTGACTAATAGCCATGACTGCACAATAGTGGAATAAGGCAATTTTAATAGACACACCGGTTACCCAAATAAAGACAACAAAGGACTCTACCCTTACAATAAAATCCCCGACACGAACATAGCGCGCTAATGCATTAAAAGGATAATTAATATTACTTGCATGGGTAGACCCAAAAACAGCTCCTATACCTCCAAAAATTATTATTCCAAACACCGCTAATGCAACAATCCCTATATACATTGACTTTCGTGTGTTTTCAGGCTGATTGATATAGGGCATAAGCATGAGCAAAACTACTATTTCACTGATAAAATACATCTCCAAATAGGCCCCTTCTAGGATTGGTGCCCATCCATTCTCTAGTACAGGCATGAAATTTTTGAAATCCATATCTCCTATGCTCAAAAGGATAATCCCATTGGTCACTACTAGAAATATGGGAAAGATTATTTCATTCACTCTTGCAATGACCTCAATGCCACTCAAAACGGCATAAATTGAGATGATCATGATGGCAATAGAAAAGAATAGGACAGGTGCATTTGAAAAAAAGTGACCGGCTAGGATATCGGAAAATTGCCTAATGACAACGGCATTGATATGTATAAAAAATACACAATAAATAAAACCGATTATCTTGCCTAAAGGTTTCCCTAGAATTTTTTCGCTGAACTGTATGATTGTTTTTCCACTAAACATAAGTCCTAACCGAGTTAAAATATAGGCTACAATGATTCCCAAAACTCCAACAACAATCATGGTTAACCATGCATCTTGTTTTGCTGCTTTGTATACGAGGGTTGGGAGGGTCAATATCCCAGTTGATGAAACAAGCATTATCATTAACCATGTGGTTTGCAGGTTTGTTATTTTAGCTTTTTCCAACATAATTCTTCTCCATCTTTTTTCTAAATCTAATTTTTATTTATTGTAATAAGGCCGGTTCTTCTTAACTTTGAGCTTACCCTGACTTCAATCTCAAGATTTGGGAAAATGCTATCCCATTCCTGCTCTAGCTTTTTCCATTCCTTCGGGTAGTCCCTATGAATTGCTTCTCCTATACCAAAAATATCTGCATTCATTTCTTTGGCCTTTGTAAGTGCTAAAGATACATCCTTTTCTATTGCGGATTTCTTTGCTTCTTCAAGCTCCAATATATTTTTTGGCTTTGAAATATCAATAATAGGGCTCGGAACAGACGCAATATTACCCTTCTCATTTATTTCAATGATTATCGTCACCTTGTTATCTTTTATCCTAGGCTTAATTTTGCTACCGGCCCTAATGATCTCAAAAGAAATAAATCTTTCTTCATCTTTAGGATGCTGGACATCAATAACACCGCTTTTAACTTCCCCTAGGACCCACAATAATCCGCGGGTTTCTTTTTCATTTAGCCAACCAATTAATTTATAATCTTTAAAAACAGCGGTATCCTGTATTTTAGTTGCCTTATTTTCTTTTCCTTCCCTGTCTATCTTGTTGTAAACCGTTATTCCGGGTAATATAGCACAAGTTGTTTTGCTAGAGAGTGTAGATATGAGCATCCGCAAATCTCTTGAGACCACTTTTGATGTATTCTCACTTCCTTCATTCAATTTTCCTATATTAAAGGCGGGAATTTTATCTATCCCCTCTTTTGCCTCAATGATACTCCTGGCTTCACCTTTAGCAACCATGATGAAAGTCCTACGTCGAAACTCCGGGCTTCTTTCAAACCAATCGATAGTTTCTTTTATGCCTTGCCTGGCTGCTTCCTCTCCAATAATGAGAACTTGACTATGACCCCATAGTATTCTGCTTCCTGTGAGCAATGACAAATTTCTAACTGCATCAAATATGCTGTCTCCTGTAACTGTTCCTAGCCAAACAGGTCTTTGCCCTTCCTCAAGCTTTACTTGCTCTTGAATTTCTTCGGGCAGTATGGCCTGTACCGTCAATTGAATACCTTCTTCCTTCTGGGATACATCCATTCCTACTCCTGCAATAATGGTTAACTGGTTTATTTCCTCCTTACCAAAACACCCGGTAACAGAAAGTGCCATAAAAATGCATGCTATGCAAATAAGGTTAACTCGCTTATTCATATTCATACTCCCCTTGGTTATTTGGGCTCATTCATAATAAGTCCACTTCTTCTAATCTTTGCATCAACTATGACATTTACTTTGAGAGTTGGGAATATTTCATCCCATTCCTTCTCTATACTCTTCCAAACCTGAGGGTACTTGCGATAGATTGCCCGTCCAAAATCAAAGATATCAGTGTTCAAATCTTGCGCTTTTTTAATGATGTGCTCAACCTCTTTCTTGATGGCTTCTTCTTTTCTTTCTTCTATTTTTTTTATATTTTCAGGATTGGATAAATCGGAACTTGGTATGGGAGTGCCTCCAATGTTGCCTTCTTCTTTTATCTCTATTGTGATGCTTATTTCATCATCTTTAAGGTGTGGCTTTATTTTTGTTTTGGACCTGAGAATCTCCAAAGAAATGATTCTACCATTATCTAATAGATTCTCTACTTCAATGACACCATTTTTAACCTGATTTAATACCCACATCATGCCACGTGTTTCATTGTCGTCTATCCATGCTTGCAATTTATAATCCTTAAATATAGCTGATCCACTTGCTCTTATCAGTCTATTTTTCTCACCCTCAATGTCCTCCCTTGTATAAATCTCTATGCCCGGAACAACGGCACATGCTGTCTTGCTGGACATCAAACTAAAAAAATGATGAAGATCAACCAACAGAACCTTGGATGTCACATAACCCGTATCAAGAAGCTCAACGACATCAAAGGCCGGTACTCTTTCTCTGCCTGTTCTCGCCTCAATAATGTCCTTAGCTTCACCTTTAGAAATCAAAAGGTATGTCCTGCGACGCAGCTCATGATCCCTTTCAAACCAATCGATAAAATCACTTACCCCACTTTTGGCTGCTTCTTCCCCTACAACCAACATCCTGCAATGAGACCATAACGCTTTGCTCCCTGTCTTTAGGGTTAAATTTCGGGCAGCATCAAATGCTGATGTCCCTGTAACTGTACCTATCCACACAGCACTTTGCTTTGCACTTTGCTTCTGTACCTCATCAGGGATAATGACTTGTACCGTCATATGGATGCCTTCTTCTTCCTGGTTTTTATCGATTCCTACTCCCGCAATAATTGCCCTTTGGTCAATTTCTTCTTTATCCCAACAGCCGCTGAGAGAGCCTACAATAAAAGTTAGAATGACGATGAACAGAATTCTTTTTTTATTAATTTCATTGATTAACAGCACAAATCTCATATTATCTGCCCCTTATATTCTTAGATCCATTAGAAGCTATTCTTTTAGTATTGCATAAAAAAAGCTAATTTATTCAATGTGCTCTTCCCATTTCATTGAATAAATTAGCTATGGCTTTTATGTGTAATTATAACATTATTAGCTTGCTTCTTCTTTTATAGCTCCAAGACAATATTTAATATTTGCCGAAATCATACTTTTCTAAAGGGATTTCAGCTTCCTTTTTTCTTTTATCTTTATTCTCCGGCAAATCCTTTGACGCTGCAACTTCCCTAATGTAGGAATCCTTACTATCCCGTTTAATCTTAAATTGAGTAATCAATTCCTTTAACATTTGGGCTTGACCCGCCATTTGCTCACTTGCCGAAGCACTTTCTTCCGCAGTGGCTGTATTGATTTGTGTGACTTGCGATACTTGTTCAATGCCTCTGCTGATTTCTGATATGGAATCGGCTTGTTCTACTGATGCAGCAGCTATCTTACCCACTATTTCTACAGTATCTGCCGCTCCTACAACAATATTATTCAAGGCCTCTGCAGTCTGATTGGCTATCCTATAACCTTCCTCCACTTTATCAATGGAATTATCGATGAGACTCGTTGTTTCCTTGGCTGCCGTTGCACTCCTTGCAGCTAAGTTACGTACCTCTTCAGCGACTACAGCAAAGCCTTTTCCATGGTCTCCTGCCCTTGCTGCCTCTACTGCGGCATTAAGGGCTAATATATTGGTTTGGAAGGCAATTTCATCAATCACTTTAATGATGTTGGAAATACTCTTCGATGCTTCCTTGATAGCATTCATGGCCTCCAGCATGCCTTCCATTTGAATGTTTCCATTTTGTGCATCTGTTTTGGCCTTGATAGAGAGTTCATTGGCCCTGTTTGCATTGTTAGCATTCTCCTTGGTCTGATCGGAGATTTGAATAGCAGTTGCACCAATCTGCTCTACAGCCGCCGCTTGCTCTGCAGCCCCTTGGGAAAGGTTTTGGCTGGATGCTGCAACCTGCTCAGCGCCAATTTCTACTTGCTCAGCCGATTCATGGATTTCACGTAAAATACTATTAAAGGATTCTAATACCGTGTTCAATGATTCTTTGATTTGTCTAAAATCTCCCAGATATTCGTTCTTAATGGCTATGTCAAAATTAGAGTTTGCCATTTCTAAAAGAACATCGGATATCTCCTGTACATAACCTTGGATGGATTCCATTGCTGTTTCTAAATTTTCATTGATTTGAAGGAAAGCCTCTTTCTCCACTACAGTGTATTTGTCTCCCTTAGCTACATCATAATCGAGTGCTAAGTTGCCACCGGCAAGAAGCTCTAGATTTTTTGCCAGCCTATCCACTTCACTCTTGATGTAGTTTTTAGCTTTAATCCTGCCAGTTTCATCTTCGATGATTTCAATATGACCTATCTTTTCTCCTTTTGCATTCAATAAATAGGATGGACTAATCTTGAAGTACCTTCCCATTTGTTCAAAGGAAGATTCCTTTTCATCTCTCTTTAAACATTCTATACCGCATCTATCCGTTCCACACACACTGCCCTTCCAGTTACTGCAGTGTTTCCCCAAAACATCTTCCCGCTTAAGACTCGATAATTTCTCCGCTGCTTTATTGATAAAGGTCCAATTCATATCCATATCTGTTACGGATACAGGAACAGGAGTATAGTCCAAAATGGCTTCATACCATAATACTTTTTCTACAATGACCTCCAAGGTGTTATTGATGCCCTGTAGGATATCCTTATAACCTCCGGTAAATTGTTCATGGGCCGCCCTTACATTAAACCTGCCCTCTGTTGCTGCTCTTGTGAGGGAGTCTGTTTCTTGAATCAATTGTCTTAAAGTCTCAACAACTTCATTCATGTTTTTGGCTAGAACATCCTCTTCGGATCTTGCCTCAATTTCAATAGACAAATCCCCGTCTGCAATCTTTTCTGCATACCCGGCTTGTTTTTTCATTGTATCAATAAGGGATTGAAATTCAAGAGATAAATCATGGACCTCATCCTTTGTGTTAACTTGAACCTCAATATCCAAATTGCCTGTACCCGCAATTTTCCTTAGTGTTTCTTTTAATGCTACGATAGGTGCTGCAAGTTTTTTTCCAAAAACATAAGCAATAATAATACTTAAGGCCAAGACACCGCAGACTGTCAGTATCAATACATGGACGAGGGCTTGGGTGCTTTTACTGTTTTCCTCTTCAAAGGATAAAGCAATAGCATTAATATCATCAATATAATTTCCTGTACCAACAACCCACTGCCACGGCTCAAATAATCCTGAATAGCTTCTCTTTGGAGAGGCATTTTCCACTGTTTCCCCTAATTTAGGCCAAGCGTAATCCATATAGCCTCCTCCGGCTAAGGCTAGTCTTGAGCTTTCTTTTACTGTATAGAAACCATGAACGTCTTGTGTGTTAGTTCTGTCTGTCCCTTCCAAGCTTCTATCCACATTAGCTATACCCATACCATCCACTGTATCCAACCAAAAATAACCACTTTCATTATATCGCATAGCTCTTACACCATCAGCTGCTCTTTTTTGAGCTTCTTCTAATGATAATTCGCCTGCCTGATATTGAGTATGATACAAATTAATAACGGATATTGCATTATTAACCTGACTCTTAACTAGCTCGTCATAATCATTATAAAGAGCTTCCTTATAGGCTTCATAATTTTTGCTGGATTGTTCTTGAATCTTATAGATGCACATCACACCTATAAGAACGCTTGACAATATAGTTGCTGCAGTTATGACAGCCATAACCTTTTGACTAATTTTTTTCATTTTGTCCCCCTCTTTACTTTAATATATTTATACTATCGGATATTCTGCAAAAAAATAAACCTTCTTGCATAAGTTTTTTATACAAGAAGGTTTTTATTAAAAATTTAGCTGCTATGGGTTATTTTAATTGTAATGCTGCTTCAACAATATCTTCAGCTGTCAAATTAAATTTTTTGATCAATTCCAAAGGCTTTCCTGATTCCCCGAAGTGATCCTTTAATCCAACCCTTTTCATCTTGACAGGATAATTTTCAGCCAAAACTTCAGCTACGGCGGATCCCAAACCCCCGATAATATTATGTTCCTCAGCTGTAACAATTGCTCCAGTCTCTTTTGCAGCTTGAATAATAATGTCCTTATCCAGTGGCTTTATTGTGTGCATGTCGATAAGTCTGGCCTCTATACCTTTTTGAGCTAATAAATCTACTGCTTTTAAAGCTTCATGGACCATGAAACCTGTGGCTATGATGGTCATATCCTTTCCCGGCCTTAGGGTTATTGCTTTTCCTATTTCATAATGAAAATCCTCTTGATTGTACAAGACATCAACAGCCAATCTTCCTAATCTTACATAGACAGGGCCATCCATTTCTGCCGCTTTTTTAATAGCAGCTTCCGTGCTGACGGCGTCGGATGGGCAAAGAACAGTCATATTGGGCAAGGCCCTCATGGCAGCGATATCCTCTATAGCCTGGTGGCTTCCGCCATCTTCTCCTACTGTAACACCTGAGTGCGTTGCACATATTTTCACATTTAGGCGGGAATAGCATATAGCATTCCTTATTATTTCAAAGGCCCTGCCTGCGGCAAAGATTGCAAATGTACTTGCAAATACAGTCTTCCCTGTTGTTGATAAACCAGCAGCAGCCCCATATAAATTTTGTTCGGCTATACCCATATTGAAAAATCTTTCAGGAAACTTCTTAGCAAAATGAGTAGTCATTGTTGATTTCGAAAGGTCTGCGTCAAGGACTACAATATCCTTGTTTGCCTCTCCCAGTTTAGCTAAAGTTTCTCCATAAGCTTGTCTTGTTGCGATTTGAACCACTCTACTCACCTCCTAATTCCTGCATAGCTATTTTGTATTCTTCATCATTAGGTGCTTTGCCATGCCATCCGGCATCGCCTTCCATAAAAGAAACACCTTTTCCTTTGATGGTACGGGCAATAATAACTGTCGGGATCATCTTCGTGTTTTCCGCAATTTCAATGGCTCTAAATATTTCCTCAAAACTATGTCCATCGATTTCTAAAACATGCCATCCAAAGGCTTTCCACTTTTCAGGTAATGGATTAATGTTGAGAACCTCTTCATTTTTTCCATCGATTTGAAGGCCGTTAAAATCAATAAAGAGGGTTAGATTGTCCAACTTGTAATGAGAAGCACTCATAGCCGCTTCCCATACCAATCCTTCTTGTTGCTCTCCATCCCCTAGCAAAGCATATACTCTCTTGTTACTCTTGTCCAGCTTTAAGCCTAAGGCCATTCCGACGGCTGCCGAGAATCCTTGGCCTAGTGACCCTGTTGACATATCCACCCCGGGAACCTTTTTCATATCCGGGTGTCCTTGAAGTATAGAACCTGTTTTCCTAAAGGTTGTCAGTAATCCTTTATCAAAAAAGCCTTTCTCGGCCAAAGTACTATACAGAACCGGCGTTGCATGTCCTTTAGATAAGACAAAACGATCCCTATCCTTTTTTTTAGGATTATGGATGTCCACATCCATCTTTTCAAAGTACAAGGCCGTTAATATTTCTACGGCTGATAAGGATCCTCCCGGATGCCCTGAAGCTGCAGAATAAACAGATTCAATGATACTTTTTCTTATTTCTGCCGCAGTCTCTTTTAAATGATTATAATCCATACTCATGTTGCCCTCCCATCATGTTTATTCTACAAATTAATGTGGTTATTTCACTATTTTTGATATCTGCTTAAATTCAGGAGTGCCTGCTATATGGCACAGCTCAAAAAGTACGGATTCGTAGGTTACTCCTATGGCTCCTGCTTCTGACATTCTTCTTCCCGCATATTTTTTATCATTATTGTCCCTGGATCCGATGCAGTCCATAACAAGGTAAACCTTATATCCTCTTTCCAGTAAATCCAACCCTGTTTGGAGAACACAAATATGAGCCTCTGTCCCTGTTAACAGCACTGTTTTCTTACCGGTTTCTTCTAATAGTCTACAGAATTCCGGTTCATCGCAAGCACTAAAAGTAATTTTTTCAATGGGGTCAAAATCCCCTATAGCCTTTGCTATTTTTTCTGTTGTTCTTCCTATACCTTTTGTGTATTGCTGTGTCACAAGAATAGGCACATTGAATACTTTGCAACCTTCAATGAGCTTACAAACCGTATCTTCTAGTTGTTCATTTCCCTTAATAACAGGTAATAACCTCTCTTGGAAATCAACAGCAACTAATACACAATCTTCTCTTTTAATTTTCATTTTTCATCTCCTCATTTTCTAGGGGCTATTCCAGCCATCCCATTTTTTTATCTCTTCTATAATTCTGTAATTCGTCAAATCATAATGAACCGGTGTTACAGATACATAGTTATTGTCTATCGCTGCAATATCCGTATCTGATTCTAAGTTACCGCCATTTTTGGGTTCACCTGAATACCAGTAATAGGAACCTCCCCTAGGGGTTTCGTAGCGTCTAAAGGACTCTGTATATTCCCTTATTCCTAATGGAGTAATCCTAATACCCTTTATTTCTTCTTCTCTAATCTTGGGTATGTTGACATTAAGCAAGGTTTGCGGTTCCAAATCCTTTCTTATCATATATTCACATACCTTCGCTACAGCTTTTTTACAATTGCTGAAATCTGTCGCATAATAATCATTTAAGGATATGGCTACCGATGGAAACCCCAACAATAAGCCTTCAACAGCTCCAGAAACAGTACCTGAATAGAGTATGTCGGTTCCTAAATTTCCACCATGATTAATGCCTGAAAAAACCATATCCACTTTTTCAGAGATTAGCTGTGTGACTCCCAGCTTAACACAATCTGCCGGCGTGCCACTTACCGCCCAAGCTTTTGTTGCCCCTTCAAATTCTACTTCCTTTATCATCACCGGTATATCTATACTAATTCCATGACCACAGGCACTTTTTTGTGTATCAGGAGCAACTACATATATATTGCCCTTACCTTTTAAGGATTCCACCATAGCCTTAATTCCTAAGGCCTCAATGCCATCATCATTTGTCACCAAAATATTCATGTCTTTCCTTCTTTCTTAGAACTCTTTTATCTATTATCTATTCTTTCGCACCAAAATATGTGCCTCTACAAAACTATGTATAGTTTATATTATAATGTGACCTTCCTCAACATTAATTTTTAATTTCGTAAAGAGCCTTCTCTTACCGATAGTTTTTCTGACTATTATAAAATAATACTCCCTAGGACTTCTCCTATTGCATCGTTTATCACCAAATCAGCCTTTTTGTCATAAGGTGTTTTATCCTTATTGATGAGGACTAAATGCTCTCCGGTAAAATAATGGACCAGTCCTGCTGCCGGATAGACTGCCAAGGATGTGCCTCCGATAATCAATGTATCTGCTTTGCCGATGGCCTCGATGGCTTTCGTCATGATGCCATCATTTAAAGGTTCTTCATAAAGGACTACATCCGGCTTTATGATTCCATCCTTGCATTCTTTACATTTAGGGACACCTTCTGATTCAATGATAATGTCTAAATCATAAGTAGCCCTGCATTTCATGCAAATATTTCTATGGGCAGAACCGTGAAGCTCGTATACTGTTTTGCTACCTGCCATTTGATGAAGCCCATCCACATTTTGAGTAATGACAGCCTTAAGCTTGCCCATTTCCTCTAGCTTGGCTAAAGCCATATGCGCTTTGTTTGGTTTTGCATCCTTGTAAATCAGATTGTTTTTATAATAATCATAAAATGTTTCCGTATGCTTGTTAAAAAATGAACGGCTTAACATTTGTTCAGGAGGATATTTGTATTGCTTTATAGCATTATAGAGTCCAGTTTCTGAACGAAAATCAGGAATATTGCTTTCGGTCGAAACTCCTGCTCCTCCAAAGAATACAATATTGTCGCTCTTCTCAATTATTTCTTTAAGCTTTTCGTACATATAAACACTCCTTTACTAAAAACTCCACCCTAGCTTTAAAAAATTATCTCTCTTAATAAATCACATTATATAGTATTGGAATAATTTATCCAATATCATTCTCCAAGAACATATGTTTGACTCGCGGCTTTTCTTGTGCTATATTAGTTATAAACATATGTTCTTTTCGGGAGGCTCGTCATGGATGCAGGAAACTCTTTAAAAAAATTAAGAATATTGGCTGATGCTGCTAAATATGATGTGTCTTGCTCATCAAGTGGTGTTGAAAGAAAAAATAAAGGTGGCCTTGGAAATTCAAGAGATTTTGGAATTTGTCACAGCTGGTCTTCCGATGGTCGTTGTATCTCTTTGCTAAAAATTCTGATGACCAACAAATGTATTTACAATTGTACTTATTGCGTTAACCGATGCACTTCCGATCATGAAAGAGCCAGTTTTGAACCTTTAGAGTTAGCCAATTTAACCTACGAGTTTTACAGAAGAAATTACATCGAGGGACTTTTTATAAGCTCAGCTGTTGAAAAAAGTCCTGATGACACCATGGAAAAAATCGCTGAGGTTATTAGCTTATTACGAAATACGTATCATTTCAATGGCTATATCCATGCTAAAATAATTCCCGGAACCAGCCCTCTTCTATTAGAGCAAATAGGCAGCTTAGCCGATAGGGTCAGCGTCAATATAGAGCTTCCCAGCCGGGAAAGCTTACAGCAATTAGCGCCCCAAAAAAAACCTGAAGCCATTGTTTCCCCCATGCATTATTTGTCCAACAAAGTGCTTGAATCTAGGGATAACAAGAGATATTATTCTCATGCCCCTAAGTTTGCTCCTGCAGGGCAAACAACCCAAATGATTATAGGAGCCTCTCATGAAAATGATTATCGCATACTCAAGGCCACCCAAAAAATGTATGACCGCTTTTATTTAAAAAGGGTGTATTTTTCAGCCTATATGCCTGTTGTCGACTCTTCTTTGCTTCCGGCTCTTTCCACTCTCCCGCCCCTTCAAAGGGAACATCGCCTCTATGAGGCAGATTGGTTGCTCCGTTTTTATCATTTTAGGGCAGAAGAGCTCATTGATCAAAAATCTCCTTTACTGGATTTAGAGGTTGACCCCAAATTAGCTTGGGCTCTTCGAAATATTGCTATTTTTCCTTTAGAGATTAATAAGGCTTCTTACGAAGAGCTTCTTAGAATTCCGGGTATTGGCATTATCTCAGCTAAGAAAATAATGCATCAACGAAAGGTCTCCGCTATTAGGCATGAGCATCTGCTTAAAATGGGTATTTCTTTAAAAAGGGCACGATTTTTTATTACTTGCCTGGGGAAATATGAAAAGGACCTCCATTTGGACCCGCAATTTATCAGGGATTCCTTAGTACCTCCTCATGAAAATAACCAACTGTCTTTTTTATAAGGAAGTGAGATTTTGAATTATTTATACGATTGTACCTTCGATGGCTTACTGACCTGCATTTATGAGCATTATTACAATCAAAAGTGTGAGGGTATCTATTGTGATGAATCCTATCAGGGAAATCTGCTTCATGACGCTATAACCCTTTCAACAGATTATTCTAAATCCGAAAAAGTTTATCGAGCAATCTATAAAAAGATTTCCCCGCAAGCCTTAAGGCATGTTCATTACGCCTATTTATCCAATGACTATCATAAGGGAACTTATATACTCCAATATTTAGTTTTGGGCTTTAAAGTTGGAGCGTTTATTGATAATTACCATGCCTATGAGGAAGTAAAAGGGATTCACACTTTATCAAGGAAGGTTTCCTTTGAGGCTCACCGCTTTTTAGGATTAACACGTTTTTCGGATATCGGCCATCTTCTCTACGCAGAGATTACTCCAGATCACGATATCTTAATGTTGCTGGCAGATCATTTTTCCAACAGATATCTTCATGAAAAATTCATTATTCATGATACAAAAAGAGAAAAAGCTCTCTTTTATGCAGATGGTCATTACGAAATACAAGCCTTGAACAAGAAAACTAAGCTCTTGTTTTCGGAAAAGGAACTCTTTTATAGGGAGCTATGGAAAAACTATTTTAAGAATATTGCCATTAAGGAAAGGGAAAATCTCAGGCTCCAAAGACAATTTATGCCGAATAGGTATTGGAAGAACCTGACTGAGATATAATCCATTATCCTTATTGATTTTTGCCTTCAAGAAGAATATGCTTTAATAGGGTGATAATTTTGGATTCCATCATTTTAAATTTAAACCGCAACTCAAGTATACCTTTATATATGCAAATCTATGACCATATAAAATCTGAAATATTATCGGGTCATATTTCCCATTCAGAAAAACTACCTTCCATACGGGAACTTTCAGATAATCTAAACTTGAGCAAGACCACCATTACTGCTGCTTATGAGCAGCTCTTCATGGAAGGCTACATCTACTCTAAGCCTCAGTCCGGTTTTTTTGTTAACAAGATATTGATTGATAATGTTGATAATTACTCTTCTTTGAAGGTTGCACTCCCTGTGGATTCTAAGGAGGATGCCCACATTGCAGCAAAAAAAGAATACACCGATTCCACCTCTTTTGATTTTATTCAATGGAAAAAATGTTTAAATAGAGTATTAAACGATTACAGAGACGATTTATTAATAGAGCCTTCCCCACAAGGAGAGCTTTTGCTGAGACAAGAAATTTCAAAATATGTTTATCAGTTCAGAGGAGTTTATTGTACTCCTGAGGATATTGTTATCGGGGCAGGTACTCAGCAAATAATGGGTCTATTAACCATCATTCTCAATCGCTTGAATATCAATCATATTGCCTTTGAAAATCCGGGATATATGCCTGTTCAAAAAATTTTTCTTGATAACAACTTTTTAATTTCATCGCTACCCATTGATTCAAATGGAATGGATATCATGGCCTTAAAAAATAGCTATGCTAATATTGCCTATGTTAATCCTTCCAATCAATTTCCGACAGGCACCATTATTCCTATATCTCGTAGATATGAGTTGTTAAAATGGGCTTCCTCCAATAATTATTATATTATCGAAGATGATTATAACAGTGAACTCCGATATTTAGGACGCCCTATCCCTTCACTAAAAGGCTTAGATGAAGACAATCGGGTTGTGTACATCGGTTCCTTTTCATCAACCCTGATTCCTTCCATTAAAATTAGTTATATGATTCTACCGAAGAATATCCTTTCAAAATACATGGATACGATGGCTAATTATACTCAAACATGTTCAAAAACTGAGCAGCTTGCCCTCTATCTTTATATGAAAGAGGGACATTATCAAAAGCAAATTAAAAAGCTCAGAAAATTATATAGCCAAAAACTTCAGAAAATAACCTCCCTTATCCAGAGCAAGATGAAGGGAAAGGTGAATCTCATGAGCAACTCCTATGGTGCACATGTTTTGTTAGAAATAGATACACCTTTCTCAAGCTATGAATTGTGCGAAAGAGCAGAACAGGTCAAGGTTAAGGCGACACCACTGGATAAGTACACGAATGGTCCTGTTAAGTCAGATAAGCCCATTATCCTTTTGTACCATACAAAAATACCCTTCGAAAGTATCGATACAGCTATTGATTCCCTTTATAAAGTTTGGTTTTTAAAATGCACTAGTCATTGATTCATTCTTCTCCAGTATAAATTCCGATATAGTTTCTTTTAATAATTGGGCTTGACCGGACATTTCTTGACTAGCTGAAGCGCTCTCTTCAGCTGTTGCCGTATTGCTCTGAGTTACCAATGCAATTTGCTGAATTCCATTATTTATTTCACTTATTGCAATAGCTTGCTCCTTTGATGAACTAGCTATCATGCTCACAAATTCTCCTGAATCTGAGACAACTTCTACAATCTTACTCAACGCTTCTGCTGTTATATTAGCCATGATATATCCGTCTTCTACTCTCCTAATAGAATTATCAATCAGCTCTGTTGTATCTTTTGCTGCTATAGCACTTCGGGCTGCTAAATTTCTAACTTCTTCCGCCACTACCGCAAAACCTTTTCCATGTTCCCCTGCTCTTGCAGCCTCTACTGCCGCATTAAGGGCCAATATATTGGTTTGAAAAGCAATCTCATCAATTACTTTTATAATGCTTGCAATATTTTTTGAGGAATCTTTAATTTCATTCATTGCCTTCAGCATTTCTTCCATTTGTATATTACCTTTTTCTGCATCCTCTTTTGCCTTAACGGAAAGTTTATTTGCTTTTATGGCACTTTCTGCGTTTCCTTTTGTTTGTTCTGCTATCTGTGTTATAGTAGCACTTATTTGTTCTACGGCACTAGCCTGTTCCGAAGAACCTTGAGCCAAGCTTTGACTGGAACTAGCAACCTGATCTGCACCTATTTCCACTTGTTCGGCAGAAGTATCAATATCTTTTAAAATCATATTTAACTGATTCACAATATGGTTTATCGATTCTTTTAACTTCTTAAAATCGCCTAGGTATTCTCTTTCAATACCTACAGTTAAATCCTTGTTTGCTACGGCGGATAAGGTTTCTTCTATTTCTTCAATATAGGACCCTATTGATTTTGTACTTGCTTCTAAACTTTGATTGATTGTTTTATATAATTCTGCTACCCTTTGGGTATCCTCATCGGGCTCTTCTAAGAAAGTTGAAATATTCAAATTTCCTTTTGAAAATTTGTCCAAATTTATGATTAACTTTTCAACTTGTCTTTCCTGATATTGGGCTTGTTTATTGGCAATAATTATCTGATTTTTTACTAGCTCTGCTTGTTCTTCTGCCTCTTTTTGTGCTTTCTTTATAACTGTTAAATCTTGTATCGATTCAAATGCACCAATAACTTTGCCATCTAAATTCCTTATAGGCATACCGGAATATCCAATGTGTAAGCTTAAACCATTCGGATGGGCATCTGTTTCACTTGAAACTTGCCTTTCTTCCTCCATCGCTCTCACACATGCACAATTTTCCGTATTGCAATGGGAGGTCTTGAAAAGATCGAAGCACTTTTTCCCTTTAACCTCTTGGGGAGTTAAGCCAACAAGGGAGGCCCCCGCATGATTTAAATATTTGATTTCCATGTCCTTATCCATAATCATGACCGGATTAGGTAAAACATCGATGTAATGAACTAAGGTATGCACTATTTTATTCATCCCATAAATAATATCTTTATAGCCACCTTCCAGTTCAGAATCTGATATAAGTGCATTTAAATCCCCTTCTGTTATTTCTTCCGTAAATGAATTGGCTCTATTTTCAAGCTCCTTTAAGCTATGGATAATTTTATTAAACGACTGAAATACTTGTCCAATCTCATCCCGCACCTTATAATCCAAATTGACATCCATATCGCCTACAGCTATTTTTTCAGCAGCTTCACTTAGTTTCTCAAGTAACTTTACAATAGATTTTATAATTTTCAATAAGACGAAGAATAATACACTAGCTGCTATGAAGGCTATCATCGATGAAAATATAATAATTTGTGTGTTTAGATTCTCTAGAATATCCTTCTTTTGCCCAGAAAATATAACGCCTGCATTATTATTATTAGCATCTTTAAATGGAATATAGGAAGCAATATAGGTTTCTCTATTAACATTGGCTTCCCCATAGTAGGCTTTTCCTTCCTCGAGCACTTGCTTCAAAATAACTGGATCCTCTATCTTTTGTTGAAAAAATCTTTCACCATTTTCTGTTTTTATATTGGAACCAATACCTGTATCTGCATCAAATAAGATGATATCTTTACCTGTTATATTACCAATCCAATCAATCATTGTATTACTACTCAAAATATACCCGGTAGAAACTGCTCCAATAATTTGTCCCTCTTCATTTCTAAGGGGGGCACCTGCTCTTATTGAAAACTTAACTACAGCACCATCTTCAACCCCAACATTTTTTTCACCTTTTAACGCCTTTTGTATATTGACTTGATTTGCTATGTTATCCCCATATTTTTCAGGTTCATGCACCCTTAAAATAACATTGCCTTCGATATCCGTTATTACCATATATTCTAATTCAAGAGATTCTATGATAAGCTGACCAACCTTTTGTAACTTTTCCCTATCCCCACTTTCTAACGCTTCATAAAAACGCTGGGACCCTTCAATCCATCCCAAATTATTATAGGCCCTACTTTTCAGGTTTTCAATCTCTGTAATAGCAACTGCTCCGTCATGTATAACCTCATCCATAAAAAATTGTCCCAGTTGTTTCGTTAATACCGAATAGGTTGCACTATTGATTAATAGGACTACTATAACCAATAATACAATCAGCGGCAAAATAATTTTTCTGCTGATGCTTTTTCGTTTATCCTCGTTCATCTTTTCCTCCCTAGGTCATTATATTTAAATGCATTTATATCTATTAACATTTATTAACATATCTACATTTTTGTTTTTCTTTTTAGTTAAATTTGAAAAAATAAAAAGAAGTAGCAATAATGCCACTCCTCTGTTTATGATTTTATTATAGTTCGTTGATGATAAGCTGTCCCATTTCCTTCGTCCCGACCAGCTTCATGCCCGGACTCATGATGTCTCCAGTTCTAAAGCTTTTACTTAACACCACCTTAACTGCATTTTCTACAGCCTCTGCCTCTTCAGCAAGATTAAAAGTATATCTTAACATCATGGCTACCGACAGTATGGTTGCCATTGGATTGGCTTTATCTTGTCCTGCAATATCAGGAGCGCTACCGTGTACCGGTTCATACATTCCAAAGTTTCCTACTCCTAAGCTAGCCGATGGTAGCATGCCTATGGAGCCTGTTATCATGCTGGCTTCATCGGAGAGTATATCTCCGAACATATTTCCCGTCACGATAATATCAAATTGTTTTGGATTTCTTACGAGCTGCATGGCTGCATTATCCACATACATATGATCCAGCTGAACCTCAGGATAATCCTTAGCAACCTCTGTAACAACTCTTCTCCATAGCCTGGAGTTCTCTAAAACATTGGCCTTATCGACGCTCATTACTTTCTTTTGTCTTTTCATAGCCATTTCAAAAGCTGTTATCGCTATTCTTTTCACTTCACCTTCTGAATAAAGCATGGTATCATAAGCTGCAGGTCCAAATTCTGTATCCTTAAATCCCTTTTCCCCAAAATAAATACCACCTGTGAGTTCTCTGACAACACAGATGTCTAATCCATCTCCAATGATTTCAGGTTTTAAAGGGCAAGCTTCTTTGAGCGCTTCAAACAAAATGGCAGGGCGAATGTTAGCGTAAAGCCCTAAACCTTTTCTTAGTCCTAATAGTGCTTGCTCCGGCCTTTTATCTCCCGGTAAAGTATCCCACTTTGGACCTCCCACCGCTCCTAAAAGCACTGCATCACTAGCCTTACAGCTGTCCAAGGTTTCCTGGGGCAAGGGATGGCCTGTCGCATCTATTGCCGAACCTCCTGCCAGAAGGGTTGTAAAATCAAATGTATGGTTAAATTTATCGCCTATTTTTTCAAGCACTTTTATGGCTTCTTCTATGATATCTGGACCAATCCCATCACCGGGTATCACTGCTATTTTATAATTCATCTTTCATACCTTTCTTTTCTTAGAAATTTTCTATTTTACACTATCCTTAACATAATTGACCAAGCCGTCTGCTGCAATAATTTTTTGTATAAAATCCGGGAAAGGCTCTGCATAATAGGTCTCATTTTTTGTTAAGTTTTTTATTTCTCCTGTTTCAAAATTCACTTCCAATTCATCGCCGGCAGATATTTTTTCAGCTGCTTCAGTGCATTCTAATATAGGTAGTCCTGTATTAAAAGCGTTCCTGTAAAATATCCTAGCAAAGGTTTTGGCGATAACACAGGAAACTCCCGCTGCTTTTATGGCAATAGGTGCATGCTCTCTGGAAGAGCCGCATCCGAAGTTTTTGTCGGCTACGATGATATCATCTTCTTGTACATTCTTTATAAAATCTTTATCGATGTCCTCCATGCAATGCTGAGCTAGTTCTACCGGATCAGAGGTGTTAAGATACCTAGCCGGGATGATAACATCTGTATCCACATTGTCACCGTATTTAAATGCTTTTCCTTTTTTTATCATAGTTTCTATCTCCTTTATTCTAAATCCTCAGGGTTTGAGATTTTTCCTGTAAGTGCCGATGCCGCTGCTACCGCCGGGCTTGCTAAATAGACCTCCGAATCGGGATGGCCCATTCGTCCTATAAAGTTGCGATTCGTTGTAGCAACCGCCCTTTCTCCTGCTGCAAGGATACCCATATGGCCCCCTAAGCAGGGTCCGCATGTAGGTGTAGAGAAAACTGCCCCCGCATGAACAAAGATTTCTGCAAATCCTTCTTTTATACAATCCAAATATATTTTTTGCGTTCCCGGGAATATAATGACCCTCAGATTCTTCGCAACCTTTTTATCTTTTAAAATTTCTGCTGTGATGCGCATGTCTTCCAATCGACCGTTTGTACAGGATCCTATAACAACCTGATCAATCTTTACATCGCCAACTTCATCAATTGTTCTTGTATTATCAGGCAGATGTGGAAAGGCTACCGTAGGTCTGATTTTGCTTAAATCAATCACATACTCTTCATCATATTCGGCATCCTCGTCCGGTTCATAAATCTTATACTCACGTTTAGAGTGCTCTTCCATGTATGCTATGGTTCTTTCATCTACTAAAAATATGCCGTTCTTACCGCCTGCTTCAATAGCCATGTTGGCCATGGAAAATCGATCATCCATCGACAAATGCTTTAATCCCTCTCCGACAAATTCCATGGATTGATAGAGAGCACCATCCACACTGATCATACCAATAATATGAAGAATGACATCCTTGCCGCTCACCCATTTGGAAGGCTTACCTATGAGTTCAAACTTGATAGCACCCGGCACTTTAAACCATGCCTTTCCGCTGGCCATGCCAGCTGCCATGTCCGTAGAGCCTACACCTGTTGAAAAGGCTCCTAAGGCCCCGTAGGTACAGGTATGGGAGTCTGCCCCTATAATCACATCTCCGGCAACAACCAGTCCTTTTTCAGGTAAGAGTGCATGCTCAATTCCCATCTGACCTACTTCAAAATAATTTTTTATATCTTTCGATAGGGCAAACTCCCTTACTAATTTGCATTGTTCCGCCGCCTTAATGTCTTTATTTGGCGTAAAATGATCAGGAACGATAACCACTTTTTCCTTATCAAACACTTCCTCAACTCCCATTTTCTCCATTTCTTTAATGGCAACAGGAGTGGTTACATCATTGCCTAACACTATATCCAGATTGGCCTCAATAAATTGGCCTGCTTTTACTTCTTTTACACCTGCATGAGCTGCAAGAATTTTCTGAGTCATTGTCATACCCATAATGCTTATTACCTCCCAATTCTTTCTTCAATATCTTTAATTAATTTATATTCAATGGAATCCACTAAGGCGATTTTACTAGCTTCAATTATATTACTGGATACACCTACAGTTGTCCAACTCTCCTTGCCATCCGAGGATTCAATGAGTACGCGCACTCTAGAGGCTGTAGCACTGCTAGCTCCCAATACTCTTACCTTATAATCCGTTAAATACATGTTTTTTAAGCTAGGATAAAAGACTTCCAGGGCTTTACGGATAGCCTTGTCCAAGGCATTAACCGGCCCATTTCCCTCTGTTGCCCTCATTTCATTTTGTCCGTCTACACATATCTTGATAATAGCCGTCGAGCTGGCCTCTTCATTAATAGCAGGCTCTTCTTCTATAACCCTATAATATTTTAGTTCAAAAAAAGGTTTGTATTTGTTTAAGTGTTTTCTTATGAGCAGCTCAAAGGAGCTTTCAGCTGCTTCAAATTGGTAACCATCATGCTCCATCTCTTTTAATTTATTGACTAATTCCTGAGTTTCCAGTGAATCCTTTGTTTTCGATGGATCAATCATTTGAATCTTTTTAATCAAGGTGTTTTTTCCTGAAATCTCTGACATAAGAAACTCTCTTGAATTGCCAACCATTTCGGGCTTGATATGTTCAAAAGAGGCTTGGGTCTTTGTCACCCCATCAATATGCATACCGCCTTTGTGGGCAAAGGCATTTCTACCGATATAAGGCATACCATGGTCAATTTTTATATTGGCTATTTCACTTATATAATAGGCTTTCTCCACAAGAAGCTTTAGCTTGTCTTCAGGAATGCAATCCATGGCCTTTTTTAACTGAAGACTTGGGATAATAGAGGTTAGGTTAGCATTTCCACAGCGCTCACCAAACCCTAAAAAGGTCCCTTGAACATGAGTTGCACCGGCATAAACAGCCATAATTGAATTTGCAACAGCCATACCTCCATCGTTATGGCAATGAATGCCTATCTCTATGTCAAACTGGTCAACAATTTTTTTGGTTATGTCAAATACCTCATCTGGAAATGCTCCCCCGTTTGTATCACATAAGACCAGACAATCTGCACCTCCCACAGCCGCAGCCCTTAGTGATTGGATAGCATAATCCGGATTGGATTTATAACCATCAAAGAAATGCTCTGCATCAAATATAACTTCTTTTTCATTTTTCTTGAAAAACTCGATTGTTTCTCTGATCATATTCAGGTTTTCTTCTAGGGTTGTATTGATGACATTTGTCACATGAAAGTCCCAAGTCTTCCCGAATAAAGAAATAGCGTCTGTATTCGCCAAGAGCATGTTCTTGACATAGACGTCCTCTTCAACGCTAAGATTCTTTCTTCGTGTGCTTCCAAAGGCTGTTAACCTTGTATGCCTGAGCTCTTCACTCTTTACTTTGTCGAAAAACTCCATATCCTTTACATTGGAACCCGGATTCCCCGCCTCTACGTAATCAATCCCTAATTCATCTAATGCCTTTAGTATTTTTATTTTGTCTTCTACAGAAAAAGAGATTCCTTTCGCCTGAGCTCCATCTCTTAAGGTTGAATCAAAGATTTTAATCTTCACTATCTTATCCCTCCTGTGTAAATACCGGCTTATTCATCGCTTTTGGGTCTTATTTTTTTTATGCGTTTTTCTAATTTCGTTCTCTCAAGCCATAGTTGTTTTTTGCATTTTGTACATTCTATTCTAAAATCCATTCCGGTTCTCATAATGATGAATTCATGATTCCCACAAGGATGTTGTTTTTTTAATTCTACGATATCACCTATTTGTAACTGAAGTGGCATTTTAAAACTCCTTTCCAAACATTATTTAAAGCGGTTGTTTAAAAATAGGCTTTTGTCAAGAATAAAAGAATATTATTATGATACATTATATTCCCTATAGTCGATTCAGATAGCATATCAATAAACAATGTATTTTCTGTCAAACCCACGACGGGAACCATAATAGCTAAGACTAAGTAGATAATAATTCCGCCCTTGATTAATCCAAAAACGACTCCTCCCAATTTGTTAGCTTGTTTAAGGACCGGCAAATCTGCCACACTATTCAAGATCATTCCTATGATATATAAAACTAACTTCACTCCGATAAAAATAATCAATACACTGAGCACATTAATCAGAATGGTAGCAACAAGTCCTCCTAAAGTTCCCTGGGTTGAGGCCGCTTCACTCATATTATGCGTGAGTATCTTGGGTAAATTCATATCCCCTAAGGGGTTGTATGTTGTTGAACCCACTGTGGATACATCTGAAAATCTGCTATTGAGCATTTCTGCTATCTTAGAATACAGAGTTGTCTTTTCTAAGAGCAAATCAGTCATAAAGGGAGAAAATTTAAAGGCCAAAATAGCTGCGATAATCCACCCTCCAAAACTAATAACGGATGTAATGAAACCCCTTATATACCCTTGTATGCATGCGGCTACAAAAATTGCGATAATAACAATATCCAGTACATTCATAACATTACCTCTCTTAAGCTCTTTAATAGCATTCATCATATAAAAGGTCTAGACTCAATTATATCATTATTTTATGCAGTTCCAATTATTTTTGCGGAATATGAATAATTTATTTTTTATCTCATATATATTTCTAACGAGATACTTTATAGCAAAGCGATATTTCATGTTTAATCTCTAGGAGGTTTCTATGAATTATGTAAAATATTCTCGCTCCTTTATCATCCTTGAAGATAAAGGAAGCGACTTTAGGGAAAACGATGAAAAAATAAAAGGACATGTGAAAGTAGAATTTAAAAATAATGTTGGTACCCTCACATGCAGCATTCAAAATCTTAAATATTATCCTCAAGGGGATTATTTTTACAAGCTTTATCTGTTCGGCAATAAGAATAATGAGACAATCTTTACTAATAGCGGAACACTTTTCATCGATAAACTTGGCAAGTCCCATCATAGCTATAAATTTAATGCCCTCAACATAGATGGAAAGAATAATAGCTTTCATGATTATAGGCTTGTGGCTATCATTGCACAACCTAATGACACTGTCCTCAAGGATGAAGAAATTTATCCTGTCTTAACAGGTGAAATCAGGAGCCTTGGCATCGAGGAAGAAACACCGCTTTTTGAATTGGAAAAACATATTCCTATTCATAGTAGTCATGATCAGGTTTCAAAGGTGTCCCAAGTGTCTCAGGAATCCACAGTATCAACTGCTTCCTTAGAAATACAGGCCTTAATCCGTCACAAGTTTGATATCAGCCCTTATTTTAATAATTATATTCGGACAATTTGCTCAAACCTTGGGAACATTTTACCCTTTTATCCGGAAATTAAACCCTTTGAAAGGGATGGGATAGGTTGTAAATGGTGGAAGGTTATCAATGTAATGAGCATCCCTTTTTTCAACACTTCACAGCTTCAAGGTTATCCGGAATATTTAAGTGCACAAAGCTCTCCTCAAGAAAATATAAGAGAACTTCCTGCCAGTTGTCATGATTTGATTTATAAATATCACCACTACATCTTCGGAATTGAACGCCAAGACAATGAAATTGTTTATTACTATTATGGTATTCCTGGCAGATATTTATCGGAAGAGCAACCCGATAGAGGTGCATCTGGATTCAAGTATTGGCAACCCTTGAAGGGTTCAGAAAAGGAAGAAGGAGATTACGGTTATTGGATTATCGCCGTCAAAGCTGACACAGGAGAATTAGAAACCTTGACTTAAAGCCCTTTCCAGTAATGCAAATTCTTCAAGAGAAAGAGTCTCTGCTCGGCGTTTTGGATCAATCTCGCATTTTATCAACGTCTTTTCCAAGGCTACTTTGTTGAATGAGGATAATTGACTTAAAGCATTAAGTAATGTTTTTCTTCTTTGATTGAAGCCTGCTTTTACAAGTTGGAAAAACAATTCCTCATTTTCAACTTCTACGGCAGGTTTTTTCCTTATATCTAAGCGAATGACTGCTGAGTCCACATGAGGCTTCGGCAAAAAAACTTCCCTAGACACTTGAGAAATCATTTTGATATCTGCATAATATTGTACAGCAACAGATATTGCGCCGTATTCTTTTGTTCCCGGATGGGCCTTCAGCCTATCCGCTACTTCTTTTTGAACCATGATAGTGATGCTTTTTACCTTGATTTTTTCCTCCAGTATTTTCATAATGATAGGTGTTGTAATATAATAAGGCAAATTACCTATTATCTTTACGTCTCCAATAGGTTTTTCCTCTTTAATGATTTTTTCAATATCCGCTAATAAAAAATCTATATTCATTATTCTTATATTTTCAAATTCTTTTAAATTTTCATTTAAGATAGGAATCAGTCTTTTATCGATTTCTATCGCTAAAACCTTCCCTGCTTCTTTTGCAAGCTCAGCTGTGAGTGTACCGATACCCGGTCCTATTTCAATAATCAGATCATCTTTTGTGGTAGCAGCGGCATCAACAATCTTTCTCACAATATTGCCATCTGTTAAAAAATTCTGCCCGTATCTTTTGGAAGTCTTGAAGTCATGCTTCTTCATAATATCGTTAATGGTTCTGGGAGCATATAGTTTGTCCATTTCTATTCCTCAATTCCTTTACTCTTTATCCGCTTCACTGCATCCTCAAATTCTTCTCGACGAATATTGTAATGATTTAACCTGTTTAAAAAGGTATGACTATTACCATAGCCTATACCCAATAAATCTCCTACCCTTTGACGGTTTTTAGAAGCATTTTCATTTCCTATCAAACTATTGGCTCTTAAGTCCTCTTTTGTAAATTCCGATCTTGCATGTTCATCACAAAACTGTGCCTTTCCTAAGGCCATAATAATATCTTCACTCGATGCATTTTCTATTCCAATATCACGATTTTTCCTTGCCTTTTCCTGAGACAAATAGGCATGTTTAGCATGAGGAAATCGTTGTGTTAATTTCTTACGAATATTCTCACCTGCAAAATCAGGATCGGTAAATATGATAATACCTTTTCTTTGGTAAGCTGTTTCTATTCTTTGATAAATCTTTTCATTCATTCCAAAGCCATTGGTAATAATAATTTCTGCATTGATGGCTTTTTTAACTGCTGCCTCATCGTCTTTCCCCTCGACTATGATGACTTCTTCTATCATAAAAAACTCCTATTTATTCTATTTTTCTTCTGTCTTATTTTCTTGCTTTTTAGGAACGTATAGTATTTCATTTTCTTTGACCATTCGTAAATTTTCACGTGCAAAATTTTCAATGTATTCTTCACTCTGAGCGCTATCTAATTCTGCTTGATATCTTTCCTTTTCTTTTTCCAATAATCGGACATTCTCCATTAAAGCTTTTTCTTCTTGCCTCAGTTGATAAATCCTAATTCCTTGGTAAGCAAAAAAGCCAAGGATATAGAGGAAGACACATAAGACAAGGATACTGCTTTTTTTAATTTTTTTTCGGCTTTTGTTTTTTGGAGTTAATTTAGTTTTTTTATCTAATCTCTTTGAATCCAGCTGATAGATATTATTCTTTTGTTCTCTCAACCTTAACCCTCCCCTAAAATACCTTCTGCTGTTATTAGCTCGCCCAATTTGCATAGCAAATTGATGGCGAACTTATGCAAAGAAATCACAAATCTTTGATTTGTAGATTTCTACTGCTATTGTATCACAATTTTCGTTTATCGATACGTTTTACACAAAAATTGAAGACCTTTTTTATGCTATTTATAAAGGCTTCTATTGCTGTTTCAACCAATTTACTTATGAAAACTTTATATAGGAAAGCCCCTATAAGCAGAGCTAGCACTGTATAGCCCTTAATTCTGCCATAGCTACTATAATAAATCATATATATTAAAGAAGATGCACTGAATATCCAGAATAATATATCTTGAAATCCGGATAAGAACCAAGAAGGCTTGCGGTGTTTTTTATAGATTCTTAATAATTGATAAAGAAAAGCTATACACATGCTTCCATATAGTATAACAATAAATTCAAATGCCTGATTTTGAATTAATAGTCCCATCAGTCTCACTCACTTCGTCATTTATTTGAGTATCTTATTGAGAATTCCCTTTTTCCCATCACTTACTTTTTCCGAGTAATTTATCCCATCTATTTTGCCGCAAATAATAACCTTGCCCTCTTCTAAATCTAATTTTTGTAGATGTAAATCGGACCCTTTTATCACGAGATTCCCTTTAGGTGTTATGACTTTTATGGTTTTTTCATCAAAATTCTCAACATCTTTTACTTCAGTTATGCTGACTTTTTCACGATTTTCTAAGAAAACATCTTGTTTGCTCGCCCTAAATATTTTTTTATCATCCATACTCTTCCTCCTAATCAATATACTCTTGATATTCTTTAATTTTTTGCATCTGATTTTTTACATTAAAATAAGGTATAGAAATGAATATTCCTATACCTTATATATATGTGTTCATTTTTTTCTATATACCTAACCTAACGGAAGTATGAGTATTACCGATGTGCCTTCTCCATAAACACTCTCAATGAGTATGTCTCCCGCATGGGCTGTCATAATCTGCTTAGCGATGGAAAGTCCTAATCCCGTTCCTCCCAAGTCCCTGGACCTGGCTTTATCCACCCGATAAAATCTATCAAATAATCTTGGAATATCTTTCTGCGGTATGCCCATACCATTATCCTTAATAATAATTTGAGCTTTTTCTTCTTTTGTGATTAAGTCAACATGAATTTCCCCACCGGCTTGGGTGTATTTTATAGCGTTGCTTAAAATATTGGATATGACCTGCTCTATTCTATCCTTGTCAGCGAAAACCATAGCACTACTTAAGGTGTAATTTTTATGAATCTTCTGATTCTTTTGCTTGGCTGTTAGTTCTATTTTTGTAAGAGCTATATCCAATATAAAACTCAAATCAATTTCAACCTTGTTCCAGATTTCCCTTTGATAATCCAATCTGGATAATTGCAATAAATCTTTCACCAAGCGCGTCATTCGATCGGATTCACTGTCTACAACCTTTAAAAATTGCTCGGATACATCGATATCACTTAAGGCTCCCTCAAGTAGCGTCTCTGTGTAACTCTTAATACTTGTAAGAGGTGTTTTCAATTCGTGGGATACATTGGCAACAAATTCTTTCTGCATATTTTCTAACTTTTGTCGTTCGGTGATATCATGGATAATCATAACAATGCCGATATTATTGTCATTTTCATCTGTAAAGGGAGCATATTGAGCTGTAAAAAAGGAATGATTATATTCAAAATCCTCCGTTCCTTCCCAAACAGCCATATGATTTTTTATATACTTAAGTGTGAGTTTCTCATTAAACTCACTGATGATATCATCATATTTGTTTTTTTCTATGTCCTCGTCGGCAACATGCAGCATTGTTTTAGCCATTGGATTAATATGAATTATGTAGCCATCTATGCCCACTGCTATCAATCCGTCTGCCATATTGGTCAATATCGTTTCTAACTTGCTGTTTTCCTTTGAGATTTCCGATAAGGTAAGATTAAGCTTATCCGTTAAATAATTAAACATTTCCGCTAGCCGACCAATTTCATCATCTGATTTAACACTTACGCTCTGGCTAAAATCTCCCTTTGCCATTTTCGAGGCTTTTTCCCTTACATCATTGATGGGACCGGTTATACTTTTTGCAATTAAGAACCCCAATACAATTGTAACGAGAAGGGCCAATAAGGTTGCATTAATAAAGATTGCCTTTGAGCGATCAATGGTTTCATATATTCCTGTAAGATCGGATCGGATATAAAAAACACCATGGACCTTTCCCCCATCTTTTATAGGGAATACCATGTTCATGGTCTGAATACCCTGTTCTCCCGAAATATCTTCTTTACTGCCTCTAATGCCAATAAATCCGTCTCTAATTAAATCAACATCCAATCTTTCCATCGCATTTTTATGAACTAAGTTTTCATTAGTTGAGGCAATAACTAAAAAATCTTCATTGACAATTGTTATCTCTTCCTCTATTCCCTTCCCCCAAGCTAGAATATCACTTTGTATCTCACCCTGCCTCAATGTAATATCATCGTAACGTTCTATTGTACCCATGTTTTCAGCTAATCTTGTCATATCCGTCTTGACCTTATTCAAATAGTGGGCTTCTAATTGCTGAATAATGAAAACACTTACGATTGTCATAGCTATAAATACCAACACAAAATAAGTGAAAATAATTTTCCACTTAATACTCATCCAGCGACTCATTCCCACCATAACTATTTCCTCCTAAAATAATAACCTATCCCTCTTTTGGTCATTATATGCTTAGGGTTACTTGAATCATCTTCAAGTTTTTCACGGAGTCTCCGTATTGTTACATCAACTGTTCTGATATCCCCATAATACTCATAGCCCCAAACTTCTTCAAGCAACTTTTCCCGGGTAAAAACCTGGCTCTCTTGCTCCGCTAAATATTTCAACAGTTCAAACTCCCTGACAGTTAGCTCTAGTATGACATCATCCTTTTTGACCTCATATTTATTGAGATCCATGATAATATTGCCTAAATCCAGCAGATTTCCATGAATACCTTGTAGATCGGTTGTTAGACCTACCCTCCGAATGTTGGCTTTCACTCTCGCAATCAATTCTCTCATACCAAAAGGTTTGGTAATATAATCATCTGCGCCGAGTTCCAGCCCAAGTACTTTGTCTACTTCTTCTTCCTTTGCAGTTAACATAATGATTGGCGTATTCAATTTTTGTCTTATGCTTTTACATACTTGAAAGCCATCGATTTTTGGCAACATGATGTCCAGTAATATTAAATCCGTTTCATTCTTTAGAGCTTTTTCTAATCCTTCTTCCCCATCAAAAGCCGTTGTAATAAAATAGCCTTCCTTTGCTAAGTTGTATTTTATGATATCCGATATAGATTTTTCGTCTTCTATAACAAGTATCCTTTTATTATCCATCTTAACCTCCTGAAATATCTATTTATACCCCTGTTATTCTCAACCTCTTTACAAAATTATTTTAACATATTCCCCCAATATTCAACATCATTTTCTTCTATAATATTTTTCATTATGATAAAAGATGAATAATAAGCTTTTACTTTATCAAGTTCATGAAAGTTTTTCAGTTCTTCCCTTGTATAGAGTTCTTCATATTGATCTTTATCTGCTATGGTGTATCCGGTAGCCTTATATTCCACATAGAGGGCTAACCCCTCCTGTACCCATGTTTCATCATCTGCATCTTGGGATTGGTCGAACATAAAATGGCTCATTTCGTGAATAACAGGCCCTTCCGTTTCGAAAACCTCTTCTACATCTTCTCCTTCACCAATCCATTCGGAAGGGGATAAAATTTGAATAACTCCTGCGCGATAATATCCCATAGGTAGGTTATCTCTCTTTAATAACGTTAACTGACTCATTTTTTCCCGATTATGGATAATGATTGGTATCTTTTTTTCATGGTCATAGTGATGAAAAGAGGAAACCTCTTCGTAATATTTTTCACCTATTTTGGCTACGAGCTGCCCTTCTGTTTCATCCTCATAATGAATGATAAAGTGTTCTGTTTCAAGCTTTTTCATATCCCTTGCCAAAAAATGAACAACTTTATTTTCAAATGCATAACTTATATTGTTCAGTGCTCCTACTTGTATAAGCACTGCGAGGATTAACAAAGCCGACAAAATAAAATAGAGTTTAATTTTTATACCATTATTTTTAATCATGCTATTCACCCCCTAGTGCACTATTATAACACATTCTATAATATTCCTCTGTGTCTATTTCTGGCAGTATTGCCAATTAAATTTGCACCGGCACTCTTTATCAAGGAGAGGCATATTATGAAAAAACAAGACTATAATAGGAGTGTTTTTAATGAATATGCGTAAAAATCAAAGAAAAAATATTCATCCCATGGTTACAGCAAGAATATCAGCAGGAACTAAAACGATAGTTCCGGTCATTATACACTACCACAGGAACATAGAAGATGTTAAAAGTTTCATTCATGGAAAACAAGGTAAAATCTCATATGAACTGCCTTTTATGAATGCCGTTGCCGCAGAAATTCCGGCAGACAATGTTATGCCGGTTGCACTTAACAAAATGATTAAATTTATAGATGATGATACAAAAGTATTTAAAACCATGGATATAGCTTCAAGTTTTATGGGAATCCGATTAGCTAATAATTATGATTATACCGGTGAAAATATAGGCATTGCTATCATCGATACAGGAGTAGCCCCTCATACTGATTTAGTGAAGCCGACAAATAGAATCATCGGCTTTAAGGATTTTATCGGCGGCAAAACCTCTCCTTATGACGACGATGGACACGGGACACATGTAGCAGGTATTGCCGCAGGGAATGGTTTTACAACATCAAAATATGCAGGTATAGCTCCAAAAGCAAACATTATAGCAATTAAAGTCTTGGATAGTGCAGGAAGCGGTAACACATCCAATATTTTAGCAGGTCTCCAATGGGTTATTGACAATAAAGAAAAATATAATATTCGAATAGTCAATATGTCTTTAGGAACACCTGCCGATTCCTCCCATAGAGAAGATCCCTTAGCAAAGGGGGCCAGCGCTGCCGTTGCAGCTGGGTTATCGGTTATTGTAGCTGGGGGAAATAGCGGACCCAATCGCAAGACAATTAATTCACCAGGTATTAGCCCTGATGTTATTACTGTCGGTGCAATCGATGATAATCGAACAACATCTTTTTACGATATCTTTGTAGCAGACTTCTCCAGCAGAGGGCCTACACCTTCGGGCTTCTCAAAACCCGATATTATGGCTCCAGGCGTTGATATCATGTCCTTATCCAATAAACAATTAAATGGTTATGCTTCCCATTCGGGGACCTCCATGGCAACGCCTATCATCAGTGGTGCCGCCGCTTTACTTTATCAAAAAAATCCATATTTGACGCCCCGACAAATAAAAAAAATCATTAAAGGTACTGCTCTTCAAATAAAAGGGGTTTCGTCACTTTCCCAGGGGAGTGGTGTCGCCAATATTCCTAAAATGCTAAACATTGATTAAAATAAAACACCCCCGACAGATATTAATCTACAAAGGGGTGTTGTTATACATCATTTTATTCATTAATACTTCACGTAAGTTAATGGATTTTTTACAACTCCGTTAACCCTTATTTCAAAGTGCAAATGCGGACCTGTTGATCTTCCTGTATTTCCAACCTCTGCTATCTTTTGGCCCTTATACACCCTGTCTCCAACCTTAACTACTATTTTGCTGCAATGAGCATAATAGGTTTCCATCTTTTTACCATGGTCAATCTTGACTAGTAATCCATAATCCCCATTTCGACTTGCATAGGTCACGACTCCACCATCCGCTGCCCTGATGTCTGTTCCTGTCTTTGCCCCTATGTCTATTCCTGTATGGGCTCTTCCCCACCTTGTCCCAAATCGAGATGTAAGAGAACCACGAACCGGATTATCAAAACTACCTGTTCCAATAAGAGGCGGTAATTCCTTTGTTCCCACTAAGACAACTTGGGTCTTAGGCTTAGATAACACTTTAGAATTTAATTCTACTCGAGATACTTCTATACCGTTATGTTTTTCAACTTCAGCTAATACTTCTCTTTCACCCTTTGTACCCTTTGACTTAACCTCTTGTTCACCTTTGTAGAGTGCTGCTGTATTTTGATAATCGTATTCAAAAGGTATGTTTTCTATAATGGTTTGTTTTTCTTTTGTTACGACAGTCACCAATGGCTTGGGTACAATTAGGCTTATCTCTTGCCCTATTTGAAGTTTATCAGGATTTACCATTGGATTTGCTTTTTCTAAGTCAGCAGAATCCACATTATACTTTTGGGCAATTGTCCAATAATTTTCTCCCTTTTTAACTTCATGTATTTTCTCTTCATCTGTTCCTCTTAATATGTAATCCAGTGCTGTTTTATAATCATTTATATTAGCCAGTGTAGCATTCTCTTCTTTTATCTCAATACTTTCTAAAAAGTAAACATTTTCATATTTTATATTTTCATCCTTTAAATTTAAGAATTGGTTTTTTAAATCTTCTATTAGTTCTTCGGTCTTATTTTTTGAAGAGAGTGTGGCTACCCTTTCGCCATCGACATATAATGCATAACATTTTAATTCTATATTATTGATATATGAGAAATATTCCAGTATCTCATCTTCTGATGTTGTTTTCGCACTAAGCTTTTTTGTTTTCTGAAATTGAATGCTGTTTTCATTAATGACAATATCTGTCCCATGTATCGTTCCTAGTTTGCCATAAACCATGTCTAATATATACATGACGCTTTTTTTATCTTTAACCAGAGCTACTTCCGTGCCTCCATAAACAACTTTATAATAGGTTATACTGTGGTTAAATGCTATAGCACCAATGAGGACTGCCAGACCAATTAACCCCATCGTTATAGATTTTTTATAGCCCATACCCCTAATGTTTATCTTTTTTATTTTTTCTCTAATATGATCCAAGTTCTTAATTTTTTGAATATGAGCTTGTCTGACTTGTCCGATTTTTAATTGGGAACCCTTTTCTTTTATATGTATTGCTTTGTCTTTAACAATTGACAGTTTATTCTTAATTTTCACAAAAATAACAGAGAAACTTTGCTTAATCCCTCTGGTATATGTCTTTTTTCTTTTCGATTTTTGCTTGCTTTGTTTGGTCCTTTCCAGGCTATCGTCACAATCTAATATACTCTTTAACTTTTCGTCAATTTCGATGGATGAATCATCGATTGTTTCACTTGGCTCAATGTAATTATTTAATGTTTCATCTTGAAAATTGTTCTCCATTAAAATACCTCACATGGCTTTAGTTTTTCTATCCTTAAACATTATACAACACTTCTCTACTTTTTCATACAACTATTTATATTTTCGTTAAATATATTTCTAACTATTTTTTCTTCATGAATTCGAATTCATGATATAATAAGATACATGTCACCTTAAGGAGTGTTAAAAATGCGTTTTAAAAAGGAAAAATCTCACTTTTATTTAAACAATACCCCTATTGAAAATATGTTTATTCATGAATATATGCCTTTAGCAGATGGTGATTTTGTTAAGGTTTATTTGTTTGCTTTAATGTATGCGGAGAGAAAAGAAGCTTTATCTAATGAAATCATATCCAAGCATCTGAATATACAGATTGAAGATGTCTTAAAGGCATGGACTTATTGGGAAAAACAAGGAGTTATTCGCAAGATAATGAAATCCAGGGATAATCCTTTTCATTATGATGTTGAGTTTCTAAGTTTGAAGCAGCTTTTTATCAACAGTAATCTGAATTGTGATGCGCCTTCCTTAGCTTGTGCAGATATTTCAGATCCTACAGATACAGATCTCGTTTTTTCTTCCATGGAAAATCCAAGTATCAAGGAAATGTTTGCTCAAATAGAAGCTATCTTAGGCAGGTCCTTTCAAGGCAATGAAATGTTTGAAATATTGGATTGGGTTAACCAGTACCATATGGAGCCCCAGGTTATTGTACAAGCCTATAACTATGCTTCCACTAAAAATAATAATAATTTTAGTTATATTGCTACCATTATAAGAAACTGGCATGACAGTAAGATAAAAACGATGCCGGATTTAGAAAGATTCTTTGAACAAAATAATGACAGACAAAATATATATAAACGTATTATGAGAGCCTTAGGCCTTCATTTTAGATTTCCTTCGGAAGAGGAAAAGCGAATTATAGATATTTGGTTTGATACCTATAAGTTTGATTTGAATACTGTTCTTGATGCCTGCAAAAAGACTTCAGGTATTTCTAATCCAAATATTAACTATATCCATACCATTGTAAAAAGCTGGTATAATAAACAAATGGGTATTATAGAAGATAAATCTACCGGAAACTCGAAGGGATCTTCTAAAATAACAGTTAAAGATGTTCTTAAAGAATACGATAATATTCGCCAAAAAAATAACAAAATTGTGGATGATCGCATAGTTAAGGTATATAGCAGTATCCCGCGCATCCGTTTTATTGATGAAGAAATGTCAAAATTGAGCATTTCCATATCCAAGGTTGTATTGATGGGATCCGATGATTCGAAAAAACAAATAGAAAGAATCAAAAAAAACATCGACAATCTTAACCAAGAAAAGGCTTTTCTTTTGACGGAAAATAATTATCCTATTAATTTTCTTGATCCTCTTTATGATTGTCAAGGTTGCCAGGATACGGGAACCTTAGCTAATGGAGAACAATGTCCTTGCTTTAAAGAAAAACTTAATAAATAATAATTCAAATGAAAAAGCTTAGACAGTTTGAACGACTACCTAAGCTTTTATTTTATAAAATAGTTGTATTAAATTTTTTCTCTAACGATGGTTTGAGATCTTTTAGGTCCTACGGATACAATTTTAATTGGAATTCCTGTCTCTTCCTCAATCATTTCTATATAATTCTTTGCTTCCTTTGGTAAATCTTCATAGCTTGTACAATGAGTGATATCCTGTTTCCAACCCTTTATCTCTTTATAAATCGGTTTGCATTCCTCAAGCACCTCTAAACTGGCAGGAAAATGTTCCATCACTTCCCCATGGTAATCATAGGCAACACAGACCTTGATGGTATCAAATTCAGATAAAACGTCCAGGAGCATGAGGGATATTCCTGTTAACCCATTGACTCTTGTCGCATAATTGATGACAACCAGGTCTAACCACCCACATCTTCTTGGTCTGCCTGTAACAGTACCAAACTCATTGCCTATCCGCCTTATTTTATCCCCTGTCTCATTATCTTCCTCTGTAACAAAAGGTCCTTTTCCTACTCTGGTTGTGTAGGCCTTTACAATCCCTAGGACGCCATTAATCATGCCCGGACCAACGCCGGTACCGACAGTAAATCCCCCGGAAATCGGATGTGAGCTTGTGACATAAGGATATGTGCCCATGTCAATATCAAGCATAGTGCCTTGAGCTCCTTCAAATAATATCTTTTCTCCCCTTTTTAAAGCGTCATATACCATTACGGTGGTATCTTTAATAAAAGGTCTTAGTATTTTAGCAAATTCTAGATATTGATTAATAATCTTATCTTTATCTAATCTTTCGCCTTTGTATATTTTTTCAATAATAGCATTTTTCAGGTCAATTTGTTCAGAGGCTTTTTTTATAAATAATGATTCATTTAACAAATCGCATGCTCTTATTCCGGTTCTTTCAACCTTATCCATATAGCATGGTCCAATACCTTTTTTTGTAGTTCCTACTTTAGAATCGCCTTTCATTTCTTCGGATAATTCATCAAGGACTTTGTGATAAGGCATGACAATGTGTGCTCTATCACTGATAATGATATTGTCTGTATTGACGCCTTCTTTATTAAGGCCTTCTATTTCTTGTATAAATCCTTCAGGATCGAGTACAACTCCATTGCCTATAATATTAATCTTCCCATCGTATAAGACTCCGGATGGTATTAAACGCAAAGCATATTTTTTATCACCTACAACAACAGTGTGTCCTGCATTATTCCCGCCTTGGCCCCTTACTACCATGTCGGCTTCTTTTGCTAAATAATCAATGACTTTACCTTTTCCTTCATCTCCCCATTGTGTTCCTACTACCACCAAACTAGGCACGTCGGCCACCTACTTTCCATATTAAGTTCATGTAATTTTTCAGACTATGCTTTATTTGTTCTTTAATCTTCTTTATTGAGCTCATCCAAAATTTTTTCAAGTTCTACCCCATGGCCTTTTGCAGCTTCTTGTAAACTTTCATGATATGAGGCAGGACACCCTAGACAGTTTAATCCATTTTTAACGAGTATGTCAACCAATCCTTCCTCAATAATCTCAGCGATACTCGTATCCTTTGTTATGTTTTTATTATAGGTCACACTATTCACTCCCTTTATAGATATTCGTAAACTTAGTGTATTTACCTAACCAAGCAAGCTCTACGGCTCCTGTCGGACCATTTCTCTGCTTAGCAATAATCACCTCACAAACATTTGGTTTCTCTGTAGTATCCGGATTATAGTATTCATCTCTGTATAAAAACATAACAACATCTGCATCCTGTTCTATGGAACCCGATTCTCTTAAATCCGATAATATTGGTCTGTGATCTGCTCTTAGTTCAGGCGCTCTGGATAGCTGAGATAGGGTTATAACAGGGCAATCTATTTCTCTTGCTAAGTGTTTAAGCAATCGTGATATGGTCGATATTTCTTGCTGCCTGCTTTCAGCATTGCCATCAGAAGACATCAACTGTAAATAATCGATAATGATAAGGTCTAGGCCTTTATCCATTTTTAAACGTCTTGCCTTATTCTTTATTTCAAGTGGCGTGATGCCTGGGGTATCATCAATATAAATATTTGCTTTTGACAAAACATCAATCGCCATATTAATTTTATTCCATTCATCGCTGTTTAAATTACCTGTCCTAATTTTTTGAATTTCAACAGTGGCCTCTGAGCTTAAAATTCTTTGGACTAATTGCTCTTTTGACATTTCAAGGCTAAAGATAGCCACTTTAGCATCTGATTTTGTAGCCACATTATGGGCAATATTTAAACAAAATGCAGTTTTTCCCATACTTGGTCTTGCTGCAACCATAATTAAGTCGGATTTTTGGAGTCCGGATGTCTTATTGTTTATATCCGCAAAACCGCAATCCAATCCGGTCATATTCCCTTCCATTCGAGATGCTTCATCAATTGTTTTTAGATTGTCCCATAAGATTTCTTTTATAATAGAAAATCCACTTTTCTGACGTTTTTCGGAAATCTCAAATATTTTTTGTTCTGCGTAATCTAAGACATCTCCTGTTTCATTTTTTTCTTGAAAACTTTTATTCATAACATCTGAGGAGACCTCAATAAGCCTTCTCAGTACTGCCTTTTCCTCTACTATTTTAGCATAATACTCCACATTGGAAGTGGATGGAACAGAGGAAGAAAGATGTCCTAAATAGGCTCGTCCACCTATCATATCCAGTAGTTTTCTTTTCTTAAGAAACTCCGCTAGCGTTAAAATATCAATAGGCTGATTTTGTTGAAAAAGCTCGATGATAGCTTCAAATATAGCCTTGTGTATTTGACTATAAAAATCCTCTGGCTTCAATATGTTGAATACCTCATACATAGCATTTTTATCTAACAAAATAGAACCCAAAACCGATTCTTCAGCTTCAATACTATGGGGTGGTATTCTTTCCATTTCTTCTCTTGCCATACCTCTCTTCTCTCCTCAATGTGTAAAGTAAAACTTAAGCAGTGGAAATCAATCAATTATGAAGTAGCTACAACCTCAACCTTTAATTTTGCCGCTATTTCCGGATATAGTTTTATAGGGATATGGAATAAGCCTACTTCTTTTATTGGACCCTCTAATTGCATCTTCTTTTTATCGATGCTTATTTGGTATTGCTCTTCAAGTTGATCCGCTATATCCTTGGAGGTGACTGAGCCAAATAATCTTCCGCCTTCTCCGCCTTTTGTAATAATCTTAACACTTATATTTTCAATTTTTTCGGCCAATTTTATTGCTTCTTCTCTTTCTCCTTCTTTTTTCTTGTCTTCTGCCGCCTTCTTTTTATCTCTCTCTTTTAAATTGCCACTGGTTCCTTCCTTGGCTAAGCCTCTTGGAATAAGATAATTGCGCGCATATCCATCACTCGCATCTATAACATCACCGGCTTTTCCTATTTTCTTAATATCCTTTAATAAGATTACCTTCATTTTACTACACCTTCCTTTACGTATTCCAAAATATAATGCTTTAGTTTTTCTTCCACAGCTTGAGGACTTTCTTTCGTTTGCATTCCCGCCATTGTCAAATGCCCACCTCCACCAATCTTTTCCATAATGACTTGAACATTAATATCTCCGGTTGATCTTGCACTGATGAGGGTATCATTTTTTGCATTTGTACTGATAACAAAGGTAGCTGTAATACCTTTTATATCCAATAATTCATCTGCTGCTTGAGAAACAAGGATGTTCGCATTACTTCTTTTCAAATCCGTGGTAGATAGGGCGATAAAAGGTGTTATTGCCTTTGCATTTTTCATAATTTCAGCCTTAGCTATGAAGGAATTCATATCTGTCTGGAAGAGTTGTTTTATATTATTTCCATCTGCACCTATACGTCTCAGCCATGAAGCTGCTTCAAAGGTTCGAACTCCGGTTTTATTTGAAAAAACCTTTGTATCAATAGCTATCCCTGCTAAAAGTGCATCCGCTTCAACCTTTTCTATTTCTTTTTTGTCTACAAAATATTGTAGCATCTCCGTAACTAATTCACAGGAAGAGGAAGCATAGGGCTCCATGTAGGACAATACTGCATTATCTATAAATTCTTCCATTTTTCTATGATGATCTATGACCACAATTTTATCTGTCTTTGTTAATATCTCCGGGCATTGGGTAAAACTTGGTCGATATGTATCTACTACGACAACTAAGGTATCCTTATTCACGATTTGAATAGCCATATCGTTATCAATAAATTGGTAGGTATTGTTATTCTTGATTGTTTTATAAAGTGCATCAATACCTTCTGTCATATCATCAAGAACAATAGAGGCACTCTTTTTTCTGTTTAAAACCATCCTATAAACACCAAGGGATGCTCCAAAGCAATCCATATCCGGAGTCTTGTGCCCCATGATGACAACATGGGTTGATTGATCAATAAGCTGTCTCATGGCATGGGCCATAATACGTGATTTCCCTTTATTTCTTTTTTCAACGACTTGGGATCTTCCACCATAGTATTCAATTTTATTTATTTTTTTAATGACAACCTGGTCGCCACCCCTACCTAGTGCTAAATCCATAGCAGCCCTTGCAAACTCTGATTGTTGCAGGGGGTTCTTCCCGCCTACTCCTATCCCTAGACTGATAGTACATGGAAAATCAGAGTATGTTTCAATTTTACGAATATCGTCTAAGACAGAAAATTTTTTAGCTTCTTGCTTCTCCAAATACTTATTTTCAAAGTACATGCTGTATTTATCATCATCATATTTTGTGATAAAAGCATTAATTCCCTTCGCCCATACTCTTATGGTATTGTCAATCTCTGCTATCAATAATGCTCTCTTTTCTAAGGGAGTTTCCTGAATAATCTCATCATAATTATCAATATTGATATAGGCAATATTGGGTTTTTCATCATTGTAAAGGGTCTTTAAATTTTGATAATTGGTTATATCGCTCCAATAAAGAATGATACTGTATTTTGTATCTACAATATTTTTGACGATATTGTAGGTGATCTTAAAAATCTTGTCTTGAAAATGAATCAGCGTGTGACCTTCTTCAGTATCATTAGAGATAATATCCTTAATTTTTAAATTTGTAATAATATCCTCGATGTTTTTTTCCAGAAGCTCTACTCCACCGGTTATTTCATTGAACCTGGAGTTATACCATATTATGGACCCATCAATCTCAATAATCGTGAGGGCCATGGGCAAATTAATTAAGGCGTTTCTTGAAGTTTCATCTATCTCTTGTGTAATATTTTCTATATACTCAGTCCATAGCTTTTTTCGATTATGTTCTATTTGCCAATTATATAAAATCAAGGTTATAAGAACCATTCCTGAAATTATTCCAAGAATAGGGTTATAAGCCATTATGATAATGACAAATATGGTGAGTATCCAAAAGTATATCCTCGTGTTTGGCATAAGTATCATTTTTAATACTTTATTTGTCATGGTTTTCCTCCTATAGTAGCTCGCCCATTTGCTATGCAAATGGATGACGATTTCTACTGCAAACAATTCTTTTGCCCTATTATTATACCATAGAATTCTGATTTACCTAGTATCTCTGGCATATTTTCTTAAATCCATAAAGATATCAACGATACCTATTATAGCTAAGGAAATTACAGCCATATTCGAGAAAAATATGAGGGGTATAACAAGGATAAGTAAAATTTTTGATAACCTATAATGTGTATAGAAAAAAACGGCTACAGCCAGACCTTGGGCTACAAATACTATTTGGAAAAGTAAGGAGACATTGACTAATAAAGTCTCTCCATTAACTATATTTGTTTTGGACGTAATAAATGATAAAAACATGATGACAATCATGCCTAAAGATGCATTTTTTGATAATCGAAACTCTTTGAATGGCCCTAACTCTATCACATCATTTCCTGTTCTTTTCAAGATAACCGTCGCAAGCTTATAATTGATTAGGCTTGTTAAAGCGGAAGCTATGATAATAATAGAGGGTATAAGAACCAGTGCAAGGGCTTCCATATTTTCCAACATCTCTTTGCTTTGAGTCAAAAGGTCTTCATTGCTATTCGTCATTTGTCCCACATATTGTTGCATTTCAATGGATTGTTTAAAAATCTCCTTCATGTTTTCTATAAGAGAGATACCTAATAAACTGTCTGCCAAGTTAATGGATAGAATCATTGTAAGCACACTGGTTATTGCCCCTACAAGGACTATCATCGAGGCTTCCGCTTTTTTTTGAATCATGATATTGATAGCAATAGCTACCATACCCGGTAACCCAATGATATATAAGGCTATTATAGGATTAGAAAACCCAATAATGATAAGGGTAGCTACAATGAGCGACATAACAGAATATTTCACACCTTGTCTTTGGCCTATAATGATAAGAGGTGTGGGTATAATAAACAAGAAAATACCAAAAAAAGGCATATACATTCCTAATATCCCTAAAATAACAAGGATTCCTGTTATAATCGATGATTCTACTATGCCTTGCGTGTTTTTATTGCTATTCATAAGCCTCTCCTTATTTTATAAAGTTAAAATAATGATAAATATAACACTTAAACAAAAAGAAGCGAAGATTCGCTTCTTTTTGTTTTAATCTTGTGTAAATGGAAGCAAAGCCACCATCCTCGCTCTTTTTATAGCTATTGTCAATTCTCTTTGATGTGTTGCGCAGGTTCCTGTGATTCTCTTAGGTAAGATTTTACCTCTATCGGTTACAAATCTTTTTAGCTTTTCCACTTCTTTATAATCGATTACATCTATCTTGTCTGCACAAAATTGGCATACTTTCTTTTTTCTTATTCGTTTCTTCAACCTGTTTTCCCTCCTTCTATATGGGATAAAGTACTAAAATGGTATGTCATCATCATCATCTTCCATTGTTTCAAATCCATCTGGTAATCCAGGATGACTATCTTTTGATGAATAATCCACATGTTCGTCTCTATTTGATGATTTATTTCTTGAATCTAAAAATTCTACTCTATCAGCAATAATATCGGTAGAATATCTTTTCTCACCATTTGCTGCTGTATAGTTGTTGTTTTGTATTCTTCCTTGAACGCCAATCATGCTGCCTTTCCCTAAGTATCTTGCACAATTTTCTGCAGGTTTACCGAAGACAACCACTCTAAAAAAATCTGCCTCATCCTTTTTAAAAGGTCTATTGACTGCTAAAGTTAAATTAGCTACAGCTTTTTCATTGCCGGGTATATAGCGTATCTCCGGGTCTTTTGTTAATCGACCTATTAGCACAACATGATTCATCTATTTCACCACCAATTATTTTTCTTCTACATCCGTAACAAGATACCTCATTACGCCTTCAGTAATTCCTAATTTTCTGCTGACTTCTTTAGGAAGTTCAGGAGAAGCTTTGAATAGAACTAATACATAGTAACCATCGTTTTTCTTTTCTATAGGATATGCTAATTTTTTATTACCCCATATATCCAGCTTTTCTACTTCCCCTTCAGTTGAAATAGTTTCCTTTACCATTTCAATGATTTGTTGTTTTTTTTCATCTTCTAACATCGTGTCAATAATAAATAAAAGTTCATACTTTTTCATGTGTTTTCACCTCCCTATGGACTATTTGGCTTTACTTTTTAGTAAAGCAGAGAGCATAAGCATCCGATATTTAAAAATATCGTGTATATTCATGCCGTATTATTATACCATATTAAGTTGCTGTTTCAAGTAATTTTTTTATCGGTTCCTAAAATTTTCTTAGGTAACGGTCTATTTCCCATTGAGAGATATAACGGGAATACTCATTCCATTCATAAAGCGCCGCATCTACAATTTTTTTATAAATATGTTCTCCTAGGGCCTCCTGAATAACCTTATCCTTTTTTAATTCTTTGACAGCTTCATACAAATTAGATGGAAGTGTATCTATTTCTTTTTCTTCCATTTCTGTTTTAGACATTTCATAAACATTGCTTACTATTTGTTCCGGAGGTGTTATTTCATTTTTTATACCGTTTAGTCCAGCCTTAAGAATGGCAGCTAAGGCCAAATAAGGATTGGCTGATGGATCGGGATTTCTAAGTTCAATTCGAGTTGAGTTACCCCTTTTAGCAGGTACTCTAACTAATGGACTACGATTACTTGCGGCCCAAGCTATGGAAATGGGGGCTTCATATCCAGGAACAAGTCTTTTATAGGAATTAACGGTTGGATTGGTTAATGCTGTAAAAGATTTAGCATGTTTCATAATCCCCCCTAAATAATAATAGGCTACTTTTGAAAGCCCTAAAGTATCATTATCATCACAAAAAGCATTCTTACCCTCCAAAGTAGATAAGGACATATTAATATGCATTCCGGATCCGCTGATACCAAACTTTGGTTTAGGCATAAAGGTAGCGTGAAGTCCGTGCTTTTGGGCGATAATTCTTACTGCCATTTTAAAGGTCATAATACTGTCAGCTGCATGCAATGCTTCTTGGTATTTAAAATCAATTTCATGTTGACCGGGAGCAACCTCATGGTGAGAGGCCTCTATTTCATAGCCCATCTTTTTCAGTGCTATCGTCATATCTTTTCTCGCATTTCCACCTAAATCCACAGGAGCAAGATCAAAATAACCTGCATTATCATGGGTTTCTAAGGATGGGTTTCCTTTTTCATCTGTATTAAATAAGAAAAATTCACATTCAGGACCAACATTCATGGTGTATCCCATTCCTTTGGCTTCCATAAGTACCCTCTTTAAAGTATTTCTGGGGCAACCTTCAAAAGGGGTTCCATCTGTTTTATAAACATCACAGATTATTCTTGCTTCTTTTTCGGTTTCCGTCCATGGAAAAACCGTAAAAGTGGATATGTCCGGGTATAAATACATGTCTGATTCTTCAATTCTTACAAAACCGTCAATAGATGATCCATCGAACATGATTTCATTATTTAAAGCCTTCTCTAATTGTTCGGGTGTAATAGATATATTTTTCATGGTTCCAATAATATCTGTAAATTGCAAGTGTATAAATTCAAGATTTAATTCTTTTGACTTTCTTATAATATCATTTGCATTCCATTTATTCATCGATGATCCTCCTTAAATTTATATCATAATAGAGAACTGTTTCCAAAAATTCTCGATAATTAGAATTTTCTTTCCTTCTTCATATTATCATATTTTCTTTATTCAAGAATACTCAACATCGCATAAAAGTCAATATATTCAAAAAAAAATTTAAAGTCTTTTTTAGAAAATCCTTGTATGAAAAAGGCCCTATAAAAAAGAAATATTTTTATAAGGCCTTATAGAAGCTGATATTTTTGATATTTTATACATCTATTATAGTAACATCTTTTCATTTACTTCCATTCAAAAACGCCACGGTTTAAGACAGGCTTTCCATTGGTGAGATTGATAAAGCGGAAGTAGGCAAGACCTTCTCCTATTTTCCAAAGTTGAAGGCGTACCGGAGTATCTGGAAAAAGGACAGAACTCATCTGGGCTGCCATACGCGTCATACGCTCAGGTTCACCGGGAATAAGGACATCGATAGCCATACGGCAGGAAAAACCAAAGGAACATAATCCTTGCATAAAGGAGGTTTCAAAACCCATCTTCTGAGCATATTCTGGATCTACATGTACCAGGTTGGTGTCGCCGGTCAATCGGTAAAGCAGGTTTTGTACAGGGCTGATATAATCATCTACCTCATAATCCGGAGCACGGTCTGGAATTTCTACTGAACTCTTAGGCATAGGTGGACCCCCAAAGCCTCCTGCCTCATGAAAAAATGTTGTGGAGTAGTTGGTACAAACCTCATTGCCGGCCTCATCCCGAACAAGGACCTTCGTTTTAACTACAGCTCCTTTTCCCTCACCTCTATCATAAACATCCGTTATAACATCCTGATATTGGAAGGTTCCCTTAATAGGGTCAATAGGACGATGCATAATAATCTCATGATCCATATTTAAGAATGATATGGTAGGTTTGATTATTTCTTCCGCCAGCATAGAGGCAGGCAGAGGCATCCACTGATGAGGTCTTACATTGACTGTACCCCAGTAGGGAATCGTACCGTATGTGGGGATAGCCTTTAAATTTTTTTCATAAACATAGTGAAGATCATCCCTCCTAGCCCCGACAGCCAAAGCATATAAGGCAATATCCCGCCAGTTATATTCCATATAACGAGGCTCCATTTTTTTCCCGACAAGGATTTCTGTTAAATTTATTTTAAATTTTTCAAGACTTGGTTTTTGTGGCATCTTTCTTCCTCCCTATTCCTTATAATTTTACTCTTATAGTTTCTAACTTAAAAATAAGCAAATAACATGCCAATATCCCTTTATTATAAATACTTATAAATCATAACATCTTTTTACTTATTTTTGAGGATATTTATATTTGCATATGCATAATTGCAATATATTTAATTCACATTTTCAACATTGCCCTGCTTTTAAATTTGTTCATTTGTTGATTAGTTATACACAGCCTGTTAATAATTTTGTTAATTCTTTTGAAATATATAAAAAAATTCGAATACTCTTTAATTTTCTGTGGATAACATGTTATAATATCTTTACTTATATATTCAATTATTTTATAATCCACAATTTTATATATATTATTTACATAAGAAGGGGTACTTACAATGAATGATATTAACAATATATGGCAAAAAACACTTGATGTATCGAGAACAGAAGTAACTGAGGTTAGTTTTAATACATGGATACAACCGATAAAGCCTGTTTCTATTGACAACAATAAAGAGACAGTTACTCTTTCTATTTATAGTGATTTTGCAAAAGGTATATTGGAATCGCGTTATCTTAAGCTTATTGAGAGCTCCATTAAAAAAGTAACAGCAAAAAATTACAGAATCTTTATTTATTCTGAAGAGGATCTGCTTCATCAATCTCATGATGATAATTCTATCGAAATATCCAATTATAAAGAAAATGTTACAGATGACCTTTATTTAAACCCAAAATACATGTTTGATACCTTTGTTGTCGGCAGCAGTAATCGTTTTGCCCATGCTGCAAGTCTAGCTGTTGCCGAATCACCAGCAAAAGCTTATAATCCTTTATTTTTATATGGTGGTGTTGGTCTTGGGAAAACCCATTTAATGCACTCCATCGGGCATTATATTCTTCAAAACAATCCAAAATCCAAGATATTGTATGTTTCATCTGAAAAATTTACCAACGAACTTATTAAAGCTATTAAAGATGACAAAAATATTGAATTTAGAAATAAATTTAGAAACATTGATGTTCTATTGATAGATGATATCCAGTTTATTGCGGGAAAAGAAAGAACTCAGGAAGAGTTTTTTCACACCTTTAATACACTTTATGAATCCAACAAACAAATCATAGTATCAAGTGATCGTCCTCCCAAAGAAATTCCAACTTTAGAAGAACGATTGAGGTCTAGATTTGAATGGGGTCTCATCGCTGATGTTCAACCCCCCGATTATGAGACTCGTGTTGCTATATTGCAAAAAAAGGCGGAGATAGAGAAAATACCAATGACTCCTAACTTGCAAGAGGTAATTGAATTGATTGCAGAAAAAATTCAATCCAATATAAGAGAACTAGAGGGTTCCTTGATAAGAATTGTGGCTTATGCTTCTTTAACTAATAAAGAAATTAATACAACGCTGGCAAAGGAAGCCTTAATTAACGTCTTTTCTTCCAAAACAAGAAAGGTCACACCTGATTTGATTAAAAAAAATGTTTCTAATTATTTTAATTTAAAACCTAATGATCTAGAATCTAAAAAAAGATCCAGAGATATTACATTTCCAAGGCATATAGCCATGTTTCTTTGCAGGGATTTGACGGATTTGTCTTTACCTAAAATAGGTGAATATTTTGGTGGTAGGGATCATACAACCGTTATTCATGCCTGTGATAAAATTTCAAAAGAGAAAAAAATAAACAGTAATGTTAATGAAATATTAAATACTTTAAAAAAGGATATTAAAAAAGAATAATTTATCTTATTCACATCGGCCTTTATAATTTTTAAAAGTTATTCACACATATTTAGAAGAACTTCCTTCTCTTTATTAACCTAGTACAACACTTATTAACAAATTCACAGGACCTATTACTACTATTATTAATAAATAATAATAAAAATAAGTTTTTTAAGGGGGTTTACATTTTGAAATTTTTATGTAAAAGAACAGAATTATCCAAAGCATTAAACACCGTATCCAAAGCAGTTACCAATAGAACAACTATTCCTATTTTAAAAGGTATTTTATTGGAGATAAACGATGATCATATTCTCAATATTTCTGCATCTGATTTGGATTTAAGTATTCAAAAGAAAATAGAAGTTGAATCTTATGAAAAGGGCGCTGTTGTTGTATCTGCAAGATTATTTGTAGATATTATTAAAAAATTGTCTTCTGAGGATATTACAATAGAGGTTGTTGAAAATAACGTTATTATAAAAAGCTTTAATTCAGAGTTTTCCATAGTTGGTCAAAGTAAAGAGGATTTCCCACAAATGGATTCCATGGATTATGAAGATACTCTTAAAATAGAAAAAGAAATATTTAAAAACATGATTAAGCAAACTTCTTTTTCAGCGAGTCAGGATGAATCTCGAGGGGTTATTGTAGGAACATTGATTGAAATAAACCAAAACTATATCAATATGGTTTCACTAGATGGTTTTAGAATGTCTGTTCGAAAAGAATACATTGATCTTAACATCCATAAAAATATCATTATTCATACTCGAATTTTAAATGAAATTTATAAAATATTAACCGATGAAGAAGCGGATTATATTGATATCTATATTCATCCCAAAAATATGATTATAAAAATGAATGATACGATTATACATTCAAGATTAATGGAAGGAAATTTTATAGATTACAAAAATATTTTACCAAAGGCCTTTAATTGTAGTGTAAAAGTGAATAAAGAGGATATGCTTGATAGTTTAGAAAGAGCTTCCTTATTAGCCAGAGAAGGAAAAAATAATCTTATAAAGATGAATATAGGTGAAGATAAAATAATTATTACTTCCAGATCTGAAGAAGGTAAAGTACAGGAAGAGGTTTATATTGAAAAAGAAGGAGAAAATATGGATATAGGATTTAATTCAAAGTATATCCTTGATATTTTAAAAAATATAGACGACGAAGAAATCTATATGAAGTTAATTACGAGCGTGAGTCCGGTTATTATTTCTCCTTTAGAAGGGGATAGCTTTGAATATCTTCTATTACCGGTAAGAATATCTAATTAAAAATAAAAAGATTATTTTAAACTAGGAGAAAAAAATGAAAGAAGTAGTTATTAAAGATGATTTTATAAAATTAACACAACTTCTGAAATTAGCTGACTTGGTTTCATCCGGGGGAGAATCGAAAAATGTTATTTTAGATGGTCTGGTTAAATTAAACGGAAACGTAGAAATAAAAAAGGGTAAAAAAATATATAGAAATGATATTGTTGAATATGACGGACAAAAGATAATTGTCAAATAAATAGCTATAAATTAAATTTATAGCTATTTTTAGGAGTAGGTATGTTTATAAAAAATATTCATATTAAAAATTTTAGAAACTATAAAGAAGAAATTGTTTCTTTTAATAAAAAATTTAATATTATTATAGGAAAAAATGGCCAAGGTAAAACAAACTTAATTGAATCGATTTATTTGATGTCTATTGGGAAATCTTTTAGATCCTTTAATGATAATGATATGATTCAATTAGATCAAGATAATGCCTTAATCAATGGGGTCATCTGCAAAAAATACAGTGAAGTGGATATACAGATTCTATTATCAAGAAAAAATAAAAAAATAATTAAATTGAATCAAACTCCGTTAAGGAGAAATAGTCAGATTTTAAATAATGTCTATATTGTCTGTTTTACGCCGGAAGATTTAAGAATCGTTAAAGATGGTCCGGAAAAAAGAAGAAATTTTATTAACCGAGAGCTTTGCCAAATAAAACCTCTTTATTACAGCCAATTATATAAATACAATAAAATTCTTGTTCAAAGAAATGCCTGCTTAAAAAATATCAATAATTTTAATAAAAAAGATGATATGATGCTGGATATATGGAATAAAGAAATGATAAAGTATGGGATTAATTTGATTAAAAATAGAGAGGAATTTATAAAAAGACTCAACAATATAAGTAAAAAAATCCATGCAAAGCTTACAAATGAAAAAGAAAATCTTGAAATATTGTACGATTGCAGTGTTGATAAAGCAGAAGAAATAAAAGAAGAAAATTATTATAAAAAGTTAAAAGAAACAGAAAAAAAAGACATTATGCGAGGCTATACCTCTATTGGACCCCATAAAGATGATTTAATCATAAAAATTAATGGAATTGATGTTCGAAATTTTGGTTCCCAAGGACAACAAAGAACGGCTTCCTTGTCTTTAAAGCTAGCTGAAATAAAGTTGATTGCCGAAGAAACAGGTGAGATTCCAATCCTCATTTTAGATGATGTACTGTCAGAATTGGATCAATATCGTCAGAATTATCTTGTAAATTTTTTGAAAAATATGCAAGTATTTATAACAACAACGGAAATAAAAGAATTCATTGTGAAAGATTTGCAGGAGTATAGTATTTTTAACATTCAAGAAGGCAATATTGAAAAAAAACAGTAAAAAAAACCTTTTATAGGTTAGAATGGATTCAATTAAAAAGCTCCTAACTAATATATTGTTATTAAATATAGAAGTTAGGAGTGATTTTTTGGCCACAATATATATTTATAATAATAACACTAATATCATGGAAATTTATCAAAGAGGCGAAAATGAAGTCATGCCTTATGTTTATAATAATAGTCTAACTGTCGGCGAGTTTAGAGGTTCTTCGAATTCAATGGATATTACGATGTAATAATTCCACTGTGACGGTAAAATAGGTCCACCTTAACGGAAGAATAAGTCCATTGTATCGGACATAGTTCCACTTAAAAGAATCAATAAAAAGCTGGAAAAATGTAGTTATTGCGTATTAGTGTTGTGGGAGGGTACCCTCCCACAACACTAATACGCGTCGGCATTCCTGCCTATTCCATGACCTCTGATTCTGATGGTGCTTGATTTTTCAATCCATGGCGCTCTCTCATTGATTCTTTACCGTCAATAAGTATTTCATAGGAGTTATGCTTGATACGGTCGATAATAGCTTCGGATACTGTACCGTCGGCTGAAGTACCAATTCTTTCATACCAACCCCTTGGATCAAACTGAGTACAAAATATCATGGCTCCTTTGCGAGTTCTAGCTTCTATGATTTCAAATAGATCCATAGCTTCTTGAGTGGTTAACGGCTTCAATAACCATTCATCAAGTATTAACAAATCAACTTTTTGATACATTTTAATTACTTTCTTGTAGGTACCTTCGCCCCTAGCAATTAGGAGATCATTCAAAAGTTCTGGGAGTCTGATGTATTTGACTTTTAGGAAATTTCTACATGCAGCAATACCTAATGCACATGAAATGTAGGTTTTACCATTTCCAGAAGCTCCCTCAAGTATAATATGATGACCATCATGGATATATCGACATGTTGATAACTGTAATATCTGAGATTTATTTAGCTTCCTATCAGGATGATATTCGATATCCTCTATACAAGCATTTGGATACCTGAAATTTGACAATCGAATTAATCTGCTTAGTTTGTTAGATTGTCGTTTTGACCATTCAGCATCAACTGCGATGCCAAATCTATCTTCAAAACTTAATGATTCGTATGATTTGTCTGTTAATTGAGTAGCAAAGGAATCAGCCATAGCCCCTAATTTCATTCTGGTTAGTTTGTCTAAAGTGGATTGATTAATCATTGTCTCCACCTCCAAAATACTCTGCACCACGAGTAAAGCCAAATTTACCGCTTGGGGTATGAGATGGATCATTGATCTCGTTTTTTAGTTTCTCAGCTCCAGTTTTAAGAATTGACTGTACACTTCTTAAACTAGGAGATGGCGTGTAAGAAAGGGCCCTGCTACAAGCATCTTCAATCCTAGATATTGAATATTTATCAGCCAATTTCATAAGAGAAGCACAAACCTTGTAACTTTGTTTTTCGACCTTATGCGATGACAAAAAGTACTTCATGACAATTACTGTAGAAGATCCTACACTATTAGCCCAGTCAAGGAAAGTATCGGTATTCCAGCTTAAATACAATTTGTGGTTATCTGGCATATGCTCTCTTTGTATCTGTGGATCACATTCTCCATATCTTCTAATATGAGATGCGATACGATTGTTATGAAAAAAGACTTCTACTGTCTTTGTAGTATACCTGATGTCAACAGTATGACCTATGAATTCATATGGGACTGAATACTTGATTTTTTCAACTGTTATGAGATAATCAGTTTGAATGGTTGCAGTTGACCAGACAGCCATTTCATACGGTGAAGCAGGTAGTGGTTGAAGATAGAGTTTTTCCTCTAGTTCAAATGCAGATAGCCTGCTTCCATTCTTTTTTTGAAATGGTTTTGAATTGAACTCCTCTAATTTTTCTTGTATGGCTAAATTCAATTCATGGAATGAAAAGAATTTTTCATTCCTAAGGGCTGCGATTATCCAAGTGGATATTACGCCAACTGTACCTTCAACATTTGGTTTATCTTTAGGAGAAGCTGGTCTAGCTGGTATGACTGCAGTATTGTAATGTTCAGCCATTTCTTGATAACTCCTGTTAAGGGAAATCTCTAAACGACCATGTTTAGTTACAGCTGTTTTTAGATTATCAGGTACAAGAATTCTTGTAACACCACCAAAGAAGTTATAGGCATTAATATGAGCGTTTATCCAATATTCACTAGACATTGATGGAAATGCTTCTGCATAACTATACAAGCTACATGGAAGTGATGATACAAATACATAGGCAGGGTGTTTCTCTCCTGTAATTTCATCTATTACAGTAAGGTTCTTACCAGCCCAATCTACTTCCATAAGTTCACCAGGTTTTCTTTTTATCCTCATTGTTGCTTTAGTTTTTCTTACATATGAGCGATAATAATCACAGAATTGGGTGTATTGATAAGGTATTAAGTTTTCTGACTTGCATATTTCACAATACTCACTCCAAAGCAGGGTAAGAGTAACTCCTGGTTTAGCGAGTTCCTTATGGATGTAAGAACAATCCGGTGCTTTTCTGGATGACTCTGAAGCTCTATTAGGATAGAGAAATCTCCTGAGTTCATCATTAGTTAAATTATCAGCTAAAGGCCAAAGTAATCCTTTTTCTTTTGAGAGATTTAAAACATCTCTAATTGTGTCCCGTGAACTGTGTACACTAGATGCAATTTGTCTTTGACTGTAGTCTAAGCTGTTGAGTCTAATGATTTCTCGATAATCAACCATACTACCAACCTCCATAACTGTATTTGTACTAAAGCCTGTACATAATACTATTATAGAGCTAATAGTTTAGGTGGTATAGTTGAACGTGAAGGTGGACCTAAATTACCGACAGGATGGACCTATTTCACCGTTAAGGTGGCATTATTAAAACGAAATACTCATCTAACTGTCGGCGAGTTTAGAGGTTCTTCGAATTCAAGCGTTTTATGGTCTGATAGAAGAACAATGCTAACTTGGGCGGATTTTAGGGAATATTATGGTTCTCCCATATTTGTAGGTTTTGCATTTAAGAGAATTTGGGAAGGAGGGCATGCTGACCAATCCCAGCATTATGCAGGAACAGCTTTTGATACAGGGCAAAATCTTGATAGTATGCAAACAGAGATATTAAGGCAAAGTGCCTTTAATTTTGGAAGATGGAGTTATGTTGAGCCTGCTTACTTAGCTCCTACGTGGGTTCATGTGGATAAAAGAGATGAAAATTCAGCCTGTGTTGCAGGGTATCCTGCCTTGTGGAGAGGAATTAGGAGTAATTATGTTTTAATCCTTCAGGATGCTTTGAATGCCATAGGGTATACAGGGTCAGGTTTAGATGGAATTTTTGGAGCGAGCACAGAAAGAGTTGTGCAAAACTTCCAAAGAGACCAGGGACTTATTCAGGATGGAATAGTAGGGTGTTTTACTTGGGCTGAAATAACACGAATGGCCAGAGGAATAGGGTTAACACCTACAGTTGTCAATCCTTAATTATATTAAATTAAATAAATAATTAGGGATTTGTTAAAGAAAAGTAAAAAACAGGGATTGTCAACCTATTAATAATAATAGTTGACAATCCCTGTTTTAATCCCTATACTACTATCTTAGGAAGACAGAAAGGATTAAGGGAAATGACGAATCTAATTGCTTTGACTGAAAAAATTAAAAAAGGCTACTTCATAAGTAAAGAAGAAGCCCTTTGTCTTTTTGATATGGATGTAGAAGCCCTCGGCAAAAAAGCTAATGAAATTAGAGAATATTTTTGTGGAAGTGACTTTGATATTTGTACCATCGTCAATGGTAAAAGTGGAAAATGTGAAGAAGATTGTAAGTATTGTGCTCAATCCAAATTTTATAAAACAGATATTCAAATTTTCGATCTTATAAGTAAAGAAGAGGCTTTAAAAGATGCTCTAAAAAATTATTCAAAAGGTGTAAAGCGATATTCTGTTGTTACTTCTGGGAAAAGAGCCACAGAAAAAGAATTGGATAGACTGTGTGAAATATATGCGGAGATAAATAAAAATTGTGCTATAAAACTATGTGCTTCTCATGGTTTA
>Ga0265293_10001338_pt1 | contig 53870 bp, 48 predicted proteins | sample Munlanlewell138R_FD_192505 | JGI IMG/M metagenome (GOLD analysis project Ga0265293, IMG submission 192505) | Leachate microbial communities from a municipal landfill in Southern Ontario, Canada - Leachate well 138R | ecosystem: Engineered > Solid waste > Landfill > Unclassified | place: Canada... | reverse complement strand
ATCAAAAGAAATCCTCGCAAAGCGAGGACTCATTAGTTGTTTGGATTATTATTTGAATTGAACCGCCGTATGCCGAACGGCACGTACGGTGGTGTGAGAGGAGGTATTAATTACCTCCTACTTGATTGAGTTAAACTTGAGTAGCTATACCTTAGGTAAGGACATAGAAAGTTTGTTGGAGAACATAAATTATTTAAAGTATTAACAAAGGGTTGATTATTATACTGCGTAGCTTATTGAATAAAGAAAAATTGATTCTAATTTTGGAGTATGTAAATGTAAATGAGTGGTTAAAGGAAAATCATTTAAATCTCGACCTAACAATCTTTCAAAACTCAATAATAACTCTAATCTATGATAAAAGATCAGCTACAAAGGATATAGATTGTGTATTTGGCGAGACAAACCTAACTTTTTTGACAAATATATTATAAATTACTAAATTAACGTTTGATTTAAATGAAGATTGGATAAACAAAGATATTTGCTGATGCTAAAATAAATATGCACCTCCAAATAAATGGAATTCTATCTTTGGACCAAGAGACTCTAGAGTACATTAATAGCAAATATTATGACTAGTTGCTGGAGGTATAGTTTATGGATGGATTAGAAAGATTGGCTAATGGAATTATTCTACAGGTAGTTGAAGATACCTTATAGCTAAATCACCAGCTACCAGAAGGTGCATTGAGATAAATTTCGTTCTGCTTGGTTCAAGATGCTAAAAGATCTAGATTGCGAAAGCCTAATCGAAAGATTAAGAGAGTAGCGAAAATCATGGGCTATGATAGAAGAACTATATTTAGAGTTCATGGAAAAGCATTAAAAGAAATTGAATAATTGAAAAGTTGTCACTAAATGCCCCAACATGTCAATGTCAAGTTCTGATATAGTATAAGATGTAGTAGGATAAAAAATTATAAACAACAGAACAATGTAGAATAGGCTAAGTCTATATCGCTACGATTCCAAAGAAACGCAATGTTGGCTCTAAGAGATTTAATTCTTTCAGAGTTTTTTCTATACACTCTTTATTAAATAAAATTCGTTTGTCATAATTTAAATAGAATAATTTGTTGTATTTATGACAAGACTAACATATAATATAATTAAAGGGAGGTGTAGCTATGTTAAACTTTGAATTGGTTGCAAAAAGATTTAGCGAGTTACGAAATAAAAGTGGTTTTACACAAAGTATTGTTGCTGAATATTTAGATGTAGATCAAAGCTATATATCAAAATGCGAAAAAGGTGAAAGACAATTTAGTGTAGATATATTAGATAAAGCAGCGGAACTATTTGGATGTACTATGGATTATTTTGTTGATGAGTCTAGTGAATTTTCACAGATGCCAATAGCTCTTAGGGCGAAAAACGTTACTATAGAAGATTTAAATACAATAGCCGCTATGAATAAAATAGCACTTAACCTAAGATTTATGGAAGGTTTACTTGAGGGGGAATAAAACTTGAGAGAGAAGATCGAACTAAACAGTGAAGCTATAATTTTAAGAAAAAAGTTTGGTGAAGACTCTAATTCCCCAATAGATATATTTTCTCTGATTCATAATAATGACGATTTAACAATAGTATTTTATCCTATGAGTAATCGGATGAGTGGTATTTGTATTAGAGATGGAGAAAATAAAATTGTGGGTATTAACTCCAACTCAACTTATGGTAGGCAACGTTTTACAATTGCTCATGAACTTTATCATCTGTATTTCCAGGAAGATTTTAAAAGTATAGTCTGCTTTACAGACCTTGAAATGACCAAGGATCCACAGGAGAAGGAAGCAGACATGTTTGCATCTTACTTTTTAGCTCCTTACCAAGCCCTATCTTATTTTATAAAAGACAAACTTGGAAAAGAAAAACATAAACTTAATATAGAAGATGTGGTAAAAATAGAGCAGAATTTTGGTATAAGTAGGCAGGCTATGTTATGGAGATTAGTTAATGATGGATATTTAAGCTATGAAACAGCTGAAACCATGAAGAAGGCCATTATAGTCTCAGCTAGAAGGCTTGGCTATGGAGATGAACTATATACACCCACCCCAGAAGGAAAAAAATATGCAACTTTTGGGAAGTATATTAAATTAGCTGAGGAACTTAAAAACAAGGATGCAATTTCACAAGGTAAGTATGAAGAACTTTTATTAAATGGATTTAGAAGTGATATTATATACGGCTCCTACCCAGATGAGGAAGAAGTCTATGACTGATAAATATTTTTTTGATACAGATTGTATCTCTGCCTTCTTGTGGGTGAAGGAAGAGAACATTCTATTTAAATTATACCCAGGAAAGATAATACTGCCAAAACCTGTATTTAATGAATTGAATAATCCTAGTATTCCACATATAAAGGGTAAAGTTAATGCGTTATGTTTAAATGGATATGTTTCTACAAAAGAAATACTAGTGAATACAGAAGAATACAAGTTATACTATGAACTAGCAATATCGCCACCTAAGGGTGAAAAGATAATTGGTAAAGGTGAAGCAGCTGCCATAGCTTTAGCTAAAACATATAATGGAATTATAGCATCGAATAGTTTAAAAGATATATCTAAGTATATAGAAAAATATGAATTAGAAAATATAACTACTGGTGGTATATTAGTAGCTGCACTAAATGAGGGATATATTGATGAGCAGACAGGAAACCAGATTTGGGCAAAAATGATAAGTAAAAGAAGAATGTTACCAACATCTACCTTTACAGAGTATCTTAAAACAATCAAATAATTACTACTTATTTAAATAATAAAAATCCTTAAATTGTAATAGCAAATTGAACTAGTTATAAAATCTAATCATCTAGATTAAACTCTTGACATATGTGTTACAATGTGATGCTTTATAACTAAATAAGGAGGAAGTAATTATGAGTATAATAACTGTTAGATTAAACAAAGAAAAAGAGAAGATATACTATAAATATGCGAAATTCAATAATGTTGCTTTGTCAACATTGATAAAGGAAGCTCTGATGGAAAAATAGAAAATGAAATAGATATAAAAAGTGTTTTAGAATATGAGAAGAAACTAACCAACAATGATGTTGAGTTTTATACCCTTGAAGAAACCAAAAATATGCTAGATTTATAGGTCTACAATATGGACAGAGTATTGAGAGTTATATTTGAGAAGAATGCTATAAAACAAATAAGTAAGATTGAGAAATCTTAACAAATAATGCTATATAGCTATATAGAAAAAAATTTAGAAGGGAGCTCAAATCCTAGAGTTCAAGGCTCTCCTTTAAAAGGAACACTGAATTCATATTGGGGATATAGGATTGGAGACTACCGGATTATTGCAGACATAATCGATTTTGAAATAAAAATAGTCATTGTTGAAATGGGTCACCGAAAAGATATATAAAATAAACTATAATTAATAATATAAGGACAACTTTATTTAGTTGTTATCTTTGTATTATTTGACACACTGATATAAACAGAGGATTTATCTTTCTAAATGATCTAAGTGTAAATTAATAAATCAAAATTTGAGTGTTTGTAAAAACTACAATAACATCAATATATGATATGACAATTGTCAACAGGAGGTTGAATATGATTAAGATAACAGCTGGTGGATTTGAATTCAAGGCAAAATTTGAAAGAGAAAAGGCACCTAAAACATGTGAAGTGTTCGAAAAACTTCTTCCACTTAAAAGCAAGATAATCCATGTAAGATGGAGTGGCTCTGCTGTATGGATTCCAGCAGATGAATATGATTTCGGTAACCTTCCTATCGAAAATGGAACTAGCCACCCTGCCAAGGGAGAAATACTTTTGTATCCCGGATATATTAATGAACAAGAAATTTTCATACCTTATGGAGGAGCTTGCTTTTCATCGCCAGTGGGTCAACTCCCAGGAAGTCAATTCCTAACCATTATTGAAGGCCTTGAAAATATTGAAGAACTTGGAAGAAAGGTACTTTGGGAAGGTGCTCAAGATATAATTATTGAAGAGATTAAATAGAAATTAGGAGAAAGAGCTGTTGTAAAACGAAGTCGTATGTTTTAACAACAGCTCTTTCTTATTATTAAGTGTTAAGGAGTTAGGCTAATAGAGGTAGTTTAGGATGCATCCTGAAGAAAAAGTGAAATAAGGTTTAAAATCAACATCTATTAGATTTTATTTACCTTTGATAATTAACGTGATAAAATCATAATATGAGTAATTTTAGGCTGTTTAAGACATATTCATGAATGAAGAAGTTTCTTTATTATATTGGAACTCTAATAATTGAAATCAGGTGAGTCATTAAGAACAAGGATAAAAGTTATCAATAGTAATATTGTGCTGCATATAATAATAGAAATCTAGTAATACCAAAGTTTGTACATCATAACTGAAACATGGAAAATGTAGAAAATGGGGTAGATTGTATTGAAGGCTAGATACGAGGATTTTTTAAATGAATTAGTGATACTAGAAAAAAAGTATCTCTTATATTCACATGGTCATGACTTCGTAAATCAAGCCGTCTTAGATCTCTTAAGAACAATTGGAGATATACATAGGGACACTCCTAGCATAAAAATAGTTGATACTGGATATAGTTTAGTTATTAATGAAGTAGAATTTAGTATGGATGATATGAAGGTTGAGTATCTCATGCACCTACTTGGCGGTCGGGGAATTTTTTCTATAACATTTGATTCCGGAGTTGGATTTTCATCCATAGTGGATTTTCTTTACCTATTGAACTCCATCCCAACAAATAGTAAGTTGTTGTACCATGATGAAATTCAGTTAGCAATTCATAATATTGACTTTATTGAGGTTCAGGAGGTTGATTATGGAAAACTTAAATACCTATATAAGGATAAAGATAAAGAAAACATAGAGAGTATAGAGAAAGAAAAGCAAATAAGACTGCAATTATATGAGGAACTAAAGAGTCTTAATCCTGAAATTCAACCAAATAATACTGATGAAATGATAGATATGACATTGGATAGACTATCACAAATGCCTCAAGCTAAAGCACAAGAATTATTAAAGGACTTATCAGCTGAAGTGGTATCTAAGATAATTGAAAGAGTTAATGTTAAAGCAAACTTAATATCACCATCATTGATTGACTTACTTTTTGCAATGGATACAGCCAGAAAACTTGTAGGTGAGGACAGGGTGGAGGATGAGGTTGAAGAGATAAGCAGTGACCAGGTAAATAAGTTGGTGGAGAGGGAATCATATGAGCTGTATGTTACAGAAGACTACAGACAGCATCTAAGAAGTTTATTAGCTTATGATGCTAAAGCTCAGGATGAAATTAAAGGAGTTGAAATTTTTGACAAAACCCTAATAAACAGGACAATAGTAACAGCCTTGCTTAACCTTACTAAAAATAAGTTAGATACCACCATGGAAATAAGTTTTGCAGATACTATTAAGAAGTACCTAGAAGAGTTTATTTCAAATAGAGACTGGGACTTCATACAATCAGTTTCCAATGAAGAGCTGGTTTCTAAATTTCTTAAGAGGGATAATACAGTTAAGCTATTGTCAGAAACCATTAGGGAGAATAGGTCATACAATGATGAGGGCTTATTAGAAGTTATTAAAATCAGTGGTCCCAAGAATATAAACTGGCTAGTGGATTCTTACCTTGAAGAAGATGATTCAAGGATTAGAAGAGGTATTCTAAAATTGATACAGCCCTACCAAGAGGAAGCAGCTATTTATGCCACAAGAAGACTTATTGAAGATCCTACAACTAAAATAGGCCTACTTAACCCACTAATTAAAGACCACCTTGGATCAATACCAATGGATCTAGCATCCAGACTTATTTTATCTGAATCTATAGATTCAAAACTGCTAGCCATGAGAATCCAACTAACCCAAGGTGATGAAGGGGTTAAAAAAGAATTAGATAGACTTATTATAGCAAGTGATTGTGATTTGGCACTTAGTTTACTTGATTTGGTTAAGGATTTTAGAATCACAGAAGTCATAGGATCAGTATTAGAAAAGATTAAGGTTTTTTATATAGACCATAAGATGTATAAATACATAGTAAAGACAATAGACACAATATCTTTCATAGATGTGAAAGCCTATGAGGAACTTGAAAATAAGCTCATAAAAACTAAGATCAGCCTTTCTCCAAGTAACCTTAAGAATGTTAAAAACTATTTAAAAGGAGTTAGCCATGGAAACAAATTCTGATATAAACCTTAATATTTTACCAGATTTGTTAGGGGCCATAAATGCAGTGAAATTATACTCATATGATCATCCTCAAACCTTAACCTTTGTTGAAAATGCAATGGAAAGGTTTAAGAGTATTTTCCAGACTGAAGATAAACTAATTATAGGTGTCTTCAATGAGAGTATACTACTTAATCAAAGACCAGTTGTGGGAATGGGAAAGGTTTCAGATTCCATGATCAAATTATTAAATGATGCTGAGATTGATCAGATGGTATTTTTAAGAGGACTGGAAATAGAAGAGCTGACTTTTTTTCTAGACCAAAAATTTGGAAGGGGCATAGAGAAGTTTGGCCTATCTGAGTATTCCCATATATTACTTGGAAAGATCTCCAAGGATGAGAGTGATGATGATATAAAGGTTGATTCCATTAGAGACTTAGACTCATCCAATGATTTTATAAGGATGCTTCAGAACTTAGATATACAAAAGGCCTTTAATTTCAACATGGTTAATAACCTATCTGTGGATTTAGTTGAGACCTTTAAGTACTCTACAAGTCCTTTGAAGTATCTGGCTGAAGTAAAAAGTGAAGATGAATACACATATATTCATACAATTAATGTAGCCCTATTATCAATGTCCCTAGCCAAGCATATAGGGATAGTTGGTTCAGAGTTATTGGATATTATCTATGCGGCCTTGATGCATGATGTGGGTAAGATGCTTGTTCCAAATGAAATACTAAATAAAACCACGCCACTTACATCCAGTGAGTTTGAAATAATAAAAGAACATACTCTACATGGGGTAATGTATCTAAGCAATCAAAGAAACATACCCAGAATAGCCATCTTAGCTGCCCTAGAACACCATATAAAATTCAATGGTGGTGGATATCCTAAAATTAGCCCTGACTGGAAACCTCATTTTGTAAGTCAGATTATAAGCATATCAGATATATATGATGCCCTTAGAAGTAACAGACCCTACAGGGCTCGCTTAGAGCATGATGAGATTATTGGTATTTTACGCCACGATGCAGGAGTTGGATTAAATCCAAAGTTGGTGGAAGTTTTCATTGATATGTTAAATTCTCAATCAAAAGAATTATTATCAAGTACAGAAAAAACTACTTCAAATAATAATTACCTATTTACCGGAAACTAAATCCTAAATCCCAATAACTTTAGGAACTAGTATTGGATTTAGGCTTAATCAGAAGGACAATTCATAACTTAGTGGGAAATGATCAAGAGTCATTTCCTTTTTGTATTATAGGTTATTTTAATATTTAGGACAAAATTTAATCAGAATTTAACCCATGAAAAACTTTACAACATTAAGGCGTTAACATATAATAATCATGTGCTATTACTAATGTGATTTATGTAAGGAGTGGGTCCTGTAGAATTTGCAGATGGTAAGCTGGACAGGCAGATAAGTGACACAATGGAATATATTGTAAAGATAAATGCAGGTATTGACCAGAAGAAATGGATTACATGGGGGATAGAGCATAGGGAAAGTGGCAAAATAATTGGTGTAATTAGCCTATGGAATTTAATTAAGGATGATAATAGCGGAGAATTTGGGTATGGACTAAACCCAGATTATCAAGGAAAGGGATACATGAGAGAAGCCTTAAGGGAAGTAATTGAGTATGCATTAGGTTATTTTCAGCTGGATACAGTATTTGCCTATACTTCAAAAGACAATATACCATCATTAAAACTATTAGAAAAATGTGGATTTTTGGAAACAGGTAGGGTAATAGAAGAAGGAATTCACAGTGATAGAGTATTTGAGTATAAAGTATATAGGTTAGGAAAGAAGGGTTGATAATATGGACTTTTTAAAGAAACTAAATATTAAGGATCAAAGACGAGGATTGGTATTGAATCTTCCAGATGATATGAAGGAAGTAGTTTTATTATGGGAGGAAGTTTTAGAGATAGATTACGAACCTGGGGATGGGATATATCCCTTTGTCCTGCTATTTGCTAAGGATAAGGAGACTCTGTCAAATAGTAAAGGGGTCTTAAGAGAAGTAATGGACCCAAAGGAACTCATTTGGGTAGCCTATCCAAAGAAGTCATCTAAGAACTATAAGTCTGACTTAAGTAGGGATGATTTCTGGGAAGGTTTAAAGGACTTAGAATTGGAACCAGTTAGGCAAGTAGCTCTTAGTGAAGATTGGTCCGCCTTAAGATTCAAAAAAGGAGAAGATATAAAAAGAAAGGGAGACTAACCTTAATGCTAGTCTCCTTCTTTTTATCTTATAATACAGCTAAGTCTTCATCCATTGGGTCACAAATAAACATATGACCTGGAGCGTGGGTAATCATCAACTCAGGTTTACTGGTCATGGCTATTGATTGTGGAGTAACACCGCATGCCCAGAAAACAGGAACTTCTCCATCCTCAATTCTTGATGGATCACCAAAGTCGGGTTTTGTAATATCCTTAATGCCTATTCTTGATGGATCACCAATATGAATAGGAGCTCCATGTACTGAAGGGAATCTGGAAGTTGCCTGAACAGCTCTAGTGATTAAGGGATATGGCACAGGTCTCATACTGACAACCATCTTACCGTGAAAGGATCCTGCTGGAACACAGTCAATATCTGTTATGTACATTGGAACATTATGATTATCATCAATATGCCTTATTGGTATGGATGCATTGATCATGGCAGATTCAAAGGAAAAACTACATCCCAGTAAGAAGCCTACAAGATCATCTCTCCAGTAGTCCTTAAGATTTACAACTTCATCAACCAACTCTCCATACTTATAGATCCTATATAGTGGAGTATCATATCTTAGATCTGCCCCAGGAGCCATTAACTTTGGTTCAGGATCACCAACATCTGTAACATCAAGTATTGGGCATGGTTTTGGATTTCTCTGGGCAAATAGTAGGAAGTCAAAAGCTAAATCCTTGGGTACTATGGCCAAATTAGCTTGAATATGCCCTCTACACATTCCAGATGTAGGCTTTATAAGTTGCCCACTTCTAAAAAGTTCTCTTACATCCTTAGGTTTTTGTCTTGATAAATCCATAGTTAAATCAATCAAAATATCCCTCCTTTTTTTATTCTTAAAGAGATTATACTACATTAGGGTAGTAAAATCCTTTTTTATTTTTAATTTCAAATTCTTGAATTATTAATGGGAAATCGTTATATTTTAAATATTTTGAAAATGCAAACCTTATCCTGAAAATTAACCCTAGAAACTTAATCTTCTAACTGGTATACTTTACTGAAATACCCAACGGTAAAAATTTTATATATAAATATTATGATTAGGAGATGGTATAAGTGGCAGTAAAAGAATTGGCAAAAAAGTATCTTGATTATGGGGTAGAAATGAGAAGAGAATTTCATAAATACCCAGAAGCAGGAATGAAAGAATTCAGGACCCAAAAAAGAGTAATGGAAGAATTGACCAAGATGGGGATTGAAAATTATCCTTCAGCAGGAACTGGAGTAGTTGGGATTATCCAAGGCAAAGGTGAGGGAAAGACTGTAGCCTTAAGAGCGGATATGGATGCACTGGAGGTATTTGAAGAAAATGATGTGGAATACAAGTCAACTGTAGAAGGTGTAATGCATGCTTGTGGACATGATGGTCATACAGCAGGCTTATTGACTGCAGCAAAAATACTTAATGATCTTAAGGATGAGTTTAATGGTAGGGTAAAATTACTATTCCAACCAGGAGAAGAGGTTGCCCAAGGAGCACTAGGTATGATCAAAGATGGAGTGATGGAAGATGTAGATGGGATCTTTGGACTTCACATCTGGAATGATTGTGAAGTTGGAAAGGTTTCCGTTGAAGCAGGTCCAAGGATGGCTTCAGCTAATATGTTCAAGGTATACATTACAGGAAAGGGTGGGCATGGATCCCTACCAAATCAAACAGTTGATGCAGTAATGGTTTCAGCAGCCATGGTAATGAACCTTCAATCCATAGTGAGTAGAGAAATCTCACCACTGGATCCAGCAGTTGTTTCAGTGGGCATGCTTAAAAGTGGAACCAGATGGAATGTAATCGCTGGGGATGCATATATGGAAGGAACAACAAGATGTTTTAGCAAGGAAGTAAATGATGGGTTTGAAGATCAGATAAAAAGAATAGTAGATATGACTGCTAAAGCTTATAGGGCAGAAGCTAGAGTGGAGTATACAAAGATGGTAGCTCCAACTATAAATGATGCAGAAATGTCAAAACTTGCAGCAGGATCTGTTAAGTCATTACTAGGAGAAGAAGGCTTAGTCTTATTTGAAAAGACAACTGGTGGAGAAGACTTTGGATTCTTCTCAGAATATGCGCCATCAGTATTTGCATTTGTTGGTTCTAAGAATACTGATAAACTAGAATGCTTCCCCCATCATCACCCTAAGTTTAATATAGATGAGGATGCCTTGGAAGTTGCAGCTGGAATGTATGCCCAGTTTGCATTGGATTTTTTAAGTAAGTAGAAGATAACTCCCATTCTTATGGATGGGAGTTTAAATTAATAAAAAAAGTCAGAATCTTAAAAAAATAATAGCATTACAAAAATGAACCTGTTATAATTATAAAAATACCAATTTCTCGAGAAAGGAGAAGCCCTATGAACTATGTATTTTTATCACCACATTTCCCATCAAACTACAAGAATTTTGCAATAGCCCTAAAAAAAGAGGGAGTTAAGGTACTTGGTTTGGGATCAGAACCTTATGATAATTTGGAAGACACCTTAAAGGAAGCTCTGACAGAATACTATAGAGTAGATAATATGGAAGACTATGACCAACTTGTAAAAGCCTGCGGCTACTTTACATTCAAGTATGGGAAGATTGACAGAATAGAATCCCATAATGAATATTGGTTAGAAACAGATGCAAAACTAAGGACAGATTTCAATGTAGAAGGTTTTAAAATAGGGGATATGCCAAGTATTAAAATGAAGTCCAAGATGAAGGAAGTCTTTATAAGAGCTGGGGTACCTGTAGCCAAAGGTATCATTGTAACTTCAATTGATGTGGCTGAAACCTTCATCAAGGAAGTTGGGTATCCAGTTTGTGCAAAACCAGACAATGGTGTTGGAGCTTCAAACACATACAAAATATCAAATCCTGGAGAGCTTCTATACTTCTTTAGAACTAAACCAGACATGGATTATTTTATGGAGGAATTCATAACAGGAGAAATTCATACATTTGATGGTCTAGTGAATAAAGAGGGAGAAGTAGTCTTTAAGAATTCATTTGTATTTGGTAAAGGAGTAATGGAAACTGTAAATGATGGGTTGGATCAGTTTTATCACAATCAAAGGACTATTCCAAAAGACCTGGAGGTATATGGCTTAAGTGCTGTAAAAGAGTTTGGTCTTAAGGAGAGATTTTTCCATATTGAGTTTTTTAGAACAAAAGAAGGAAGCTTAATTGCATTGGAAGTTAATGTAAGGCCACCAGGAGGCTTATCTCTTGATATGTTTAATTATGCCAGTGATATAGATGTATATAATACTTATGCAAGGCTGGTGTCAGGGAAAGAAATTGATACTTTAGTAGATATTAAGTATCATTGTGGGTATGTTGGGATTAAGGATAACAATAGTTATGCCTTAGTTAACTCCAAGGAAGAAGTCCGAGAAAAATTTAGAGACCTGATCATTAATAGTGGTCCTATTGCTTCCATTTTTTCAGCTGCACTAGGGAACTATTCCTATATTCTAAGATCAGAGGATCTTGAAAAAATAAAAGAAGCTAGCAAATTCATTTTAACTAGAAGCTAGTTTATAACAAGGGGGTTCACCATGAATATTGAATACCATGAGTTTTATAGTCATAATTTAAATAGGAGTATGTCATTTAAAAGCTATGGTCATAGGGGCAAACCAATAATTGTCTTCCCTTCATCAGGGGGAAGATTCTATGAGTATGAGGATTTTAAGATGATAGAAGCCTGTAGTGAGTTTATAAATAATGGCACAGTGAGATTCTATACAGTAGATAGCATAGATAATGAAAGTTGGTTAAATAAGGGAGCATGGCCAGGTGACATGGCAAGGACTCATAATGCATTTGACAGATATGTAATAGATGAGGTCGTCCCCTTTATAAAAGAGAACAATAATTGGTATGGGACAATGGGAGTGACTGGTTGTAGCATGGGGGGATATCATAGTTTGAATTTCTATTTTAGACACCCGGATGTATTCGATACTCTCATCGCCCTAAGTGGAATTTATGATGCAAGATTCTTCCTGGGAGATAATGTTTCTGATATTGATGTGTACTTAAATAGTCCAGTGGATTACCTTAGGAACTTAAAAGATGAGTATTATCTTGATTTATACAGAAAGGGTAATATTATTATTTCAACAGGACAAGGATTATGGGAAGAGGATACCATAAGGGATACCAGACTTATAGGTGATATATTAAGGGAGAAAGATGTTCCAGCATGGATTGATTATTGGGGTCATGATGTGGATCATGACTGGCCTTGGTGGCGAGTACAGATGCCATACTTTCTTAAATCCCTGGTTGATACAGGCAAAATTTAAATTTTAGCAGATAGCCTTCTTATGAGGGCTATTTTTTTATGAACATATGCTTTTTAACACAGTAGGGTAGAATAGTTAAAATATAAACAGGGTATAAATAATTTAAGATTTAGCTCTTAATCGCCCAAGGAGGGGAGATAGGTGAAAAGGCATGTGATATTTAAGTTTATTTCAATTATCATTATTTTAAGCTTATTCCTAACGGCTTGTGGGAAAGAGGATATTGGTAGTGGTAATCCTGCCCCAACAAACCAGGGAATAGGGACTGAAGAAGAAATTATTGAAGAAGCATCCAGTGAAGAATTAAAGGATATACTTGACGACTATACATATTATCATGGGATAGCAACAGTTTATGAGGATCAGTACTGGAAGTCAAAATATCAGGATGAGAGTCATGGAGAAGGAAATGGAGTATTAACTTCTGAGGATTATCTAGTGTATGATAGTGAAAGTAAGAAGTTATACATTATAGCTAGAAACCTAACATATAACAGTCAGCATGAGGTTACAGTAAATGACCTAAACGGAAATTACTTAAAAACAGCAAATATATTTGCCACAGGAGAGACCAAAGAATATTATTTTATGGGAATTAAATACAAGGATAAGGTTAGTTTTGAGGGACTTCCTGTGAGGATGGATGGAAATAATTTAGAAGTATATACAAGGATTGAGACTCTGGATGATAAGTGGGTTGAATACCACTCCACTGCTGATACTGTTAGATATGGAAGGGATAGGGTAATGCCACCGAATGTATCCACCAATGCCTCTGCAGGACTACTACCCACCATAGATGAGTTAAAGGATGAAAAATCCTACGGAAATAAGGATGTATTTGTATATGAGGCAACAACTAGATTTTGGAATCTGAAGGGTACTTTTGATTATAACTATAGAAAGATAAGTCTAGAAGAGATGATGGAAGGAGTCCTTGCCATAAGGGATACTCAACTTAACAACGAGTCCTTCTCAAAGAGGGCTGAGTTATTACCTGAAGTCTGGCAAGAAACTGCAAGTATAGGAGATGGACTAAGTGGAATTAATATAGCCAGTGCAGGCTTAAGTAGTATATTTAATACGTTGGATGATATTAAAACATCGTCAGATGGGGATAGAAGGGATCTAGTAGAAGCTTCAAGAGGCCAAGAAGAAGTATTAATTTTAAAGGACAAGATTAAGGATGTGTTAAAAGAGCAAGGGGATCAGTCAGCAACTAGAAAGCTTGAAGGTTTTGTTTTGGAAACAGAAGAAGAATCCCTAATCCAGTCCTACCCAATATTCTATGAAACAGTAGAGGTGATCTATAGCAGAATAGGAGACTATTACAGTGAGTTTGAAAGAGCATATAATGAAATAAGTGAAGCTAATGTCACTGATAAACTTGAAGAAATCGCCCTAAGTCTTAGAAAGCTAACTGATGAGAATAATAGAATGCTGGAGTTATTTGAAATATTAGGTGCAAAGATAGAAAAATCTCTTCTCACACAACCATTAATGGGCTTGGACGAACTTTATAGGGAGTGGCCAATAGCATTCTATGCTTTAGAAGGAAGTAAGTCAGAGGTTAACATTGAGGAGGGATTAACTCTTCCCCTTGGTTATCCAAAAGATATTGTTCCAATAGTAGAAGATGGCAAAATTATTATGGTAGATGTTATTCCTTCTGATACCAGCAGTAGAGAAGTTTATATGATAACAGTCAATTCAGATACAAGTGAAGGAGATATTTCATTATTCTACAAAGAAGCATTGAAAGATCTAGAAGGATATAGCCAAATGTCAGTGGCTGGTATGACAATCATTGAAGCCTTTTGGGATGATTATATGATATCAATACTTGTAACTAAGAATAATCTAGGTGGGGAAGAAGAAAATACCATCCAGATTTCAATTATCGACCAGTAGTTATAAGGATGTCTATTAAGGGGATATACCAATGTTTTTAGGTATATCCCTATTACTTGGGTAAAATTAACACATAGAGTGGAGGAAATACTATGATTAGTTGTAAAGAAATGAGAGAAGCTGATAGAAGAGCCATAGAGGATATTGGCATTCCTGGGATAGTTTTAATGGAAAATGCTGCTATAAGAGTTATAGAGAATATAGATTTTGACAAATTCAATTTCTTTCTCTTAATATGCGGAGTTGGGAACAATGGGGGAGATGGTTTAGCAATTGCAAGACACTTATTCTTAAGGAAGAAGAAAGTAAAGGTCTACATCCTAGGAGATACAAATAGGGGGACTGATGAATTTCAAATAAACTTAAACATCATAATAAATCTAGGAGTGGATATGGTTATAGTGGATGGAAATGATACTTCTTGCCTAACTAAAGACTTAAAATCATATGAAGTAGTTGTAGATTCAATATTTGGAATAGGACTGAAAAGGGAGATTCATGGATTATTTGAAGAAGTTATTAATCATATAAATTACAGTGGAAAATATATTATTTCAGTAGACATTCCTTCTGGAATAAATGGAGATACAGGTGAAGTAATGGGAGTAGCAATACAAGCAGACAAGACCATAACATTTCACCATATAAAGACGGGATTAACAAAAGCCCCCCTCCATACTGGAGAGATAATAGTAGAAGATATAGGAATACCGTACACTCATGATTAAGCAATTATCTAAATTTTGTGACAACATAGTAAATAATTGGTATAATTGAATAATATATTTAAATTTAGAATTAGGTCAAAATATTAAGGAGTAGCATATGAAAGTATTAGTTACTGGTGGGTTGGGATTTATTGGAAGTCATATAAGTGTAGACCTATTAAACAAGGGCTATGATGTGGTAATAATAGATAATCTGTCCAATTCAAAAGTCCAAGTATTGGATAGGATTGAAGACATATCAAGTAGAAGACCTGTCTTTTATGAACAAGATATATGTAATTTAGATGACTTAGAAGTGGTATTTAGAGATCACAGGATAGATGGCATTATTCACCTTGCTGGTTTTAAGGCAGTGGGGGAGTCTGTAGGGGATCCACTTAAGTATTATTACAATAACATCCTAGGGACACTGCAACTTCTAAAATGCTGTGATGGATTCAAGGTATCAAAGTTCATATATAGCTCATCAGCAACGGTATATGGAGATCAGCAGTCCCCTTTAAGAGAAGACATGGAATTAAGAAGACCTACTAATCCTTATGGTGAAACAAAGGTAATGATTGAGAGGATTTTAAGTGACTATGCCTGTGCAAATCCAGAATTTTGCCTATCTGTTTTAAGGTATTTTAATCCCATAGGTGCCCACGAAAGTGGATTGATTGGGGAAGACCCCAAGGGCATACCAAATAATCTCATGCCCTATATTACTAAGGTGGCTAAAGGAGAATTACCTTTTTTAGGAGTGTATGGTAATGATTATGAGACACCCGATGGAACTTGCATAAGAGATTACATTCATGTATCAGATCTTTCTATGGGTCATATAAGTGCTTTAGAAAACATATCAAGAGGTCATCAAGTATATAATCTGGGCACAGGAAGAGGAAGATCAGTATTGGAGATAATAAATACATTTATAGAGGTAAATAAAGTTGATATTCCCTATAGGATAGTAGATAGGAGACCAGGGGATATAGGAACAGCTTATGCAGATGTTTCTAAGGCAAAGAGAGTATTAAAATGGGAAGCAAAAAAGTCATTGGAAGATATGGTTAGGGATTCATGGAACTTTGCAGAGAAAAAAAGCATTTAGAGATCTTTAGTCCAGAAATTAATAATTGACTTCAACAATGTAAATTGTTATAAATATAATAGAAATAGGCATTTAAAGGAGTTTAATATGTCTAATAGATATATGTTCGAACAAGATAAAGATGAAAACAATGATATAAGAATACCTGTTGATCTAAAGTATCATACCCTAGTAGATGGATTGTCTCTAGGGGTTGTTTATTTGACAAAAGACTATAAGGTTATAGATAAGAATCACCTTATTGACTATTGGTTTCCGACAGGACTTGGGGAGAATTCCTTGTGTTTTCATTCCTTGGATTTAAACAAGAGATCTAAACCTTGTGAAGATTGTAGAGTTTTGGATGCTTTTGATAGCGGATATCCTAGTCAGAGTATTCGAGTCAAGAAAACATCCATTGGAGATAGGACTTTTAAAATAGTGGCAAGACCAATAAAGGATGAGAACAACCAAGTGATAGCTGTGATGGAAACCCTGGAGGATATAACTGACTTATTAGAAACTCAGAAACAGAAAGCAGAAAATGAAAGAAGATTAAGGGAGTATAACGAGAGATTTCTTCAATTGGCCAGACAAAGTAGATCTGTTACCTGGGAAGTTGATGTAAATGGTTTATATAAGTATGTAAGTGATAATGTTGAGGAAGAATGGGGCTACAAAGAGGAAGATCTAGTTGATAAATTATACTTTTATGATTTACATCCTGAAAAAGAGAGAGAACATTATAAAGAGATAGGATTAAGGACTATCCTCTCTGGAGTAAGTATAACTGGAATGGAAAACCCCATTATTACTAAGAGTGGAAATATCAAATGGTTATTAAGCGCTGGAATACCTAAATATGATAAAAGAGGAGAAATAATAGGCTTTAAAGGCATAGATACTGATATATCAATATTAAAAGACACCCAGCATCAGCTTATTAGTAATAGGAGATTTTTAAGTGACATACTAGAATATAGTGGAACATTAATTTATACCAAGGATATTGATGGTAGATATACATTTGTAAATAAGAAGTGGGAGGAAGTTACAGGCTTAAGTCGAGAGAAAACATTAGGTTATAATGACTTTGAAGTATTTCCCCTAGATGTGGCAAATAGATATTTGGAGAATGATAAGAAGGTATTGGAGTTAAAGAGAGTAATTGAGTTTGAGGAGTATCTTCAAAGTGAAGATGGAATCAGACACTTTATATCCATTAAATTCCCCATTTTCGATGAGCATGATGAAATTACTAGTATATGTGGAATAACAACAGACATAACTGACAGAAAGATTCAGGAAGAGAGGATAACATATTTAGCAACCCATGATTATTTAACAGGATTACCAACTATACAGGTAATCAAGGATAGAATCAAATTAGCAATTCAACTTGGAAAGAGAAATAATTCAAGATTTTCAGTTCTCTTTATAGACCTTGATGGATTCAAAAATGTAAATGATACCTATGGTCATGACAGCGGAGATAAGGTATTGGTAGAAGTTGCCAAGAGAATAGAAGAGACCATAAGAAAATCTGATACAGCTTCAAGGATAGCAGGTGATGAGTTTATGGTTTTACTCATGGAAATAGAAGATGAAAAAGGTGTTACTAACCTAGTAAATAGACTAAAAGACAAGATTAATAAACCAATATTATTAGATCAAGGTGAAGTAAGAGTAGGTTCTAGTATAGGGGTTGCTATATATCCTGAGGATGGGGAAACAATAGATGATTTGGTTAGACATTCAGATAAGATGATGTACCTTGACAAAAGGAGAGAATCAGAATAAAGGCGTAAGCAACAAAACGCCTTTTTACTTTTTATGGGTGTTTTAAAATACTATATTTGATATAATGTCATTAACTACGGAAAATAAGAAAAGATGAAGATCGGGAGGGACTTAAATGAAGGTTAGGAAGGCAGTAATACCAGCAGCTGGACTAGGGACAAGATTTTTACCAGCCACAAAGGCACAGCCAAAAGAAATGTTACCTATAGTGGATAAACCTACACTTCAGTATATTATTGAAGAGGCTGTGGATTCAGGAATTGATGAAATATTGATAATCACAGGTAGAAATAAGTCTTCAATAGAAAACCACTTTGACAAGTCTGTTGAACTGGAAATAGAACTTGAAAAATCAGGCAAAGATGAATTATTAGAAGAAGTAAGAAAAATTTCAGATATGGTCAACATTCACTATATTAGGCAAAAAGAACCAAAGGGTCTGGGTCATGCCATATACTGTGCTAAAAGCTTCATAGGGGATGAACCCTTTGCAGTCCTCTTAGGGGATGATATTGTATACAATGAAAAACCTTGCCTAAAGCAAATGATAGAAGCATATAATGAATATAAGACAACAATTTTAGGTGTACAGGAGGTACCCCTAGCTGATGTTTCCAAATATGGAATAGTTGAGGGAAAACACATTGAGGACAGAATATATAAGGTAAAGAACTTAATTGAAAAACCAACAGTGGAAAATGCACCCTCAAATATTGCAATCCTTGGAAGATATATCATTAACCCTGCAATATTCAAAGCATTAGAAGAAACTAAACCAGGGAAAAATGGGGAGATTCAATTAACAGATGCCCTGGAGATTCTTTCAAATTGGGAAGCCATGTATGCTTATGTATTTGAAGGAAAGAGATATGATGTAGGTAATAAACTAGGATTCTTAGAAGCTACGGTGGAATTTGCCCTAAGAAGGGAAGAACTTAAGGATGAGTTTATGGAGTATTTAAGAGGTATTGTAAAGGAATAGTCAATAAATAGGGGATGGTTATATGTCATATAGGATCAGAGTGGGTCAAGAAAAGGATCTAAAAAGATTAACTGAAATATATAATATGTCCATAGAGGAAGGTGGAATCACAGCATACACAGAAACCTTTACTATAGATGAAAGAAAAGAGTGGTTATCTAGTTTCAACCATAAGTATCCCTTATTTGTAATTGAAGAGGATGGTTTTGTTCTTGGCTACTCCTATCTCTCACCCTATCGACCTGGAAGAAGGGCTTTAAGTAGTGTTGTTGAGATTAGCTACTATCTTGACTTAAATTATATTGGGAGAGGAATTGGTTCAACACTCATTGAACATACGATAAATATTTCTAAGGAATTGGGATATTTGACAATGGTTGCAATTCTATTAAGTAGCAATATAAGGAGTATATCCATACTTGAGAAGTTTGGATTTTGCTTATGGGGTGAAATTCCAGAAAGTGCTCAATTTGGAGAAAATTGGTATTCCCATATATATTACGGAAGAAAATTATAAAGAGTAAGGAGACATTATGATAAAGGAATTTGAAGGAGTCAAGCCAAAATTGCATGAAAAAACCTACCTGGCTGAAGGGGCTAAGGTAGTAGGAAATGTTGAATTAGAAGAGTATGCAAGTCTTTGGCATAATGTTGTTGCCAGGGGAGATATCAATAGAATATTTGTAGGGAGGTACTCAAATATTCAAGACAATAGCGTGCTTCATGTGGCGGATGATTTAGAGTGTTACGTTGGAGAATTTGTAACTGTTGGCCATGGAGTTATGCTACATGGCTGTAGGGTAGAAGATCACTGCTTAATTGGAATGGGATCCGTTCTTTTAAATGGAGTTGTTGTAGGAAGAGGAAGTATTATTGCTGCAGGAGCTGTAATAAAGGAAGGGATGATAATACCTCCATTTTCATTGGTTGCAGGTGTTCCAGCAAAGATAATTAGAGAGCTACCAAAGGATTTAGATAAAATTCATGCCCAAGCATTGAAGTATAAGACCCTCTGGACAGAGAGGTATAAAATACTACCAGATGCTGATGGTGAAAGATACCAAGGACAAGAGATCGTCTAATTTACCACTTTATCATATTTGGATATTGGTGTATAATAGTAATGTTATGGAAATAAGTCAAATACTAAGAGGCTAATTATGTTTAATAACACAAAAAGAAATAGAATACTAGTCTATTGTATAGCATTCATAGTTTTATCTATAATTTCATACCTGACTCTTACAATGCCCTCCAAAGACTATAGTCTAACAAGGAAGGAAAAGATAGATTTAAATCATGGTTGGGAAGTGGAATATGAAGGAAATATTATTAAGAATGTTAGTTTTCCTTATGACTTGAATCTGGAAGAAAACACTCCCTATACTGCAAGACTTATCCTACCAGAGGATTTTAAGAATCATGTAAGGTTAAGAATAAGGTCCTCCATGCAGGATCTTATAGTATATGTGGATGGTGAAGAAGTCTTCAGAGATATTAAGGAGATGGATGGGAAACTAGTCGTTCCAGATGCCAGCCTTTGGCATCTATTTGAGTTGCCAAATGATATAGGTGGAAAGGAATTGAAACTGGAGATGAAATCGCCAACAATTGAGTTTTCTGGGATGCTAAATGAAGTGTATGCTGGGGAAGGGAAAGATTTAATATATGATATAGTAAGAGATAAAATTTTCAACTTATCACTAAGTGTCTTGTTTATAATATTTGGGATTATAACCTTAGGCTTATCATTTATTCTCAAGAATTTAGAGGATAATAGGCTCTTGTACTTGGGAGTATTTTCAATATTAGTAGCTCTTTGGATATTTTCAGAATCAAAGATAATGCAGATATTCATAGGCAATAGATTTATACTAGGGGGCTTAAGCTATATGCTAATTCCCATGATTCCCATGGCATTTGGATTGTTTTTAAAGGAATCGGTGCTAAAAAAATACAAGGATATAATGATTGTATTTGCCTTTATGTTTATGGCAAATTTACTTATAAATATATATTTACAGCTATCGGGGATAGCCTCTTTTATATCAAGCATGCAACTAACACTTGTACTAATAATGTCTACATTAGTAGGAGTACTATTTTTTATGGTATTGGAATGGAGAAAATATGGGAATCGACAAGCACGACAAATGCTTATTTATTCAAGGATCTTATCAGTATTTTTAATAATTGAGGTTATTGTTTTTCTTACGAAAAGATTTGAAATAACAAGCATATTTTCTGGAATTGGGTTACTAATATTTTTCACTCAGATAACCTATACTACCTTTAAGTCAGTTAATAATATGATGATCTACGAAAAGGAAACTGAGATACTAAAGAAATTGGCATATAAGGACATATTGACTAATATGGGAAACAGGGCTGCATTCGAGAAACATATCGATGGTTTAAGAAAAACTAATAATAAGAAGCCTTTTAGGTTGACCATGATGGATATTAATAATCTTAAGTTTATTAATGATAATTATGGACACCAGGAGGGAGATACTGCTATTAAGATTTGTAGCAATGTTATAGAAAAATATCTACAACCTTTTGGAGAATGTTTTAGAATTGGTGGAGATGAATTTGCTTGTATCATATTTGACTTGGAAGATGAAGATTTTAATAATCAAGTTAGCAAAATGAAGATGGAACTGGAAAATACAAAGATAGAATATGATTATAAGTTGGACATTGCCATAGGATCAAATATTTATTGTTATGATGAACATAATGATATAGGGAGTTTTATTCACGAGACGGATTTAAAAATGTATCAGAATAAGAGAATAACAAAAACAGTACAGGAGTAATTATGTTTAAAAGAAAAATTCCATGGTTACCAGTCATATTATGGATGATGGTAATCTTTTATCTAAGTGGTCAAATAGCAAGTGATTCCAATAATCTAAGCATGGGATTAACAAGGAGAATATACGATGTAATAAGTGTTTTTGTTCCAAGTCTTGAAATTGACTTCTTTAATCACATTATAAGAAAAAATGCTCATTTTATAGCATACTTTATACTTGGAATTCTATCTATTAATGCCTTATACTTAAATGGAATATATAATAAGAAGGCCTTTAGTATAGGATTATTAATATCCGTTATATATGCTATAACTGATGAGATTCATCAGTTATTTGTCCCGGGAAGAGCAGGTAGAATACTGGATGTAATAATCGATTCATCTGGAGCCCTTGTAGGAATAATTTTATACATTCTATTGTTTAAGTTGATAGATAAAAAAAGAAGGACTCAGTTTTAGAGCCCTTCTCCTTATTTTACCAGCAATATATTTTTATGGTAAATCTGCACCTTTAGCTTTTAAGAATTGGTAAACTGCGTTATAGTATTCAACCTTGTTGAATTTACTAATTCCTCTAAAACTACTACCTTTTGTCTCTCTTGCTATATCTGAAATGAAGTTCCCATATTTAGCCTTGTTATTAGGAAGTCTTCCCATAATATATCTATTGCTAATGTTGTATTGTTTAAGAATTCTATTGGCAATAGAAGGAGCTGCAGGATAACTATCTTCATCCTCATCAGGAACTGGAGTAATTCCACCAGTTAATACAAGTCTAACGTTTATATTCTTATCCAAGTTTTGGATGATTAGAACATTAGGATTATCAGTAGTTTGTTTAACTCCATTAACTAACCATTCCTTAACCTTATATCCTGTTTCTGGATTAGCCATAAATACTAAATTTTGTCCCTTTTCTACCATATAAGGGCTCTGAATCAATAAGCCACCAACATAAGCTGTTATTGTTCCTTTTCCACCTGTTACATCAAATGCTACTCTGTACTTATTTACTGGAGAAAGGATTGGTTCAAATACAACTACTACATTTGTATTTTCCCTTATGTTTTCTAGTGTATGGATTAGAACGGTTGAATTAAATACTTCATTGTTTATAACCCATTCCTTTACCTTATATCCTGTATTAGGGGTTGCAGTAAATACAACTGTATTATGAGTCTGTACTAGAGTGCCTGAAGGTATAGTATTGTTATTTAACTTAGCCGTTAAAGTACCATTACCACCATTAACATTATAAGTTACCAGGTGATTAGCAGGAGTTATAGTAGCTAAATCAGTTGGAGCACCCTCTAAGCTAATTTTATATTTAAGAGCATCGCTACCTTTAAGTGTTGCGGATACAATATTTACTGGGATGTTTATACCCACATTTGAAGTTGCAAATTCAATTTTTACAACATCTAGTGAAACATCATCGTGAAGGGGATCTACCCCAGTTAAAACTAAATTATTTGTTGCAAATTCTGCATTTTTACTTCCGTCAAATACTTTGTCTTTAGCAGTAAAGCTGCCAGATATTTTAACTTCCTTAAGTTGAGGGATATCGTTGACACTATTGTATAAGCCAATATTATCAAAATACATCTCATTATTTGCTCCAGCATATGTCATTAAGAAAAGTTTGTCTGGAATAATATTATCAAATGTCAATCCGTCACCTTTTAAGACCCCATCAACATAGACACTGTAAATATCAGTATTTAGGTTAATAGATAGGATAATGCTGTACCATTTATCCTCTTGGAAATCTCCAATAAGTTTAAGGTCATTAGATTCATCCTTATCAAGGGCATATATCTTTCCGTCATCAAAGATTAACTTTGGTAACAAGCCAGAACTATTTAAATCCCTTTTTAAACTAATTTCTCCTATAGGATTATCCTGAACTAAAGGTTTAACATTAAGACTAATTACAAGATTATTAACATCTTCGTCATCTAGATTCATAAAGTGGGTAGATGGATTTCCAACTCCAGAAATAATTCTAAATGCCTTAGTCTTTGTGCTACCATAATCTACTTCCATAACCTTTTGAGCAGAAGTTCCTAAACCACTGCTGAAACTACTAAAAATACTTGGATACTGATCTAGGTTGTAATTCTCAAAATCAACAAATATATTTGGTTCCTCTGCCATTACAACCATTGGCGTAGACACTATCATTGTAAGGATCATTGCCAATGACAGTAGTCCTGATAAAGCTTTTTTGAACATTTCTTAAAACCTCCCTTTACTTTAAATACAAATAAAACAAAAAAATCCGACCTTGTGGGTCGGTAATTCTGTAGGTATCAATTGCGGCATCCACAGGGTTACCGATCATCCAGAATAAATCATATCTACTCTCAACTCAATTATACCCTTTATTCTATTACTTAAGTGTTACAAGCGTGTATAATTTTGGTTACAAAATTTGGGTATATATAAAAAACAGAAAGGGGAATTTATATGGGAATCTATGAAAGTCCAAAATATTCAGTGGTAATTAAGGAAAAAAATATTGAAATAAGGTCTTATGAGAGCTTTAATATAGTCTTGTATGAAAATCCAAGGGATAGGAATGCTGACTCAGGATTTAATACTTTGTTTTCGTATATTTCTAAGGGAAATAAGAGGGAAGAAAAAATAAAGATGACTGTACCAGTTTTAGAGGAAGATAGGGGAGGTCTAAGAACACTGTCCTTTGTAGTTCCATCTAAATATAATTTAGAAGATATACCTGCACCAAAAAGTGATTTAGTAAGGGTGGATAAAATAGATGCAGGTTATTTTGCTTTTATCAGGTATTCTGGCTTAGCCACAGAAGGAAGCTACAAAAAGAATTTAGATAAATTAATTAACTTCTTGAAGGAAAAGAATTACAACATAAGCTCAGAATTCTATAGGGCATATTATGATCCGCCATTTCAATTACCCTTCCTCAGAAGAAATGAAATACTGGTAAGACTTACCAATATCTCAAAAGAAAGATTAATAGCTAGATGATTATTGAGCTTGAAAGATTAAAGTGCTATACTCTTTTTAACTTGTTTGTTAATTGGAGGATTTAATTGTGAAGAAAATCAAAATTCATTATGGTTGGTGGATTGTCCTTTTTGGAGGAATATTAACTGGATTTTCAACTACCATGGTGAACACATTAAACAGTCTTTATGTTATACCCATAACTTCAGAATTTTCCTTTACAAGAAGTGAATATATAATGACCAGCACCTTGACTGCTATAGCTGCTATATTCGGAGCTCCAATTATTGGAAGGTATATGAATAAGAATAATATGAAAAGAATTCAGGTAGTATTACTATTTATAATGACCCTATCCTATATCTCATTTTCTATAGCCAATAAGTTGTGGCAGTTTTATTTAGCATCAGTCATCATAGGCTTGATATATATGTCATTGGGGATGATCCCTATTTCGATTATAATAACAAACTGGTTTGATAAAAAACAAGGATTTGCCATGAGTTTGGTTCTAGCTGGAATAAGTATTGGGGGAGCTGTCTTAAGCCCAATTACATCCACCTTAATCATTAATTACGGCTGGAAGATGACAAGGGTTTATATAGGAATTTCATATTTATTAATCTCACTTCCAATAGTAGCATTTATCCTTAAACCTGCCCCTGAAGATATTGGTTTAAAACCATATGGTTGGGATGAATCAAATGATGAAGTGCAAAAGAAGATTGAAAATAAAACTAAGGTTCCCATGGAGAAAATAAAAAAGAGTACATATTATAAGTTGTTTCTAGTGGGGGTTATAGTTTCAGGCATTATATGCAATGGTGGAATGCAGCATATGGGACCCTTTGTTACAGACAATCACGACCAGGTAATTGCCAGCTTAATAATATCTCTTTATTCCTTCTCTGCCATATTTGGAAAACTGCTACTGGGATATTTGTACGACAGATTTGGGAATGCAGTCAGTATGTTATTTGGTGGAGGAATGTTTACGCTAGCATACATCTTAATGGCATTTTTCCCCAAGAACTTAGCTTTGATGACCATGGCAGCAGTTATATACGGCATAGGAAATTCAGTGGGGTCTGTTAATATAAACCTGGTTACATATGGAATATTCGGCAGGGAAAACTATGGTAAGGTTCTATCTGTGATAAAGAGCATTCAACAGGTGGGAATGGCATCTGGCCCCATACTATTTTCACTATTATTTGAAGTTTCCCATGATTACAAACTACCCTTTACATTAAGTATCGCCTTGGCTATACTTCTTTCATATTCATGGATAAAATCATACAAGGATGCAAAAATAGAATCTGGAGTCAGTTAATTGACTCCAGATTCTTTAGAATTCAAATATTTGTCCAGGGTTTAGAATCACTGTATCAGTGGTCTTATTCTTTCTCTTAAATTCCTCTGGATCAGCTGTAATCACTGGGAAGGTTCCATAGTGCATTGGAATAGTTAGCTTTGGTTTAACGAATTCTACAGCTCGAATAGCGTCGGTGATATCCATGGTATAGTTTCCTCCAATGGGAATCAGGGCTACATCAATATCCTCAACTTCTAGAAGCACCATATCCATTGTTAGACCAGTATCTCCTGCATGGTATATCTTCTTACCATTCACTTCAATAACAAAACCACAGGGATTGCCTCCATCACGGGGACCATTTTCTGTGGGTATGGCAGATCCATGCAGGGCAGGGGTAAGTTTTACCGTTCCAAAATCAAATTTAAATCTACCTCCAATATGCATGGGGTGAGTCTTAACTCCTTTTTCAGATAAGTAGCCTGAAATTTCAGCATTTGTAATTACGAGAGCGTCATTATCTTTTGCCAGTTCAACAGTATCGCCAATATGGTCACCATGACCATGGGTTACAAAGATGTGGGTAAGATTTTTAACATCCTCTGGTTTTAAGGGGCTGGAAGGATTTCCCTTGAGGAAGGGATCAATTATTGCCTTGAAGCCCCCCTCTTCAAGCATAAATACTGAATGACCTAAGTATGTTAGTTTCATAAATATAAACCTCCTTCTTTTCTTAAAGTTTATATACCCTAAAGATTTAAATTGAAATGCTTTTGTTAAGTCTTTGTAACCAATTTATAATATTACACTGATATACTAAAGTTATAGGGAGGGAAGATAGATGAAGATATTATCCTTAATAATTGCTCTATCCTTATTACTGGTTGGATGCAGCAGTGAGAGTGCACCTAAAAATTCAGCATTTGCCAGTGAAGATGTGGATGGAAAAATAACAGATAGTAATTTGGAATTTGCCTTTGATGTATTTGGTGAATTAAACAAGGGAGATTTGAATGAAAATGTATTTATTTCACCATTTAGCATCTCCACAGCTCTAGCAATGACATATAATGGAGCAGAAGGGGAGACCCTTGAGGAAATGGAAGAGGTTTTGAACTTTTCAGGGATACCTAGAAATATTGTAAATGTTTCATATAAGAGCTTGCTTGATTATCTGGTAAGAGATGATAAGGAAGTTAAGACTCTGGTGAGTAATTCCATATGGTATAGACAAGGAGAAGAAATTAAGGAAGAATACCTTAATACCATTGAGGATTATTACAAGGCCTATATTAAAGACTTAGACTTTGATAAACCAGAAGCAGTTGATACAATAAATGATTGGATAGATGATTCCACAAAGGGTATGATTCCTGGAATGCTTCAACCACCAATACCAAGAGATGTGATAATGTATCTTATAAATGCAGTATATTTTAAGGGTGAGTGGACTACTCAGTTTAAGGAAGAAGATACTAGGGATTCAACCTTTATTCAGTATGATAAGACGGAAGTTTCAGTTCCAATGATGCGGATGAATGATACAATCCATTACTATAAGGGAGATAACTATAAGAGTGTAAAACTACCCTATGGGGATGGAAAGGTTAGTATGTACATTGTATTACCTGATGAAGGAGAAGACATTAACAATCACATAGAAACTTTTAATCTTAAGCAATATAATGAAATAAAGAACAATCTTAAGGAAACAGAAGATCTTAACCTAATGATTCCCAAATTTAAAATGGAATATGGAATCAAGGATATAACAAAGGAATTAAGGGCACTGGGGATGGATACAATATTTGATGAAAGGGCAGACTTAAGTAGTATAAGAGAAGATATATATGTAAGTAGTGTCCTTCATAAGGCAGTAATTGAGGTAAATGAACAAGGAAGTGAAGCAGCAGGAGTAACTGTAGTTGAAGTAGGAACCACCTCCATAAGGGAACCAGTAACTTTCATAGCAGATAGACCCTTCTTTTTCTTTATTGGAGAGGAAGAATCGGATACGATTCTTTTCATGGGGAAATATTTAAAAATTAATTAGGAAGGCAAATGCTTTCCTGATTTTTTTTCGTTAAACTAAAATGATTTCTATGATAAGATAGTATTAATTAAAACGACAAAATAAATTTAGCTAATTTAATATTATAATTACTTAGATGGAGGTAGAAGATGAGTCATCAGATTAGAAGGATCTTTGTAGAAAAAAAGGAAGGTTTTAATGTTGAAGCCAAACATTTAACTAGTGAACTGAAGGAAACCCTTAAGTTAGATTCCCTAAAAGATGTGCGTATACTTAACAGATACGATTTCACGTGTAAGGATGCAGTAGACTTTGAAAAAATAGTCAAGGTGGTATTTTCTGAACCCAATGTGGATGTGGTTTATGAAGACGAGCTCCCAGGGGGAGAAGATAAGGTTCTGGCAGTTGAATATTTGCCAGGGCAATACGATCAAAGGGCAGATTCAGCTGAACAGTGTATCGGGATTTTACTTGAGGATAATTCCTCAAAGGTTAAGGCAGCAAAAATATACCTATTCTCTGGTAGTTTAACAAATGAAGAATACATAATGATTAAGGAATATATGATCAACCCCATAGATTCAAGAGAAGCTTCAATGGACCTGCCCATGACCTTAGATGATGAGAAGTATGAAGTTAGTGATATCCAAGTAGTTGATGGGTTTATCCAAATGGATGATAAATCTTTGGAGGAATATAGAAGAAGCAGTAATTTTGCAATGAGCTTCGATGATATTCTTATGATCAGAGATTATTTTAGAGATGATGAAAAGAGAAACCCAACTGTAACAGAACTTAAAGTAATAGATACCTATTGGTCAGACCATTGTAGACATACAACCTTCTTTACTGAAATCCAAGATATCAAGTTACAGGAAGGTAAATACAAGAAAGTGCTTGAAGTAGCATTGGAAGATTATCTTCAATCAAGAAAAGATCTAAGCTTAACAAAGCCAGTAACCCTAATGGATCTAGCCACAATAAACGCAAAAGAATCAAAGAAATTAGGATTACTTGATGATTTAGATATCTCTGAAGAGATAAACGCCTGTAGTATTGAAATAGATGTGGACATTGATGGTGTTGATGAGAAATGGTTGTTGATGTTTAAAAATGAGACTCACAACCACCCAACAGAGATTGAGCCCTTTGGTGGAGCGGCAACATGTCTGGGAGGAGCCATCAGGGATCCACTTTCTGGAAGAAGTTATGTTTATCAAGCCATGAGAGTAACAGGTAGTGGAGATCCAAGACAGCCCTTAAATGAAACACTACCGGGGAAATTACCACAAAGAAAAATAACCAGGGAAGCAGCAAAAGGATACAGCTCCTATGGAAATCAAATCGGACTTGCCACAGGGCAAGTTACTGAAGTTTATCATAAGGGATATGTAGCTAAGAGGATGGAAGTTGGAGCTGTAATTGCTGCAGCACCTAAGTATAATGTTATAAGAAGCCAACCAGAGCCAGGAGATATAATACTCCTTGTAGGTGGGAAAACAGGTAGAGATGGAATTGGTGGAGCAACGGGATCATCTAAATCCCACACTGAGGAGTCACTTATAAAATCTGGAGCAGAGGTTCAAAAGGGAAACGCACCAGAGGAGAGAAAGATTCAAAGATTATTCAGAAACCCAGCTCTTTCAAGATTGATAAAAAGATGTAATGACTTTGGAGCAGGTGGAGTATCTGTAGCTATTGGAGAATTGGCAGATAGTCTTGAAATAAACTTGGATGTGGTGCCTAAAAAATATGATGGTCTAGATGGTACGGAACTGGCAATATCTGAATCCCAGGAAAGAATGGCAGTGGTTATTAATCCAAAGGATTATGAAAAGTTCCTTGAATTAACCCACGAGGAGAATCTACAAGTAACTAAGGTTGCAGATGTAACTGATACCAATAGATTAGTTATGAAGTGGAGAGGGGAAAGTATCCTAGATATTAAGAGAAGTTTTCTAAATACAAATGGAGCAAAACAATTTGCAAGAGTAGAGTTAACCAGTCCCGAAAAAGAAAGAGAATACAAGGAAAATATTAGTTTTAGAGAGGGAATTCTAGAAACATTATCAGATCTTAATGTGTGTTCTCAGCAAGGTATGAACGCAATGTTTGACAATACAGTTGGAGCCTCAACAGTACTTATGCCCCTAGGTGGAAAGTACAGACTTACCCCAAGTGAGGGAATGGTTGCAAAGATACCAGTCCTCAAGGGAAATACTAATACTTGTAGTATTATGACATATGGATTTGACCCCTACCTTTGTGAATGGAGTCCCTTCCATGGTGGAGTATATTCTGTAATTGAATCAGTTGCCAAGGTGGTTGCCCTTGGTGGAGATAGAAGAAAAGTTAGATTAAGCATGCAAGAATATTTTGAAAAACTAGAAAGTGATCCTGTAAAGTGGGGGAAACCATTTAGTGCATTACTGGGTGCATATTCAGCACAGAAGGAGTTAGGAATAGCAGCAATTGGTGGAAAAGATTCCATGTCTGGAACCTTCAAGGATATATCAGTACCTCCAACAATAATATCATTTGCAGTGACACATGATAAGGTGGATAATGTAATATCCTCTGAATTTAAGAAGGAAGATTCATCCATTTATCTCTTCCAGGTAGAAAGAGATGAGAATCAAATGCCAAATTACAAAAAACTTAGATTTGGATATGATACCATAAAAAGACTAGTTGATGAAGGAAAAATCCTTTCTGCAAAGACAATCTCAAAAGGTGGAGTAGCAGCTGCAATAGCAAAGATGTCCTTTGGAAATAAGATTGGATTTGAGTTTAAGGATATGAAGCTTGGTGAAGTATTCTCAGTTATGCCGGGGAGCATAATAATAGAACTTGCAAGTGGAGAAGATTTGCCTGAGGAATTTAAACTAATAGGTACTACCATTATAGAAGCTAAGATTTTATTTGGAAATGAAGAAGTAAGCTTAGACCAGCTGATAAAAGCTTGGCAAGAACCCCTTAGCAAGGTATTTGTTATTAAAGAAGATGAGCTAGGACAAGTTAATAACCTGAAAGGAAAAGAGTCACACAAGGCATATGGTGGTATTAAAATATCAAAACCAAGGGTTTTCATACCAGTATTTCCTGGAACAAACAGCGAATATGACTCTGTTAGAGCCTTTGAAAAGGCAGGGGGAGAAGTAAGTAGCAGGGTATTTAGAAATCAGTCAACACAGGATATTGAAGAGTCCCTGAAGGAATGGGAGGAAGAAATTAAGAATAGCCAGATTCTTATGATTCCAGGAGGATTCTCAGCAGGAGATGAGCCTGATGGTTCAGGTAAGTTCATAGCAACAGTATTCAGAAATCCAAGATTAAGTGATGCAGTTATGGATCTTCTTAAGAATAGGGATGGATTGGTTCTTGGAGTATGCAATGGATTCCAAGCCCTAATTAAGCTTGGCTTATTGCCCTACGGAGACATAAGAGACATAGGTAAGGATGATCCAACACTTACATTTAATAAGATAGGAAGACACATATCACAAGTTTCACCAACGAGAATTGCATCAAAACTTTCTCCTTGGCTAAAACACACAGAAATCGGGGAAATATATTACATGCCATTCTCCCATGGAGAGGGAAGATTTGTGGCAGATGAGAAAACCTTGAATAGATTAATTGATAATGGTCAAATAGCAACACAATATGTTGATTTAAGTGGAAATGCAACATATGATGGGACCTATAATCCAAATGGATCCATGTACGCTGTGGAAGGTCTTACCAGTCCAGATGGAAGAGTATTTGGAAAGATGGGCCATTCTGAAAGAATTGGATATGGAGTTTATAAGAATATTCCTGGTGAAAAAGATCAGAGGATATTCCAAGCGGGGATTGAATATTTCAAATAGAATTGTGGAAGGGTTAGCCCTTCCATTTTTCGTATAAAGATGGAATAAGTTTACTAATTTTGCTAAAATAGAGTCAAGATATAAAAGAAAAAGGGGGAAGGTAGGATGAAATTTGTAACCTATGAGTATAATGAGGATGAAGCAATAGGGGTATTATCCAGGGATGAAAAAAGTATTTACTCCATGGAAGATGTTTTTAAGGAAGAAAGTTTTTCTAATATGATTTCCTTTATTTCATCTTTTAAGGAGGAGTGGGTTCATACTATAGTAGATTATATTGAGAGAGGAAGTAAGGGGATAGAAATCAAGGATGTAAAAATTCTATCACCAATAAAAAATCCTCCTCACGATATAATTTGCCTAGGAGTAAATTATCAAGATCACTTGGAAGAATCAAAAAAAGCTATGAAAACCAAATCCTTAGATGAAGTAAGTGCTCCAGTATACTTTTCCAAGAGAACCAGTGGAATCCTAGGACCAGAAACTGAAATAGATGGTCATCTGGATATGGACAATTATCTTGATTATGAAGTGGAACTTGCAGTTATTATAGGCAAGAAGGGCAAGGACATTCCCAAGGACAAGGTTAGGGACTATATATTTGGATATTCAATTTTCAATGATTTCTCAGCTAGAAAATTACAAAAACAACATACCCAGTGGTATAAGGGGAAAAGTCTTGATGATTTTTCAGTCATGGGTCCATGTATCTTACATTCTTCACAGATATCAAGTCCCTATCATGTGGATATAATGACCATGGTAAATGGTGAAATGAGACAGCAATCCAATACTAATATGTTAATTCATTCCATTGAAGAAATAATAGCTGATTTTTCAAGGGGTATAACCTTGGAACCAGGGGATATTATTATTACAGGGACACCAGCAGGTGTGGGCATGGGCATGAATCCTCCAGGATACTTAAATTCTGGTGATGAAGTCGAATGCCATATTGATGGAATAGGAGTTTTGAGAAATAGGATAAAATAGTAATAAGGGAGTGGTGTTTAGTGCAGGCAACACTTGTAATTAAAAACATTGGTAGCTTAATAACACTTAAGGGAGATAATGGACCAAGGAAGGGAAAACTCCAAAGTGAAATAGGTGAAATTAAGGATGGAATTGTAGCAGTGGAAAATGACAGAATTATATATGTTGGAAGTGGTGAACTCCCAGATAACATTGATTCTTCAAAGGCTAGGGTGATAGATGCTAAAGGTATGCTTGTTACACCTGGACTAATTGACTGTCATACACATCTGGTTCACGGTGGAAGCAGAGAGAATGAATTGGCAATGAAGTTGGAAGGCAAAGGATATCTTGAAATTCTTGCCAGTGGTGGTGGAATTCATTCAACTGCAAGGGCAACTAAAGAGGCATCATTTGAAGAACTTTATAATAAGGCATATAAGAGTCTAGATATTATGAAGAGCTTTGGAATAACAACAGTAGAGGGAAAATCTGGATATGGCATAGGAAGTTTTGATACTGAGATTAAACAAATGGAAGTCGCAAAAAAATTAAATAAAGATCATCCTCTAACCCTTATATCCACATTCATGGGAGCCCATGCAGTTCCTAAAGAGTACAAGGAAGATTCAAATAAATTTGTGGACATACTAGTAGATGAAATGCTACCAAGGGTAAAAGAAATGGAATTAGCCAAGTTTTGCGATGTATTTTGTGAAGAAGGAGTATTTACCATAGATCAATCTAGAAGAATATTACTTAAGGCAAAGGAATTAGGTTTTGTGGCTAAGATTCATGCAGATGAAATAGTATCCCTTGGAGGAGCTGAATTAGCAGCTGAAGTTGGTGCTATATCTGCTGAACATTTAGTAGGTGCCAGTGACAAGGGAATTGAGGATATGGCAAAAGAAGGGGTAGTTGCAGTATTACTACCAGGAACTAGCTTTAACCTAGGGAAAAAACAGCCAGCCAAGGCGAGATTGATGATAGAAAAAGGAGTTCCCGTTGCCCTATCAACTGACTATAATCCTGGAAGTTGTCCAACGGAAAACCTACAGTTCATAATGACCTTGGCAGCCTTGGACCTTAAAATGAGACCAGATGAAATAATAACTGGGGTCACTATGAATGCTGCAGCAGCCCTGGGGATACAGAATGAAGTTGGTTCAATTGAAGTGGGCAAGAAGGCAGATTTAGCAATATTTGATATTCCAAATATTGAGTATATGATTTATCATTTTGGAATAAACCATAACTTCATGACGATTAAAGATGGAGAAGTAGTATATACAAAGTAAGTATTGGAGGGGTTAATATGTGGAGCAATGAAATTATTGGAGAATCAATGCATATTAAACTGGATGCCTATCTTCCTGAGTATCCAGAATTTCAGAAGTTTATTAGAAGAGCACCAAAAAGAGAACTAACCTTAACTGATAGGGAGATTAAACTAGCACTTAAGAATGCCCTTAGGTACATCCCTCAAGAGCTACATGAAAGGGTAGCACCGGAGTTTTTGGATGAGTTATTAACCAGAGGAAGGATCTATGGATATAGATTTAGACCAAATACCTTAATTTATGGAAGACCAATTGATGATTACAAGGGAAAATGCATAGAAGGAAAGGCCTTTCAAGTGATGATTGATAATAACCTATCCTTTGATGTGGCCCTATATCCCTATGAATTGGTTACCTATGGTGAGACAGGACAGGTCTTTCAGAATTGGATGCAATATAATCTAACTATGAAGTACTTGGAAGAATTAACCGATGAACAAACTCTGGTACTTCAATCAGGGCACCCCTTGGGGCTATTCAAATCCAGCAAGGAAAGCCCAAGGGTAATAATTACCAATGCACTTATGATAGGAGCTTATGATAATCAGGAGCAATGGATTAGGGCACAAGCTATGGGAGTGGCAAATTATGGTCAAATGACAGCAGGTGGATGGATGTATATCGGACCCCAGGGAATTGTACATGGAACATATAATACCATACTCAATGCAGGCAGGATTAAGCTGGGAATATCTGATAAGGATGATTTAAGTGGCCATATGTTTGTTAGTTCAGGACTTGGTGGCATGAGTGGAGCCCAGGGAAAGGCTGCCAAAATTGCTGGTGGAGTTGGAATTATTGCAGAAGTAGATATATCAAGGATTAATACAAGGCTAGAGCAAGGCTGGATTGATGAAGTTTTCACTGATATTGGGGAATTATTTAGAACTGCAAAAGAGGCAATGGATGATAAAAGATCCTATGCCATAGCATACCATGGGAATATAATTGACCTATTGGAATACGCCCTAGATAATCATATCCATATAGAGTTATTATCAGATCAGACCTCTTGTCATGCACCATATGATGGAGGATATTGCCCACAGGGACTTAACTTCCAAGAGAGAACCAGGATGCTAAATGAAGATAAGGAAGGTTTTAGAAAAGAAGTAGATAAGAGCCTTAGAAAACATTTTGACATTATTAATAAGTTAGTAAATAAGGGAACATATTTCTTCGATTATGGCAATAGCTTCCTTAAGGCAGTTTATGATTCAGGAGTTAGGGAAGTATCAAAAAATGGTCTTGATGATACTGAAGGTTTTATCTTCCCAAGTTATGTTGAAGATATAATGGGACCAATGTTATTTGACTATGGATATGGTCCATTTAGGTGGGTTTGTTTAAGTGGAGACCATGAAGATCTAATAAAAACTGATAAGGCTGCAATGGATTGCATCAATCCTGATAGAAGAGGCCAGGATAGAGATAATTATAATTGGATAAGGGATGCTGAAAAGAATAAACTTGTAGTTGGAACCCAAGCTAGAATACTGTATCAAGATGCAAAGGGGAGAACTGAGATTGCACTGAAGTTCAATGAGATGGTAAGGAAGAAGGAAGTTGGACCAATTATGCTAGGTAGGGATCATCATGATGTATCAGGAACAGATTCTCCATTTAGAGAAACATCCAATATAAAGGATGGAAGTAATGTTATGGCTGATATGGCAACCCACTGTTTTGCAGGAAATGCTGCCAGGGGCATGAGCCTAGTTGCCCTTCATAATGGTGGAGGGGTTGGAATCGGGAAATCTATAAATGGTGGCTTTGGAATGGTCCTTGATGGATCTGATAGAGTTGATAATATTCTAAGGACTGCAATGCCATGGGATGTAATGAGTGGAGTAGCAAGAAGGGCCTGGGCAAGAAACGAAAATTCCATTGAGACAGTCATAGAATTTAACAAGGAAAATAGCAAGACTGACCATATAACCCTTCCATATATACCAAGGGAAGACTTCATTGATAATCTGTTGAAGGAAAAATTAAATAAATAGAAAAATAAGACTCAGAGATGGGTCTTATTTCATTATAATGGGTATAAATTTGTAATAGTAACAATTAAAATGGAGGGTTAGTTATGTATAAGAGAAATAGAATTATTCCCATCCTCCTAATAGTAGTGGTCTTTCTGTTAGGAGTAGTTTATTTATCTCGATTTAGCCTACAAGAAAAAGATAGTAATATTGAACCAACAGAAGCTATTAAAGCACCTGAGCTACTTGGCCCAATCCCCAATTATTCAGGGACAGAATATGGACAGATATATCTTGCAGGTGGATGCTTTTGGGGTGTGCAAGCCTACTTTGATAGGATTGAAGGTATAGTCTATACAAATGTAGGTTATGCAAATGGTAATACTGAAACTACCAACTACTATGAGCTAAAAGAAACCAATCACGTGGAGGCTATTTATCTTGTATATGATAAGGATGTAATTAGTCTTGAAACTCTATTAGGGTACTTTTATTCAATTATTGATCCAACAATATTAAACAGACAGGGTAATGATGTTGGCACCCAGTATAGAACAGGAATATACTATGTTGAGGATAGTGACCTAGCCATAATAGAAAAGATTACTCAAGAGGAATCAAAAAAATACTCAAAGCCTTTAGTTACTGAAATTGAGCCACTTCTAAACTATATTATCGCAGAAGATTTCCATCAGGACTATCTAGCCTGGAATCCAGGAGGGTATTGTCATATAGATCTATCAGAAATTCCTCAGGAAAAGCCATACGTTTATATTTCTGACTATAAAAAGCCATCTCTGGATGAGATAAAGGATATGTTAAGTTCACTCCAGTATTCAATAACTCAGGAAAATGCTACAGAGATTGCCTTCCAGAATCCATATTGGAATAATGATGAAGAGGGAATCTATGTGGATATAGTAACTGGAGAACCATTATTTTCATCCACTGATAAGTATGACTCCGGTTCAGGATGGCCAAGCTTTACCAAGCCCATACAATGGAATGTTATTAAGTATAGGGTAGATGATTCTCATGGAATGAGAAGGGTTGAAGCAAGGAGTAGAATAGGAGATTCCCATCTTGGTCATGTGTTTGAAGATGGGCCAAAGGAAGAGGGAGGACTTAGATTTTGCATTAATAGTGGATCCCTTAAATTTATTCATGTTGAGGATTTAGAAAAGAGTGGCTATGGTGAATTCATAAGTTTATTCAATAATTAGAGGTTCTGGGCTAGGGGCCCAGAACCTCTTTATAATAGTCTTTTTCCATTATTTTTTGAGAAAAATAAAACTTTCCATCAATTATTTTTGTGACACTATCAATATGATTTTGAAGAGTTTCCTTATCTATATCCATAGGAGAGTCAGGAATAAATTCATTTTTTCTTGAGTCATACTTGCCATATTTTGATATGAAGCTCCTATTTGAAAGAATAACCAAGGGATCTTCATCAGACAGTATATCCCTTCCCATTAACAACCTGGAGTCAAAGGGAAGCCCCATAAGATTTGATATTGTGGGGATTATATCCAGACTTGATGCAGGTTTTTCCACCATTATTCTATCCATTCCAGGTTTATATATGATTAGATTGTTCTTATATAATTGAAAATTATCTTCAACCTCTGACCCATTAAGCTCATCTATATATTTCTTATCCAAACCATAGGGGTAATGATCAGTACTTAGGACAATAAATGTATTATGAGCTTTATTGTTTTCAAGGAGCATTTTTTCAAGGTACTCCAAGGCAAGATCAAGCTCAATTTGGGTTGCAAGATATGCTTTTACATTTGAACTATAATTAAGGTGATCAACTTTATCCCTGTTCTTAAAGGCCATTGCATTACCTTCAAAAGTATATCTAAGGTGTCCGCTTACTGTCATATAGTAGACATGAAATCTGTCTTCATCAATATAATCTGGAATTGTAACTTCCATCATCTCCAAGTCAGATCTTGGCCAAGAGTTACTCATTACTAAACCATTGCCTATTCCTTTGAAGTCATAACCCATATTGGGGTGAGTACTATCTCTATCGTAATAATCATAACTGTGATTATGGTATGCTTTAGTTAGGTACCCAAGTTTTTTTAATTGATTCCCCATGGCAAAGGGCATATAGTTATCCTTAGATAGGCTATAACTCCAGACACCAGGTTTAGGTAGAAGACTAGTAGTTGCTACATATTCTCCATCTGAAGTGCTTACTCCCCAAATGGATGTATAGAAGTTTTCAAAATAGAAGCCCTTATTAACCATCTTATATAGAGTCGGTGTAAGGTCCTCTTTAACTGCCAAATGAGAAAAGCCTTCTGCAGTAATGAATATTAGATTGTGATCCTTGAAAAATTCCGTATATTCATTTTTTTTACTTGGATTTATAGCATTAAAATATTGGTGCATAGCAAGTATTTCCTTATCCGTCTCATTTTGGATTAGTTTTTCGAAATCAATTTCTAGAGTATTGTACTCAGGTATTTTTTCCTCAACTACTTCTATTTCTTCTTCCTTTTCTTCTTGTTTTTCAATTATGGCAACAACCATCTCTTCCTGGTCAATTTTTGGTTTCCATTTAAAAATCTGTCTTTTTGAATCCAATCGAAAATAGGTAATCATACCTAAGTTTTCAACTGAGAATTCAGGTTGATGTATATTATAATATAGGTTGTAAGGGGAGTTGGTTTCCTTTCCACCCAGGTTGATGAAGACTAGTGCTAGAAGATGAGCAGATAGTCCTAAGGCTATTAACATGTATAATTTTGATTTCTTACTTAAGGTATAAGGTCTAAGCTTCTTCCTATAAACTAACAGGAGAATTAGGGGAGTGAATATAGGGACTAGAAAATGAATGCTTTTTTTAATGCCAAATAAAGCTTCGGTGGCAAACTCTAAAACCTTTCCAGCGTTCCCTGCAGAATAAGCTATATAAAAAGTCTTGAAGATATTAAAGTAAACCAATTGAGAAGCGAATAGAAAAGATATAAGCCCAAGAGAAGTGTAAAACATTATTAACTCAAATTTTTGTGGTAATAGGTTGCAAATCAAGGTTAGGATGGAAGCAATTGATAATGTAAATAGGATAGTATAAAAAATACCAATATTAAATACATCTATTCCTAGGAAGATTTTTAAGGAAAGCTCCAAGAATAGGATTGTAAAAAGATAGATAAAGAATATGATATTACTAAAAAATAAGTTCTTAAACTTTTGCAATCAAGACACTCCTTATGTTAAAGTTACAATAATAGTATATCACTTTCTTGTAATAATTAAATAACAGATTCTTTGAGGATAGTGTCAATTTACTTTCGGAAAAAATAAAGTTACTTCTCCATATGTGTAATTTCTTAGATTCCTCTTGCTGCCTTTAAAAGTACTTGAGTTCCTGATCTCTTTCCCATATTCATAAATGATACGTTTTGTATTCCCACTTCTTTACTTGCTCTTTTTATTATCCTCTTGTCTAACTCTATTATCCTTGTTTCTTTGTTTTCTTTTTCTTTTGACTTTACTATATAGTCATAGAAATCTCCACCGTTCTTGCTATATACCCTCATACTGCTCATACATCTCATTCCTTCTTCTGACCATCCCATTGGTCGCGAACTTAGTCTGTCTGACAATACATGGCTTACATGGCCTTCTGCACTACATCCTACATATCCTTCTTCCTTCTGTCTTTGAATTCCTTCCCAATTGTTTATTATATACTTCTTTGCTTTTTCTATTCTTTCTCTTTTATTCTCATTTTCTGTTTCCTCTATTATTATATTAAACAGCTGGATTACTTCTTTCTTCATTCCCAATTGTATATGATTCCTTATTGGTTCTACCATATATTCTTTTCCTGCTGTTGCTATCTTTATATATTTTGATAGGTGAAATTTGTCTAAGACAAATTTTGATTTTTCTATCCAATTTAATCCTTCTTTTATCCATAATGCTCCATCTCCTGATAGGTACACTCTTTCAACCTTCTCCATGTCATACCTTTTATCTATGTAGTTCGCTGTATCTACCCATAACTCTTCATTATTCTTTTTTACATCTGTAAAATATCTTGTGTTCTTCAATCTATTTCTTGTTTTTCCTTCTTTTTCTATCCCTTCATGCACATATACTATCTTTGATATTTTTCCTGCTCCACTTTGTATTGATACGTGATCTTCATCTGCTTCTATGTATAATATTTTTGGTGTTTCTTTTCTATCACTTATCTCCACTGCATCATTTGGTATTGCTTTCATACTTTTTATTGCATTTAATACACTCATTCTTGATATGATTCCACTTTGTGATTCTTGATTTACTGCCTTTTGATATGACATCTGTGTCGCATTCTCTATCAACCTTGCTTTTAAGCTGTCATCCATTCTTTCATGGGGTCTAATCCCTAATTGCTCATCCAATAGGTATGAATAACTTCCCGTCTTCTTATTGACATAATACGTCTTTCTATATGTTATTTCTCCTAAGATTGTGTTTATTGTTTTCTTTTCGTCTTTTCTTTCTACATTCCAATCTTTTTTTCTTGCTTTGCTTTCTTTTATTTCTTCATCCAATGTTTCTAATAGCTCTCGTATCATTATTTTGCCTATTTCTAAGACTTTTTCCTCTATTGATAGCACTACATTACTTATACTGGTTTCTCCTTTTAATGCTGCTTCCAAATTCTCTTGATATCCTTTAGTGATTATTTCCATTGTTTGTTGTATAATATTCATGAGAATAGTTCCCTCCGTTTGTATTGGTTTTTCGTTCAAATTAATCATACCATACGGAGGTCTATTCTCTTTTATTTTTCCTACAATTATTTTACACTAGCTTCTTTGAGAAGGTGTAAAATATAATATTTTGGGTAAAATTGAATAAAAATAGGAGGGGAATATATAATGACAGATACAATATCCATGCAATTGAAACATAGGACTATCAGAGAATTCAAAGAGGAGGGTATTCCAAAAGAAGATTGGGATATGTTGATGGAAGTTGCCAAGAGAACGGCTACATCAAATGGGATGCAGACATATTCAATAATTAGGGTAACTGATCCTAAATTAAAGGAAGAAATATCAAAAGTCTGCAAACAAGAATACGTTAAAAGAGCTCCAGAATTATTAATATTTATTGTGGATCAAAATAGAAATTATAATATTGTAAAAGAGAGAGGAGCTGATCTAGGGCATACCAACTCTATGGATCTATTCATCCAGGGATTTACAGATGGTGCACTAGCCATACAGAATATTGTAAATGCAGCTGAGTCAATGGGTCTAGGAGCCTTATACTTAGGGAGTATACTAAATAATCCAAAAGAGATCATTAGACTATTGAACTTACCCCAACTAACATTCCCAATATTAGGCTTAGGGCTTGGATATCCAAATCAGGACCCACAACTTAAACCAAGAATGGATATGAAGTTTAGAGTCTTTGAAAATTCTTATAGGGATTCAGAGAATATACTTGAAGAGTTGAGGGACTATGATCAAGAAATGCAAACTTATTACGACTTAAGAAATGCAAATAAGAGAGTGGATAGTTTCACTGATCAAGTAGTTTTCAAGTATACAAATTTCAACCCTATAAGAGAAGAGATTGTAAACGACATAGTTAGCCAGGGATTTGATTTAAAACTAAGGTAGGAGAGAATGAATAATACAATTAGGGAACTATTAGATAGAAAATCAGTTAGAGTTTTTGAAGCTAGAGAAATAGAAGATAACTTAAAAGAATTAATAATTCAATGTGCTATAGAGGGTCCAACTGCAGGGAATCAAATGCTATATTCCATTATCAATATTACTGATGAAAAGATAAAAGAAGTCCTAGCAAGAACCTGTGATAATCAAAATTTCATAAAAGAAGCACCATTTGTATTGGTGTTTGTAGCTGATACAAAAAGATGGTATGAAAGCTATCTACATGCAGGAATTGAAGCAAGGAAACCTGGGGCTGGAGATATTTTGCTGGCAATACAAGATACTATGATTGCTGCTCAAAATGCAGTAACAGCAGCTTGGTCCTTGGGAATAGGAAGTTGTTATATTGGAGATATCCTTGAAAACAGGGAAGAAGTCATGAAGATTTTAAATTTGGATGAATATGTAATCCCAATTTCCATGCTTGTGTTTGGCTATCCAACCGAGCATCAATTGGAAAGGAAAAAACCCAAGAGATTCAATAGAGATTATATAGTATTTGAAAACAAGTACAGGAATCTAAGAAAAGATGAACACATAAGTATGTTCATGGAAAGAAATGAAGATAAAGAATTTAACTATTACGACTATATGGTAAAGTTCTATAAGAGAAAATATGCCTCTGATTTTTCCCTTGAAATGAGTAGATCCTCCAAGGATTATTTAAAATTTTTCTTAAAAGAGTAAGGTGAGCTTCGTGAAGCTTTTTATAGCTGTGAATTTTAATGATAAAGTTAAGGAAAAGATATTTAAAAAAATTGAACTAATTAAAGAAGTATCCCTTAAGGGTTGGTTTGTAGAAAAAAACAATTTACATCTGACACTGGTATTTCTAGGAGAAGTGGATGATGATCTTTTACCTAGGATTATTGAAATTACAGAAAAAATTCAGGGATCTACCTTTAATTTGGAACTTTCTGGACTCGGTAAATTTCAAAGAAAAGAAGGGGATATCCTTTGGTTGGGAGTAGTTGAAAATCCAAGCTTAAACCACATGGTAAATCAATTGGAAACAAGTCTAAGAGAAAATGGTCTTCCAATTGAAAAAAGACCCTACATTCCCCATATAACCCTGGGAAGAAAAGTAAGACTTAAAAATAGCATACTAGATCTAAATTTTAATATTGAAACTGGTGTGGATTCCATAGAGGTAATGGAATCTACTAGTAGAAATGGGAAGTTGGAATATTTAAAGGTGTACTCTAGAAAATTGTAACAATCATTTATTAATATTGTAACCTAGATGTAATACATTTATAGGATAATCACTTTATAATAATAAGGTGATTATTTTTTTTTGGAGGATGACATGAGAAAAATTTTAACTATTCTTTTAATAGCAACAATTAGTTTGGGTATATTTATCGCTGCAGGAATGACAGAGGATGAATCAAGTATAAATAGTATTGAATTGAATTTTAGTACAGACCAAGCGATAGATTTCAGTGAGGAATTCATTGATGTGTTCTATCAGTACACAGGCAGTTTAGGTTATGATGATAATTCAATTGAAGAGCAAATTATAATAGAAATGGTCAGGGAAGATTCACTGGAATCAATTCAGGCATTATCCCAGGATATCTTTGATGCTGGTCTAAAGGTTCCCAGTTCCCGGAGTGTGAACATAAAAACTATAGATATAATAAAAGATAGATATATTTTATTAGGTGAAATCTATGAAGCATTCGAAAGTGACCAATCTGAGGTTATTGAAACCACATATGTAGTTATAGAACTTATGGATTTAGAAGGCAGTTTATTAGTTAGTGAATTTGAAATTACAGACCATAAAAAATAAGGATAGAGATTGTTAGTCTCTACCCTTATTTTTTGCCTTTTAGAATCTTTATATCCAGAGGTTTTAGTTTTAATTGGATAGAATTATCAGCAATTACTATTTCCTCATCACCTAGTAAGCCTACCAGTAATTGATTGGGACCTTCATAGGCAAGTGTGATATCAGTTTCTCTATCAAATATATTAATAACAAACAAAATAAACTCATCTTCACTTTCAAGGGTATAGGAGAAGGTGAAGTTGTCGGTTTCTAGTACCTTGAAGGTGCCTTTTTTAATTATTTCATCACTTCTTAAATTGGATAAGAATTTAAAGTATTCTAAAACTTCATTACCATCAACCTTATCCCACTGCATATCCCTTCTATTGTCAGGATCATCGTGACCTTCCATTCCTATCTCATTGCCATAGTAAATAACTGGTATTGCAGGATAGGACATGATAAAGGTCAAGGCTTGCTTATGATATTCCACTGGGTTATTTTTATGGATGGAGGGGAATCTAATATTATCATGATTATCAATAAAGATACCATTCATACCTGGATTGGAAAAGTTAGAGTCTTCCCTAATGGAGGTCTTAAGATTATTTGTATTTCCGTATTCTCTAAAGGTTGTAATGATACCCTTATATAAAGGATAATTAGTCATGCCTGTTATGCCTGTTTCACTATAGGCTTTGAAGTACCTTACATTTTCAGACCATACTTCACCAAGAAAGAAAAATTCAGGATATTGTTTATTAATACTATTTACAAACTCCTTCCAGAAGTCCCTTGGCACATGTTTAACAGTATCAAGTCTCATGCCATCTATACCAGTTTCTTCTATCCACCAAAGGGCATTTTCTATGAAATACCTCCTTACTTCAGGATTGGAGAAGTTAAGATCAGGCAAACCAGCCAACCATCCATTTTCCAGATCATCCTGATCAGACCAGTTGCTTATGGATTTATTTTCGTTGAACCAATCCTTATACTTTTCATCATTTAACCAGGGAGAGTTGTATCCCGTGTGGTTAACCACATAATCAAGGATAACCTTAATATCCAGTTCATGAGACTTTTCGACTAGTTCTTTCATATCATCCATGCTACCAAGATGAGGATCCACTTGGTAAAAATCTTCAATCCAGTAACCATGATAACCATCTTTCTCGTTTTTCATCACGGGGGTAATCCAAATGCTTGTAGCACCCAGGGATTTAATGTAGGGTAGTTTTTCTATAATGCCACTTAAGTCTCCACCATGTCTTTTTTTTGGATCACTTTTATCAACCTCATAATTGTTATCAGTATTTCCATCATAAAATCTATCTGTAAGAATAAAATATATCATATCGTCTTTGCTAAACTCCTTTTTATCATTTTCAGTTACACATCCACTTAAAGTGCCTACTAGAATTGAAGTTAATATAAGAATCTTAATCAGTTTTTTCAAAATATCCCTCCTTGATGGTCTTATTATACCCAAAATACTTTACTATTACATTGAATTATTTTTCGTGATAATATAAGAGAAGGAGGAATGTTTCATGAAAATAACTGAAAAATCAAAAATACTTGAAATAGTTGAAGAATGCCCACAATTAGAGGAAGTATTTAAACCATATGATGAAATAATTGGAAAATGTGTCATGTGTCATCATCTGTTTGATACATTGGAAGAATTCTGCTCTTCAAACAATCTTAATAAGGAAGTTCTCTTGAACAAGTTAATAGAGAAAATATAGAAAAAAAATGCCATTGATTAAATTTCAAGGGCATTTTTTTAGTTATAGATTAAATGTAATAATTTAGCGATTTAAAGCGAGGTTAGATATGGGTATAAATTAAAGGAGAGGATGAACCTAGGTTTTTAATTTTTGAAAGGAGAGCCTGTTATGAAATTAAGATTAAAAAAGCCATAACCTTCCTGTTGGTAATTTCAATAATCTTTGGAGGAGCCAACCTGCAATATGCACAGACAAATATACCTAATTGGGATGGAACTCAAAGTGATTGGGCAGAAGAAGAGCTAATGGAAGCATATTCATTGGATTTAACATATCCATTGGTATTGAATAACTTCAGGAAGAACATAACAAGGGAAGAATTTTGCACCTTAGTTATAAAGCTATATGAACAGCTTGCAATAAAAGAAGCCCAACTAGGAGCTAATCCATTTACTGACACTGCTAATGAAGAGATAATTAAAGCCTATAATCTTGGAATAGTAAAAGGAGTAAGTTCAATAAGCTTTGCACCTAATAACCAAATAACAAGACAAGAAATATGCGTCATGATTCACAGGGCACTAAAGGTAAGTTTAACAGGGATTGAGGAAAGCTACTCAGGAGATTTCCCATTTACTGATAAATCTTATATAGCTTCATGGGCTATAGATTCTGTAAAATTTGCTTATGGTCATGGGATAATGAAGGGAACTGGCAACAATATTATTGCACCTTTGGATAACACTACTAGAGAACAGGGGATTATACTTATTAAAAGAACCTTTGAAAGTTTTGGAAACAATACAAGCATTCTAGATCCCAGTAAGTTATTGGTTGATGACAAGTCTGGTCTTATTTCTACGAATATGAAACTGCCAATAATGGTAAATCCCCTAGGAAATTATAGGCAAATGGAAGAAGGCAATCTATTCTTTCCTAAATTCGATGAAAAGATCCAACTATTCGTAGCAAGTGGAGATACAAAACCCTCCATTAAACCAAGCACAGACTATATTTATAATATAACTAAGAAGACAGGTTTAACTAAGAATGTATATACGGATTCGACAATGACTGCATTTATTGACAAAGATGGTATTTCTAAGAGGTGGTTTTATTTTAGCTTATTGGATTCAATAAATACCAGCAAGGTAATCTGGCAGGTATCAAGCCTTCCATTTAATGGATTTGAAAAGGATTGGAGATATCCATCAGGCCTATTAGCTTCTGGTGAATTAGCTAAAACTACAAATGAATTTCAGATTGATTTTTCTACCATTAAATTTGCATCTTTAGAAAATATGTTGGCACTTAATCTGGATATAATTGATATAAAACCCATTAATACAGATTTATTAGTTTGGGCTAATAATTTCAAACCCATATCATCTAGTAGAGATGTATACTATGTTAGAGCAGTTCCAGTAAATAGTATGGGAAATCCAGTGAGTGATCCAGGAGAAGGAATAGCTGTTACTTATGGAGAGAAAGTAGCTGAATCCAAAGTTAATGAAAAAATAACATCTGATTTTCAAATATGGGTCCCAACTAATTCTGGAAGTATTGGATCAGGGGAGTACCCAAATTATCCTATATATAGACCGGTTTTTAGAGTCGAACCAGGTCTTCAGAATCAATGGTTATTCCATTTTAAAGATATAGATCAGAATACTAAAAAAATGGTTTTGCAGTTCTCAACACAGGAGTATCCAAGTGTAGGTGGTGGATGGCCAGACACTCCAAATATTATATATGAAAGGTCTTACACACTTCCTATAAATATTATTCACAGTAGCTATCCCAATAGTGTATTAGTTGATTTGTCAAAATTATTGAAACCTTCCAATGAAATGAAGGAAGGAGATTTGATAAGATATTATGTACGTGGAATAACTTTTACGGATTCAAATACTCCAGGTGAGTATGCTTTACACTATTCATCACCTGTAACCATGGAATATGGATTTGGAAAACCAATAACTTACTATAGCGATAATCCATATAAAAATGTGGAAACTTTATCCTATTCTCTTCCAAGTATAAGTATTAAGAACTACTCCAAGGTAAAGTGGCCAACTAGTGATTACATGGAACATTACTATGTATATAGAGCGCCAAAGTGGGATGAGATAAAGTCAAAATTTAAGAATACTAATACAGGGGAGATTCTTTATCCCTATGCAACCAATAAGGCATATTACGATAGTATTGGTATAGATAGTACCCAGGAGTATGAAGAAAAAGTAATCCCTAGAGTATTACCTCCGAACACAAAGGTTTATATACCTAAGCCAGTGGAAGCTGATAAGTCTTGGTATCAGCAATTATTTGAAGGTGTAGTAAATTTCTTCAATGATCTGGCTAATGTAGTTAAGGATATTGTAAATCAAGTAAGTAGTGCATATGAACGACTTAAAAATGATCTAATTATGTTTGTTGTGAATTTATGCCCAGTGGCTTCCTTGAAAGGATATTTCAAGTCTGCTCTAGAGGCATGGGTTAATTATGGTTTAGTTTGGCTTGGAATACCACCTACATTACCTAATTTCAACCAATTGGCAGATATGAGCATGGATTATTATGTTAAAGTAGTTTTAACTGAAGCAGGGATCCCAGAAAATGAGTGGACTGAACAAGTACTGGAGGATTTAACAGTTGAAATGGGCAGGCAAATCAATCAGGCGGCTAATTATGCTGATATGAACCCAATAAGTGCACCATTTTTAAAGCTTGATCCAGATTATATGTATAAACCAGCATATTTGGATATTGAGCTAAAGAATACAACAACTAAAAGATCAATACCAGGGATGCTAGAACTAAATGTAACATTTGAAATGGATTATTCCAATATGAAAAATCCAATATACCCACTAAGTCTTTCATCATACTCAAATTATTCATATAGTTCAGATGCAGGCTGGAGTGACTCCACTAAATACAGAGAACATTTTGAGCAAGGTCTTAATGGTTATTCAATAAACTACTCTCAAGGTTACAGATCAGTCTATGATGTATTTGTTCCCATGAAAAAAGTTAGGCTACCATCGCTTAAAGCAGGAGATTCAACTACTGTAAGGGTATACTTAGAACCCTTTAGACAGGGCTCATTTACAAGATACCCAGGTGCTCAGAATGTAACTAGTGTGGATTTCGAGAATATGTACTTTAGCAATGGAAATAAACTATTTACCTTCTTTAACATAAGGGGGATATTCCCAACAGCAGAAAAATATTTGATGGAAAATTCAAATATGTTGTATCTGGACCCAGATACGGATTATGTTTTCTTAAATGAAAGCAATGCAAAGATATCTGAAAGAGTTCAAAAACCAGTTAGTGTAGATTGGATTAAATAGTGGAATAAGATAAATTGGGGTTGCAGCCTTTGAGCTACAACCCCAATATTTTAGTAAAGCACTTTACTTTCATCTTTATCATACTCTATAAAAATTCTAAGACACTCATCTCTATTAATTTGGATTAGTTCTATAGTGGATACCCTATCATCTCTTTTAAGTATTTGATATAACAATTCATCATCAAATCCTATTGCTTTGGCATCTTCTCTGGTACATCCATAATAGACCCTTTTTATTCTTGACCAGTGGATAGCACCATAACACATAGGACAGGGTTCACAAGTTGTATATAGCTGGCAATCTGAAAGATCAAAACTATTCAAGGTTTTGGAAGCTTCTCTTATTGCCACTATTTCTCCATGGGATGTGGGATTATTGGTTCCAATTACCATGTTATGTCCTCTTCCAATAACCATACCATCCTTAACAACTACGGAACCAAAAGGTCCACCATGTCTTTTTTTTATACCAATCATTGCTTCATCAATAGCTAGTTTCATAAAAGTATTCATAAGGATCCCTCCTTCATATTTATACCCATATATAGGCTAATAATGAATATTATTATGGTAAAGTGGTATAATGAAATTAACAAAGCTTTGGAGGTGTAGCCATGGATATGCTTGAAAAATATAAGAGAAGAATAGATTTAGCTGCAGGAAGGGATAAAGTGGAACTTGTCCTTAAGAATTGTAAAATAGTAAATGTTTTCTCCCATAGGATTATTAAGGGCAATATAGCCATTGATTCAGGGAAAATAATTGGGATTGGCGATTACCTGGGAAGAAATGAAATTGACATGAAGGGGAGGTATGTTGCTCCAGGTTTAATTGACTCCCATCAGCATATGGAATCATCCATGGTCACCCCAGAACAAGTGGCAAGAATTCTCCTTCCCCATGGGACCACTACTATTATAGCTGATCCCCACGAAATAGCTAATGTTTGTGGATTAGATGGAATTAATTTCATGATAAATTCCACAAGGAATATACCACTCAATGTGTTTTTCATGCTGCCATCATGTGTTCCGTCCACTTCCTTTGAAAGTTCAGGTGCTTCACTCAAGGCTGAAGACCTAGAGGAACTAATGGAGGAGAGAATAGTTCTAGGATTAGGAGAGCTAATGGACTATCCCAATGTAATAAAGGGTGATGATGATGTCATCAAGAAAGCATTATTGGCGGATAGAAAGATAATTGATGGACACAGTCCACTGGTAACAGGTAAGGACTTAAATGCCTATAAGATAAATGGAGTTAAGACTGATCATGAGTGCTCCAATCTAAAGGAGATGGAAGAAAAACTTGATCTTGGAATGTTTATAGCCATAAGGGAAGGATCAGCAGCAAGAGATTTAGAAAAATTGATTCAGGGTGTAAATTGCCAAAATGAAAGACGGATAACCTTCTGTACAGATGACAAGCATCCTGGGGACATCTTAAGGGAAGGTCATATTGACTTCAATATAAGAAAGGCAATTTCTCTGGGGATTGATCCTATAGCTGCCATAAAGATGGCCACTATAAACACAGCTGAATGCTACTACTTAAGAGATATAGGAGCAATTGCACCTGGTTATGATGCAGATCTGATAGTTTTAGAAGATTTAAATGATTTTAAAGTTAAGGAAGTATATAAAAAAGGAGTCTTAGTTGCAAAGGATGGGATACCATTATTCAGTGTTTCTAAGCCAGACATCTCAATGGTTGATGATACTGTGGATATAGCAGATGTTAAGAAGGAGGACCTGGAAATTAGGCTAAAATCTGATATAGCTAAGGTTATTAGAGTTAGTCCAAGGTCCCTATTGACTGAATTGGTCACCAGAAAGGTCAGTGTTGATAGTGAAAATAGATTCGTATCCAACAAGTATATTGATATAGTAAAATTAGCCGTTATAGAAAGACATGGAAAAAGTAATAGCCTTGGTTTAGCTTTAGTGGAGAACATGAAGATTAGAAATGGTGCCATTGGAACTACAATTGCCCATGATTCACATAATCTGATTATAATCGGGGATAACGATGAAGATATGCTACTGGTAATTGATGAAATAAAAAGGCTTAAAGGAGGAATTGCAGTTGCCTCAAGAGGAAAGATAGGAGAAAGTTTATCCTTGCAAGTTGCAGGTTTAATGTCACCCCTTCCCATGGAAGAAGTTTCAGAGGCTCTAAATAGAATAGATTATTTTATTAAAGAAAACTTAGGAGCCAATGATGATATAGATACTCTTATGACCTTAAGCTTTCTAGCATTGCCTGTTATCCCAGATGTTAAGCTAACGGATCAGGGGCTATTTAATGTAAATACCATGAGTTTCATAAATATGGATGTGGAGGAATAAAATGAAATTAAAAGTTGGATTAATTCAAATGAAAGTTGAAGATTCAAGAGAGGAAAATATCAAGAAGGCAGAAGAAGGTATTAGAAGGGCAAAAGATGAAGGTGCAGAGTTAATCATACTCCCTGAAATGTTTACTACTCCATATAAGAATGAAAATTTTCCTGTATTTATGGAGGAATTTCCAGGACCAACAAATGAAATGCTAAGTAGGCTATCCAAGGAACTAGATCTTTATATTGTTGGAGGCTCTATCCCTGAAAGTGATTCTGGAAAAATATTTAATACATCTTATGTTTATGATAACCAGGGCAAGTTAATAGGCAAACACAGGAAAGCCCACCTTTTTGACATTGATGTTAAGGGAAAGATATCCTTTAGGGAGTCAGATACTCTTACCCCTGGAGATAGCTCAATATTATTTGAAGTCAAGGGTATAAAAATGGGTCTTATAATCTGCTATGACATTAGATTCCCGGAATTTTCAAGGATATTAACCTTAGCAGGAGCAAAAGCAATAATTGTACCAGCAGCCTTTAACATGACAACAGGTCCAGCCCATTGGCATCTTTCTGCAAGAGCTAGAGCTTTGGATAACCAAGTTTATGTAATGATGTGTTCACAAAGCAGGAATGAAGAGGGTGTTTATGTAGCATATGGTAATTCACTCCTTGCATCCCCGTGGGGAGATATTGTTGATTCATTGGATGAGAAGGAAGGAATATTGATTACTGAAATTGATACAGACCATATTAATAGAGTAAGAGAAGAATTGCCCCTGCTTAAACACAGACGAGAAGAAATATATTAGGACCTTCGGGTCCTTTTTAATTTGATGATAATCCTTAAGTATTGGGTATATGTACTTTAACAGGGAGGTGTTTATATGGTTAAGTTCAGGAATATTGTCACAGCTTTTTTAACCAATAATGATAACATATTACTAATGAAAAGAGGTAGTGGCAATCCCATAGCACCAGGATACTGGTATGGAGTTGGTGGCCATATGGAACCAGAAGAGATCAATGACCCATATGGGGCAATTTACAGGGAAATTAAAGAAGAATGCAGTATTGATTTAGAGAATATAGATAACTTTGAGTTAAAATATATAGTTTATAACAGGAATGATGATGAGGTTGTTGTAAATCACTTTTTCTTTGGTGAGGTAAAGACTCCAGAGGTAGTTGAAAACAATGAAGGAAGCCTTCACTGGGTACCTAGAGAAGAAGTATTGGAAAAGACCTTTCATCCAGCCATTAAAAAGGTTCTAGAGCATAGTATAAAAAATAATAGAAGTGAAATTCTAATTGGTGTTATGGAATGTGATGAGCCATATATTTGGTGGTATCCTATATAAGTTGTGGTATAATAACATATATTAGATATTAGGGGTGTATATTATGCTAGGACCAAATAAAAATGAAAGATCAAGCAGCATGTTAAAATTAATGATAATTTTTGCTGTTCTAGGGGTTATTTTTGTAGCCTTATCCATGATATTATAATAAAGGAAGAAATCTTTTGAGATTTCTTCCTTTATTTGCATACATCACTGGTTATAAAATCTAAGGCCTTATCCAAATCCTTGGTAGTCAGTTGAACCTGAAGACCAATTTTACCTGCATTGAAGGTTATCTTATCAAGCAATAATATAGTTTCATCAAATACAGTTTTGTAGGTTTTCTTCATTCCAAGAGGGGAGCACCCTCCTTTGACGTATCCAGTAACTTTTAGAATATCCTTAACCGGCAGCATGGAAATTGACTTTTCAGAAACAGCATTAGCACACTTTTTCAGGTTTAACTCGTAAGCCACAGGAATCACAAATACGTAGATTTCGCCAGTTGCACCCAGGGTAACCAGGGTTTTAAATATTTCCTCATAGGATAAACCAAGCTTGCTTGCAACTGATTTGCCATCTATCTCACCATCGGTAGTGTTGTATTCAAGTATGGAATAATCCATGTTAAGGCTTTCTAAGTATCTAAGTGCATTTGTCTTGAGACTCATTAATATCAACTCCTCAATTAAATTATATATATTTGGATTATTTATTACAAATTATAATATGAAGGGAGATTGAACACTCTCGCCACTTATAGAAGTGGGAGATTCCTGATTCATAGTCTTGTGCCTCCTAAGGTAGCAAGGTCTTATTTATGACTCCACAGGCTTAAAATCGGGTAGTTCCAGTACCCTACTAACATATAGTGATGAAGCTATCCTTAAGCCTTCAGCTTTAATGTTTTTAGCTGCATTTTCATCTCTTTGATGAAATGCAAAACAAGAAGGACATTCCCATGTCCTAATATGTAGCTTCTTTGTATTTTGGTTAATATAGCCACAGTTTGAACAAAGCTGACTACTTGGGAAAAATG